>Ga0068714_10004374_pt1 | contig 15894 bp, 14 predicted proteins | sample MTBNYHSulfiMetaG_FD_62988 | JGI IMG/M metagenome (GOLD analysis project Ga0068714, IMG submission 62988) | Enrichment culture microbial communities from rom New York Harbor, USA that are MTBE-degrading - MTBE-NYH (New York Harbor Sulfidogenic)... | ecosystem: Environmental > Aquatic > Marine >...
GCCTCGCTTGGCTTTTGCTCAATCCGGCTTGCTCATAGACGTTGTTGATAATCCTGTCTTTGGTTAACGCCATGGACCCCTTCTCCTTTCGTGAGTCTGAAAAAGCCTATTTATAACTCCTATGCCCTACAAGTAATGAATTTGTCAAGCTTTTTTTGGTAATCTAGAAAACTTATGCGCTCTTTACGCAAACACGATATTTCCGTGCTTCCATTTCGCGGTCTGCAGGTCCGCAAGTATTGGAACCCTCTCTGTCAGTATCTGCCACCAAAAATCGCGACCATCTTAAGGACCTATTATTATCGACGATTTCTACCTTTTCATCCCCAAAAGGCCTGTTTGTTGTGTCATCGTGAAAGTCCCCTTTCCCTGCTCCAGGATGTCCATTCCGCATTTCGATATTGGAACATGGTAATACAGCTTTGCCCGTAACAGCGCTGAGTCCATTGCGTAAGTTTACGAAAGATCATCGTATCCTCCGATTTCACGGCATGCTCGGCTATTACAAGACAAGGCGGCTGCAGGAGGATGGATGCATCGAGGCGCTCGAGGGTCGGGAGCAGGAGACCTTTATGATAAGGGGGATCGAGAAAAACCAATTGGAATGTGATGCCCAGCCCCGCCAGAGGACCCAATCCCTTCCGGAGATCGTGACGGATGATCCGTACCCGGTCCGTCAGATCCAAAGCGGCCGCATTCTTCCGAATCGATTCCAGGGCTCTTGGGCTGAGGTCTACAAGAACAGCCGCATCGCAACCACGACTTAACGCTTCAAACGAGAGCACGCCGGTTCCGGCGAAAAGATCCAAGAAGAAACAACCGTTGAGGTCATGACCGATAATGTTGAAGATGGCTTCGCGCACGTGATCGGCGGTAGGTCGGACAGTAAGACCTTTGGGGACTGTTATCTTCCTACCTCTGAACGTGCCCCCGGTGATTCGCAAACGGTACCTTTCCAGGATGGGTTACAACGAACAAATGGCCGGAGAATTTCTTATCGACAGGTGCGGATTGCCTAGTCCATATCCTGCTGAAGTGGCTTGTATGTCCGTATGTCGAGGCGCCGTCATCGTGGCGGGCTGAAAGGGCAACTCGATCGGAGGATCACAGGCCCAACGCTGTTCGAGCCAATGACCTCGAATTAGAGAGCATTTCTTCGAAATCCGCATCATTCAAGCCTGCGCCCAGCGCCACCTGCCGGGCAAAACGGCTTCCAATCAGGTCTCCGGGAGCATGAGCGTCCGTATTGAGAACCAACTTGGCGCCGGTTTTTTGCGCCATCCGCGCCACCCTTCCGTTTCCCAGGCTATGTCCTTTCCGGGCGCTGATCTCCAGGCAGACTCCATTCGCAGCGGCCAGTCGGGCTTCTTCTTCCGAAATCAGGCCCGGGTGGGCCAGGATATCCACCTTCGCCTGAATGGCGGCGAGATTGGTTCCTTCGGCCACCGGTTCAACGATGGTTTCGCCATGAACCAACACCAGTTTAGCCCCCAACTTGTGGGCCTCTCCGACCAACTCGGGAATCAGCGGAGGCGGGATGTGAGTCAATTCAATGCCTGGAATGGTTTGTACGCTTGCATATCGATTGACCCGCTCCGTCACCTTGACAACCCGTGGGATGATCCAATCCAGATTCGAATCATCGGCGTGATCGGTGATGGCCAGGTACTCGTAGTTCATGGCCTCGATACGCCGTATCAATTCAGAGGGAAGCAACTCTCCATCGCTAAAGAGGGAATGGGTGTGAAGATCTATCATCTCGCTCGCGGAAGATCCTTTCTATAGGGGCTCATCCTGTTTTCTGTGAGGAAGTGGAAGCTACCGCTGCTCGGTTCATGAAATCCGGGCGTCAAACTCGCGCCCCGGAGAGAAGAGCCTACATCTTATATTTTCCGAAATCGTCGGGATCGAGTCCCTCGAGGATTTCGGTCCATTTCTTACCCTCTTCGCCGCTTACGGATTCTTTATAGTGGGGTTCCATGTTTTTCGATTTCTGGAACACGATTTCGTTCACAAAAATAGGCGCTTCGGCTCGCAGAGCAATGGCAATGGCATCCGATGGACGGGCGTCAATCTGCAGGGTCTTATCCTGAAATTCAAAATGAATCAGTGCATAGTAGGTGTTGTCTTTCAAGTCGCATATCTCTATACGCGACACCCGTGCACCCAGCAGTTCCGTGGTGTTCTTATAGAGGTCGTGGGTCATGGGTCTTGAAAAACGCACTTTTTCCAGTTCGCTGGCAATGGCCGTAGCTTCGAGCAGGCCGATCCAGATAGGGATTACCTTATCCCCGTCCTTCTCTTTCAGGATGAGGATCGGACTGTTGGTCATCGGGTCAACGGTCAGTCCGCTGATGTTCATTCTTACTGTCATGGCGCCCCTCCTTGGCAGTTGATTAATGCGGGTCTCCCACGAAGCGAGTGCAGAAGTCCTTCTTCAATCCGGATTGGAACGACTTGGCCTATGAGATCCTCGGTTCCTTCAAAGTTGACGATCTGGTTCCCGGCAATCCGGCCCGTCAGTTGAAGCGGATTTTTCTTGTTGCGGCTCTCGACCAGCACCCGCTCGATTCTTCGTTCGAATCTGATATTGCGTTCCATGGTGATGTCTTTCTGGATCGCCTGAAGGGAACGAAGTCGTCGGCTTTTTGTTTCTTCGGAGATTTTGTCCTTGAATCGTACGGCCTTGGCCGGTACGCGGTCTGAATACTTGAACGAAAAGGCGCCATCGAACTTCACCATATGGAGCACATCCAGCGTCTCCTGAAAATCCGCCTCCGTTTCTCCTGGGAAACCAACGATAAGATCCGTAGTAATACTGATATCAGGGCAAACGTTTCGAAGATCTTCGATCTTATTCAGATAGTCTTCTCGCGTATAACGCCGATTCATTCGTTTTAAGATCCGGTTCGAGCCGCTTTGCAGCGGCAGGTGAATATGCGGACAGAGTTTCGAAAGTTTTCCGAAAGCGGAAACCAAGGATGGCGACAAATCCTTTGGGTGAGAGGTGGTAAATCGGATCCTTTGAAGCCCCTCCAATCCGTTCATAAGTTCAAGCAACTCGGAAAAGCCCAAATGTTCATCCGGGGACCGGTAGGAATTGACGTTTTGTCCCAACACGGTAATCTCCTTAATACCGGCCTTCAACAACTCCTTAGCTTCGCACAGGATGCTTTTCGCCGACCGGCTCACCTCCCGACCCCGTACGTAAGGCACCACACAGAATGTGCAGAAGTTGTTGCATCCCCGCATGATGGTGATCAATCCCTTGACTTCTGTCCCGCATGCGGAAACGGGCTGAACATTTCGATCTTCTTCGAACCGGTAGTGGAGATCCGTATAACATGCCCGTCTAGTGCCGTTCGACAATTCGGCCAGAATTTCGGGCAAGTCAAAAAAAGCGTGCGTCCCGAACACAAAATCCAAGTATTCCACCCGATGAAGAAGGCTTTCACCTTTCTGTTGAGCCACGCATCCGCCCACTCCTATGAGGGTGGAAGGATTTCGTTGCTTGAACCGTTTCAACCGGCCCAAGAGGCTGTACACCTTCTGCTCGGCTTTTTCCCTGACGTTGCACGTGTTGATCAGGATCAGATCCGCTTCCTTGATCTCCTCCGTCCGGATATAGCCCACCGGAGCCAGAATGTTGGCGATTTTCGACGAGTCGTACTCATTCATCTGGCAACCGAAAGTAATTATGTGAAAACGTTTAACCACTTCTTAACCTGTTTGGAGAGAACGTGCACCGGTGAGTTACACCAAATAGGCTACGTTTCCGGCACACAGGATGGGACCGCGCCCTTGGCGATGGGAGTCCTACGTGACTGCACAGAAAATCCCTCTAGACACTAATATCTTAACAAGTCCAAACATGCTTTTCAAACCGATTAAAAGAGAAGGTCATCAAAATAAAGCTTGCCAACATCGCACGGATAGGATTTTATGGATAGGAGAGGTGTGATCAGACAGCATGGCCCCCAGGCTATATTCCCCATTTCCGCCTCTGTTTTCTTATGATTCCGCTGAGAGATGAAAACCCTTCTCGAACTCTACCCTACATAACCATAAGTCTGGTGGCTTTGAACGTATTGGTATATCTGTATCAGTCGGTGCTCTCTCCGGGGCTGGAAACCAGGTTCGTTCTGCAGTTCGGTGTAATCCCTTACGAAATTACTCACTTCCAATACATTGGGCCGATCACAAGGTACAGCCCGGTACCCAGATTTCTCACGCCGCTCACAGCCATGTTCGTTCATGGTGGTTTGCTCCATCTGGCGGGGAATATGCTTTATCTCTGGATTTTCGGCAACAATGTGGAGGATGCCTTGGGACATGGGCGTTTCCTGTTTTTCTATCTGGTCAGCGGACTGGCCGCGTCCGCGGTCCACATATTAGTGTATCCTGCTTCCACGATACCCATAATCGGCGCCAGCGGAGCCATAGCAGGCGTCCTGGGAGCCTATTTTCTGATGTATCCCCACGCCAGAGTGACCACGCTTGTATTTGTATTCATCATCATTCGCCTGGTCAAAATCCCGGCGGGTTTACTGCTGGGAGCATGGTTGGTGCTGCAAATGATCAGTGCAGTCTCGAATCAGACCGGCGTAGCCTGGTTTGCTCATATAGGAGGGTTCTTAGCCGGAATGGTCCTTCTCGTGATCATGCTTGGAAAGAGGTCACCTTTGGGTCGATACCGCGGCTGAAATCTCCCTCTTCACTCAGGTATGGTCCTCGGCTGAGCGGGACGAAGACGGACTTCCGGCTGCAAGGCCTCCATAATGATATCCAGCTCCTCTTCACGACCCGGGGGGACGAACACAGCGATCTTTCCGACATGGGGGTCCAGTGTCGTTATGAGAGCCAAGCCTTCATGCCCTTCGAGCACAAATTTGAGGAAGGCGAGTTGACTCCGATCTACATAGTATACTCGTTGAATACAATTCATACAAAAGGGTTCGCTTGAACTTCAAAATGTGACTCTTGTATCATACTTGTGGCGTCAGCGCCACCCTTTCGACCAACACATCCGCGAACGGGGTCAGGGTCGATCGAGAGTTCTCGGAGTTGATTTGACAAAGGAAGATTATGCATTTACTAATGGAAAGACGAGAGAAGTCGGGAAGCAACGAGGTCGGGAAGTGGCTTGCAGACGCGTTTTAGTCGTGGATGATGAATTAGAGATTCGAAACCTCATGAAGGAATTCGTGGAGCGATTCGGGTACGAGGCGGAGACGGCTGCGGACGGCAGGGAAGCGCTCGAGATGGTGAGCCTGAGACTATTTGATATCATCATCACGGACATCCAGATGCCCGACATCAGCGGGCTCGATCTTATTGATGACATTAAAAAATCATATCCCGATATAGAGCTTATTGCCGTGACGGGATATAATATGGAATATCGCTATACTGACGTGATCAATGTGGGCGCCACGGATTTCATTACCAAACCTATCGACGCCAATGAGCTACATGCCAAGATTCTGCGCATTTTCAGAGAACGGGATTTGAGGGCGGAACTCCGGCGCTTAACCGTACGGGATGTGCTTACAGACCTTTACAATCGAAGATTTTTCGACGAGCGCGGCAAAGAAGAAGTAGCCAGAGCCCTGCGCCAGAAATTTTCCCTTTTCCTCATCTTCATCGACATAGACAAGTTTAAACCGTTCAATGACAAATTCGGACATCAGGCCGGAGACGATGTTCTTCGGTTTCTGGCTGAAGTCATCACCTGCTCCATTCGAAAAGACGTCGATATCAGCTTCAGATATGGGGGAGATGAATTCGGAGTGCTCGTACCCCAGATCAGCGTCGATCAGGCCAAGAGCGTTGCCGAACGGATTCGGAAGAAGTATTTGAGAGGAAAGTATAATGAAACGTCATTGAGCCTGGGACTCGCACAACTCGAAGATGACGGAACGGGGCATGATGAGCACTTTTATCTTCTGATCAAACGCGCAGACGAGGCTTTGTATTCGGCCAAGAAACTGGGCGGGAACCGGGTATCTTTCTATTCCGACAATGCTTCAGGAGATTAGCGCCGCGAACTCGATGCCTGGTGAAGCCACCGGCTGCCAGGGTTCGGCTCTAAGTTTCGAACGTTTCAATGCTTGGGAGATTCGTAATGCTTGTACGATTTCTGGTCCTGGTGAGTGCGGTCTTGGCGGTATTACCGGCCTCGATGGACGTCTTCGCCACATCTCCGGATATGCTCACCTCCACGAGCCAAGAACAGCGACAGATCGCCCTGACGATCTATAATGAAGACCTCGGGCTGGTGAAGGACGTTCGCGGTGTCACATTGAAACAGGGCCCCTTCCTGATGGAGTTCATGGACGTCCCCGAAAAGATAGATCCCACGTCCGTTTTTCTGAAATCACTGACACATCCCGGCGAGCTTTCCATTTTAGAACAGAACTACGAGTTCGACCTGATCACACCCCAACGACTGTTGGACAAGTCCGTGGGGAGTAAGGTGATTCTTGTGGATCGCATCAAAGAGACCGGAGTGGAACAACGAACCGAAGCCACGCTTTTGTCTACTCAATCCGGAACGGTGTACCAGGTCGGGGAAGAAATCGACCTGAATCCTCCAGGGCGTCCGGTATTGCCCGCCATGCCGGAAGGTCTGCACTCCAAACCGACCCTCGTGTGGCTGCTGAAAAACCAGGGAGAGAACCACCAGACCATCGAGGTTTCGTATTTGACGCGAGGTATTTCCTGGAAGGCCGACTATGTTGCCGTCATAGACCAGGAGGATCGCTCTCTGGATCTCACGTGCTGGGTGACCATTCGCAACGAGTCCGGTTCCACTTACAAAGACGCCCGAATCAAGCTGATCGCCGGAGATGTTCATCAGGAAACAGAGGTCCCGCCGAGACGGGTCATGATGGCTATGGCCGAGGACAAGGCGGCTTCCGAATTCAAGGAGACCCCGTTCTTCGAGTATCATCTCTATACGCTGGACAGACCCAGCACCATCAAAGACAGCAAGATGAAGCAGATGACATTGCTGTCCGCTACCGAGACGCCGGTGAAGAAGGAATACTTCTACCGCGCCCCTCGTGGCTTCTGGGGACAGAAGCTGACTGAAAAACAGAAAGACAAGGCCCAGGTGGAACTGGTGTTCCGGAACGACAAGAAAAGCCGGCTTGGAATACCGCTCCCCAAAGGGAAAATTCGTTTTTACAAAGCGGATACAGACCAGACCCTGCAGTTTATCGGTGAGGATACGCTGAACCACACACCCAAAGACGAAGAGGTTCGTGTGCATGTGGGTAAGGCGTTCGACGTGGTGGTGGAGAGAAGCCAGACGAATTTCAGTCGATTAAGTCCCACTGTGGTGGAGGAAGCCTATGAGATTCGTGTAAGCAACCACAAGAGCGACGCCATGACCATTTTCATCGAAGAGCGCCTGGAAGGGGACTGGCAGGTAACGAAGAGCAATCGGAATTGGGTCAAAAAGGATGCGTTTACGATCCGGTTTGAAGTTCGCGTGCAACCGGGTCAGGTCGAGACCGTCAGCTATTCGAGCGTGTCCAAAAGGTAAGCCGAACTTTGGGGCGGATTCAGCAAACCGTTCCCTCGACTCCCCAAACGGGGGCGCAGACGTCGGGAATAGTTCAGCAGGAGGAGCGTAGGTTGGGTTCAGGAACGAAACCCAACAAATTCAATACGTTGGGTTACGCTCGCTGCGCTCGCTAACCCAACCCGCGGGAAAGCTTTCCGGCGGGAGCGTGGATTCAGGATGTAGCAGCCCACTCGGGGTGGCGTGGGCCTCTTTAGGAGGCCTATTTTTCAGTGTGCTTTATCTTCTTAGGCTGAAAGTAGAGGCACTCTTTGCCCGAGGTGGACCGGACGGCGATACACGGTAGTTGGAGGGATTTCATCTTGAAACTGCGACAACCATAAGGAAACCGGGGGTCCCACGTTATGTAAAACCACCGGCAGTCAAAACACGTCTGCACCTTTCCTTTCAGGTTCACAATGGAAAGTCCCCGATAAATGCCGAACCGCAATATCCGCTAAGATCAATGTTGGTGTTCGATCCGCTTTTCCTGATACAAACGATCCAGCGTTTCTCGGGCGCGCAGCAATAGCTCATGGTTTTCAGGCGTCTGCTTGATCGAGTGCCTTTGGATCAGGCTCTCGAGAAACGCTATTTGTTGATCGATTACTTCCATCTCCCGACATCCGTCGCACATGATGCGGATCTCCGTGTTTGTGGCTCGCGTGATTCGGCCGGCGCCCGACTTGTCGGGCACGGGATGAACTAAGAGGAATTCGCTCCCTCCGCCTTGCCGTCCGGCAAATCACGCTTCGTGAAGCTTACAGGCTACTTGGCCAACCGTTGAGCCAATTCAGCCACCCTGGCTCCCAGTTTGGCGCCGTTTGTGAGGGCCGGATTGTCCGGCTTACCCACGCATGAAACGCCGTAATGGCCCGTGGCATCCATGGGATCACCGACAATAACCATACCATAGATGAGCATGACCTGCAAAATACCCATCATGGTGGTCTCTTTGCCCCCGGAAACGTCTCCGGAAGTCGTAAAGGCGGCCCCCACCTTATTTTCCATCTTCTTTCGGACGCCCACAAAGCGGTCGAACACGGACTTCAATTCCGCTGCCATGCATCCAAAATAGACGGGAGATCCGGCGATCACGCCCGCCGAATTCACGAAGTCCTCTTTGGTCACGTCTTCGGTGGATCGCAGAATGGCTTCAACTCCGGATACTTCTTCAACGCCGCCGGCTATGGCCTCGGCCAGTTTCAGCGTGTTTTTCGTTTTCGAATGATACAGTACCAGAATCTGCATAAACCGCACTCCTCTTCTCCGGGTAACCCACTATGGATTTGCAGCCGGGCGCCCTGCCTTGAAAAGATTGTTCAGACAAAAAACCCGCCGTTCGGCGGGTAGTTCTTGGTAATGTGTCTCGCATCGCTAGTCGGACGATTCGGACTTTTTGGAGCCGCTGTCGCTCTTGGGCGCCGACTCCCCTGAGTCTTTGCAGGTCGATGGTTTCGGAGGACCGGGGGGTGAATACGAAGAGGATTTTCGAGCATAGTCCGTTACATACCAGCCGGTTCCCTTCAGGTGAAAAGAACTATGAGAAATCAGTTTTTTCAGCTCGCCATTGCAATGTTCGCAGCACGTAAGCGGATCTTCAGAAAAACGCTGCCATGCTTCCGTAATTCTTCCGCAACCTGTGCACTCGTATTCATATATCGGCATATCGAACCCCTTTGAAAACGTTTTCTCTAAAATAGTCGCTTTTTATCATTTGTCAAGCGGGTTCTGTTTATGCGGAACGATCGGAATTAATCATTCTGGAGTTAAATCCCACAGCGGAAACTATTTCTTCCCGTATCCGCCGCCACCGGGTGTTTCGACACGAACCACGTCTCCTTTAGACAAGATTTCATTGAATTTGCCGGGTTGTTCGGTTGCCCTGCCGTCCCTGATGATAGCGTTCCCGCCGGTCCTGCCCGGGCTTCCGCCCATAAGGCCATAGGGCGGAATTCGCCTCCGTTCGGACAGGATCGTGACTTCGGCGTCCGACAGCAGCCGGATTTCACGCGTGAGTCCGTTTCCGCCGCTGAACCGCCCCTGGCCTCCCGATCCTTCTCGGATGGAATACTCGGTAACCAGAAACGGATAACTGTATTCCAAAGCCTCCACGGGCGTATTCATGGTATTGGTCATGTGCGAGTGCACCGCGTGCTCGCCGTGGCTCGTGAACGAAGCGCCCATGCCGCCCCCTAAAGTTTCGTAGTAGGCAAAGGGCATGTCGGTTCGGGGATCGATGCCTCCGATGGTTATGTTGTTCATGGTACCTTGGCCTGCGGCCGGAACCCGGTCCGGCACAGCCCTGGACAAAGCGCCGAGCACCACGTCCACAATGCGCTGGGACGTCTCCACGTTGCCGGCCGCCACACCGGCGGGAAAACGGGCGTCCACCACGGAGCCTTTGCGTGTTTTGACGCGGATGGGCTTGAGACAACCGGCATTGGGCGGAATATCCTCGGAAATGAGGGACCTCAATACGTACAGCACGGCGGACAGGGTGATGGCGTAGACTGCGTTGACGCCGCCCTGGACCTGATCGTCCGATTCGCTGAAGTCGAAGGTCATTTCGTCTCCCTGGACCCGGATTCGCACGTGTATGCGGATGTTCTCGTGTCCCTGTCCGTCGTCCTCCATCACGTCTTCGAACTCGTACGCGCCGTCGGGAATGGATTCAATGGCTTTGCGGATAATGGTCTCGGAATAGTCGATCAAACGGTCGGCGTAAAACGAGAGGGTCTCGATCCCATGGGCCTCGAGAAGCTCGCGGATGCGGCGTACGCCCGTTACGTTGGCCATGATCTGGGCAGCGAAATCGCCTTCCCGCTCCACCGGTGTGCGTACGTTATTGAGGAAAAACCCGAGCAGCTTTTGGTCGATACGGCCCTGTTCCACGATCTTTATGGGCGGAATGATGACGCCTTCCTGGAAAATCGAGGTGGAAAGGGGCATCGAGCCCGAAGTCATACCCCCCACATCGGCGTGATGCGCGCGGTTGGCCACGTAAAACGAGGGCTCGGCCTGCCCGAAGAATACCGGAGCCACTACCGTGATGTCCGGCAAGTGCGTACCGCCCTTGAAGGGATCGTTCAACACGGCCATATCCCCTTCACGGAATTCCACGTTTTCAATGGCGGACTTGACGGACAAGGGCATGGAACCTAAATGCACGGGTATATGCGCCGCCTGGGCCACCGTGTCCCCATTATGATTGAAAACAGCGCACGAACAGTCCCGCCGCTCCTTGATGTTGGGTGAAAACGCCGTACGCACAAGTGTAACGCCCATCTCTTCCGCGATGGAAGAAAAACGGTTCTTGAACACTTCCAGCAAAATCGGATGCACGTCCATGTATGGCTCCAGGCCTCTCCCCAAAAACTCAAAGTGGGCGCCTTCGCGCCGTGGGCCAACCCCCCCGAGACGATAGAACAGTTTTGGGCTTTCGACTCACCCCGGTTGCAGCGCGCCGGCGCCGCAACCCACTCAAAAAGTTTTAGAAAGGGTCCGGGAAAACCTTTTTCAAAAGGTTTTCCCGGAGCACTCAACCAATCTTCAACAGCAGGTTTCCGTAGGGGTCCACGCGGCCCTGGGCGAAGGGGGGGATCACTACGGTCGAGCTGTATTCCGCCACAATGGCGGGGCCCGGGACGAAGTTGCCCGGCTGCAGGTTTTCCCTGGAAAAGATCTTGGCCTTTACGTTCTCGAGATCGAATACCACATCTCGCTCGCCGAGGAAAGCTTCGGACGGTGGTGTTTCCCCGGCGAAGTCCGATGGCCGGAATTCGGGTTTGTCCGGGACGCCCCGGGCTCGCAGCCGAACATTGACGATTTCTACGTCCTTATTAGGATTGCGGTAACCGTACTTGTTCTCATGCAGCTCTTGAAACCGGTCGATGTAGTCTTGATCGAAGGGTATCAGGATTTCGTAGGACTGACCTTTGTAGCGCATATCCAGGTAGCGTTCCATGAGCATGTGTTCCTGCTGAACGCCTTCCTCGAGGAGATCCGCAAAACCCCGTTCTTCGAGAGCGCGGAACTGTTGAACGAGATCCTCTTGATCCGTATCTTTTTCGTGGATCATCACGGTTTGCGAATAATCTTTGACCACGTCGGCCATAAGCATACCCATCGCGGAGAGGATGCCCGGATGTTGGGGCACCAGTACTTTAGGGATGTTCAACAGGCGGGCCAGAAACGCGGCATGCATGGCTCCTGCTCCGCCGAAGGAGAACAGGGTGAATTCGGCGGGATCGTAGCCTCGCTCGACGGAGATGACCCGGATGGCCTTTTCCATGTTCGTGTTGGCCACGTCCAGCACACCCTGCGCCAGTTCGACGGGGGTTAATCCCAAAGTTTTGGCCATGGCCTCGAAATAGGGGTTTAGGCGTTCCGGATGCAGGCGCATGTTTCCGCCGAGGAAGCGTTCGGGCACCAGTCTGCCCAGATAGAGATCGGCGTCCGTAACCGTGATGTCCCGGCCGGTTCCGTAGCAGATGGGACCCGGATCCGCCCCAGCGCTTTCCGGGCCGACTTTCAGGGATCCACCCACGTCCGGACGCGCGATGGAGCCGCCGCCGGCGCCCACGGTGTGGATGTCCACCATGGGCACTTTTACCGGATAGTCGGAAATTTTGGACTCGGTGGTCAGAGAAAGCCCTCCATCGATCAAAGATACGTCCGTGGAGGTTCCGCCCATGTCGAACGTGATGAGTCGGTGGTGACCGGCGATCTTGCCGATTTCGAAGGCTCCGACTGCTCCGCCCGCAGGACCGGACAATATGGTGCGGACGGACTCGGCCATGGCGGTTTCCGCTGAAATGGCCCCGCCGTTGGATTGCATGATCCGGAGACGATCCTTGGGCTCCATGGAGTCCACGAGATGGGATATGTATTTTTTCATCCGGGGGGACACATAGGCGTTGATCACAGTGGTCGACGTCCGTTCGTATTCACGGAATTCCGAGAGAATCTCGTGAGAGGCGGATACGGACAATCCCGAATCCTCGAGGATGCGTTTCATGGTGCGCTCGTGGTCCGGGTTGGCAAAAGAGAACAAGAAACAGACGGCCACTGACTCGGCGTTTTCTCCCAGAATGCGTCGGGCTGTTTCCCGTGCTCCGGACTCGTCAAAGGCTTCATGGATCTCGCCGTTGCATCCAACCCTACCCGAGACGCCGAATCGGAGTGATTTGGGCACGATGTGAGGTTCTCTTCTGTATTTGAGGTCGTAGAGACGGGTGCGGTTTTGACGTCCGATCTCGATTACGTCTTCGAACCCTCGATTGGTTACGAGGGCGGTCTTTACGCCCTTGCGTTCGAGGATGGCGTTGGTGGCCACGGTGGACCCGTGCACAATGGTTTTTCCACCCGGCGCGGCGATGTGACGCAGGCCGTCGAGAATGGCTTCAGCAGGATTGGATGGGGTGGACGGGCACTTGTACAGTTTCCGCTGTGTCCCGTGCTGAAATATGAAATCCGTGAACGTGCCGCCGGTGTCTATACCGATAACGATCATGGCCATCTCCGATAGCGTGCAGGTGGAATCGTATCCTGATGAATTTCGGAGAGAAGCTGTGGAAACGTTCTCCCCATGTTTAGGTCTCAGAACCGGAACAGTTATGGTTTCCGGGAAGACCTTTGGATCGCGTCCGCGCTGCGGCGTTTGCGTTCGATCCAAAAGGCCAGCGCCGCCAGGATGGCGGAACAGGAAACAATGACCGACGCAATCCGGAAAACACCCGTCACCCCGATTTGGAGTGCTTCCACCGGCGCGGCGGTGACATTTGTGACCGGCGGCAAAGCGGCCGCCGCCACTACGTAGGATGAGAAAAGCGCTCCCATCAGCGGAAATCCGGAGGTGTTGCCCAAGGTCCGAGATAGTGACAACAGGCCCGAGGCGATTCCTATATGCTCTCGGGGAGCTTCACCCAAGATAGCGCTGTTGTTCGGAGACAGGAACATGCCCAGTCCTAAGCCCAGCGGCGTCAGGCGAAGTATATAGCCGAACGGGGCAACATCGGAGTCCAGCGTACTGATGCTCAAGCAACCTGCCGCAGCGACCGCCAGACCCATCAAGGTGATACCCCTCGGGCCGAAGCGGTCCGCCAGGATTCCGGAGGTCGGCGCCACGATCCCCATAGTCACGGGAACCACCATCATCATAAGCCCGACCTGCTCGGCCCGATATCCGAGAACCAACTCCAGGAAGAACGGAAGAATAAAGGTACCCGCCAGCGCGACGAACACCAGGAGCGACATGACCAGATTGATACTGAACAGTGCGTTTCGAAATATTCCTAGGTTGATCATGGGCTGGGCCACCGAGGCCTCGACGATTAGAAAGAAAGCGAAACCCACGCCCGCGGCGATCAGTAAGATCAGGACATGGGAATTTCCGAAGCCCCACTTTTGCCCCAATGTCATGCCAACGGCGTAACAGACCAGGGTTGCCAGGAGAACCAGTGCGCCCATAGGGTCGAATTTCTGGTCAGGGGAACCCGGAAGGTCGGCCGGCACAAAACGCCCTACCATAATCCCCGCCATCACTCCCAGGGGTACGTTCACCAGGAAGATAGCTCGCCAGCCCACCCATCCGATAAGGAGGCCTCCAAGGGCCGGACCGATGGTGAGTCCCACAGCGACGATGCTGCCCACGATTCCCAAGGCTCTTCCCCTCTCCGAAGCGGGAAAAATCATGGCCACTATGGCTGCGCCGAGGGCTTGCGTCATCACGGCTCCGCAACCCTGCAACGCACGAAAACCGATGAGCCAACCCACGGTGGGAGCCATCCCGCAGAGCAGGGACCCCAGAGTGAACAGGATCAGTCCCGCAGTGTACACGCGCTTGCGTCCCAGCATATCTCCCAGCCGGGCCACGCCGATCACGAGAGAGGTAATCACCAGAACGTAGCTGATCACTACCCATTGAACCGTCGCGAAATCCGTATGAAGTTCTTCCACTAGTGTGGGCAACGCCACGTTGACGATACTTGCGTCGATGGTGGCCATGAGCACGCCCAGGCCGAGACCCGCTATGGCCCACCATCTGCGGGAATCAGCCAACGTTTGATCGCGAGGATTTTTCGGCAATTTCGACTCATTACAAGGTGGATGGTGAACAGCGGTGGATGCACCGTTACGAGCGGACAACCAGCCCGGAATATTCCCGAAGGGTGAAATCTTCCGCCAAAGAGAATCCTGGTTCCGCATTTTGCAGGGAGCATTTCCAGTCCCGATACGGTCAATCGACTATTGCCGCAATACCATTGGCGGAATTGGCGGCGGGAAAGATTTGATGAATATTTAGGGTTAGGCGAGGGTAGGGCTAAATGCGGCGGTGTGTCAAGCCACTCCGGATTATCCTCTGTCCGCGAAGACGGTCGCGAACTTCTTGCAACGGCACAACGGTTGGATCGAAAAAGCGAAACCAGAAGGAGGTTCGGGATTCGGGCCCCCTTTGGGATTTCGGATCGCCGGGATGGAAGAGAGTCCCCCGCTTTTGAAAGCGGGGGCAAGCAGATACAATTTCTTATTCTTTTTCCCTTTCCACCGGTATCGTGACAACGGGAATCGGCGAATGCTTGACGACTTTGTCGGCCACGCTGCCGAAAGCGAAATGAGCTTTGCTACCATGCTTGGCCATGACCACCATGTCTATGTTTTCCTTTTGTATGAAACTCAGGATTTCCTGAGCCGGGTCGCCTACGGCCACGTGTTTGACGTATAGACGACAGCCTTCGAGATGTCTTTTGCAGATTTCATCCAGATGCTCGTGCGCCGTTTCTTCTTCCCACTCGCGAATCTTATTCATGTGTTCCTTTCCGAATTCTCCGTACCAGGGCGCATGTCTCGCGATGTCGTCAATGACGTAAAGAACGTGCACTTCGGCGTCCAGTTTTTGGGTGAGTGAATTGACGTACGGCAAGGCTGCTGCGGCGCTTTTCGAAAAATCCGTAGGCCATAAGATCTTTTTTATTGCCATAGATGCTCCTCCTCGTCGGGATTCTTATCCAAACAACTCCGTTTTCATCAACCAGCATGATGCGGTCCGCTCCAGGCAGGGGATGCCTTCTCTCTTGGGCTCGGATGGTCTCAAAAGCCGAAGGCCGTTATCCACTTATGGGATTTCCCACTGCAACGTGATGAAAGTCGATTTACGTGAATTTGTCTATTGAAAAGACCGTCCCACCGCGTTTCCGTGGCCAAGGGCAACTCGATCTATATATAGTGCTCATTCCGGTCTGATTGTAAAGGGTTTGTTGGTCATCAGATCAATCCCTTGTCCTTTAATTCCTGCAAAAGGGCGGGTCCGCTGGATAGGCTGTCGT
>Ga0068714_10004377_pt1 | contig 15890 bp, 10 predicted proteins | sample MTBNYHSulfiMetaG_FD_62988 | JGI IMG/M metagenome (GOLD analysis project Ga0068714, IMG submission 62988) | Enrichment culture microbial communities from rom New York Harbor, USA that are MTBE-degrading - MTBE-NYH (New York Harbor Sulfidogenic)... | ecosystem: Environmental > Aquatic > Marine >...
CGTGATCAAGCCTTTGGCGTCCAACGTTACATAACCGCAAGGAGCGAATTCATGCAGGCTTTCATATTCCTTATGCAGCGCGTGGATTTCCTCACGGGACTTCTTGAGTTTTTCGTTCCGGATTTCCAATTCGGCCTGATACGATTTTAACTCATCGATCAAATCGAGAGCGTCACCAGGTCCTCGAGAGACCAAATCCGGTCGCCGGCGGATCAGTTCTTCCACCTGTCTGCGCAACCGTTCCATTTTGTTAGATGGGTCCTGGCCGCTCGGCATCCCTTTTCCCTTGGAGTTACTTTCTAAAATGTCGGTTGACGCCTTGAAAAGCCCTCGGCACATGGACAGGAGGAGGTGGTGATGATCGAAAGAAGGATAATCTGCTTCGGGGTTATCTTAAGCTCCCGAAAATCAATCTGTTTATGATGGGGAACAACGACTTCACGAGAAGAGAACGGTCCACCGGATTTCAATGATACAAGTTTCTAACCGGAAGAACGGAGGCCTGATATCTGAAACCTATTCTACAGGAATCTCCTCACCTTGTGTTCGTCGCGGCCACTCGATTTCTATCAGCCCTTTTTCTATAAACCGGACTTTGATGTCTCCTTTTTCGACCCCTTTACTTATCCGAAGTCGCAGCAAATGGGAGTCGGAAGTACGCGAATATTTCACCCTGAAAGGCCGGGGTCCCAAGAATGCTCCCATGCCAAAAGGTCCGATTCTCACATCAAACAGATCGTCCCAGTCATCCTCGAATCTCATGTCCCTTCTCCTTAAACATTCCTCAAGCTTTTGGTCGGTAAAACAGGTACTTTAATGTGACACCGCTATAGAAAGAAGTCAAACATAACTTCTCCGAAGATGACGGCTCCTTCTTCGCCTTCCTCATTCCATGGGGGGCGTGTGCCCATGATAGCCGAGTTGACAGTGAAGGGTAAAGCTGCTACGCCGTGGATCGGGAACAAAGGAAACACCTTCCCCGCGCGGAACTTCAAGAATGGGCAGGAGGACAGGCTGTGGACGACTCTCGAGTGAAAAGGATGTTCGATTCCATAGCCTTCTCTTATGACCTACAGAACAGCATCCTTTCCCTGGGCCAAGACATCCGTTGGAGGCGAATGCTGGCAAAATCCCTGAGGTTCGAAAGCGGTCCGCATGTGCTCGATCTGGCTACCGGCACCGGTGAAGTAGCCATGGAGATCTGCAGACGCCATTCTCGGGCACGGGTTATCGGGGTGGATTTTTCTCCCGGCATGCTCGCGATCGGTCGGAAAAAAATCAAGTCAAGAGGTCTGGAACATCGGATTCATCTGCTGATTGGAGACGGCCGCCGATTACCGTTCCGAAGCGCCGCTTTCGATTGCGCGACCATCTCCTTTGGTATCCGCAATATCGAAGAACGCCGCTCCGTCCTGGATGAAATGAGACGGGTGCTGAAAGAAGGCGGTCAGCTTCTGATCATGGAATTCGACTTTCCGGATGCCCCTGTGCTGAACCGCCTCTACGGCTTCTATTTCAACCATATTCTACCGCCGTTGGGGAATTGGCTGTCCAGGACCAACTATGCTTACTCGTACCTCGTGGAGTCCGTTCACGGGTTCCCCAGTGATGCTGAGTTTCGTGATGAGATCGTGGAAATCGGTTTCGAGCAGGTGGAAAGCCGGAGTCTCACCCTCGGCATTGCCAAGATTTACACTGGAATCAAAAGGTCTTCTTAGGAAATCATGAAAGTAAACTGGCCCGAACGAGTCTGGGTGAACAGTCCGGTACGCATGCTGGTACAGATGAGGGAGGCCATCTGGTTCAAGCAAGCACGCCCTTTAACTCCCGGCGGCCGCTGTTTGGAAATCGGCTGTGGGCGCGGCATGGGCGCAAAAATAATTTTCAGAACTTTTTTCCCACGAAGGATCGATGCTATTGACATCGATCCGGCGATGATCGAGCCGGCGGTTCGAAGGCGTCCCCCGTCATTCAAGAACCGGATCTTTTTCCTAGTGGCGGATGCGCAGCATCTTCCTTACAGCGAGGCCTGTTTCGATGCGGTGTTCAATTTCGGGATTATTCATCACCTCGAGGATTGGAGACAGGGAATCAAGGAAGTTTCCCGCGTGCTTGTCAAAGGCGGGGCCTTGTACTTCGAAGAGATCTATCCGCCCCTCTATGCCAACCGTCTCTTCCGACGCCTCTTAGTCCACCCTACGGAAGACCGTTTTTTCGGCCCGGATTTCCGGCAAGCCTTGTCGGGGACAGGTCTGAAACTCAGATCATCCTATCGTGAAAGCCGTTTTGGTATACTGGGAGTTGCGGAAAAGGAATAACCCGGGATGGCCCGGAACGGGCATTGGCCACCGTTTGAAGCGATCAAAGCCTTCCCCTCCGAAATATCGAGATGATCAACCAGAGACCCAGGATGGTAGCGATGCCGTACCCGAAAATACCCAGAAGGCCGGTCAAAGATATGGTTTTGTCGCCCAGGAACCCGATGGTAAATTCCATGATCGTTTGAGAGGAATTCAAAACGAGGGAACCTCCTATAACGGAGGCGCAAATAATCATTCCCACTGTCAGTCGGTTGACCGCTTTCTCGATCTGCACGTCGAGATCGTGAAATCCCCCATGCACGAGTTCGATGCGCTGTTTCCCTTCTGCCATTCGCTTCAGGACTTGGTGCATGAATTTAGGCATGACTTTCATGTGTCCGCCAATGTCCCGGGCTTCCCGGCCCATCCTCCTGAATGCCTTCCTCGGATCGCGCTCCCGTTCGATCAATCGGATGGCGTAAGGCCGTGTCACCTCGAGAATACTCGCGTCGCTTTTCAAAATCTTGCCAAGGGCTTCCGTCTGCACGAATGTTTTCAAGAGCAGCAGGAGATTCCTCGGAAGGCGGACGCGATATTTGAGAACGAGACGCATAATCTGGTCGTACATATCCTTGAATGAAATGTTACTCAGGGATCGGCCGTAAAAAGTCTCGCTCATGTCCTCCAGATCCGCCCTAAAATCCCCCAGCTTTTGGGTTTCCTCATCGACCAGGCCGGCGTTCCGCAAGGCGTCCATCACCATGTCATAGTCGTGTTCGGCGTAACCAAGGAAGAGATTGGCGATCTGTTGCATGCTGCTCTCATCGAGGTAGCCTGTGATGCCGAAATCCACCAGAGAGACCCGGCCGTCGCGCATCACAATCGTATTTCCAGGGTGAGGGTCCGCATGAAAGAAGCCGTACTCCATCAGCTGCTTTGAAAAAGTGCGCAGACCGATCAAAGCAATTTCCTTGGGGTCGATGCCTTGAGCTTCGATCTCGTCAACGTGATCCATTTTGATGCCGTCGATATGTTCCATTACGAGCACGGACTTGGTCGTATAGTCCCAATAGACTTGGGGAATATAGATCTCGCTGCTCTCCCGGAAGTTCTTTCTGAATTTTTCGATGCTCCCCCCTTCGAGGAACATATCGAGCTCTTTATAGATGACGTGCTCGAATTCCTTGACCAGCCCCAATGCGCCGATGATGCGGCCCATTTCGAACGTTTTCTCGAACCTCGCGGCTATGTAATACATCAAGCGGATGTCCTCTTGGATCTTTCCAAGAATTCCGGGTCTGATTACCTTTACGGCTACCCAATTGTCGTTTCGGGTTCTGGCGAGATGAACCTGGGCAACCGAGGCGGCGGCCAAAGGTTCAGGGTTGAATTCCGCGAAGATTTCGAGAAGAGGGCGCTTTAACTGTGCTTCAATAAGATGCTTGATGTCGCAGAAAGGCGCGGGAGGAACCTGATCCTGAAGCTTTTTGAATTCCTCGATATATTCGGAAGGAAAAATGTCCGCCCGAGTACTCATCAATTGCCCCAGCTTTATGAAAGTAGGCCCGAGGTCCTGGAGGGCCATTCGGAGTCTCTTGGGCGTTGGGAATCCGGATCTGAGCCACAAATGTTCGTCGGCTGTTTCTTTCCCTCTCTTCGTCCTACGCAGAAGCCGTTCCGTCATATCTCCAAGGCCGTGTTTCATCACGAGCAACGAGATGGCGGCAGCCCTTTTCAATGGTATCCGGCCATGGGGACCCCACAGAGGTCTCATTGGCTTCTCCCTAGCAGGCGATGGGCTGGAATGAGCGCCTCAGACGACCGCCCGACTGATTGCCGGGGGGTCGGCAAACATATAAGCTCTTGAACGGATTGGTCGGCGAACCTGTAACCGGTCACACCTTTCAAACCTCCGAATGGTCTTACCGAGGTTTTCGTTTCAAGGTGGCTGTTCGTGAGGGGCATCTTCGTCCTGATGCAAAGGCGCGATCAGGATACGCCCTTACAGGACGATTGTAAAGGCGGACTTACCGGATCCTCCTGCGACTTTTGCTAGAGGAGGCGCCGAGGGGATATACAGTGTATCGTGTAGTTTGATCCCGGAATCGCCTGGTCTGCTTTCTCCAAAGCCGGACGTGCTGAACCGTGTTGATTCCCGCACTTCAATCATATACATTCATGCATATACATTCATGTGGACCTTTTTTCTTTGCCTTTTCCGTTTATTGCAAGAACACTCGGCTAGTGTAATCAAGAGGAAAAAGCGGGATGGATACCGTCCGGAAGCGGACTCGAGACTTTGCTGCCATAACGAGAAATTCAGATGCTTTGCTCGGTCGGAGAGCATGGGCAGGTCTTTCACGACTGAAGCTTTTCCTATCCCTTTCCAGAACCCCCCACCTGCTCTTGGATCTGGCGACTCCGGCTCTTGCAGCACTTCTGTGGCTGGGAGCTTTTCCGTCGGCCCGGATCATCATCCTGGGGTTCATCACCGCCTTTGCCGGGTACACCGCCGTATATGCTCTGAACGACCTGGTCGACCTCCAAAACGATAGAAAAAAAGTTCGGGAGGGAGGGTGCCGGCAGTGCGATAATTACCTTGATGGAGCTATGGTAAGGCACCCTATGGCGCAGGGTCTGCTGAGTTTAAGGGAAGGACTGCTATGGGCCGGTGGATGGGCTCTATTATCTCTGACCTGCGCCTACCTGTTGAACCCGGACTGCGCCCTCATTTTTCTTGCCGGGGCCTCCCTTGAGATAGTCTATTGCCTAATGTGGAAAATCAGCCCCTTTCGCACCGTGGTCAGCGGTGCTGTGAAGACATGCGGCGCTGCGGCCGCCGTCTTCGCTGTGGATCCCAGCCCTTCCTTTTTCTTTTTGGTTATGCTCTTTTGCTGGCTTTTTTCCTGGGAGATCGGTGGTCAAAACATACCCAACGATTGGGCGGAGATCGAAGAAGATACGCGCTTCCAGGCTAAGACAGTGCTGGTTCAGTTAGGCCTCAAATGGGCCACAGTGATCGCCCTTGCCGGTGTTTTAACCACGGTTGTAATGAACCTCGCCCTCCTTCTCCTGATGGAGCAAAAGGTCCCCATTTTTTATGTTGCGGCCTCTTCTTTGATCGGTTTCTATTTGCTCCTGATTCCCGCCTACCGGCTTTTTCGAACCAGGCAGCGTCCACAAGCTTTGATCCTGTTCAAGAAGGCCAGTTACTATCCCCTGGCGCTGCTGATTGTTTTGACGATTGCGATGCTTGCCTATTCTGCTTGATCTATACACCCTGATTAATAAGCGATAACAGCTTTCATAATGGTTTTTCCTTCGGGGATCGTCCCGGTTTGGTTTATGCGGGATCCAAAAGCAGCCGCCAATAAGTTTGAAGTGACGGAGACTTAAATAGGAATACCATGGTCTTTGATGTGTTGACCCTATTTCACAATAAGGCCGGAGGGTCTAAAATGCGATTTTGCTCGTGACTTACAAAGCGAGATCCCGGACTGGGACTTGTGCTTTCCTTTTGCTGGATTCAGATAGGTCTTTAGGGCATTATGGGCAAAACATCCGCTTCCCGAAATCCTTCTTGACGAGTTTTCTTGGATGAGATTGAACAGGTTCTGGCTCTATCGACGCGTGCTTCTCTCCAGTCGATTTGCTGCATCCCTGTGGCGGTCGAGACGAAATATCCTTGCGGATCAGCAGGGACGCCCGCCTTTATCAGGTCCTTTCATGGCTGAACTCGATGTTACTTATCGCTGCGATTGCCGGTGCCGTATGTGTCAGAGATGGAGAGATCATCGCCGGGGTGAGTTGGCCCTTCGTGAATATGAGCAGCTTGCTGAAGTCTTCCGGCACATGGGGATACAACTGGTGAGTATCGCCGGCGGCGAACCTCTGCTGCGGGAAGACATTTTTTCCATCATCCGATGCTTCGCCAAATACGGCATGTGCGTCAATCTGTGCACGAACGGCCTGTCCATTGAAAAACACGTCAAGTCTTTGTCCTGCAGTGGCGCCTCCTGCGTTACCGTAAGTTTGGATGGCGCCACCGCAGATACCCACGACATGATTCGAGGCGCTCCCGGGTCCTATGAAAAAATCGAAAAGGGAGTCAGACGCCTGATCGCTTGCTCGCCCGATATTCGACCGCTGGTACGCTTGAGAATGACCGTTTCCAACCGAAACGTGGATGAAGTGAAACGCTACTACAGGAAATGGAACCGGACTGCGGACGATGTACTGTTTCAGCCGGCGCACTTCTGTGCAGGCGCCTTCTACACCGGCGTGGATAAGGAGACCTTTGGACTCGATCCGGTGAGACTCGCCCGCCAAATCGATGGAACGCCCTTGAGGAAGGGGAGGTACATGGACGGTCTTATACGCAGTCTCGGACAGGACGGTGTTTACCCCACGCTGCGCTGCTACGCCGGTACGCTCATGGTTCGTCTCGATCCGTGGGGGAACGTCTACCCATGCCTGGAACAGCGTGTGCGTGTCGGGTCGGTGCGAGAACAGGATTTTCGGACCGTTTGGCATTCAGATTTCTTTAACCATACCCGCAAAGAGATCGCAGGGAATGGGGATTGCAGGTGCTGGTATAACAACACCGCCATGATCGGTCACTACGCGGAGATTCTTCGTCGCCTGACTACGCTTGAACATTAAGTTCCCATTTGCGGAATCACTTTAAAGATACGTTGTTGATCGCCGGCCCGGCGACGGGGTCTGGGTGGCTTCGGAACGAAGTCCTCGCTTCAAAAGGTTCTCGTCATGCCTACATTCTTTTTCATTTGAAACAAAAAGTTCCCCCCATGAGTCAGCGTTCCGTTTGGGGATGATGCACTCCACCCATCAACAAACGTCCACTCTTCAGTATCGGAGGCCGTTTCTCATGGAAGTCCTGCTCGATCATGTCCTGTTGTCCAGGCTTCAATTTGCCTTTACGGCCATGTTTCACATCATCTGGCCGGTTCTGACCATAGGCCTGAGCCTTTTCATCGTGCTGATGGAAGCGCTGTGGCTTAAGACCAGAGAAGAAGCCTATTATCGCCATGCTCGTTTCTGGACGAGGCTGTTTATTCTGAATTTCGCCGTGGGCGTTATTACGGGCATTCCCATGGAGTTCCAGTTCGGCACCAATTGGAGCGTCTTTTCGGGGGCCGGAGGAGATATCTTCGGCCACTTACTGGGATTCGAAGCGACCATGGCGTTTATGCTGGAGGCCGCTTTTCTCGGTATCATGGTCTGGGGCTGGGACAGGGTGTCTCCCCGAGTTCATCTGTTTGCCACCTCGATGGTCGCCTTTGGCGCCTCCCTCTCCGCTTTCTGGATTATGTCCGCTAACTCCTGGATGCAAACACCTTCCGGAGGCGACTTCCAAAATGGCCGGTTTGTCACCACGAGCAACTTCGAAGCCATTCTGAATCCGGACGCGCCATGGGCGGTTACGCACATGTGGGTGGCCTGCCTGGAGGTTACCATCTTTGTGGTGGGCGCGATCAGTGCCTGGTACTTGCTGAAGAAGCGTCACGTGGACTTATTCCTGAGATCTTTCAAGATCATGGTCATTGCCGCCATTGTCATTACTCCTCTGCAGATCTACCTGGGTGACGGCTCGGGACAGCAGGTCGCGGAAACCCAGCCCGCCAAACTGGGCGCCATAGAAGCACACTGGCGCACCAATCCCGAGGGCGAAGGTGCATCGTGGAAATTTCTGGCCTGGCCGAACAAGTCCAAACAAGACAATGATTGGGCCATTACGATCCCCAACGGGTTGAGCCTGCTGGTTACCCGATCGTTTACCGGCCGCGTCCAGGGGTTACAGGACTTTCCGGTGGAAGACCAGCCTCCGGTATGGCTTCCCTTCTATTCCTTCCGTATTATGGTCGGCCTGGGCTTTCTCTTCTTTTTCCTTATGCTTTGGACGCTGTGGGCGTGGCGGAAAGGTCGATTAAGGCCGGACGTCGTTTCCGAGCAGAAGAAGCTCCTATTTTCGTGGATGGCGGCTCTGCCCTTGAGCTACGTTGCTATGGAAAGCGGCTGGATAACCCGTGAGGTCGGACGCCAGCCGTGGGTCATCTATGGAGTGTTGCGCACCCAGGAGGCCGCCAGCCCTTTACCGGCCTATCCGGTAGGAACGTCCCTTTTCGTTTTTGCAGGGATCTACTCGGCATTGTTTCTCGTTTTCCTGCTCTTCGCCGGGTACCTCATCAAAAGGGGACCCGATGGGGCGGAGCAGGTTTAGATCAGCGTTTGAAAGAGGGGAAAGATATGGAATTTTCACTTGCCGGTCTCTGGCTCGCAATCATCGGTTTTTTTCTTCTGTACTATGCGGTGAGCGACGGTTTTGGGCTGGGTGTGGGGATACTCTGTCTCTTTTCCGGGAAGCACGACGACCGAAAGGTCATGATGGAGAGCGTGGGTTACATCTGGCACACGAACCAGACCTGGCTCGTCGTCGTGGTCGGTATGTTGTTCGGAGCCTTTCCCATTTTTTACAGCATCCTGTTCTCCGCCCTCTACGTCCCTGCGGTGCTCATGCTGGTGGGCTTGATATTCAGAGGCGTTTCAATCGATTTTCATGAACATTCCAGGAGGAAGCGCCTGTGGGCCGCAAGCTTCGGGGCGGGGAGTCTGGTCGCTGCGACCGCGCAGGGTCTGCTTCTGGGAGGCCTTCTTTCCGGCATCCATGTGAGAGACGGACATTTTGCAGGCGGTGTATGGGACTGGGCGAATCCCCTATCTTTCCTTGTCGGTTTAGGGGTCGTGGCAGGCTACGTCCTGTTGGGGTGCAATTACCTCATCCTCAAAACGGAGGGAGATTTGCAGAAACGAGTTTTTGCCTATGCCCGGATCTTTTTTACGGTGATGCTTGTCCTCTCCATAGTAGCCCTCCTTTGGATCAATATGAGATATCCTTATGCAGCGAAGAAATGGCGCTTGTCGCCGGATGCATTCTATCTGGTACTCGCTGTTTTTCTGACCGCCCTGGCGTTTTTCATGTTGTTCCGCAGCCTCCACAAGAGTCAGGAGGCTGCTCCCTTTTTCTGGAACGCCGTCACCGTGGCTTTTAGTTTTGTCACTCTATCGCTAAGCATGTATCCGCACATGATTCCCCATGTCGTTTCTCCGATTACCGTGCATCAGGCGGCTGCTTCATATCGAACTTTGATCTTCATGCTGGTTGTTACAGGAATACTGATTCCTGTCATTGTGTTCTACACCACTTACACCCACCGGGTTTTCCGAGGTAAAGTCAAAACTGAAGAATAATGAATGGGCGGGAAAGTCCGACCCGGGCCGTGATCTCGATGAGGTGCTATCCCAAGGTCCATCGGAGTGGGCGAACCGTAAGATGTGCTCCGTTCGAATTTTCGTCGAGGTCTCCCGGCACATCGGAGAAGGCGCGGCACACAATCTATCTTTTATCTTCAAATGCACAATGGACCCTATTTCCTGGGGTACCCCTTCATGAGATAAAAAGCCTCCATGGAGACGACTCGTTACTTACGACACGTCTGGAAACTCAGGAAACAGGAAGGTTCGAACGGTGAATCTCTTTGGTGAAAGACTTCAGTCGCACTACATTCGTTTTCGCGTGGAAATACCGGTAAGACACTATTCTCTTCGTTCATTGGAATTTCTATGGTGAAAACTAGACGTGTCTCTCGTATCGAGCAAAAACTGAGCTTTGATCAAACAGGAGGCAAAATTATGCTCGAGACGATGGGCACGTTTCGACTCCGGGCCTTGGGGGCCTGACTCGATTATCGGCCATGCTGTCATCGTTCACGCGGACGAGGACGACCTCAAGTCCCAGCCCACGGGCAACGCAGGAGCCAGAACGGCTTGCGGCGTGATCGGAGGGGCCGAGAGCGACTGATACGGGCGGACGCCTCAGGTTATGGTTGCACCCATGGGAATGTGCGATCCCCGGACCGTTCCAAGGTACTGCATAGTTACTTTACACAAGAGTGGTCCCAATTTCGGGGTGCACTCCAGGTTTGTCTGGAAGAAGGGAGTGGAATGCAGATCTCTATTACACGGAGCCCAGGTCATCGGAGTTTTTTCTCGAGGAAAAGAGAAGGCCCGGCCCGACCTCGAACAAGAATATGGAGTTATCCGGCGCTGGCTTTAGGATTTTTTCTTCTGGCCTCGATGGCTGCCTCTACCGCCCACTCAGATGAATCCTTCGGCTACAAGGAGGTAGTTGAAGAAGCCGGGCTCCTTGCCCAAGAACCGTTCCAAGAGCCGGAAAAGCTTCCCGATTTTCTGCCCGAGATCAACTATGATCAGTGGCGAAGCATCCGCTTCAAACCGGAAGAGGCTCTCTGGCGAGAGGACAAACTACCCTTCGAAGTTCAATTTTTCCATCCGGGTTCCATTTATAACCGCACAGTGAGTATCAACGTCATTGAATCCGGCGAGGTTAAAGCCGTATCCTTTTCTCCCGATCTGTTTCATTACGGAATGAACGAGTTCAAAGACAAGGTAAAAGAGGACTTGGGATTCGCCGGTTTTCGCTTACATTACCCGATCGATACGAACAAATATTATAGCGAAGTCGCTGTCTTTCTTGGCGCTAGTTATTTTCGAAGTTTGGGAGCCAAACAGCAGGTTGGTCTGTCCGCCAGAGGTCTAGCCATTGATACGGCCATGGAATCCGGCGAGGAATTCCCCTATTTCAGGAAATATTGGCTGGCGCGCCCTCAGCAAAATGCCGAGACCATCACTGTCTTTGCCTTGCTCGACAGTCCATCTTTGACGGGCGCCTACCAATTCGACATCCACCCGGCAAAGGCGACTCTGATCGACGTTACCATTACGCTGTTCCTGCGAAAAGAGGTCAAGAAGCTTGGAATTGCGCCTCTGACCAGCATGTTTTTCTATGGTGAGAACCTAAACATCCGTCCGGTCGATGACTTCCGTCCCGAAATCCACGACTCCGATGGTCTTCAGATCGCTACCGATACGGGCGAGTGGATCTGGCGGCCTTTGATTAATCCTAAAAGATTACTCGTTACTTCGTTTCTGCTGAACAACCCCGAAGGATTTGGTCTATTCCAGCGAGACCACGACTTCGATCACTATCAAGATATGGAAGCTCACTATCAAATGCGACCCTGCGCCTGGATTATACCTAAGAGCGATTGGGGAGAAGGCCGTATTGAACTTGTGCAGATTCCCACGGATAGCGAAATGAACGACAACATTGTTTCTTACTGGGTTCCGGCGAGTCCTCCCCAGGTTGGAGACCCTTTAACCTTTTCCTACCAGATGAAATGGGGCTCTCCGGAAATAGCCGGACCGCCTTTAGCACATGTCGCTGCGACCCGAACGGCTACCAGTAAAGAAAAAGAAGGCAAGACCTTTCTTATCGATTTTAAAGGAGAAAAGCTTAGTTCTCTTTCCGATGATGCAAAATTGGAGGCTGATATTGCTGTGGGTGGCGGGGACGTCATCGAGAAACGCATCGAGAAAAATAGTGTTTCCAATGGCCGGCGTGTGGTTTTTCAAGTCAAAAAGAAAGAAGGTCCGCTGGGCGGAGTAACGCTGGGCGATGGTGAGCCCCTCGAGATACGAACTTTTCTGCGGCAAGGGGATCAGGTGTTAACGGAGACCTGGAGTTATGTGGACCCTTTTGTGAGGTAGTTTTGATGAACCCTCTTCATCCTTTACAGAAAGACCATTGTGGAAAACAAGGCCGGAAAAATTCGTGAAACCGGTCAGTACCGGCAAACGGCCGGCGACAGGGTGTTCCTTTACCTCCGCTGTCTGAATTTTCCTGCGCCACAAGCTCTTGAGCTCGCTCGTCGGGCTTTGAAAGCAGCAGAGCGAAGCATGACCGCGGATTCCGGGAACAGCCCGGTATTCGAGGCCATGCAGGCTTTGAATCAACTCCTGATCGAACAGCAACCCGGCATACGCGACCATATGCATTCCCTGGCCACCTGGTGTGAGTGCCGCATACCTCCCTCACCACCTCTTCATCGACAATCCATGGTTCCGGAAGGGATGACTTCTGTTCGCTGGTATTCTCCGCTGACCAACCTTTTCAAGCGTTTTAAATGATCAAACCCTCGAGAGGATCAGGATATCCTGAGGAGTCAATTTCACCGGACCCGTGTGTGCATGAGCTCGTGTCCGAATGGATAATCGCAAACGAACGGGGTATCGGCCGGGTATGGGACTCGCCAAGATCAAAGGACATCCACTCCCGGCAAAGAGGGGAGGAATAATAGATGGGGCGTGAGTTTCTCCATAAGCCGTGGGAAAAGATCGCCGGCCGACGCCGCATACTCCTGTTATGTTTTATTTTGGTTCCCACGGTTATTGCGAGCGGCTTTATGGCGCGGGTACTGCCGCAGAGAGGGTCTTCAGTCATCGAGTTTCTCATCGTATTCTTCTTTGCCATGCTGTATGCATGGATTTCCGTTGGGTTTTGGGCAAGTGCGGCCGGATTTTTTACCCTGCTGCGCCGTCATGATCGGTTCCTCGTGACCAAAAGAATCGAGAAAACCGAAGGCGCCGTTTCCAACCAGGCGCGTACCGCCATCCTGATTCCCACCTTTAATGAAGCGGTTGATCGAGTATTCGCGGGTTTGTATGCGACGCATCAATCCCTTCAGCACGCCGGCCACCTCAAGTTGTTTGATTTCTACATTCTCAGCGATTCCAATGACCCCGATAAATGGGTTGAAGAGGAAGCCGCCTGGCATGAGCTGTGTCGATCGGTTGGGGGGCAGGATCGCATCTTTTATCGAAACCGTCGCACCAAGCTTAAACGCAAGAGCGGCAATATCGCCGATTTTTGTCGAAGATGGGGCTACAAGTACCGGTATATGATTGTCTTCGATGCCGACAGCATCATGTCAGGCTCCACCCTGTTCCGAATGGTAGCGACGATGGAAGAACATCCGAACATCGGTATCCTTCAGACCGTTCCAAAAGCCATCAATGCAAAGACCTTGTTTGCCCGCCTTCAGCAGTTTGCCAATCACATTTACGGCCCCATATTTTCAGCAGGACTGCACTTCTGGCAGCTTGGCGACGCAAATTACTGGGGGCACAATGCCGTCATTCGCGTGGAACCGTTCATGAAGCATTGTGCTTTGCCCAGATTGTCGGGAACAGCGCCTTTGGGCGGCGATATTCTCAGCCACGACTTTGTTGAAGCCGCCCTTATGCGAAGAGCAGGTTGGGGAGTGTGGCTGGCTTATGACTTAGGGGGAAGCTACGAGGAGCTTCCTCCCGCTCTTCTGGAAGAGTTGAAACGCGATCGTCGATGGTGCCAGGGAAACATACAGCACCTGAGGCTCCTCTTTACCAAGGGACTCTTCCCTGTTCATCGCATGCTGTTTTTTGCAGGCGCCATGGCTTATGTGTCCGGATTTTTGTGGTTTCTATTTCTTTTCTTGAGTACTGCCGAGGCCATTCTTGAGGCCGTCATGCCACCGGTTTACTTCCCTAGTGAGCGCGCCTTGTTTCCCGATTGGCCGATTATGAATCCGGGGTGGGCCGTCACTCTTTTGATCTCTACCGGAATCCTGCTCTTTTTGCCCAAAATCCTGGGCGTGGCGATCATCTTGCTCAAACAGAGACGAGCCGGGGATTTTGGCGGTACCATAAGACTCTTGCTGAGTACGCTTATTGAAATGATTCTTTCGGCTCTCTTTGCACCCATTCGAATGATTTTTCACAGCAAGTTTGTGTTCAGCATACTGACCGGCCGGCAAGTCGGCTGGGCGGCGCAGCAAAGAAAGGATGTCGGTACTTCCTGGATCGAGGCATTGAAGTTTCATGGTACAGGTGTGACTCTCGCATTTATCTGGAGTGCGGCCGTACTGGTAACCAATCCCTCCTTTATATGGTGGCTGACGCCTATTTTGGTTGCGCTCGTCTTGGGCCCTCCTCTATCCGTGTGGTCTAGTCGTTCCACGGTCGGCAAGAGATTTCGGAAACTCGGACTGTTCCTCGTCCCCGAGGAAATCGACCCGCCTTGGGAGGTGCAATGGGTAAAAGGCTACCTGCAGGAATACCGATCGGCTGCTTCACCTTTGTCCATAAGTAAAGAACAGGGATTTCTCAGAGCTGTTGCAGACCCCTGCGTTCATGCCTTGCATGTCATGCTATTGCGAAAAGAGCGACACTATTCCGCAGGGATTCTTAAGAGGCGGCGGGAGTACGTAGACAAGGCCCTGTCTCTTGGGCCGGATGCGCTTACGCCGCAGGAAAAGAAGGAACTGCTGTATGATCCTTCCGCCCTGGCGTCTCTCCATAAGGCTGTGTGGGCAAGCGCCGACGAAACGGTGGCGAGACTGTGGGGACTTTCCCTTCCGCGCGCTTCACCCCTTCCATATGCATTCTCCATTCGCTCTCCGGAGCAGGACCTGATCGCTTACTTCAGCATGGAAATCGGACTCCGGGAATCGATACCCACTTACAGTGGGGGGCTTGGCGTTCTGGCGGGCGATACCATCAAGTCTTTTGCGGACATCGGCATGAATGTCATCGCAGTTACTCTTCTCAGCGAAAGGGGCTATTTCTATCAAAGGCTGGATGAATCAGGGAATCAGCTCGAATATGACAACATCTGGTTTGCCAAGGATCTTATGACCAGACTCGACAGCGAGATAGAAGTGACCATCCGGGACAGGTCGGTTTTTGTCACGGCTTGGGTCTATCATGTAACGGGGAGGGACGGTAAAAAGCTCCCGGTGCTTTTTCTTGATACCAATCTGGAAAAGAATTCAGAGGAAGACAGACAGCTTACGAGTTATCTCTATGGAGGCGATAGTGTATACCGCCTGAAACAGGAAATCGTACTCGGAATCGGCGGCGTTCGGATGTTGAGAAAACTGAACATTCACCCAAAGAAATTCCATATGAATGAAGGCCATGCAGCTTTCTTGACTCTCCAACTGCACAACGAGTCGGCTTACATTGCAGATCCGTATGAACGGTTGGAAAAAGTCCGCGGGCTTTGTTCTTTTACAACTCACACCCCCGTTGTGGAGGGCCACGATGTTTTCGATATCCGGTTGATTGAGAAACATCTGTCCCCGGCCTTGAATTCCGAAATCCTCAAAATGGCGGATCAGGACGGAAAATTCAATATGACCCTGCTGGCTCTGGCGCTTTCAGGATATGTGAACGCGGTTTCCAAAAAGCACAAAGAAGTATCCTCTGGAATATTTCCACTCTATGAGTTTGATTACATAACCAACGGTGTTCACAGTGAAACCTGGACCAACCGTCATCTTGCCGAGGTGTTGGATCGCCACGGCATCGAATGGAAAAACAACCCTTTCGATCTCAGGAACGTTGCTCGGATACCCCTTGAAGACATCAAGGAAGCGCACGCCAAGGCCAAGCAGGAGCTGATCGATTACGTCAACGTCCAAAAAAATGCGGGATTTGAATACGACTGGTTTACTATCGGTTTTGCGAGGCGGATGACCGCTTACAAAAGGGCCGATCTCTTGTTAACGGATCCGGAGACTCTGGAAATGATCGATAAGGAAACAGGAAGGATCCAGATTATCTATGCAGGCAAAGCGCATCGCATGGATAATCAGGGCAAGGAGATCATTC
>Ga0068714_10004379_pt1 | contig 15888 bp, 13 predicted proteins | sample MTBNYHSulfiMetaG_FD_62988 | JGI IMG/M metagenome (GOLD analysis project Ga0068714, IMG submission 62988) | Enrichment culture microbial communities from rom New York Harbor, USA that are MTBE-degrading - MTBE-NYH (New York Harbor Sulfidogenic)... | ecosystem: Environmental > Aquatic > Marine >...
GCCCGGATGACGCCGATGCGCTGGCCCTTGCGGCATACGCGTACCTCAAGCAGGAGGCCGCAAACGAGGCGGCGGCGTGCGCACTCCGGGCGCTCTCGCTGCGGCCCGATCTCGCCACGGCGCTCTACTCGCTCGGGGTAGTGTACGCGCGGCGCACGGGGCTCAACCGGCACTCGGCGCGGGTGTTCATCCAGCTGGCGCAGCGGGCGCCGCAGCACGCGCTCGTGCACGTGCTGCTTGCCGAGTCGCTGCTCGGTCTGCAGCGCTACGGGGCGGCGATCGATGCGTACCGGGCGGCGGTGGGCATCGACCCGGCGTGCGTGCGGGCGCGTTTTGGCCTTGCGGCCGCCTATCTCACCGAGGGCCGCTATGCGGAGGCGCAGTGGGAAACGCGTCGCGCTGCCTACTACGATACCAAGCGCCAGGGCCTCTTCTGGCACCTCTACGATGACTACGTTGCGGCGAGCGAGGGCGGGCAATGAGCGCGGCTGAGCATGCACTCGCACCGGGTAGGGAAGGCGGCCTGTGATGGACGATCTGCTCGCGCCGACATCGGGCAGCGTTCACGGCCGCGGGCGGCAGTTCCTCGTTGGCGTGGACTACTATCCCATCGATGACGAACGTCAGTCTTTCGACGAGTGGTACGACCGTGACGTTTCGGCCGACTTTGCCACAATGGCCGGGGCGGGCATCACGCTCGCGCGCATCTTCGTTTCGTGGAAGGTGATGGAGCCGCAGGTCGGGCAGTACGACGACGCGGCCGAGGACCGCCTCGGCGAGATCATGGCGGCTGCGCGCGCGAAAGACGTCCGCCTGATCGTGGCGTTCTTTGCAGATGACCGTCTGTCCGAGATGAACGACGTCATGTGGGGTCGCAAGCGCAACGTGCGCACCGACGACTATCTGATCGCGCGACAGATCTCACTCGTGCAGCGGATCGTGAACCGGTACCGGAGCGAATCGGCGATCTGGGCGTGGGAACTCGGCAACGAGGCGTTTCTGACAGGGTTTCAGACGGAAGAGGCGTTGCAGAAATGGGCGGGCACGATGCGGGACGCGATCCGCGAGGTGGATCCGGCGCGCGCCGTCATCCTTGGCGCGGACCCCGAGACACTCGTGCGCGAGAGCGGCGTGGACGCCCGCGCGGTGATCGATCGCTTTGAGTACGCGGTCTCGCACGTGACGGTGCCCTATCGCGCGTACGCTGCCGAGGGGCCGCTCACCTACGGTCCGGCGACGTATCTGGACTCCTTCCTGCTGCGCTCTGCTCTGCGTGACCTCCCGGTGATCGCCGACGGTATCGGCGTGCATTCTCTGGACTTCTCGCCGGCTGAGGAGGCCGCGCACACGCGGCTGGTGCTCTACTCGGCGCTCATGAACCGCGCATCGGGGGCGTTCCTGCGTCGCTGGCGGGACTGCGCCACCGAGCGGCGTGAGCCGTACTTCCGGGATCCGTTCGAGATTCTCGTCGGGCTGAACAACGCCGCAGGGCTGCCGAAGGCGGCCCTCGATGAGGTTCGGCGGTTTGCACGCGTGGCCGTGCGGCTCGACCCCCGCCGGTACATACCCGTGCCCGAGCGCGCGGCCGTGATGATCCCTGCCGAGCGCTACGAGCCGCTGCCATCGCTCTCTGGCCTGTATGCGCCACGCTCGTGCCTGCAGGCGTACATCACGGCGAAAGAGGCGCACCTGCCGGTAGCGATCGTGCGCGAAGGTGAGGAGATCGCCGGGTACTCGACGCTCTTCGTGCCGTCGGCGTCCAAACTCTCGGCGCCGATGTGGGTGACCCTCGGGCAGTTCGTGCAGTCCGGCGGCTCGGTGGTGCTTTCGTACGGCGGGGGCGACGTGGATCCTGCCGTGCGCGAGATCTTTGGCGTGGAATTCCTCGGAGACAACGGTGCGCGGCCGCAGCTCAGCTGCCGGATCGCGCAGCCGGGGCTCCTGGGTAATCTCTCGGCGTTTGACGCGCGGCTCGAACTGCCGCACTTTGCGCTGCTCGGTGGTCTGAGCGCGACGGTTGTGGTGACGGATCAAACCGGCAGTCCGCTTGTGACGATCCGCCAGTACGGTCAGGGGAAGGCGGTCTTTGTCGCGGCTCCGCTCGAGCGCGCGATCGCGCAGAGCGATCCGTGGGCGGCGCCGGAGTCCGTGCGCGCGCTACTCAGAACGGTGTACGGCTCCGTAGCGCGCTCGGCAGGCGCCGGCGGCCAGATCGACTGCGCCGAGGCGGCCGTGGAGTTGGCCCACTACACGGGCGATGGCGAGGACGTGGTCGTGCTGCTGAACCACGAGCCGGTGGCTCTGACGGCGACGCTTGCGTGCGACCGGACGGTGGCGTCCGTGGCCGACGTGCGGGGCGGTGGATCGTCACCTGTGGGTGCGCGGAGCTTCGGGGTGCCGCTTGCGGCGAACGGGGCGGCAGCGCTCAAGCTGGTGTACGGGTAGTTCGCGATCGGCGGGCGTTGGGCGACGCAGGTCCGACGAGGCTGGTGGCGTTGGGCACGAGGCGTCCCAGAGGGCATTCCGAACGGCATCGCAGAGCTTGAGACCAAGGTGGTTCTGCGCGCTTGCAGGGGTGTGTATACTGATGTGTAACTTCCGGTAGAATCCTGTTCACATCCTGGTTAGGCCGGTGATCCATCATGGCGCGCATGGTGCGCAAACAGATCGTCATAGAACCTGAACAAGAACGGGCCCTCGCCGCACGCGCGGAGCTGCTCGGCGTATCGCAGTCCGAGTTGATCCGCCGGGCGATTGACCGCCTGCTGGAGGAGACGGAGGCCCAGGCGCGCCGGGAGGCGGCGTGGCAGCTGCTTCAGCAGAGTATGGAGAAGACGAGTCGAGAGGGAGTGAATAGTGGGCCAATCACTTGGACGCGGGAGGAGCTGCACGAGCGACACCCGCGCTCTGATTGACACCAACATTCTGGTCTACTTGCACGACGAGAGTGAGCCGCTCAAGCAGCGGGCGGCGGGAGAGCTGATAGCGGCCTTGCATCGCTCGGGCAGCGGCGCGGTCAGCACCCAGGTGCTCGCGGAGTTCTTCGTGACGGCGATGCGCCGCTTCCAGACGGTGATGAACCGAGTCGACGCGTTCGCTCAGACGCGTCTCTGGGCGGATGTCTTCACCGTCTACGACACCACGGCAGACGTGGTGGCCGAGGCGCTTCGCGGTGTCGAGCGCTACCAATTCCCGTACTACGACGCGCAGATCTGGGCGGTGGCGCGGCTGAACCACATCCCGTTCGTGCTCTCGGAGGACTTCAACGGTGGCTGCACGATTGAAGGCGTTCGTTTCGTGAACCCGCTCGTGGATGGATTCGACCTCGAGGCGGTGCTCGCGATGTAGTTCTCGCCGTGTGCGAACCGCGCTGCTCGGCTAGAATGGCCTGCATGGAAACGAACGTACACCCCGACAACGTGGACTCGAGCGCGACATCTGGCGCGTCGGCGAGTCAGGACCCCAACGCGCTCCTTCGCTCGCTGCCCAAGGTCGACGACCTCTTCAAGCGCAAGGATGTCGCAGCACTTGAGGCTGTCCACGGTCACGCGCTCACGCTGGAGGCCGTGCGGGAGTCGATCGAGGCCGCGCGCGCTGCTGTGCGCGGGGGAGAGGCCGCGAGCCGCTCTAGCGTTTCGGCGGATGTGATCTCGGCGGAGGCCGCGCACCTGCTTGCGGCCAAGACCCGCCGGTCGCTCGTTCGGGTCATCAACGCTACGGGCATTGTGGTGCACACGAATCTCGGCCGCTCGCCGCTGGCGGAAGCCGCGGTTGAGGCTGTGACCGAGGTGGCGCGCGGCTACTCCACGCTCGAGTACGACGTGGCCACGGGCGAGCGGGGGAGCCGCCACACGCACGTGGAGGAGCTCATCTGCCGACTGACCGGTGCGGAGGCCGCGCTCGCGGTCAACAACAACGCCTCGGCGGTGCTCATCGGACTTGCAGCACTTGCGCGGCGCAAAGAAGCGATCGTGAGCCGCGGCCAGCTCGTGGAGATCGGCGGCAGCTTCCGGATTCCCGACATCATGCGCGAGAGCGGCGCGAAGATGGTGGAAGTCGGCACGACGAACAAGACGCACCTGGCCGATTACGAGAATGCGATCACGTCGAAGACGGGGCTTCTCCTCAAGGTGCACTCCAGCAACTTCCGCGTGGTCGGCTTCACCGAGGAAGTCTCACTTGCCGAACTTGTGGCGCTCGGCGCGAAGCACGGTCTGCCGGTGTTCGAGGACCAGGGCTCCGGCGTGCTCGTGGATCTTGCGCGCTACGGGCTCCCCGGCGAGCCCACGGTTGCCTCGGCGATCGCGGCCGGCGCGGACCTCGTGAGCGCTTCGGGTGACAAACTCCTTGGCGGGCCGCAGGCGGGGATCCTGGCGGGCAAGCGCGAGGTCATCGCGAAGCTCAAGAAGCATCCCCTCGCGCGCTGCGTGCGCCTCGACAAGATGACCCTGGCGGCGCTCGAAGTGACACTGCGCCTCTACCTCGACGAGTCGCGCCTGTTTGCCGAGGTCCCCACGCTCCGCATGCTCACCATGACGGCCGCGGAAGCCGAGCGCCGGGCGAGCGCACTTGCCCACGCGATCGCCGATGCCTGTGGCAATGCGTTCGCGGTCACCACAGCGCCGGAGGTCTCGCGCGCTGGCGGCGGAGCACTCCCGATGGCGGACATCCCCACGACGGTGGTGGCGCTCGTTCCGCAGGGTGGCGATGTCGTTGCGCTGGAACGAGCGCTGCGCCTGGGTGAACCCGCCGTGGTCGTGCGCATCAACGACGGCCGGCTGCTGCTGGACCCGCGCACGCTGCGCGAGGACGAGGAGCCGGAAGTTGTGGCGGCGCTCGTCCGGGCCGCGATGTGCGGTGAGGTGGCGCCCGCGCGCGCTGCAAGGTCCGGCGGGGCGTCCGCTGATGCGGCATCCGTCCGTCCGGCATCTTCCGAGCGGGGCCGCTAGCCGTGTCCTCCCTCGTTCTCGGCACTGCCGGACACATCGACCACGGCAAGTCGGCGCTGGTGCAGGCACTCACCGGCACGGATCCCGATCGCCTCGCGGAAGAGAAGGAACGCGGGATCACGATCGAGCTCGGCTTCGCGCAGCTCACCCTGCCGGGCGGACGCCAGATGGGCGTCGTGGACGTCCCGGGTCACGAGCGTTTTGTGCGCCAAATGGTGGCCGGTGCGACCGGCATCGACGTCGTTCTCCTCGTGGTTGCCGCCGACGACGGCATCATGCCGCAGACGCGCGAACATCTCGCGATCATCGACCTACTGGGCATCCCGCGCGGCGTCGTGGCGATCACCAAGAGCGACCTCGCCGATGAGGAGTGGCTCGATCTCGTTGCGGGAGAGGTGCGCGATCTCATAGCGCCCACCAGCATCGGCGGCGCGCCGGTCGTGCCGGTGAGTGCGCGCACGGGTGCCGGACTTCAGGAGCTTCTTGCCGCCATCGACGCCGTTGCCGCCGAGGCCGAGCGCGCCACAATCAGCCACGCCGACCTGCCGCTGCGCCTGCCCGTGGACCGCGTCTTCACGATCACGGGCGCGGGCACGGTTGTCACGGGGACGCTCTGGTCCGGTGTCGCCGTCCGCGATGACGCCGTGGAGATCTACCCCTCGGGCCTCCGCGGCCGCATACGCGGCGTGCAGATGCACGGCACGCAGGTGGAGCGCGCCGGGTGCGGCAATCGCGTAGCGCTCAACATCGCAGGCCTCGACAAGGACGAGATCGCCCGCGGCGACATCGTCGCCGCCCCGGGAAGCCTCACCGTCACCGATCGCTTTGACGCGCGGTTCACGTACCTCGCGAGCGAATCGCGGCCGTTCGAGAGCGGCACGCGCGTGCACGTGCACCACGGCACGCGGGAGGTCCTCGGCAGGGTGCTTCTGACGGACGGCGAAGCCGAGCTTCATCCCGGCCGGAGCGCCCTCGTGCAGATCCGCCTTGAGGAGCCGCTTGCACCGCGCTACGGCGACCGCTTCATCATCCGCTCGTACTCGCCGATGTGGACGATCGGCGGCGGCATCATTCTCGACGTGCTGCCTCCGCGCCGTACGACGCTCAGGCCCCACGAGCGCGAGCTCCTCGGCGCCCTGCTGCGCCACGACCTGACTGCGGCCACTCTCGGGCTGGTAGCAGCCCGCGCACTCCCGATGACGTCGGCACAGGTGGCCAACGCGCTCGGCACGCCGAGACCTCCGGTTGCCGACGCCCTCAATCGCGCGAAGCTCGAACGCCTCTCCGTTGATGGCCAGACGTACTTCGTCACAGCCGAGGCGGTAGACGCGTTTCTGCGAGAGATCGAGTGCGGACTCCTGGCGTTTCACGAAGCGAGTCCGAGCGCCACCGGCATCGGCATCCCCGCGCTACGCGATCGGGTGGACCGGCGCCTCGAGCCGAAGGTCTTCGACGTGCTGCTCGAGCGCGCGGCGGCGGCGGGACGGGCGGCCGTTGTGGGTGGGCAGGTGCGGCATCCGAAGGCAGCGTCCTCGGCGCTGGCCGCCGAAGCGGAGGCTTCCGGGCGGCTGTCGGCGCTGCTCGCAGCGCAGGGTCTGGCGCCCGCGAGTCTGGGAGAGCTTGCTACGAGTGCCGGGGTGGACGTTCGTCTCGCCCGCAAAGTGCTCGGCAGACTGGCGAGCGAGGGAAGCGTCGTGCGTCTCGGCTCGGAGCTCCACTTCGATGCGGCTGCGGTTGAGCGGGCACGTGAGATTGTAGTGACCCACCTGCGCGAGCAGGGATCGATTCTTGCGAAGGACGCCAGGGACATTACCGGCACGAGCCGCAAGTACATCGTGCCGCTGCTCGAGTACTTTGACGCTCAGGGTGTCACGAAGCGCGACGGGGACGTTCGGACGCTCGGCAAGCGGGGGTAGCGGCGTCCGCGCCGGGACCCTGTCGCGCGCTGCGCGTGTGCTTGCCGTGCCGGTGAGAACTACGTTCCACGTTTATCATCAAGAGACTTGAACGAACATATCAAGTTCGCCTATTCTCATCGGGTAACCTCGGCCCGTACGAGCATAGGAGAACCCATGAGCGAGCAGCCCGTTGACTATCATCTGATGTGGGCCGACCTCGGCCTCGACCTGGCCGCGCACGATGCGCTGCTCGGCGCCGTGGGCCAGCTCTACAACGGGACATTCCTCTCGCAGCAGAATCGCCCGGCCGGAATGGGCTACCTCGACTTCGTGATGAGCGAGGTCCACGGCCTGCGCATCAAGGAACTCAACGACTTTCGGGCCACCGGCGGCAAGGTGGTCGGCACCTTCTGCCTGTACGTGCCCGAGGAGATCATCCGCGCGGCGGGCGCGTGGAGCGTGGGCCTGTGCGCCGGCGCCGAGTTCGGCTACGACAAGGTCGAACAGATCATGCCACGTAATACCTGCGCGCTCATCAAGAGCTTCATGGGCTTCAAGCTCACGAGCGTGTGTCCGTACATCGAGTCGGCCGACCTTGTCATCGGCGAGACCACGTGTGACGGCAAGAAGAAGGCGTACGAGCTTCTCGGAGAACTCCACAACGTGTGGGTCATGGAGCTGCCGCAGATGAAGCGTGACGTGGACCAGGCCGCGTGGAAGGCCGAGATTCGCGAGCTTGTCGCGAAGATGGAGGAACTCACCGGGAACGCGATCGGCGCCGAGTCGCTGGCGGCCGCGATCAAGGAGGTCAACGGCAAGCGCCGGGCGCTCCAGCGCATCGCGGCGGCGCGCGCGGCCGATCCCGCGCCGATCAGCGGCAAGGACTCGCTGCTGGCCACGCAGGTGGCGTTCTACGATGACGTGCCGCGCTTCACGCAGTCCATGAACACGCTTGCCGACGAGCTCGACGCGCGCGTGGCCGCCGGTGAGGGCGTGTCCGCGAAGGGCGCGAAGCGCATCCTCATCACCGGCACCCCGATGGCGCTCCCCAACTGGAAGCTGCATGACATTGTGGAGAAGGCCGGAGCCGTGGTCGTCGGGGAAGAGATGTGCACCGGTAGCCGTTACTACGAGGACCTCGTTGCCGAGGACGGCACAACGCTCGACGAGATGATCGACGCCGTTGCCAAGCGCTACCTCGGCATTAACTGCGCGTGCTTCACGCCCAACAGTGACCGCCTCGCTGACATCGTCCGTCTGGCAAAGGATCTCAACGCCGACGGCGTGATCAACTGCTCGCTCCAGTTCTGCGGACTCTACGAAATGGAGTGCAAGACCGTGGAGAACGCGGTTCGCGCTGCCGGTCTCCCCGCGCTCAGCATAACGACCGACTACTCGGGGGAGGATGCCGGTCAGCTCTCCACCCGCATCGAGGCGTTCCTGGAGATGCTCTAGCCGATGCGAGTACTTGGCCTCGATATCGGCTCGCGTAGCGTTGACGCGGTGTGGGTCGCCGACGGACGGATCGCCGATTGGGCGGTGGCGGACTCGGGGTACGATCCCCGGGCCGCCGCCGCGGCGTTCGTCGAACGCGGGGCGCACGACGTGCTCGTTTCGACCGGCTACGGGCGCCATGCCGCCCGCGAGCGATTCGGCGGCCGGGTGGTTACCGAGATCACGGCGTATGGCGTCGGGGCCTCGGCGCTCTTCCCGCATGCGGCAACCGTGCTCGATATCGGCGGGCAGGACACGAAGGTGATCGCCCTCGGGGCTGATGGCAAGGTGGTCAACTTCGAGATGAACGACAAGTGCGCAGCCGGGACCGGGAAGTTCCTGGAGGTCATGGCTCGCGCGCTCGGCTACTCACTCGAGGAGATGGGGGAGGCGGCGCTCCGGGGTGAAGGCGGCCTCGCCATCTCCTCGATGTGCACGGTGTTTGCCGAGAGCGAGGTCGTGGGGCTCGTACATCGCGGCGAGGATCGCGCGAGGATCGCGCGAGGGCTGCACGATTCGATCGCCGCTCGCACGCTTGCGATGCTCACGCGCGTGGGCGCGCGCGGCCCGCTCGTCTTTGCGGGCGGCGTGGCGAAGAACCCTGCGATGGTGAGCGCGGTGCGCGCGGGGTTTGCGGGCGGTGTTGAGGTGCCCGATGAAGCGCAGATCGTCGGCGCGTACGGGGCGGCACTGGGGGCGTTGCGGGGGTAGAGGCAGTCGCCGTTGGGGGCTGTGTGCGCTGGTTGCCAACGAGATGCAATCGCCGCTTGCCATTCTGTCGCAACACCCGCACAATCCCTCCCTGGAGGCGGATGGGTCCTGGTGGGCTCCGCGGTCTTCAAAACCGTCGTGGGGCGTGAAGAGCGTCCCGGGTGTGTTCGATTCGCACGCGCCTCCGCCATAGGGTTTGACCCGAGGTCTCTCCGGTGTGCCTGCGGGTAGTCTGCGCGGCTCACGCACCGGAGAGCTGTCACGCACTGCGGGTAGACGCCGTACGACCCGGCACACAACAGCCGAGCGATGCCCGGTCACCTACCGCGTACCACCCGGTCCACCGGCGCGCAGCTACCGCAGACAGATCGAGTAGCGCTCCCCGTGGAGTGTCACCACCTCGGGACTGCCGCTGCCGGGCTGCCCGCTGTGGACGTGGGGAAGCTGGCAACTCGGATCTTCGCATTCAATCGTGAGCAGCCACGGTGCGTTCGATCGCACGAGCATCCCATCCCCCGTGAGCGTTGCGGAAACCGCGGTCTTGATGCTTGCGGTGACCGATATCTGGGCCGCCTCCGCGCACTGAAGCTGCGGGCAGTGTGCGCCAAGAGCCAGAAGTGCGGCCGCTACGAATACTCGCACACCGTGCAGGATCATGATCTCACCCCAGTGGACCGATAGAGCGCTTTGAGCCTTGTACTACCATGGTCGGCCAGATCGGCCGACGGTCGTGTGACCGTAGTCACACGACAGGCTGCTTGCTGACCGGTGGTTCTTGGAGGATGAGCGGCGCTATCATGTGAGCGATGGCACAGCACCGGAAGGAGAATCTGACCGGCGGTCTTCCCCCGTGTTGCATAGGCTTCGGGCATGTGGCACTGTCAGTTCGAGGTATGGAACATCCTGGTGGGAGAGGTGAACCGCAGTGGCGCGCATGGACGAGGCTCTCGGCGATCTCGCGAGGCTGCGGGAGCACATCGGCGTTCTCAGCGCGCTCAAGCAGCACGATGACCTCCGTATGGCGCTCGAAGCGGTTGACAGTGCATTTGAGGCCGAGGTGCTCGAGCTGACGCTCATCCGGACATGCGAGCAGGCGGGCATCTGGGGCTACGAGGACGGTTCGGGCGCCACGGAGAGCAGCGGTGGCGCGTCTCGGCCCGCCACCGTGTGGTGGCTGTTCGAGTCACTTTTGCGCTCTCTTCACGCCGGTGTTGAGGCCCTGGCTCAGGTCCTGAATCTGACATTCGAGCTCGGCGTTGCTCCGGAATCAACACGGCTCAAGCACGATGTCTGCGCGGCCCTCGGCCGCTCGGGACGCCGGCGGGTGGAGGGTAGGCTCCGGAGTCTCTGCACGTCGAGCGAATACTTCGCTCTCGATGCGTTCGTGTGCCGCGAGCGGCTGGCGACACTGCCACACCGATACCTGCCCGGATCCGACGGCGATCGAAGGCCAGGCCTTGAAACGGGCGAATTCACCCACCGTCACTGGCCGCACGGCCCGTGGGCGGCGAGGGAGGCGGTGTCGATCATCGACGGTGTGCGGCGTGGCGTGCTCGACGTGTTGCGAGAGTCAAACGAGCAGCTGCTCGCGGAATCGGCGCGCGCACCGGTGGCGCCGGCTCGGGCAAGCCTGCTGGTTGAGGGCGAGGGAGCGTAGTCGGCGTTTCAGCGCGGACTGCCGTCGGTCCTATTGCCGCGCACCGCGCCATCCATTTCAGCTATGATTCTTCCGAGGAGGTCGCGCGCGTCACCACGGGCAGCGCGCGCGGGGATCCATGGCTGAGAACGTTGTGGTCCAGCTTGAGTCGGCGAGCATCGAGATCGCTCCGGGCGGGTCTCCGGTCACGATAACGCCTCGCGTGATCAACGCGACGTCGATCGTGGACAGTTTCACGGTGGAGATCCTGGGGGGCGAGGGCTGGCTCGTCGCGCCGCCCATGCAGGTCCGGTTGCTGCCGGGCGCTCAGGCAAACGTCAGCGTTCAGCTGTCGATTCCCGCCGGTCGCTTCGTCATTGCCGGTCCCCGCACACTCAGTGTGCGCGTGGCGTCGGTTGCCGACAGCCGGGTTCAGCAGACGCTCCCGCTGGCCGCCGTGGTCCGTGAAGTGGCCGGCGCGGTCAAGCTCAGGCTCGATCCGCAGGTTGTCACCGCCGGGCGCGATGCGCGGTTCCTCGTCTGGGTGCGAAATCCCGGCAACGCGCCGGTCGATCTCAAACTGAGCGCCGAGGAAGCCAGAGGCCTCTCCACGTTTGCCTTCGAGCCCGAGCGGCTCGAGATCCCGCCGAGGCACGAGATGGCGTCGGCTGTCACCGTGTCAACCAAGCGGCCCACGTTCGGCCAGGAGGAGAACCGTTCGTTTACGGTGCATGCTGATGGCGCGAAGGCATCGCTCATGACCACCGGCACGCTCGCCGTGCGCCCCGTGATCGGCCGCCGCCTGCTGCGGGTGGCCAAGGTCCTGCTGGCCGCACTCGTGGTGCTCGCAGTTGCCGGTGTCGCATTTGCGATGTCGGCCAACAAAGTTGACGTCCCCAAGGTGACCGGCAAAACCGAGGCCGAGGCGACGCAGATGCTCGAGACGGCGGGATTCGCCGTGGATGTCACAACTGCAAACAGCGACGAGATCGCTGCAGGCGTCGTGATCGACCAGACCCCGATCGCCGGCCAGAAGGCCAAGAAGGGGAGTGTCATCGCCCTCACGGTCTCGCTCGGCCCTGTGCAGGTTGACGTGCCGAACGTGGTTGGTCTCTCGCAGGCCGATGCGCTGATCGCCCTGCAGAATGCAGGGCTGCTGGCCTCTCCCGGACAGCCGGTCACAAGCGAGCTGGAGCCCGGAACGATTGTCGACCAGAGCCCGCAGCCGGGCGAGAAAGTCGCCAAGGGCAGCGTGGTTACGCTCTACGCATCCGCCGGTCTCGAGCCCGTGGTGGTTCCCGACGTGACAGCCCTGACGCAGGCCGAGGCGCAGGCGCTTCTGGAGGCGGCCGGGTTCGTGGTGCAAGTGAGCGAGGAATACTCCGACGAAGTGGCTGCCGGACTCGTGATAGAACAGACGCCCGTCGCCGAGGCGAGCGCCCCCGCAGGCTCGATCGTCCTGCTCACCGTTTCCAAGGGCGGGAAGCCGTTTGCGATGCCCAACGTTGTCGGGCTGACCCAGGAGGCTGCTGCCGACATGCTGACGGCGCTCGGCCTGACGGTGGTCGTGACGTACGACAGGTCCTCGTCGGACACGAACGTGATCGCTCAGTCCCCGGCCAACGGCGATGAGGTCGCGGCGGGCATGCAGGTGACGATTACCTGTGGCAGTACGCTCACCATCGTGCCCCGGGACATCATCATCATCCCGAAGATCCAGAACCCGTAGGCTTGCAGGCGTAGCAGCGGCGAGCGGTCCTCAGAGGCCGCTGCCGCGCGCTTGCCCTGCCACGCTCCCGCTGTCCCGCAGCTAGTGGGCGCTCCAGAACTGCACGTCGGTAATCGCGCAGTCCTCGTACTTCGTCCCGGGGTAGACGGAGACGATCTTCAGCGTGACGCTTCCAGTCTCGCCAAAGTCGGCGATCAGCATCTGCGGGGACTGGGTGTCGGCGAGCGTGAAGGTGAATTCGCCCTGGTCCGTGACAACGATCATCTCGCGAACGCGGGCGTTCCAGGCGTACACGTCGTTGCTCTTCGTGTAGCCGTTGGTGATGTCGATCCGCCCGAGCCTGATGGGACTGGTGAACGCGTACGAGATCCACTCGCCCTCGCCCTTGCCTGGCGCATCCTCGTTCCACGCCGTCGACAGGTTGCCGTCCAGCGTGTTCGCCGCCGAGTAGGTCTTGTCACCGTCCGGCGGCAGCGCGCTCGAGGCCGATGCTTGTATGGTTGCCGGGTCGACCTCCGCGAGCGTTGCACCACGCTCCAGCGCGGCAAGAACCGCGGCGGCGACATCAGCGGTCACTCTGCCGTCTACAGCGAGGCCCGCAGCCTGCTGGAAGAGGCGCACGCCGGACGCCGTGGCCTCGTCAAACGTGCCGCTTGCTTCGCCGTCATAGAAGCCGAGTTCGAGAAGTGCCGACTGCAAGCGCATCACGTCGGTCCCCTCAAGCGGCGCTGCCGGGTCCACGTAAAGCTCCCGGTCGCCGAGTGCGAGTTCGGGCTCAGCGGGTGTGACGGCCTCCGAGGGCTGTGCGGACTGCGTTGGCTCGCCGGTGGAGTGTGCGGGTTCGGCGGTCTGCCGTCCCAGGACCGCCCAGATGCCGCCGCCGATGAGCGCCAGAACGACAACAGCGATCACCACGATTGCCGCGATTGGCAGGCCCGTGCGGCGGGGGGCCGGAGGGGGCGGTGGAACGACGATAACCTCGGCGGGTGGTGGCGCGTAGGCCGGGACCGGGGTCGGCTCCTCGACAACCGGGACGACCACGGGCTCAGGCTCCGGTTCCTTGACGGGCGGGGGCGGCGGCACCTCACCGGGGAGGCGCTCGGAGTACTGCTCGGCGGGCTCTTCTTCGAGCTCTTTGACGAACGTGAGCGCGTAGCCGCACTGAGGGCAGAAGTCCCCCGTGCGTTCGAACTCCGAGGAGCATTGCGGGCAGCGTGTCTTTGCCATCGAGTGGTCCCTTCCCGACTCGGCTTGTGCTTGCCAGCGTGCACGATCCTCGCACCCTGCTGCGCATCATCTCAGCCAGGGCGCCTTTACTCAACTCCCGGTGTGGCCACCGGCCTGGCAAGCGGTCCAATGCCTGCGATGGTGCGTCCGCGCCGATCCCCCGCGGGTCATCGCAGGCTACTGCTGCGACGGAGCGGCGGGTGGATACGCGCTCTCGAACTGCTTTCGGAGATCGGTGCTCTTTGGCGTAAGAATCGGCCGCCAGGCGGACTCTTCGGGCTGGTCCACAGCAACTTCTGCGGTATCGAGGAGCACCTGCATCCGCTGTTCCAGGAGATCGTAGAGGCCGAGGAGCGCGGCCTTTTGGTCCTCGTAGGCCGCTGCGACCTCCGTGGCCTCGAGTTCCTGGCGCGCGTCCGTGATCGTCTTGAGCATGTCCTCGCACTTCGTGACGAGCAGCTCGCGGTTTGCCCGGTCCGGATCACCGATAAGCGGGTTGAACACCTCGTAGGCAAAACCCGTTCCGCCGTAGGTGTCGCCGGCGTTTGCCTTCCCGATCTCGGCGGAGAGTGTGCCGATTGCGGCGTACGTGGTAGCGAGGAGCCGGTAGGACTCCTCCCCGGTTGGACCGGACACGGTGCCGGTGGGGGTGGAGGACTCCTCGGCTGAGGTCCCCGATTTGTCCGAGGACGACGTTGGCCGCTGGGACGCCACGATCGCCCAGACCGCTCCGCCCACGAGCACAAGAGCCACGGCCCCGATGCCGATCCGCGCGCCGAGCGGCAGCCCGCTCCGGCGCGGAGCAGGAGCGGGCGGCGGGACTACGATGATCTCGGCGGGGGGCGGTTCGTACACGGGAGCCGGTGCCGGCCGCTCGATCACGGGCACGACGATCGGCTCGGTGGGCGCGGGCTCCTCGGCGGGCGGCGGCGGTGGTGGTGGCGGGATCTCGCCGGGGAGGCGCTCCGAGTACTGCTCGGCGGGCTCTTCTTCGAGCTCCTTGACGAACGTGAGCGCGTAGCCGCACACGGGGCAGAAGTCCCCCTGGCGCTCGAACTCGGAGGAGCATTGCGGGCAGCGTGTCTTTGCCATGGGGGCGCCTTCTCCTACGATGTCTCGCCGGTGTCCGTGCCGGTGGTGCTGTCGGTGCTGATGCTGTCGCCGGTGCGCCGGGTGCTCCCGATGTCCCCGGTGCTCCCGATGTCTTCGGCGTCCCCGGCGCCCTCCGGTGCGCCCTGAGCGCTGGCAGGTCGCCCGGCGTCAGGCGCGGCGGAAGGAGCTGTCTCGATCGGGGCTGTCTCCGTCTTCCGTGCGGGCGCGGCGGGCTGCTCCTCTTCCTGCACGATGCGCTTGCCCACGCGGAGAACCACTGCGGCGTCGGCGGGGACTTCGTCGTGAATCATTTCGAGGAGGCGTTGCTCGTTCAGGTCCGAGGCGCTTGCGAGCGTGATGGTTACCGTGTGACGGTTCTCCGGCGCCTTGTCCTTGGCGTAGACACCGCCGCCGTCTTCAATGCTGACCGAGTCGCCCGTCATAGCTTCGAGAATGCCCTGCAGGCCGTACGTCGTGCCGCGCCACGGGAAGAGCTCGCCGGCCGCCCTGACGACCGCGCGCTGCCGTGCCTCGTCCAGGCCCACGTCCAGCTGCAGGCCGAGCCAGCCGGCCGTCCAGCGTACAAACTCGGGTGCGGCGATCCCGGGGTCCAGCTGGTGCCCGAACCCATCCGCGCGTGACCGGTACCCGTCGGCGAGCTCCTCAAAGATGCCCACGAAGCGGCGGAGGAAGTCGTCCTCGGCAAGGCAGCGGGGGAGCTGCTCGGCGAGCCAGCCTGTTCGCGAGGCGGTCATCGGACCTGCACCTGATGCTTGTACGAGGCGAAGAGCGCGTTGCCGAGGAGGCGCACGTTCTGGCCGGCCTCGCGGCGCTCGCCCGTGCGCAGGTCCGCCGTGTAGAGGCGCACTTCCTCAACACCCACGACGCCCTCAACACCCGCCAGAAGTGCGAAGACTTCGCCCACATTGATCTCGCGGCCAAACGGCCATCCCCGCCGCTGCGGGCCGCCCACGAGCGGGTTGATGAACGCGTAGAGCTCGTGCAGGAGCCGGTCGCGCAGGAGTTCCGTCTTGAGCGAGACGCCGCCGCGCACGCGCGCGACGACCGTGAGGCCCTGGTAGGAGGGCGTGGCGATCTCCACGGTGGAGGTCAGGATGCGTCGGCGGTCGAGCTCGGGCGTGATCGTGTCCA
>Ga0068714_10004381_pt1 | contig 15880 bp, 21 predicted proteins | sample MTBNYHSulfiMetaG_FD_62988 | JGI IMG/M metagenome (GOLD analysis project Ga0068714, IMG submission 62988) | Enrichment culture microbial communities from rom New York Harbor, USA that are MTBE-degrading - MTBE-NYH (New York Harbor Sulfidogenic)... | ecosystem: Environmental > Aquatic > Marine >...
GCGCCGGCCTGTGGCCACCGACCTGCGCTGTCAGCCCGGTGGTGTAGCCTGGCTCCGTCTGTTCGATACGTCGGCCGATCCGCTGGGGAGCGGGCAGGTGTGGCTCAAGGTACCCATGGGTGGAAAGGCACGGCGAGTGGGGTTTCCCCCGGGGTTCATTCCCATGGGCTTTGAGGCAGATGGAGCCTACGGGGTCCTGGAGGTTCCGCAAGGCCACCAGGTGTTGGCGTGGTGGGGTGAGGAGCCCGGGGCCTGAGGGCCGACTCCCGGGCAGGGCATCGCTCAACTCGGCAAGAGGAGGACACGGGAGATGAGACGCAAGGTCATCGGGGGGCTGGTCCTGTTGAATGCGTTGCTCGCGGGGGCTATCATCGCCGCGCCTGCCGTGTCCCAGATCCTTCCCCAGGGCGTCTGGGACTGCTGCAAGACCGACGATGGGAGGGAGCCCTATTGCTGCCGTGGGTGTTGCTGGTTCATCTGGAATTGCGCTGCCCAGGACGACTGTCAGAGCCAGGTGGAGTGATGTGAGGGCGCCGTCTGGATGGGATCCATGAGAGGTAGAGTGCGCCGTCCGGGGCGAGGGTTCGCCACGTCCACGGGCGCCACCCTGGCGGTGCTCGTGGGCTGGAACGCGGCCTACCAGGTGAGCGCAGGGCTCCTGGGAGGCGGGGCCTGGAGGCCCGGGGCGCTTCTGTACCAGTTCCCCGGCTGGATCGGCCTTTTCCTACCCTTCGCCGCGCTAGCGGGGGGAATGGCGGCCCATGCTCTCGTCTCTCCCGGACGGGTCCTGGCCCGGGCGGCGATGATCGTGGGGGTCAGCTATCTGCTGCTGGCCTGGGGATCTCCCACGGCCGTCTACCACGAGAACGCCGCCGCGGGAGTGGATGTGGCCTCCCAGTATCCCTTTGGCCCTGACACTCCTGGGGCGCTACGAGCCCAACGGGCGGCAGTGGAGGCCGACCCTCCGGGCGGGTTCAGCCTCCGCATCGACCGCCCCCTGGAGCACCCTCCCAACTGGCTGACCTACCGCATCCATAGCCCCGTCGTGATGGCGGGATTCGCATTTCTGGCAGCCCTCATGGGATATCGCCTGGGAGGCCTCACCACCGGCCTCTCCCCGCCGCGCCGCCGCAACGCTCGCCTCGGCCTCGGCGTCGCCGCGGGCCTGGCGTTCTTCGTCGCCGAGGCGGCAGGGGGGGAGTGGGTCCGGGCCGATCCTATGAACTCGGGCGTACTGGGGGCCTGGCTGCCCCTCCTCGTGCCGCTGGCTGGGCTCGCCGTGCTGGAAGGTCTTGGCCGCACCCGGAACCGCGCCCCCGTCTCCCGGTCCTGAGGGGCAAGGCCCCGCATGCTCGACCTTCACCGCTTCCGGGACGGGGACCGACCCTACCTGAATGAGGTGATAAGGCAGCATGGGGGACAGGTACGGGCCGTAACCCGAAGCTTCGCCGACGGCCCGGACGACGAGGAGGACCTCTTCCAGGATGTCTGGATGCGGGTGCTCACCAAGAGGCAATCGTACAGCGGCCAGGCCCCTTTCGAGGCTTGGCTCCACAGGGTGGCGGTGAGCGTCTGCCGGTCCCGTGCCCGTAGGAACACGAAGCGTGCCGCGAGCTTCGGGCGGGCGAAGCGGTGGGGTGTGCTGGCATCCTTCCACTGGAAGGCCCCGGACCCCTTGGAGACGATGGTGTCGGAGGAGGAGCTGGCTGAGCTGGCCGCTGCCGTCCAGGGCCTGCCGCCGCAAGAGCGCAGGGCCGTGGAGCTTCGGTTCGTGCAGGGGCGCAGCGCCCGGGAGATTGCCGGCGAGATGGGAATCAAGGAATCCACAGCCCGGGCCACGGTGCGCAGTGCGCTGCGCCGACTGAGGCTGTGGAGTAAGGACTAGAGACATGGATTGTCCCGACATCGACCAGGTGATGGACCTCTACTACGGCCGTCTGGTGGACGCTGAGCTGGAGCGCCATGTGACGCACTGCCCCTCCTGCCGGACCGACTGGAAGCTCCTCTACTGCCTGCCCCTGGTGGGGGACGACGAGCTCCGGGTGCCAGAGGCCTGGGTCGAGGGCGTTATGGCCCGATGGGCGAGGGAGGAAGGGGCCGAGGAACCGGCCAGGGCCACCGTGGGCGACGGGCTCCTGGCGGCCGCCCTGGGGGTGATCGCCTCGGGGGCGACCCTCCTGGCCGGTGGGTCGTTGGGCATGGGACCGCCTGGCCTCGTCCTGGTTTTCCTGGTGGCGTCGGCTCTCATCGGCTGGATCGCGCTCCCTGGCCCCGGTATTCCGGACAGGGGGGCGTAGGCGCATCTCCGAGCGGGTGTCGGGTGTCCTCGATGGATGCGTCCCTACGGCATGATCCGGTCGTAGATGTTGTCCTTGTGCTCGAAGCAGAGGCGGGTGAAGGGGGAGACTTCGCCAGGGCGGGCCGCCGCCAGGCGCCCGGTCACCTCCGCCGAGAACTCCACGTGCCGGGCCAGCGTCGCCGACACGTAGTAGACCACCCGGTTCCACTCGTCCCCGTAGTGGTGGGCCAGGTATCCCCAGTCCAGGAGCCACCCCTCCTCCACCATGGCCTGCATGACGGGCGCCTGCACCGACCGCACGTACTCGTCCACTTCCCCCACCCGGGCCCGGTCGCACTTGTAGGATCCCATCACCACGATGGGAGGGGCTGACTGGGCGGAGGGGGAGGCGGGGGAGGGTGCGTCCGCCCGCACGGCAGCCGTGGCGGCTGCCGCCAGGAGCAGGACGGAGACGACGAGAGCGAGACGGGTCATGGGGCTCTTCTCACGGCGGAAGGGTTGGAGGTCAAGGACGCCTACGACGGGAGCCTCACCGGCGCCGGGTTCCCTCTCGCTGGCGAGCCGCCAGGTCCACCAGGCGTCGCAGCTCCGCGAAGGGGTTCTCGGCGTCGTCCACCTGGAGGCGCAGCACCACGTCGTTGTTCAGCCACACCCCTCCCCCCTTCCCCACGATGAGCATGGCCGCCGACTGCATCCCCCGGGTGTCCCCGCCCGCGGCCTGCCCGGCCTCCAGGGCCGCCAGGAGCCGGTAGGAGAGGTGCCCCTCGGTCGTCTCGAAGGCCTTCACCATGCTCTCCACCACCGCGGGGCCGGCCAGGATGTTGCCCTGGGCGGAGCAGAACTGCCCGATGCGATGCCCCGCCCACTCGCTGGCCAGGGGCCCCGTATGGGTGGCCACGTTCCCCCGGGCGTCCATGACCGAGAGCTGCCGGCCTTCCCTCGGCCACCGTTCACCAAGAGGATCGGGGTCCGATGCCAGGAGGGAGTCCACCACCGCCTGGGGTGCAAGCCCGGCCCGCAAGAGGGCCAGTCCTTGGGGGCCGTACCCCACGTCCACCCAGGCCTGGGTGGCCACCACCCCCACGTCGGCCTCCCCCCAGATGACCCCGTTCCCCACCGAGAAGACCCGCGATTGCACCGCCACCCCCACCTCTCCCGTGGCCGGATCGAAGCCGAGGACGCTGAAGGTGGCCACGGGGGACTCATCCAGCTTCACCGGTCCTGGTGGCGCGGGTCGCTCCTGGGCTGACACCGGCAGGGGCACCGTCGCGACGAGGAACCCGGCGAGGAGGGGAGGAATCATGCGAAGGGCGGGACGCGGGACGGTCATGGGCTTCGTCCTCCTCCGGGGTCGGCGGTGCCGGACAAGATAGCTCCGATCCGACCCCGCCTGCCACAGAGGGCACTCCCAAAGAGCGCGGCCGCGGGGACTCGTCCGGCCCGGTCCATGGTGGCCCCGCGGAGTGTTCCACGAACGGGTGAGGGCACACCGGTGGGTACCATCTGGCGCGCAGTGGTCCCTCCACCCAAGTTGCCTCTTTCCGTGTCCAGCGCCCTCCGAAGCGGAGTCCCGCCGTGACCTGGATCGTGGCCATCCTCTTGGCCCTGGCTCTCCTTCCCCTGGCCTTGCTGGTGGCCTTCTGGGTGATGGGGGAGCGGGGTGTGCGGATCCTCCCCTCCACACGGGCGGCGCTGCGGGACCGGGTCCGGCAGCCCCCCCGCGCTCGTCGGATCGACGGTTCCCCCGCACGGGGGGAGCCCGCCGGCAGCCGGCTCGGCAAAGCCTTCAAGGCCTTGCACGGGTACGTCTACGCCCGGTGGCCGGACCGCTACATCGGGCTCTTCCTGCGCCTTCTCCCCTGGGCGAAGGAGAGCCACAAGATGGCGTGGGCGGACCGTTACCACGGGAAGGTCCTCCCCCTGGAGCTGGCCAGGCGGATCATCACCCTGGACCACGACATCCCCCGGACCGACCTGGAGCAGATCATCCCCTACCCCATGGCCCGGGACATCGTCCTGAAGGCGTCACCCGACGTCACCATCCTGGACTGCCCCTGCCGCATGACCCGCGAGGACCCCTGCCTTCCCCTGGACGTGTGCATGCTGGTCGGCAGCGGGGACTTCGTCCTGGACCATCTCCCGGGGCGGTCGCGGCGGATCGGCCGGGAGGAGGCGCTGGCCATCCTGGAGGCGGAGCACGCCCGGGGCCACGTCCATACGGCCTACTTCAAGGACGCCATCAACGACCGCTTCTACGCCATCTGCAACTGCTGCCCCTGCTGCTGCGGGGGGCTGGAGGCCATGATGCGGCACGGGGTGCCCATGGTGGCTTCCTCGGGGTACGTGGCGCAGGCGGATCCCGGGCTGTGCATCGCCTGCGAGGAGTGCGTGAGCGCCTGCCCCTTCGGCGCTGTGCACCTCGAGGAGAACCGTGCCGTGGTGAAGTGGGCCACCTGCATGGGGTGCGGGGTATGCGAGAGCCGCTGCGCCACGGGAGCCATGTCCCTGGTCCTCGACCCGGAGAAGGGAATCCCCCTGGACGTGCGGGCGCTTGGAAACGCGGAGGTGGTGCCATGAACGAGACGGGCGAGCTGAACGTCGTGCTGGGGACCGGTCCCGTGGGGCTGGCCGTGGCGCGGGAGCTGTCGGCGAGGGGCCGGGGGGTGAGGATGGTGAACCGGAGTGGAAGGGCGGAGGCACCCCAGGGGGTGGAGGTCGTGGCCGCCGACCTCACCCGGCCGGAAGAGGCCCGGCGCGCGGGGGAGGGGGCCGCGGTGGTCTATGGATGCATGAACGCTCCCTACACCGAGTGGCCAAAGCTCCTTCCTCCCCTCATGGAGGGGTTTCTGACGGCCGCCGACCACGCCGGGGCCCGAGCCGTCTTCGCCGACAACCTCTATATGTACGGGCCCGTGGACGGCGTTCTCCACGAGGGTCTCCCCTACACGGCCCGGGGCCCCAAGGGGTACGTGCGCGCCCGCCTGGCGGAGCTCTTCCTGGCGGCCCACCAGGCCGGACGCATCCACGGCACCATCGGGAGGGCGTCGGACTTCTTCGGCCCCGGCGTCACCCTGTCCGCGGCCGGCGAGCAGCTCTTCGGCAACCTGGTGGCGGGTCGCCCTGCGGCCATCATCGGCGACCCCGACCAGCCCCACACCTTCACCTTCATCCGGGATTTCGGCGGGGCCCTGGTGACCCTGGGGGAGAGGGACGAAGCCCTGGGGAGGGCCTGGCACGTCCCCAGCGCCCCCACCGTCACCATCCGGAGGTTCGTGGAGATGGCCGCGGAGGAGGCCGGGGTGGAACCGAAGACGAGGCTGCTGCCGGGGTGGCTCCACAAGGCGCTGGCTCTCTTCAACCCGGTGCTCCGGGAGCTGAAGGAGACCCGCTACCAGTTCGAGCGCCCTTTCGTGGTGGACCACTCAGCTTTCGAGAACGTCTTCGGCGTCCAGGTCACGCCCCACCCTGAAGCGCTCCGGGAGACGGTGGCGTGGCACCGGACGCGGGGCACGGGCAGAAGGGGATTGGAGGAGGGACCGGACGCCGGTTAAGGAAGCCCCGAGCGGTTGATCCTCAGATCCAGACGGTCTCCTCCTGGAGGACGCGCGCGAAGCGAATGCCGGAAGACCCCAGCGCCTGCCACTCTCGGGCAGTGTAGACCAGGATCTGCGCCGGCACCGGTAGCGCCAAGAGGTCCCAATCCAACGGGCGACGCTCAAAGGGAACGTCGCTCTCGATTACGATCGATATGAGGTCCAGGTCGCTGCCCACACCTGCGTCCCCGCGTGCGTAGGAGCCAAAGTACCCCAGCTTCAAGAGGAGCGGGTGCCGTCTCCGCGCCTCCCGGGCCCACTCCTCCAGCGATCGGAGAACGACGCTCCTCTCAGGCCATCTGAGTACGGACGAACTCAAGGATCTCACCGGCATAGCGTATCGCCTCACCGCTCTGGAGATCGCCGTAGTGCTCGTGGGGAGCACCCTCGGGGTGACCGTGGGGGTACCGGGTGGGGATGAAGAAGGCGTCAAGCACCCTGCCCTTGTCCTCGAGCTCCTTTTCATAGGGGACCGGTAGCTCGCGAAGCAGGCGGGCCACCACGTGGCCCCACGCCTCCTGGCCGTGGTGCAGGTGGAGAGCCTTCAACGCCTTCTCCGCAACCTGGTGGCACGCGAAACAGGCCCACTCGTGTCGCCCGTCCCTGCGGGACGCCGTCGCGTGATCCAGGTCCCGCTCCGCCTGGGCGAGCCAGTCACGAGCCCGGTTGGGCATGGCTCTCTCCTTCCGGTTCGAGCTTCAACGCTCCCTGGGCCTCCTTGATTCCATCCCGCGGGCCGGCGCCGGGAAATGGTCCCGCGTCAACGCCCCTTGATGTTGAGTCTCAGGCGACGACATTCCTTTCATGATCGCAGTCGGCGTTCGTGAGCTCAAGGAGCGCCTCAGCCACTACCTACGCGGGGTGAAAAGGGGAGAGATCGTCATGACCACCCACCGAGTGCCGCTGGAGGCAGAGGTGCGACCGCCGGGCACCGCCCCGCCGGAGGGATCGGCGGTGGACGGGGCCTTGCGGCGGCTGGCCGCCAACGCCCGCTCCCTCGGCCCGCCGCTCGGCGTGTAGGAGGACCCGAAGGCAGGCCACCGCAGGATCTCCATCCCCCGCCTGTTACGCGGCCGTCTCTCCCTTCGAGAAGAGGTGCACATCCCGCTGCGGGAACGGAATGCTGCAGCCGGACGCCTCCAGCCCCTCCTTGCAGCCCTGGGTGAGGTCGAAGTGGACCCTCCAGTAGTGCTCGGTGGCACACCACGGCCGCACGACGAAGTCCACCGACGAGTCCCCCATCTTCACGACTTCGACCTGGGGAGCCGGGTCCTTCAGCACGTTCTCATGGCGGTTCACCACGTCGAGGATCGTTCGCTTGGCCAGCTCGAGGTCATCGCCGTAGCTGACGCCGACGGTCAGATCGACGCGCCGAATCTCGTTGGCCGTATAGTTCGAGATCTTTTCCCCGTAGACCGAGCCGTTGGAGATGATCACTCGCACGTTGTCGGGCGTGTCCAGGTGGGTCGCAAAGATGCCGATCTCCTTCACCACCCCCAGCGTGCCGGCAACCTCCACCAGGTCGCCAACCCTGAACGGACGGAAGACCAGCAGCATCACCCCGGCGGCGAAATTGGACAGCGTCCCCTGCATGGCAAGGCCCACGGCCAACCCGGCCGCGCCCAGCACCGCGATGAAGGAGGCCGTCGGGATGCCGAACAGGCCAAGCACGGCCACCACGACGAACACCATGGCCAGCGTGTAGACGAGGCCGCTGATGAACGGAATCAAGGTGGCATCCACGCTCGCGTGCTCGAGAGCCCGCCTGGTGGCACGACGAACCCACCCGGCAAGGGCTCGCCCGACGATCAGCACCAGGATGGCACCGATCACCTTCAGTCCGTAGGCACTCACGACGCTGCTCAACTGCGTCATGATCGCCTGAAGGTCCAAGTCTCCCATGGGTATTCTCCTGGTTGTGGGGAACCGACCGCGGCCCGCGCTGTCGGCGACCGCAAGGCACTCCGAACATAGGTTGCCGGGATCCATGGAGCGAGGAAGGACTCAGCACGTGGACCGGGCGGGTCGGAGGATTCGAGGATCGGCCCCCCGGGTCCGGGGGGAGAGCTGCCCACGGAAGCCCCACCTCAGTTGACCCGGACGGTGGTCAGGCGGCATGATCTTCGTGCCTGGGGAGCCACGGCAGCCGAACGGAGGAGGGCTTGGCGCACAGGATCATGATGCGAGAGAAGGGCCCGGCGTGAGCCCAGCCTCGCTTGCCGGTAAGGCCCGCCACGGCGCCACAGCAGCGGCTTCGGTCGCGTTGTTCACGCTCCTCTGTCTCATCTGGGGCTCCACCTGGCTGGTCATCAAGATCGGATACGGCGGGCTCGGCCCCTTCAACGTGGCCGCGCTGCGGTTCGTGCTGGCCGCAGCCCTCATGACGGTGCTGGTCCCGACGCTCGGTGCCCGCTGGCCCCGCGGCCGCGAACAGTGGTCGGTGGTGCTGCTGGTGGGCACCTTCCTGTTCGGCGCGGAATACGGCCTCATCTACTGGGCCGAACAGTGGCTCGAGAGCGGCATCACGGCGGTGCTGTTTGCCGTAATGCCCGTCCTGACGGTGGTGGCGGCCCACATCTACCTGCCGGGGGAGCCCCTGACGCCCAGGCGGCTCGGCGGCACACTGGTGGCCTTCCTGGGCGTCCTTACTCTCTTCGGTGACTCGCTGCGCTTCGATCCCGCGTTGTTCTGGCCCATGGCCGCCACCGTGGCGAGCGCCGCTTGTGCCGCCGGGACGAGCGTGTATACGAAGCGGCACGGGGCAGCGCTGCACCCCGCCGCCCTCAACGCACCGGCCATGATGCTCGGAGCGCTCCTCCTCGCCATCGCGTCCCTGGGAACCGGCGACGGACTCGCGCTGCCGCGGGCCACGAGCGGTTGGTGGGCCGTGGCATACCTGGCGGTATTCGGCAGCGTCGTCACCTTCCTCATCTTCTTCAGGCTGCTCAAGACGTTGGAAGCGACGACCATGAGCTACATCTCCATCGTCACCCCCGTCATCGCTCTCGTCTTGGGATGGCTCGTCCGGGCCGAGCGCCTCACGCTCTGGTCCCTGGCCGGCGGCGTGCTCATCCTCCTGAGTGTCGCCTTCGCCCTGCCGGCACATCGGGGCGCACCCGTGGCGCGATAGCCCGGTACCGCTCCCTACGGAGGCAGGTGCCTCCTGTGCATAACCAGTCCGAGGGAGGCCGTGGGCCTACCCTTCCTCCCACCCCCACGGACGGACCGGGAGCGTGAGGGGGCTCATTCCGTCGGGGTCCTGGTGCACCACGGCCTCGACCCGGTGTCCCTCCAGGGCCGTGGGGAACTCCCACCGGTCCAACATCCCGAGGATCACTTCGACGGGAACCGGCTCCTCCCGGTCGGCGTTCCACTGGTCGAGGATTGCCGGTGAGGCCTCCACGTGCACGATCCGAGTCCGGGCGCCGTAATCCATGGCCAGGCCCACCAATTGGCTTCGGAGGTCCCGGGTCAGGGCGGTGGAATCGAAGACGAACGACTCACCCGCCCTGAGCCGAACCCGGATGCGCTCCCGTCCCTCCTGCAACACCCGCCCCTGGTTGGCTCCGTACGGCAGCTTCAGCCGGCGGCGGATCAGGTCGTACCCCTCCACGGGCATGTTCGGGAGCTGGTACCACGCCCATTGGCTCTTTCCCGACCCGGGCAGCCCGCAGAGGATCACCATCTGGCATCGGGTGTCGTCGTGGGCGGCGTACAGGGGATTCCGGTCGGGGCTCCGTATCCATTCCATTCGGCTCTGGGCCGAAGCGAAGGGATAGGGTCGGTCGAAGCACCCGGCTTCTTCGGCCGCGCCCCGGAACAGATCCAGGGCCGCCAGGGCGTTGTCCAAGGTCTCTGAGATCCGGCCCCGGGCGTCGGCCATGGCCAGCAGCCAGAGGAGGTCCAGGCGCACGCACCAGCTCATCTCCCGGATCATCCGGTCCGGTCGCTCCGACGCGTACAGCCGGAACGGCCTCTGGTGGAACCGGGTCAACTGGGCCACCATCTCGCGCACCTCCAGAGGCGCGCCCATCTCCCAGAGGATCTTGCGGGCGAGGATCTCGCCGCGCCGGGAATGGCCCGCGGCCCGGGCCTCTCCGCGCTCCATGAAGAAGAGGTCGGGCTTCCCGACGTCGTGGAAGAGGGCGGCCAGGAGCAGGATCTCCCGCTGCTCGCGCGGAAGCCGCTGCCACGCTTCCGCCTCCCGCATGGCCTCCATCACCATCCGGGTGTGGGCCCAGACGTCTCCCTCCCGGTGGCGAACGGGCGACTGAGGGCAGTCGGCCATGTCCTGGACCCACTGGTACCGCGCCTCCAGCTCCTGGAAGTCCGGATCGCCCCCGCCGGTCGGGCACAGCAGGTCCATCAGTGTCCTGAACGCTGTCGACGCTTCCATCATGACGTGGTGAAAGGACCGGGTCCGGAAAGGAGACGCTGGGGCGCCTCCCGGCTGCGATTCCCCGCATTCACGCCATCTTAACAGATGCGCCACCCACGTCCCATCCCCAGCTCCTCCGCCTTCCTTTCCCGACTCGCCGCCCCGTGGCTACCTTTCGGACCGGCCCGGCGCCCCGACGGCCCGTCGCTCCGGTGCGCCGGCGCACCGGCGCCCCGGCGCCCCGACACCACCTCAGAGACTCCCAATCCGATTCCTCCCCGTGACCAAGCCCACCCCCTCCCAGCTCCGCTCCCTGGCACAGCGGGACCCCGTCATGGGAGAGGCCCTGAAGGACCTGGCCCCCTTCCCCGGCTTCCCCGTGGAGCCTCGCCTCCCCTACTTCCACACCCTGGCCCGCATCATCATCTACCAGCAACTCGCCACGGCCGCCGCCCGGACGATCCACGGCCGGGTGAAGGCCCTGAGCCCGAAGCCCCGGCGGTTTCCCACGGCGACGGAGCTCCTGGCCCTTCCGGAGGAGCGCCTCAGGGAAGCGGGTCTCTCCAGGAACAAGCTCCGGGCGGTCAGGGACCTGGCGGAGAAGGTGGAAGACCGCACCCTCCGCCTCCATTCCCTCTCCCGACTCCCGGACGAGGAGGTCGCCGCCGAGCTCACCGCCGTGTGGGGGATCGGAGAGTGGACGGCCCAGATGTTCCTCCTCTTCCACCTGGGGCGCTTGGACGTGTTCGCTCCCGGCGACCTGGGGCTGCAGGAGGGAATCCGGATCCTGGATGGGCTGGACGCCCGCCCCACACCCGCCGCCGCACTCCAACGTGCCGAGGTCTGGCGTCCCCTCCGGAGCGTGGCCTCCTGGTACCTGTGGAGGCTGGCGGACGGGGGCGGGGTGTGAGGCCGGCTCGGTCGAGAGGAAGGACCGAGGAGTGGACCGGCGGGGAACCGGGAAGGAACGGAGCTGACGGGGCCCTTCAGCCGGCAGCAGCCCCACGGCGTGAGGGCTTGGGGCGCGCCGGACGATGCCTCGGCTTCACTACCACATCCACTTCCCGCCCCAGAACGTGGAGCAAGGCAAGCATCTGGCCCGCGGATTTCGAGCGATTCGTGGGGTCCAGGAGCCGATAGAGCTGGCTGGCCGAGGTACCAAGGGCCCGGATGATCTCCCGCTTGCTCAGGTCACTTGCAGCCGCCGCCTCCCGGGCCTCCACCGTCAGGCGATGAAGCAGGAGTTGATTGAGATACCCCGGGTCCCTGTTGTACTCGAGGACGGCGTCCAGGTGGATGGTGTCTTCCCTCCCATCCTCGAGCCGGTAGGTGAATGCCTCGCAACCGAGCTCCTCGTCGGGGAACACCTCCGAGATCTTCTTGTCGGGGGAAGGCAGCACCCTGAGGAGAGCGTACGGGAAGGGATAGGTGCCCCGGTCCGTCTCCACCTCGAACACCTTTTTCCGGTTATTGGCCCGGACATCTCTGACCTTCATAGAAGCCCTTCCTCCCGAAGCTCGGCGATCAGGCGGAGAACTCGGCGCGAAGCTATTCCCTCCATGGGCACCTCATGCTCCAAGTCCCATTTGAGAACAAGAGTGCCGTCCCGATAGACATGCACATGGTTGGGGCTGTGATCCCCTTTCCAGGTGGCGAAGACATAGCCACCCCTGCGGACCTTCCCCATAGCTATATGTTACCTCCTGCGGTAACAGTTCACAAGACCGCCTACCTACGCCGGAGCCAACACCTTCCCATGCCCTTCGGCACCCTATCCCCCGAGGCCAGCGCATTCCGAAGCCCCCCGACACTTCCCGACCGCTCCCCGTACCGAAGCTGCAGGACGCCTGAGGCGTGGGAAGGGACGAATGGGACGCTGCGCCCGGGGAACCTCTCTCCGACCCACCGGTCATCTACAAGGAGTCCTTCGATCTTCCCGAAGGAAGCGCTGGCCAGAAGATGCCGGCAATACCCACCCCTCCCCCGGAGCGCGCCCGGTGCGACAGCTGATTGCAGTGGTTCGGCGCCCGGGCCGGAGTGAGGAGGGACACCCGGAGCGCGCTCTCCCTCTTCTGAAGGACCAGCGGGTGGAAGCCTTTGCTTCCCCCCTTTGGGACGGTATCTATACGTACACTTGCGTGGCCCGAGCCACCCCCCCCGGCCACTTCGTGGTGCCCCCGGCCAGGGCCGAGGAGATGTACTCCCCGGAGGTCTTGGCGCGGAGCTCCTCTCACCGGGTCGTGGTCAAGTAGCGAAAGGAAAGGGTACCCTCATGCGAAAACCCTCGGACGCCGTGACTCAGCACCTCCGGCAGCTGGCCATCCTCTGCTCGGCCATCCTGGCGGGCGTCGTGATCTTCGCCGCCGTGGTGTGGTTCCTCCTGAGCTCCGAGGCCTACACTCCTTCGGAAACGCTCCCCTCCTATCTGGCCACGGTCCTGAGCCTGGTGGGCCTGGTCCTCATCCTCAATGCCCACCTCCTCCCGCGCTTCTTCCCCCCACCCCCCGAGGACGGACCGGAAGAGGCTCGCCTTGCATGGCACCGGCAGGTCACCCTCATCGGCTTCGCCCTCCGGGAGGGGGGCGCGTTCGTGGCCCTGGTGGGAGCCCTCCTCACCGGGGAGATGGCGGGGGGAGCAGCTGTGGCGGCCCTGGCGGTGGTCACCATGCTCCTTGCCTGGCCCCGGGCGGAGCAGGTCTTCCCGGAGCCATGGGGCCGGCCGTGATAGGAGGGACAGACCTTCCTGGAGCCCTGGGGCTGGCTGCGGGAGGAGGAACAGACCTTCCCGGCACCCTGGAGCCGACGGCGAGCCAGCCGCCCGGACTGGGAATCCTGGCCACTTGATGGTCGGACCGTCATCACGTACTTTTCGTCATGGCGATAACGTGACGGTCTTATCGTGACGACGAACCCGTGACCGGAGCCCACACCACTCCACCCATGCGCAACCCATTCCAGTACGGCCGGGAGCTCGACCGGTCCGAGCTGGTGGACCGGGCCGAGGAGTTGGCCCTCATGGACGCCACCATCCGGAACCGCGGGAAGCTCTTTCTCATCGGCCCCCGCCGTTTCGGTAAGACGTCCCTCCTCGCCGCGGCGGCCCAGGACGCCGAGGCCCGGGACGTGGTGGTCCTGCGGTTCGATGCCGAGAAGTTCGAGACCCTGGAGGTTCTGGCCCGGGCCATCCTCACCGCCGCCCTCCGGTCCTTGCGGAGCCCCCTGGAGAAGGCCGCCGCCCTCCTCTCTTCCATCGCATCCTCCCTCCGCCCCCACGTGGAGATCGGATCCGACGGCTCCCTTTCCGTGGGGTTGGGCGTGGAGGCCGCGTCCCACGGAGAGGTGCCCCTCCTGACGGACGCCCTGGACGCCGTGGAGAGGCTTTCGGCAGAGACCGGAAGGGAGGTGGCGGTGTTCCTGGACGAAGTCCAGCAGATCGTCATCGAGCACGGCGAGGGGGCGGAGCGGCAGCTCCGGGCCACCGTCCAGCGGCACAGGCGGGTGGCTTACATCTTCGCCGGCTCCGACACACGTCTTTTGTCGGCCATGACCGGAGACGGAAACCGCCCCTTCTACCGCCTGGGGGAGAGGCTCTTCCTGAAGGAGCTCCCCCGGGAGGAGCTCATGGAGTTTCTCCGGGACGCCTTTGCCGCTTCAGGCTTCGCCGCAAGCCGCGAGGCCTGCGAAAGCATTCTCGAGCTGGCGGAGGAGGTGCCCTACAACGTCCAGCGCCTCGCCTACGAGGGGTGGGAGATGCTTCGGGCCGGGATTCTGGATGCTCTTCGACCGGAAGGCGTTGCTGAAGCCCTCCGACGGGTGATCCACCGGGAGGACCCTGCCTACACACAGACCTGGTTCGTTCTCACGAAGAACCAGAAGAAGGTCCTGAAAGCCGTCATGGAAACGGGAGGCTGGGAGCTCCAGTCCGGTGAGACCGCACGCCGGCACTCCATCTCTCCTTCCAGCGTCCAGGCCGCCCTCGGGGCCCTGGAGGACAGGCACCTCCTCCGTCAGGAGGGCAAGGAAGGGAAGGTGCGCTACCGTTTTGTGGATCCCTTCCTGGGAGCGTGGATCTGGGAGGCTCAGGGACTATGAACGAAGGCGAGCTCTCTTTCCCGGGGAAGGAGAAGGGGACCGGGCTCGTCGTTCTTCCGGCGCCCCTCCTACGGTCTCTCCTCCTGGCGGGACTCTGGGCGCTCCTGGCCGGATGCAGCGGCCCACCCCTTCGAAGCCCTCCCGCCGACCCTGGGCTCCCGGGCCCTGAGCCCCCGGGCCCCGCGCCGGAGTGGGTCACGGAGGCGGTGATCGCGGTGAACGTGCAGAGGATCCTCTTCCGTAGCGAAGCTATCGGGAGGGAGGTGAGCGCCCACGTCTACCTCCCGGACGCCTACTCCTCCGATCCCTCCCGGCGGTTCCCGGTCCTCTACTGGCTCCATGGCTCGGGTCCCGGAACCGAGGGCATCCCCTTCCTGGCCAACTTCTTCCACCAGGGGATGGCCCGGGGGGCCATGGAGCCCGCCATCATCGTGTTCCCCAACGGTCTTCCCGACGGCATGTGGGTGGACTCCAAGGACTTTCGGCGGCCCCTGGAGACCATCCTCATGAAGGAGCTCATCCCTCATGTGGACACCGAGCTCCGAACGCTCGCCCCCCCCGGGGGACGGGTGATCGAGGGCTTCAGCATGGGCGGATACGGCGCCGCCCGGCTAGGCTTCAAGTATCCCGGAAGCTTCGGCGGGATCTCCATCCTGGGGGCCGGTCCCCTCCAGCTCGATTTTCTGAACGAAGGGCCCAGAACCAACCGGGCGGCCCGGCAGCGGATCCTGGATCTGGTCTATGGGGGGAGCCTGGAGTACTTCCAGGCCCGAAGCCCCTGGCGCCTGGCGGAAGCTCTGGCAGACAACGACCCTCCGGGCCCCGGAGTGCCGATACGCCTCGTGGTGGGTGACCGGGACGAGCTCCTGGGGATCAACCGGAGGTTCCACGCGCACCTGGAAGCCCTGCACATCCCCCACGAGTACAAGGAGATCCCGGGGGTGGGTCACAGTCCCGCAGCAACGCTCCGGGCCCTGGGACCCGCCCACTGGGCCTTCTACCGCCAGGCGTTCGGTTCCTGATCCAACCCCGCTGAGCCTACCGCAGAGCCACACCGTCCGCCCCTCGCTCCCAGGCCCTTGACTTCATACGCCAACAATGGGAAATTATGCGCTTCGATCGTATGAATAGGCGAACGCGAGCAGCACTCGGACGCAAGGATCTACCACGAGGCGGGACCATGCACACCCTCCCCATCGAGCTCCTCCGGGACCTGCGGGCCCGGTCCGGATCCCCGGTTACCCATGGACTTCCGGAGGATACCATCGAGGCCCTCCTTCCCGGACATCCCGATCTTGGCGAGGCCATCGCCCAGGCGAGCCGCCTCCGGGACGGGATGGGGGAGACCAACGAGGAGTGGTTCCGCATGCAGGAGGCCGACCTGTGCGATGCGGTACAAGACGACATCCTGAACTTCTATCCGGAGCAGGGCATCAACCCCTACGTCCCCCTGGCCGCCAAAGGCCCCTGGATCGTCACCACCCATGGAGCCGTCATCCACGACTCCGGCGGGTACGG
>Ga0068714_10004383_pt1 | contig 15878 bp, 13 predicted proteins | sample MTBNYHSulfiMetaG_FD_62988 | JGI IMG/M metagenome (GOLD analysis project Ga0068714, IMG submission 62988) | Enrichment culture microbial communities from rom New York Harbor, USA that are MTBE-degrading - MTBE-NYH (New York Harbor Sulfidogenic)... | ecosystem: Environmental > Aquatic > Marine >...
AGGAACAGGTTCCCACGGCGGATCTGCTCATCGGCTCGGTGCTGGTGCCGGGGGCCAGGGCCCCCCAGATGATCCCCGCCGCGCTCCTGGGCAGGATGAAGCCTGGGTCGGCCCTGGTAGACGTGGCCATCGACCAGGGGGGGTGCTGCGAGACATCGCGGGCCACGACCCACGACGCCCCCATCTACAAGGCCGAAGGCGTGGTCCACTACTGCGTGGCCAACATGCCAAGCGCCGTACCCCGCACCTCCACCTACGCCTTGACCAACTCCACGCTCCAGTACGTGCTGGAACTGGCGGGTCAGGGCTATCAAGAGGCCTTGCGGCAGAACCCCTCCCTGAAGAAAGGCCTGAACGTCTTCGGCGGGAAGGTGACCCACCCGGGGGTGGCCCGTTCATTCGACCTACCCTGTGAGTCGGCTCCCTTCTGACGGGGTAGGGCAGGGGCCCGTAGGGGAGACGATGCCATGACCGCCTCTCCTGCGGCCCCCAGATAGGCAAACGGTGTGACCCGAAAAACCAAATCATGGGAATGGATCGCCCGGCACTTTCGGATCCAGGAACCGGTTCGATGGATCTTCTACAGCATGGGCGTTGGAACCCTCTCCGGACTCTTCGCCTGCGCGTTTTTCTACCTGCTGGAGGGGATGCGCACCCTGAGTTTTGACCTGCTGGCCGGGATGCCGCTGCAAACGGCGTCCGGGGAGAGCCTGTTTTCCGTTGCGGACGCCACCCACCGCCACCCGCTGGTCTTCTTTCTTTTGCCCGTCCTGGGAGGCCTGGTTTCCGGATGGCTCGTGTATCGGTTTGCCCCGGAGACGGAGGGGCACGGCACGGACACCTTAATCGATGCTTTCCACAACCGGAAGGGACACATCCAGACCCGGGTTCCTCTGATCAAGGCCTTGGCCTCGGTCTTCACCCTGGGCACCGGCGGCAGTGCCGGGCGGGAAGGACCGGTGGCACTCATCGGGGGCGGGCTGGGCTCCTGGATGAGCCGCCGGCTGGGCTTCAGCGTGCGGGACACGCGGAAGCTGCTCCTGGCCGGAACCGCTGCCGGCCTGGGCGCCATCTTTCGCAGTCCCCTGGGCGGCGCGATCATCGCCATCGAGGTGCTCTACCGGGAGGACTTCGAGTCCGAGGCGTTGATCCCCTGCATCATCGCTTCGGTCACGGGGTACGCCATCTTCTCCATGATCTACGGACACGCCAAGATCCTGGAGGTGCCGGCTTACTATTGGAGCAATCCGCTGGAACTGCTTTTCTACGCCGTCCTGGGGTTCGTGTGCGTTCCGGTGGGCATCCTGTACATCCGCGTTTTCTATGTTGTGCGGAACCGCCTTTTTCGCCCGCTGGCCTTGCCGCGGATCTGGAAGCCGATGATCGGCGGCTTGGGGGTCGCCTGCATTGGGCTGTTCTTGCCGCAGGTCTACGGCGCCGGCTGGGGGCAGTTGCAGGCCGCCCTGCATGGAAACCTGACCGTTCGACTCATGCTCTTGGTTGTGGCGGGAAAGATTCTGGCCACCGCCTTCACCATCGGCTCCGGCGGGTCGGGCGGGGTGTTCGGTCCGAGCCTGTTTATCGGCGGCATGCTGGGGGGGGCCGTGGGGGGAATCAGTCACCATCTGTTTCCCCACATCGTGACCACCCCGGAGGTCTTCGTACTGGTGGGGATGTGCGCCTTCTTCGCCGGCGTGGCGCACGCCCCCATCGGCGCGTTTCTCATGACCACGGAGATGACCGGGTCGACGTACGGACTCGTGGCGCCCCTGATGCTCGTTTCCGTGATCGCCTTGCTGTTCACCCGGAAATGGTCGATCTACGAGAACCAGGTGCCCGGCAAGTTCGATTCCCCCGCACACCTGGGGGATCTGACGGTGAACATCCTGGAGCAGATGAAGGTGGAGAAAATCTTCACCCCGGAAGAGCCGCCTGCCCGGCTTCAGATGTCCATGTCGTTCTCTTCCTTTCGAACCATGATCGCAGAGACCGACCGGAACTATTTCCCCGTGTTCGAGGGATCCCGACTCGCGGGCATTCTGTCACTCAAAACCGTGCGGCCGATCCTCTTCGAGCGGGATGTGGACAGTCTCCTGGTGGTGAAGGACGTAGCCATGCCGTTGGTCACGGTCACCCCGGACGAGGATCTTTACAGCGCCATGAGCAAATTTCTTACCAGCGGCTACACGCAGGTTCCCGTGGTGGCACAGGACAACCCCGACCAGGTGCTGGGGTACCTTCGCCACGAAGACCTGATGATGGCTTACAACCGGGAGATCCTGTACCGGAAGTCGGAAGGCGCCCTTCCGGAGGCGGCAGGGACCGGATCCCTACACGGTTCCGGCAACCCTCCCCCGCAGGACCGACGTTGAACAGATGGAGTGCCAGACCCTTGGACCCTGTGGGCGTTCGAAGCGCCGTCGGCCCCCCCACCCCCGCCGTTCTCTTCTGCGCACTCCTCTGCGCGCCGGATCTGGATCTCGCCGCCCTGCTGGAACGGCTGATGGAAGCATGGGGCGATCTGGAATTCATCAGCGCTCCGATTCCCTTTTCCTACACGACCTACTATCATGACGAAATGGGGCAGCCGCTGGTGCGCAGATATCTGACCTTTCTGCGCCGGGTCCCCCAGGAAGCGCTGCCGGTGCTGAAGGAGACCTCCGGGGCGGTGGAGGCCCGTTTCGTGCGACCGGGAGGCGGACGGACGGCGAACATCGATCCGGGCCTGCTGCTTCCCGACCGGCTGGTTCTGGCCACCACCAAAGCGGCCCCTCACCGGCCCTACCTGGGCCAGGGCGTCTATGCGGACTTGACGCTTCTCTTCCAGCGGAAAAGCTATCGGGTCCTCCCGTGGACCTACCCCGACTATGGCGAACCCTCGACCCTCCGGATGTTGAACCGATTGCGCACCCGCCACCGGACGCAACAGGGGTGGCAGGCCGAAAGAGATCCCGCATGAGAAGCATGACCGGATTTGCCACGGCCCAGGCGCAAGGGAAGCATGGAGCGATCCACGTGGAAATGCGCTCCTACAACCACCGATTTCTCGACCTTCGTTTGAAGGTTCACCGAGAGGTGCTCCCCCTGGAGGCCCGCATCCATGCCTGGGCCCGCCGGCGACTCGAGCGTGGGCGCGTGGAAATTCGTGTCCGCTGGGAAGAGCACCGCCTTGACGAGCTTCCCTTGCGCTTTCGGCCCGAGGTCCTCCGCTTCTACCTGGACCTGGAGCAACGGATGCGGGACGAGTTCCGGCTGACGGGCGGGTTGGATGTTTGCGCGGCCCTGCGGCTCAAGGAGGTCGTGTCGTCCACGGAGGAATGCCTCGACACGGAGGAAGCCTGGGCGGATGTGCAACCCGTCCTGGAAAGCGCGTTGCGGTCCTTGCAGGAGATGCAGGAGCATGAAGGACGCCTGCTGCAACAGGACCTTACCCAACGGATCCTCACCGTGCTCCGCGAGCTGGAACGCGTGGAGGAGGTCGCCAGGAGCCTGCCGGAGATGTACCGGCAAAGGCTGGAGGAAAAGGTGTCGCGGCTCCTGGAGCCGGAGCGCTACGACCCTCAGCGGTTCGCCCAGGAAATCGTCCTGTACGTGGACAGGATCGATGTCACCGAGGAAATCGTGAGGCTGAGAAGTCATCTTGACCTGTGCCGCCGTTCGATGGATGCGGGGGACTTGAGCGGGAAACGCCTGGATTTTCTGGCACAGGAGATCCTTCGGGAAGTGAACACGATCGGCTCGAAGAACACCCACCCGGACATCGTCTACGGCGTGGTGAACATGAAGACGGAACTGGAGAAGATTCGCGAACAGGCACAAAACCTCCTGTGACGGAAGCGGCGCGCTCAGGCCCCGCACGGGTGGGTTGACGGCCGCAGAGGCATCCCGTGACGCAGCAAGGCGCTCTGAATATCGGATTCGGTAACCGAGTGGTAACCTCCCGGATCGTGGCCGTCCTCGTCCCCGGTTCCTCCCCCCTGCGGCGACTGAAGCAGGAGGCGAAGCAGGGCGGGAGACTGGGAAACGCGACGCACGGCCGGAAATGTCGTTCGATCCTGCTCATGGATTCCGGGCACGTGATCTTATCGTCCGTTCATCCGGACACGCTGTGCACCCGCCTGCACACGGTGAACTGCGAGGATGGGGAGCCGGGGAGCCGGGCCCTGGCCACCCGAATCGTGGCCGTGTTCACGCACGGTTCGGCATCGGTGAACGGGATGAAGACCGAGGCCCGCCTGGGCGGCCGGCTCGTGGACCTGACCCAGGGGCGCAAGTGCCGCTCGATCCTGGTCCTGGACTCCGGGCAGATCTTGCTGTCCACGGTCCATCCGGACACGCTGTGCAAACGGCTGCCCGCGCTATCCGGTCCGCAGCCGACGTGGAAAGAGGAGATGTGACCATCGATTCCGTGCGCGAAGCGTCCTGTCCGTTGATCTTCGTGGTTTCCGGTCCCTCCGGGTCGGGCAAGACGAGCTTGTGCGCTCGCGCGCTTCAGGACCTGCCCTGGGTCCGTCCTTCCATCTCCCACACCACCCGCCGGCCTCGGGAAGGGGAGAGGGACGGCCAGGACTACTTCTTCGTGGACCGTTGCGGGTTCCAGGAGATGGTCCGACAGGGCGCGTTTCTGGAGTGGGCGGAGGTCCACGGGCAGCTGTACGGCACGTCCCGGGGGAACCTGGAGTCCGTCGACGGAGGCCGGGCGGTTCTCTTCGAGGTGGACTGCCAAGGGGCCGGCCAGATTCAACGACACCTTCCGCAGGCCGTCCTCATCTTTGTGATGACCCCGTCGTTCGAGGATCTGGTGCAACGCATTCGAAACCGGGGTCCCATCACGGCGGAGGAACTCGAGGTGCGCATCCGCACGGCTCGTGAGGAGGTCCGCCGGGTGCGCGCGTTCCAGTACGTGGTGATCAACGATCGCTTTCCGGATGCCTCCCTTGCGTTCCTGTCGATCCTGCGGGCTCATCGATGCTTGCGCGACCGGGTCCTGCCGGGCCGTGTGGAAGGCTGGGAAGCCGAGATTCGCGGGTACGAGACGTTGCCATGACTCCCCCGAGGCCGTCATGAAAGAGGCCATCGTTCGTTTTCAAGACATCCTGGAGGGCGTACGGCAGTACGCGCACGAAGCGGACCTTCCCCTGCTCCGAAAGGCGTATATCTTCGCGGCGGTGGCGCACCGCGGCCAGCTTCGAAAGAGCGGCCTGCCGTATCTCAGCCACCCGCTGGCTGTCACCCGCATCCTGACGGATCTGAAGATGGACACCCCCGCCCTGTGCGCGGGGCTGCTGCATGACGTGATCGAGGACTGTCTGGTCCAGGAATCCACACTGGACCGGCTGTTCGGCGAGGAGATCGCTTCCCTGGTGGGCGGCCTCACCAAGACCGCCAAGGTGACCCTCCAGGACGGGAAGCGGGCCAAGCTGGAAAACTACCGCAAGATGATCATCGCCATGAGCCGGGACATCCGGATCCTGATGATCAAGCTGGCCGACCGCCTGCACAACATGCGCACCCTGGACTCCCTCACGGAGGAACAGCAGAAGAGGATCTCGGAGGAGACCCTGGCCATTTACGCCCCCCTGGCCAACCGGTTGGGCATCTCCTGGATGCGCTGTGAACTGGAAGACCTCTCGTTCCGGCACGTGGCCCCGGACAAGTATCTGGAGATCCAGCGGGGCATTGAAGAGCGCGTACGTCGGAAGCAGGCGGCCATGGAGACCATCTCGCGCGGACTCAGGCAACAACTGGAACAGGAAGGCATCCCCTGCGAGATATCCGGGCGGGTGAAGCATGGGTACAGCGTATACCGAAAGCAGGAGCGTCAGCACATCGACCTGGACCAGGTGTTCGACCTGGTGGCCCTGCGTGTCATTGTGCCCACGGAGCGACACTGCTACCAAGTTCTGGGAATGGCGCACGCTTCCTGGACCCCGATCCCTTCCCGGTTCAAGGACTACATCGCCCAGCCCAAGATGAACGGGTACCGTACGCTGCACACCACCGTCTCGGGCATCCACGGGGATTGCGTGGAGATCCAGATCCGAACCCGGGACATGCACCGGGAGGCGGAACAGGGCGTGGCGGCGCATTGGATGTACAAGGAACACGGCGGATTCGACCAAAAGGACGAGAGGACCTTTCAGTTCCTGCGGACGCTGCTCGCCACCCTCCAGGAGATCTCCGACCCCAGGCGTTTTCTGGACGCCATGCGCCTGGATCTTTTTCCGGACCAGGTGTACGTGCTGACCCCCCGGGGCGAGGTGAAGGAGCTGCCCCGGGGCGCCACACCCATCGATTTCGCCTACAAGATCCACACGGAGGTGGGGCACCACTGCACAGGGGCCAAGGTCAACGGACGGATCGTGCCGCTGAAGTACGAACTCCAGAACGGAGAGGTGGTCGAAATCCTCACCGCCAAGAGCAAGACCCCCAAAAAGGACTGGCTCAACACCGTGAAGACACCGGAGGCCCGCTCTCGGATCCGGTCCTGGCTTCGCTCCGAGGAGCGGGAACAGGCCCAGGTGCTTGGCAAGGAGGTGCTGGAGAAGGGGCTGAGAAAGCACGGCCTGCAGTTTGCGAAGCTGATCCAGGACGGGGAGTTCAAACCCGTGCTGAAGGCCATGAACCTGAGGCACATGGAAGATCTCCTGCAGCACGTGGGAGCGGGCAAGATCACCGTCAACCAGCTCATCGACGCCTTGCCCCACAGGGAACCGGACCGGGATTCACACGACTGGAACCGGGATCTGGAGAAGCTCATCGAGAAGGCCGAAAAACGGTCCGACACCGGGGTGCGCGTGCCGGGGGTACCGCACATGCTGGTCCGGTTCGCCCAGTGTTGCAGTCCGGTCCACGGGGAGGAGATCGTGGGGTTCATCACCCGGGGTCGCGGCTTGACTATCCACGTGAAAGCGTGCGTGAAAGCACGGGAAAGGGCGGGGAATCAGCGCTGGATCGACGTCCAGTGGGACGACGTGACCCAGGTGCTTCAACGGGCCAGGATCCGTGTGGTCTGCGAGGACCAGCCGGGTCTGCTGGCGGCCATCAGCAAGACCATCGCAGCTGCAGACGTGAACATCTCCAGTGCCAGGATCCGAACGACCGGGGATCAGCAGGGCGTGGCGCACTTCGAGGTGATGGTCAAGAGCGTGGACCACTTGGAGACGTTGATTCTTTCGATCCAGAAGGTGAAAGGCGTGCTCTCCGTGGATCGGGTGGTGCACTGAGTGGGCGTGGAAGGGGAGACCGCAGCCGCCGCTTCATGAAAGCGAGGCACGGACGCCGCCGCGGGGCACCTGTGGTCGGCGGGACGCCGGCGCAGCCCGCAGAGGTGTCATGCACCCTTGAGGATTTTACCGCTACGGATACATCGGGTACACACCTGCTTGCGCACCACCTGTCCGTTCTCCTGGATACGTACCTTCTGCAGGTTGGGCCTCCAGAGACGCTTGGACTTATTGTGCGCGTGGCTCACGGTGTTTCCCACCACCGGCTTCTTTCCGCATATGGAACAAACCCGTGCCATGAAACGGTCCTTTCTCTCGTGCCCCTGATCTTGGGTCCATGTTCTGGGTTGCGTGCAGACGACCCCAACGCCACAAACGGTAGAAGGATACACGAAATCGAATCCGTTGTCGAATGGTGGGTTCCTTTGCCGGAGCGCGGGTCACGCGGGATCCGGCCGCCACGTCATGGGATTCTCTCCGGGACCCCGGGCGAACACCTCCCCGATGACATGGCATGTCTCCCCGGCATCCGAGAGAAAAGCCGACGCGGATTCCACTCGATCCGGGTCCAGAACGAAGACCATACCGATCCCGTAGTTGAAGGTCCGCAGCATATCGGCAACGGGCAGGTTGGCCTCCCGCTCGATGTGGCGGAAGATGGGGGGAACCCGCCACCGCGAGAGGTGGATCTCCACGCCGCACTCCGGAGGCAGGATGCGGGGGATGTTCCCCAGAAGCCCCCCCCCGGTGATGTGGGCGATTCCCTTCAATGGAATCCGCTCCAGCAGGTCCAAGATCGTGCGTACATAGATGCGCGTCGGCCGAAGCAGTTCCTCACCCAACGGAACGGCCATCCCCTCCAGCGGGCGGTCCAGGCTGAACCCCCTGTCCCGGGAGAAGAGCTTTCGAACAAGGGAATAGCCGTTGCTGTGCAAGCCGCTGGACGGCAGGCCCATGACGACGTCCCCCGGTCGGATCGTCCGCCCGGTCAGGAGCCGATCCCGGTTGACGACTCCTACGCAGAACCCGGCCAGATCGTACTCTCCCTGATGGTAAAAAGTGGGCATTTCTGCCGTTTCCCCGCCGATGAGGGCACACCCGGCCATCCGGCAGCCCTCAGCGATCCCCTGCAACACCCGGGTTGCCTGGTCGGTCTGCAACCTGCCAGTGGCAAAATAGTCCAGGAAGAAGAGGGGCTCCGCCCCCTGCACGACCACGTCGTTGGCGCACATGGCCACCAGGTCCTGTCCCACGGTTTCGTGCCGGTCCAGGTCGAAGGCGATGCGGAGCTTGGTGCCCACGCCGTCCGTAGAAGCCACCAGGAGGGGATCGGGAAACCGCTGCAGATCCAGGTTCACGACGCCGCCGAACCCTCCGATATCGGTCAGGACCTCCTTGCGGAACGTCTGCTGGACCAGCGGACGGATCTTGTCCACGAACCGATCTCCGGCCTCCACATCCACGCCCGCGTCTTTGTAGGTCAAGGTTTCTTTCATGGCGTCAACCTTTCGAATACGCTGCCGGAGATGAATCCGGAGGGGCGGGAATCCTCGCACGGTCATCCCCGGCCGGCCCTTACGTCCTGCGGGACGTCAGGCCTTGATCCAACCGTTCGACTTTGTTAGATTTCGAGACATCCTTGGTGTAAGCCCGGCGTAGATACGGTCCCCCGCAAAAGCATCCGTCGATGGAACAGCAGGAACTGGAAGGACGGTTCGGACCCTACAAACTGCTGAAGCGGATCGCCCGCGGTGGAATGGGCGAGGTGTTCCTCGCCAAGCAGGACCTGGCCCGGGGGTATGAACGGACCGTTGTCGTTAAACGTATTTTACCACATCTTTCCGAGGATGAACAGTTTGTGGAGATGTTTCTGCGGGAGGCGCACACGGCTGCTCGTTTCGAGCACAAGAACATTGTTCGCATCTATCAGGTGGGCCAGGAGCGATCCCGCTACTATCTCGCAATGGAATACGTCGAGGGGAAGGACCTGCAATCTTTTCTGCGTCGCACGGCGGAACGCGGGGAGCACGTTCCTGCCGAGATCTCCTGCTACATCATCTCCGAGGTCTGCCTTGGGCTCGGCTACGCCCACACCAAGGTGGGGCCCGGGGGCAGACGCATGCATCTTGTCCATCGGGATGTGAGCCCGCAAAACGTTCTGCTGTCCTACGACGGAAATGTTCGGTTGATCGATTTCGGTATCGCGCGGGCGGGCGACGAATGTTCCGTGACCCACCCGGGAAGGGTCGAGGGAAAACTTCCGTACATGTCTCCGGAACAGGCACGGGGGGAACCCGTGGATCAGCGCTCCGACATCTTTTCCACGGGCCTCCTGTTGTTCGAGCTTCTGTGTGGGCGCCGGTTGTTCGCTGGCAGCACGCAGGGGGAGATCCTGGGGGCTCTGCGGACGTTCTCGGCGGACCGCGCCCTGGAACCCTGGTGCCGAAATCTGCCGGCTCGTTTGCGCCCGATTCTCGAAAGGTCCCTTCAAGAGAACGTTCGCGACCGGTATGAAACCGTGGAGGAGATGGGTAGGGATCTCGATGGCTTTCTGGCTTCCAGCGGGTTTCACGCCGGCACGGGAACGCTCGCTCGCTGGATGAGCCGCCTTTTTGAACAAGAAATGCTCGCGGAGGGAGACCTCCTGGCCCGGACCCGGACGATGCCGGCAACGCCGCGCCCTGGGGGAATGTCATCGCCGGAAGGGGCGGAGGCCCGCCTGCCCCGGGGCGCCGCCGTTCGTGGCGACCAACGCATCCTCAAGCACAAGCTCGTGATCCTGGTTCTGCTGGTGATCATCCTGCTCGAGGCGATGGTGTTCGTCGTGCGTGAGGTTCATTGGAGACGAGATGGCCTTTACACCTACAAGGTCCGGAATGCACCGCGAACCACCCAACCCGCCCCGCGCGGCGACCCCTGATCCCGACTCCGCTCTGGATTCCGGATCCCCGGGGCCTGTGGACGATCCGGTTGGGGGAGGAAAGGAACCCCTGGGATGATCTTCTCTCTTCGCGTCGAACACAAAGGGGGGGGGAGCCAGCGCTTCGTGCTGGACGGACCCGTGATCCGGATCGGCCGCCTGGACACCAACGATGTGGTCCTTGCGGACCCCGACGTGTCGCGCGTCCATGCCACCATGTACCTGGACCCAAACGGAGTCGAACTGGAAGACCAGGGCAGCAAGAACTTCACGTTCGTCAACGGGGAATCGATTGCACGAACACGGATCCAACCCGGGGATGTCATCACCATCGGGCAGAACACACTGGTTCTGGAAAAAGGGACTCCCCAGGCAGAGATCGACCTGTCTCCGCACGACGGGCAGTGGGCCCTGGATCACGAGATGGTCCCGGACATGCTGACAATCCTTTCCCCCGAAGCTTACCTTGAAAAGGGCAAGGAGGACATTCAGAGCGATCTGGCCAGATTGCTTCAGATCTACCGCTTCAGTCAGCGCGTGGGCGAGAACATCCAGGACCACTCCCTGCTGATCGAGGAAATCGCGCGGTCCACGTATCACATGTTCGGGGCCGATCTCTGTGCGCTTACCTTCTTGTCCGGTTCCGGCGACTCGGCCCAAACGTACCAATTTCCACCCCCGGGAGCCGACGACCCTCGTCCGGACATCCTGTCGGAAGACGTGCTGGCACAGATCGAGAACCAGGACCGGTCTTTTCTGATCCGATTCTCACCCTCCCGCACCGCGCCCGGGCCCCTCCCGGATCCATCCTATTCCATCATGTGCGCCCCGTTGCTCTCTCGCGGGGAGCGGATCGGGCAGTTCTATCTTGCGCGCGAACGGCACAAGGGGGATTTCACGAGATGGGACGTGGAGTACTTGACCGCCGTGGCCAGCTTGGCGGGTGTGGCCCTGACCACGGCAAGGTCTTACCGGCACGCGATGGAAGAAAACAGGCGCTACGAGCGCGTCCTGCAATCCGAAATCCGGTTCATCGGCAAGAGCCAGGCGATGCAGGAAGTCAACGCCGTGATCCGCAAGGTGGCCCCCTCGGACGCCAGCGTACTGGTCAACGGAGAGAGCGGCACGGGCAAGGAGCTCGTGGCCAGGTCCATTCACGCGTTTTCCCCCCGCAGGACCTACCGTTTCGTTCCCATCAACTGCGCGGCGATCCCTGAGAACCTGCTGGAAAGCGAACTGTTCGGGGTGGAGGCGGGTGCGTTCACCGATGCGAGAAAGAAGATCGGCCGTATCGAACTGGCGCACCGGGGCACGCTGTTCCTGGACGAAATTTCCGACATGAATCCCCTTCTCCAGGCGAAACTTCTACGAGTGCTTCAACACAGGGAATTCGAACGTCTGGGCGGTATCGAGACCCTTTCCGTGGACGTGCGAATTATCGCAGCCACGAACCGCGACATTTGGAAGGAGGTGTCGGAGGGGCGGTTCCGAAAAGACCTTCTCTACCGTATTCAAGTGATCAAGATCAATCTGCCGCCACTTCGCGAACGTCGGGATGACATCGGGCTTCTGGCCGAGCATTTCCTGCAGCGACACGCCGAGAAAACCGGAACCGTGGCCAAGAAGATCTCCAAGGAGGCCATGGAACTTCTTATGGCTCATCCGTGGCCTGGAAACATTCGGGAACTCGAAAACACGATCGAGGCAGCCCTGGTCATGAGTTCAGACTGGATGATTTGGCCAGAGGACTTGCCCGAGGACCTGAAAGGGAAACCGGGGAAGAAGGCGGCCGGCTATCCCACGATGCAGGAAATGGAGAAGGAACACATCATCCGGACCCTTCGCTTCTGCAGCGGCAACAAGAAGCGTACGTCCCAGATGCTTGGAATCACGCGACAGACCCTCGACAACAAGCTGACAAAGTATGCAATAAGAATCTAGCAGGTATGTCAAAGAATCATCCAGCCAGCTGTAGGGAGGCCTCACGCAGCTGTAACACATTGATATCTTTGTGCATTCATAGCAAGAGGCGAAGCGGAAAACACGAAGAGGGAGAATCGAAGTAAAGTCTTTGGACATTTTTGGATATCTTTTTCTCACCGGGCCATCCATCCTTCTAGCTTGTGCCGCCGGTCTTTTCAGCATTATCTGCTTCAAGATCAACCGGTTTGACAAAATCACCTCCAACAAGCCGTTCTATTGTCATGTTGGTATCTTCTTTGCTTGCTATAAGCAGGTACACGGACGCCGAGAGACCTGAATAAACCAGGCACTGCACCCTGAGAGGTTTCGAAGAATGCGAAACGTGATCTTCCTCAAGCCCCGGGAAAAGAAGAGTTCGTTCGAGACCCCTCTAGCTTCCGGACAGACCCCACCTGCCCCATCCGAAATGAAGGTGTCTTTCAGCGAAGCGGCAAACAAACATAGCCTATTCAAAATCAATGAGTTAGAAGCAGAAATTATGAGCCTGCTTGAAGTAAATGGGCTCGAAAACCCTTTTCATCGCACTATTGCCCACCCCAGTAACACGGCCCAAGAGGAAGAAGGGGAGTTGCCGGACCTGAGTACCCTCAACGAAATCGTGGTTTTCAGCCCTGAGATTCAGCAGCAAGGGTTTGCAGAATTGTCTTCGGGTGAAGGGGAGGCTGTTCCTGCATCGTGGGGAGATGTTTTCGTGAAGATCGGGGATGAGTATCCCTTTCTTTTCACCGCATACACCAAGGGCTACGCGCGGAGCCAACGTTTGCGTTACGGTGAAGAGATCTCGCCTTCCTTAAGGGATATCCTGCTTGACAGAAAACAACTCGATTGCGGAGACATCATCCGGGCGGTCATCAAGTGGGTCAATCTGTACTGCCCGTCCCTCAAGGGACGCCCCATTTCCCTGGAAGCCGATTCTGTTCTGCAAACCCTTGTTTGCGATCCACTCGTGGAAATCCATTGTCCGGATTCCGCATTGTAGACCGTCTTGTGTCCATCCCTCCTCATGGGTCCCGTGGCGTCACCGTTTGTCCTCCCCTAGGCCGTGAAACTGGCGCCGCCGCTGACGGCCCCGGGGACGTCCGGTGACACGGCAGGCCTCCAGCGAAGATAGAGCCAGGTCGCCAGCAAGGTCAGAAACACGAAGATTCCCACCCACTGCGTGGAAGCAAGGTGCAGGGGAAGGTTTGTCCGCAGATCGTCGCGGGCGAAATCGATGAGAAAACGCGCTGCCGAATAGAGCCCTGCACCCACGAGAAAGATCTCTCCCTGGAACCTCTTGCCTCTTCGCGTCTTCCACACCAGGAACAGGAAGATCGCCAGGCAGACCATCGTACTGTAAAGCTGCGCCGGGTGGACGGGAAGGGACCCGGAGGCATCGGCGGAGATCCAGCCGTGGTTTCGGTGGAAGTTGTAGGCGAAACTGTCCTTGGGAAAACATACGCCCCAAGGCAGATCGGTGCGCTTTCCGAACGCGGTTCCGTTCAGGAAATCCCCAAAACGGATGATCGCAATGCCGAGAAAACCGTAGGGCGCATACGCGTCCAGGAACGCAAAGACCGGCTGCTTTCTCAAGCGGAGATAGACCAGGCAACCCAGTACCCCCCCGATCGCGCCGCCGTACGTAGCCAGGCTCCCCTCCCACAGCTTGATCAGGCGAAGGGGATGGGCAACGTAGAACGACGGGTTCTCGAAAAACGCATAGAGACGGGCGCCGAGGATCAGGGAGATCAGCCCGAAAAACGTCATGTTCAGGGCTGTTTCCACCGGAAGTCCCTGCTGCTGTGCGGCACGGGTCCCCAAGTAGATCCCGAGAACGAGCGCCACCGTAATCGAGAAAAAGACCGAGTAGATGAGAATCTTGGTTTCGGAAAACGGCAGTGGAATCACGAACAGAACCGGGTGCATGCCTCGTTCTCCCGCCTTGGCGCGTGCTGCGGACCATTGTTCGCTCTGGAACCGTTCTTTGTCAAACGCACGGATGGGTCCGGTTTACTCCCCCCGTGGATTTGTGTTAAGGAGAGGACCGTTCCGCCCCGGCGGGTAGGGACGACCCAGACGTGTGAGAGGTGCGGGACATGAATTCTCGGCAACCGGCGGACCCCCACATTCCGGAACGTATCCGGAACATCAAGCCCTTTCTCGCCATGGAGATTCTGGAACGGGCCCAAGAGCTGGAGGCCGCCGGCAGACACATCATTCACCTGGAGATCGGGGAACCCGATTTCGACACGCCTTCATGCATCAAGGAGGCCTGCGTCCGATCGCTACAGGAGACCCGGCCGGGATACACGCACAGCCTGGGCTTGCCGGAACTCCGGGAGGCAATCTGCCACGAGTACGGCGAGAAGCATCGGGTACGGGTCACACCGGACCGGGTCCTGGTGACCTCCGGCACCAGCCCAGCCATGCTGTTGGCCTTTTCCGTACTCTGCCATCCCGGGGACGAGGTTCTTCTTCCGGACCCGCATTACCCATGCTACCCCAGCTTCATTCGTTACGTGGGCGCCTGCGACGTCTGTGTGCCCGTGCCAGAAGAAAACGGCTTCCAGTACACCGTGGAGGCGCTACGGGCACACACCACGCCACGCACGCGGGCCGTCTTGATCAATTCTCCGGCCAATCCAACGGGCACCATCACCCCCCCCGAACTGCTTCGGGACATCGCGGCGATGGGGTATCCCATCGTCTCCGACGAGATCTACCAGGGGTTGGCTTATGCGGAACCCGCTTGCAGCGTCCTGGAGTTTTCCGATGACGATGTCTTCGTCCTGAACGGCTTCTCCAAGCTATACGCCATGACCGGCTGGAGGCTGGGCTACCTGATCGCCCCGAAACGGTACATGCGCGCCCTGCAGACCCTGCACCAGAACTTTTTCATCTCGGCCAACTCCTTCGTCCAGGCCTCGGCCCTGGCGGCCTTGCGGGAGGCCCAGGGTGCAACGGAGGACATGCGCCGGATCTATGATCGGCGCAGGCGACGCCTGCTAGACGGTCTGCGTAACCTCGGGTTCGGCGTGCGCGTGGAGCCCACGGGCGCCTTCTATATCTTGGCGAACATCCGCGCGTTTTCGCGGGACTCCATGGCCTTTGCCATCGCCCTGCTGGAACAGGCAGGGGTGGGGGTCACACCCGGCGTGGATTTCGGTCTCAACGCGGAGGGATACGTCCGGTTGACGTACGCCAACTCCGAGGAAAACATCGAAGAGGCGCTGCGCCGGATCCAGGGCTTCCTCGAACACGGCGGGGTGACGTCATGAAAACCCACCGTGTGGAGCTCGAAAAACGCTGCAGAAACCCCCTGGATTTTCCGAGATCGATCCTGCCGGAGGTGGCGTTTGCCGGCCGTTCCAACGTGGGGAAGTCGTCCTTGATCAACAACCTGCTGACCCGCAAAGGCCTGGTCAAGGTCAGCGGTCAACCTGGCAAGACCCGCTCCATCGATTTTTTCCGCGTCAACGACCGTTTCCGGCTGGTGGACCTTCCCGGCTATGGGTACGCCAGGGTTTCCCTGGAGATGCGCGCCAGCTGGAAGTTCCTGATCGAAAGCTACCTGCGGCACCAGAAACACCTTGTACTGGTCGTATGGATTCTCGACCTGCGACGGGAGGTGGGGGAACTGGACCGGATGCTGGAGGAGTGGCTTCGTGCCTACGGCATACCCTTCCTCCCCGTGTGTACCAAGGCGGACAAGGTACCCTTGGGCCGGAGGCCGGCCCGGGCGCGCTCGATCGCCGCCGCCCTGACACCCC
>Ga0068714_10004384_pt1 | contig 15867 bp, 11 predicted proteins | sample MTBNYHSulfiMetaG_FD_62988 | JGI IMG/M metagenome (GOLD analysis project Ga0068714, IMG submission 62988) | Enrichment culture microbial communities from rom New York Harbor, USA that are MTBE-degrading - MTBE-NYH (New York Harbor Sulfidogenic)... | ecosystem: Environmental > Aquatic > Marine >...
GAAATCGATTGTTCAAAATGACTATTTTTACCGGAAGACCATATTGAACAACTGTGGCCAGTTCCTGGATATTCATCTGGATGCTCGCGTCCCCGGCGATATCGACCACGACTCTGTCCGGAAACGCGACCTGTGCACCGATCGCCGCGGGGAAACCGAAGCCCATCGTGCCGAGACCCCCGGAAGTCAAAAAACAATTGGGCTGGTCAAAATTGTAATACTGGGCCGCCCACATCTGGTTCTGGCCTACCTCGGTGCTGATGATCGCCCGCCCGCCGGTCAGTTCATGCAATTTTTCCACCACATACTGAGGTTTTATAGCACCGTTTTGACTGTAGTCGAGCTTTTTTCTGTTTTTCCACTGCTCGATCATGCTGAACCAATCCTTCCTCCGGTCCTGAGAGACATGGACATCTTCGGCGTTGAGTAAATCATTGAGCATCGCAAGCGTGGCCTTGCAATCGCCTACGATCGGAATGGATACAGGAACGTTTTTACGAATAGATGTCGGATCGACATCGATGTGGATGATCTTGGCTTTAGGGGCGAACGTGTCGGTCTGCCCCGTGACCCTGTCATCGAACCTCACACCAACGGCGATCAACAAATCACAATCCGCAGACGCCATGTTGGCTCTATGGGTTCCGTGCATTCCAATCATGCCCAACCAGAGCGGATTCCTCCCAGGAAAAGCTCCAAGCCCCATCAAAGTCGTGGCGACGGGGCAGCCCATCCTTTCGGCGAGTCGTGTTAATTCATCACCCGCCCCGGACAGGATAACCCCTCCTCCGGCAAGAATCATCGGGCGGGAGGCTTTCTTAAAAAGGCTCACGACTTTGTGAAGCTGCCGCACGTTTGGCTTGTACGTGGGTTGATAACTCCGAAGGTTCACTTCTTTGGGGGGATCATAACGTACCGTCTGCTGCATGATATCTTTCGGAAGATCCACCAAAACCGGTCCAGGCCTGCCGGATCCCGCTATGTGGAAGGCCTCTCTTATCGTCGAGGCAAGGTCTTCTATCCTCGTTACCAGATAGTTATGTTTGGTGCACGGCCTTGTGATCCCAACAATGTCCACCTCCTGGAAAGCGTCGTTTCCTATCAAAGGCGTTGGAACCTGCCCGGTTAGAACAACCACGGGGATGGAATCCGTATAAGCGGTGGCTATGCCGGTTATGGTGTTCGTCGCGCCCGGACCCGAGGTGACCAGGCAAACACCAACCTTGCCCGAAGCCCTCGCATACCCGTCAGCCGCATGAACGGCCGCCTGTTCATGGCGCACCAGAATATGCCTGAGATCCGTCCTGGTGATTTCATCGTAGATATCGATTACAGCACCCCCGGGATACCCGAATATCGTATCCACACCTAAATCCTTAAGTGACTGCAGAACAATCTGCGCTCCGGTGAGTCTGATGATGAATCCCTCCTTTCGCTCTGCCGGCTCTTTTATCCAGGCAATTTCCCGGGAACGGCGGTTGAACTCTCGACGCCGTAAATGCAGGCAGCAAAAAACGTTCTATTCCTTACCACTCGTGCGTTGTTTCAAAGCCCCCTTTACAAAGACACCTCACGCCCGGCCACGGAAGGGTTTTTCTTCATGTGTTCCAGACGGTTCAGTCCATTCAGGTAAGCCTTGGCACTCGCAGTTATAATATCCGGATCGGCCCCTTTGCCCAAGGCCACAAGTCCGTTTTCTTTCAACCTCACGGTCACCTCTCCCTGGGCATCCATGCCCCCGCTGATGGAGTTGACCGCAAAACGCACCAAGGTACTCCTGGTACCAATCATATTTGCAATGGTGTTGAACGTGGCATCAATCGGTCCCACGCCGAAACCTGCGCTCTGAACCACTTCACCGTTCACCTTGAGCTTTACGGTTGCTGTGGGGACAGCCCCGGTTCCGCTGACCACGTTCAGATAGTCGAGCTGGTATATATCGTCCGCTCTCAGGATCTCCTCCGCCACCAGCACCTCGATGTCTTCGTCCACAATTTCCTTGCGTTTATCGGACAAGTCCTTGAATCTCTTGAAAAGTCTGTCCAGCTCCTCTCCCTTGAGATCATATCCCAACTGAGAGAGCTTATCCCGGAATGCGTGCCGGCCGGAATGCTTGCCAAGCACAAGAAGATTCTTCGCCAGCCCGATGGTTTCAGGCTCCATAATTTCGTAGGTCATTCGGTGTTTGAGTACGCCGTCCTGATGGATACCGGCCTCATGGGCGAACGCGTTGGCTCCGACAACGGCCTTGTTGGGCTGCACGACAAGACCCGTGACCATACTGACAAGACGACTAGTGGGGTAAATCTCCCTGGTTTTTATGTCGGTGGTCAAACCTAGGTGTTCCTTGCGTGTATAAATCCCCATCACCAGTTCCTCCAGGCTGGTGTTCCCGGCACGCTCGCCGATGCCGTTGACGGTCACCTCGGCCTGCCGGGCGCCTGCCCGGATCCCCGCGAGAGAATTTGCCGTGGCAAGCCCGAGATCATTGTGGCAGTGAACACTCACGATCACCTTATCTATGCCGGCCGTATGGGAGCATACATAGTGGACCAGGTCGTAAAATTCATCCGGCATGGCATATCCGACGGTGTCCGGTATATTGACCGTCGTTGCGCCGGCTAAAATCGCTTCTCCGAAAACCTTGCATAAGAAATCCCTGTCACTGCGGGATCCGTCCTCCGCGGAAAATTCGACATTTTCCGTAAACCCCTTTGCATAGGCCACGGCATCCCTTGCAGCCTTGATCACCTCTTCCCGGCTCATACGCAGCTTGTGCTGCATGTGGATGTCACTTGTGGCGATAAACGTATGGATTCGCGGTTTCACAGCATGCTTCACGGCACCCCATGCCCGGTCGATATCCTCTTTGCCCGCCCTGGCGAGAGCCACTACTTCCGCCTCCCGTATTTTTTCCGCCACCAGTTGCACCGCTTCGAAATCCCCCTGGGATGCTGCAGGAAAACCTGCCTCTATAGCATCGACGCCAAGTTTTTCAAGCTGACCGGCAAGGCGGACTTTCTCCGCTGTGTTCATGCTCGCCCCGGGTGATTGCTCCCCATCCCTCAACGTCGTATCGAAAATAAAAACCTTTTCTTCCATCAAATAGCCCTCCTGAACCGGCACGACACACAACCGGTATGTATATCGAGACAAAACCTGTAATTTAGGCGAGATTACCATCCGACCGGTCGGATATTTCGGACGTTTACGGATGGAACAACCTATCGCCGTCCCATTTCTCCGGGAAAAATCATTTAAGGGCACGCCGCAGAAACCCGGCTGAGCGGGATTGTGCGGCGCTTGTCTCCTTTTTCTGAATCTGCTTTGGATTCAGCTCTTTTGTACCGTTATGTTCTCTGGAAAGCTTATACTGAATGCTGTCAACCAAAGCCTGCCAGCTTGCCTCTATGATATTTTCCGAGACCCCGATCGTGGACCAGATTTCCCTGGGGTCTCTGGATTCTATTCTCACCCGGACTTTTGACGCGGTTCCCGACTCTCCGTCGATAACGCGAACCTTAAAGTCGACAAGACCCATTTCCTCGATTTCGGGATAAAACTTCGTGAGAGCCTTGCGGAGGGCATTGTCCAGAGCGTTTACCGGCCCGTCGCCTTCGGCCGCAGTGATTTCCTGGTCTTCCCCTACGGAAATTTTTATCGTCGCATGACAGGATCCGGGTCCGGAACGATTTTTCTCGGTAGTCACACGGAAGGACTCCAATACAAAAGGCTCCTCGAACTGTCCCGTTACCTTCTTCATCAACAACGCCAGGGAGCCTTCGGCTGCATCGAACTGATAACCTCCTTGTTCAAGCCGTTTGATTTCGCTCACGATACGGCTGCTGTCAAATCCGTTCCCCCCGAGCTTGATGTCGAGTTCTTTGGCCTTGTAGGATATATTACTCTTGCCGGACAGATCCGACACCAGCACCCGCCTGCGATTTCCGACCGTTTCCGGTGCAAGATGTTCATAGGCTGCAGGATCTTTTTGTATGGCGCTTACGTGGATGCCTCCTTTATGAGCGAAGGCGCTCTTTCCGACAAAAGGCTGCTGGTTGAGCGGGGCAACATTGGCTACTTCACTGACAAACCGCGATAGTTCAGTCAGGTATTGAACGGATTCCGATGGAACACATGAATATCCCAGTTTCGCCTGCAGGTTGCCTATCACCGAGACGAGATCAGCATTACCGCATCGTTCACCGTAACCGTTGATCGTGCCCTGGACAAGAGAAGCGCCGCAACGAACGGCTGCAAGCGTGTTGGCAAGGGCGAACCCACAGTCATTGTGGGCATGGATTCCGAGTGGAACGTCGGTGCCGGCAGAAATTTCTTTGAAAATACGCTCAAGATCCCATGGCATCGTTCCGCCGTTCGTATCGCAAAGCACCAGAACATCCGCCCCGGCGCTGGTCGCAGCTTCAAGCGTCTTGAGGCAGTAGGGCCGATTGTGAACATAGCCGTCGAAAAAATGCTCCGCGTCGTAGATGACGGTAAGGCCTCTTCTTTTAAGAAAATCAACCGTTTCATAAATCATGGAAAGGTTTTCTTCCAGGCTGACGCCAAGGATGCGGCTGGCATGAATTTCCCAGCTCTTTCCGAATATTGCGGCGGTATTGACGCCGCTTTCGAGCAGTGCACGAACGCCGGCATCCGCTTCCACGGATGAATTCACAAAACGCGTGCTGCCGAAGGCAACCAGCCGTGCCTTTTTGAACTCGGCCTTTTTCATCATTTCGAAAAAATACATATCTTTCGGGTTAGATCCGGGCCAGCCCCCTTCGATGAACGAAACCCCGAACTCGTCCAGTTTGTGGGCGATTCTCGATTTGTCTTTCGCCGAAAGAGTGATCTGATCCCCCTGGCTGCCGTCTCTCAACGTCGTATCGTATATTTGTACTTCTACAGACTTGGACATAGCATGCCTCCAGACCGAAAAAAAACCCGCTACCAGGAGGCCTGATAGCGGGTTTTATTTCTTTAATGGGTTACGCCATTATCAGGCCTCGGCGTGTTAAGTCCACACCAATAAGGAGAAGCAACAGGGAAGCGAGTATCCCTGTTGCGCTGCTAATGACGATAATACTGAGGGCTTCGAAATTCATCATCCTCTAGTCACCCCGTGAAACGTTAAAATCAATAATGAAAAACTACGATAAAGAAAGACACCCCGATAGTCAAGCAATTTTTTAGGAGGTAATGAAACCTTCATTCAGGAACTTCCAGGTCAATCCTGTTATTGCTGTGTAACCCTGAAGACTTCCTCTATTGTCGTCACGCCCTCAAGAACCTTCATCGCTCCGGCCTCTCGAAGGGTCACCATACCCTGGACCATACCCTGTGCCTTGACGGCGCCGGCATCGGAGGTCCTGAGAATCGTATTCTTGACGTCATCGGTCATCATGAGAAGCTCGAAAATTCCAGATCGACCGTGGTATCCTGTGTTCATACACGAGGGGCAGCCCACGCCCCGATAAAACACCTTCCCTTCCACCATTTCCGGTGTCAATCCGATACTCCGGTATTCAGCCTCACCCGGTGCATAGGGAACTTTGCATTCATTGCAGATCACACGGACAAGCCTTTGAGCCAATATCGCTATCACCGACGAGGTGACAAGAAAAGGTTCGATACCCATATCGATCAACCGGGTCACCGCACTGGCGGAATCGTTCGTATGCAGCGTGGAAAATACCAGGTGGCCCGTCAAGGCCGACTGCGTGGCAATTTCCGCGGTTTCCAGATCCCGGATCTCACCCACCAGGATGACGTCCGGATCCTGCCTCACGATGGAGCGAAGGCCGTTTGCAAAGGTCAGATTGATTTTGGGATTGACCTGGATCTGGCCGATGCCGTCGATCTGGTATTCCACAGGGTCTTCGATTGTGATGATGTTTATATCCGGAATATTTATCGAAGACAACGCTGCGTAGAGCGTCGTGGTCTTGCCGCTGCCGGTAGGGCCGCTCACAAGCATGATACCGTAAGCCGAGTGAATCAACCGGTCGAAATCATGGCGCATCGACCGGGGCATTCCCAAATCCGATACATTCAGCAGTACGGAGGTTTTGTCCAGCAGGCGCAGCACCACCCTTTCGCCGAACGAGGTCGGAATGGTGGAAACCCGGATGTCGATATTCTTTCCGCCGATACGGATCTCTATGCGTCCGTCCTGAGGTAAACGCTTCTCGGCGATATTCATATTGGCCATCACTTTCACCCGGGATGTCAATGCAGACTGGATTCGCTTGGGAGGGGAGAGCTTATCATATAGAATCCCGTCCACGCGGTAGCGGATTTTCAGCGCGTGGTGGGAAGGTTCAATATGGATATCACTGGCTCGGGCTTTGACAGCCTGGGACAGCATTAAATTCACAAGCTTTATGATCGGTGCGTCACTGGTATCCTCCAGCAAATCTCCTGTTTCTTCGATCTCGGAAATAATTCGGTCCGTGTCGTCCTCGCGCATATCCTTGACAACCTGTTCGGCCGAATCCCGGCTTAAATCGTATGCATAATTTATCAGAGAATGAATGATATGGGCCGGTGCCAAAGCTGCCGGAACATCTTCGAATCCCGGGATCAGCCTGAGATCGTCCAGCGGCTGGAACCAGAGAGGGTCATTCACAGCGATGAACCGTTCGTTCGGATTCATCACCGGAACCATTCGCCATTTCTTTAAAAACAAGATCGGCACCAGGTCTGTGAAATCGGTATTCAGGCCTTCGGAAGCAATCTCTTGCACAAAAGGCATGGAAAACTGAATTGCCAGCGCCTGAAGCAACTGCTCTTCGCTGATGAGACTTTGGCGTATCAGGATCTCACCGAGCCTGCCGCCTTTGACTTTTTGAAGGGAAAGAGCCGATTCCAGAACGTCTGGATCAACTCCGCAGGTTTCAACCAGTATCTCTCCGAGCAGCCGGTGAGTCATAAATCAATCCTCTCTTGACTCCATGTTTTCGAATATTTTCAAGGGATCCATGGCCGGCTTCATTTTAACGGTTCCTTCTTTTATGCGGTCTATATGCTCCCGTTTGATATCGTGGAGCTCCTGAGCGTCGTCCTCATTTTCGACGATGTGAGGTGTCAAAAAAATAAAAAGGTTCTGGGCTTCATTTCTCCTTGAAATAGATTTGAACGCCCAACCAAGACCGGGAATGCCTCCAAGACAGGGGACCTTGTAATCCGAGCGATTCACCAGTTCATCGATCAACCCGCCGATCACTATCGTATTTCCATCCTTGACGATGACCGTGGTTTTAGCCACCCGCTTCAAGGTCGTAGGCCGAGCCTTGTCCGAATCGTCGGTTACCTGTGAAACCTCCTGCTCGATTTTGAGCCGCACAAATTTTTCCCTGTTGATCTGAGGGGTGATCGTGAGCGTTACACCCACATCCTTGTACTCGTAGGTACTATAGTCCCGCAGCGTGTCGGTGGTTTCGGCACGGGTTTGAAAAGGCACATTTTTAACCACCTGTATCTGGGCTTCTTCATTATCTGTCGTCATGATCTGGGGGGTGGATAAAATTTGAACATCGTCTTCGGTCTGCAAGACGTTTATAACCGCTCCGAGAGTGTCAAAGGTAACGCCTCCTATTTCAATGATATTCCCAAGAACTCCGAGAGAAAAGCCGCTCGGCGCGCCGGTTGCGTCCAGAATCGGGGACGGGGGCTTCGAAGCCCCGAATGAGATGATCTCACGGCCCTTGTGGCTGCCCGTGTCATCGCCAATTCTCCAATCCGTGCCGAGTCTAAGGTCCTTGTTTACGCTGACCTCCATGATCAGGGCCTCGATGTAAACCATCCTCCGGGGGATATCGAGCTTCTGGATAACATTTTCAAGCACCAGGTAGTCTTCCTTGTTCGCTGTAATGACCAGTGAGTTGGTGGCCGCATCGGCCACGATTTGGACTTCTTTGGAAATCACCGGGGCTTTTCCGGGCTCTGCGCCATCTTTATCCTGCTTCACTGGTATGGCCATTAACACCTTCGTCATATCCTCGGCATTGGCATGCTGGAGGTAAATAACCTGAATATCGCCCTCCCCGGGCGGCGTCTGTTTATCAACAAGGGCCACCAGCTCCTTGATGCGGCGGATATCGGATTCGGAAGCCAGCACGATCAACGTGTTGGTGCGCTCGTCGGGCACTATTTTTATAGCCACGACGTCCACCTGCCCTTTCTTGCGGGCCTCCTGCGCGGCGCTTTGAAATAAGGTGTTTAAAGACCTGGCCAGATTCGACGCCGAAGCGAACTCCAGGGGAATCACCGCCATCACTTCCCCGACGCCCTCGACATCTATAGCCTTTATGATCTGCAGCAATCTCTGGACGTTGGACTGCACGTCTGCAACAATCAGGGTGCCGGTCGGCGGGTAGGATACCACAACGCTGCTCTTTGATATGAACGGGGCGAGAACAGCCTTCACCTCCTCGGGGTTGGCATGGGTGAGAGGAATCAACTGCGTGATGATTCTGTCATCCCTCTCCCGCATCTCCGGATAAAGGCGGGTCTCGACGTCCTTGGCGCGCGCTTCGACGGAAGGCACTATTTTTATGATGCTTCCGGCCTGCACCGTGGTGAAGCCGTTCACTTCAAGAACCGACTCGAAAACCTTGTAGGCCTCGGATATGGAAATTTTGGTTGGAGAAATCACGGTTACCTTCCCACGCACGGCCTTGTCGACAACAAAATTTTTCCCGGTCAATTCGCTGATGAACTTGATAAAAAGCAGGATGTCCACATCGTCGAAATCGATGGTTACGAAACGCTCTTCGGTTGGATCATCCTCACGCTTTCCCGTATCACCAGACCCTTTCTTTTCCCCGACATTTGTCCCCTCATCAGGTGTGCCGGTTCCGGCAGCAAGGACGCCTTCTCTGCCGGCAACCCTGGCGGCTTCCACCGGAAACAACCCGCAGCACAACCACACCCCAAAGGCAAGCAGGCACGCAAGCGAACTTACACGATTTAGAAGTTTCTGCATGGTTAAACCCACGTTAGAAAATTAGATGTCAATTAGATGCGAATAAATTATAACCTCGTAACGTGTCCTTTCGGCCCATCGCCGTGGAACCGGGCTCGAAAACCCACCCGCACTCACAGGAACACCAAACAAGGGCTAAAAGCTAATCGTCCGATAAATAAACTGCAAAATTTTATCCACGCTCACGGCCCGGATGAAACGATCTTTTCAAATTCCGGTATATGCCGTAATGTCACCAGATCCTTATCATCAAGAGCCCATCGGCGAGCCCTCGGCTCCAGGTCGACCGCTCGGGAAATCGCGGCCAGAGCCTCCTTATCGCGACTGGTCAAAGCATAGACACATGCGAGATTGTAGTGAGCATCCGCGTAACCCGGACTCATGGCGGCGGCATCCAGAAACGCCTTCTCCGCAGCACTATAGTCCTCGAGTGCAAGATACACCACCCCAAGGTTATTTTTCGCCTCGACAAACGGGGGATTCATCCTGCATGTCTCTTCGTATAAAGTACCTGCTTCTTCCAGTTTTCCAGCTTGCTGAAGCACCCGCGCCATCCTGAAAAGCTTCCGGTCTTCCGCAGGACTTTCATGTTCGCCACGCCGCGGAACGGCCTTTGACACGATGCCCGTTGCTGTAGAAGGCATATTTACCAAGGGAACGGAAACTTCCACATCGTGATCCCCGGGAGGCCACGATTTGAAAAACAAATAAACTGCAGCCACCAGACAAACAGCCGCGACACCCCCCCCTGCCGCGAAGAGGATCCGTTTGCCTTTGCGCCGTCGGCTCCCTGCCGAGACAAGGGAACGAGCTTGAACGGAAAGCCTGGTTTCCCTGTCCCTCTCCGCCCTTCGCAGTGCCTCGTGTATCGAACTCACGGCAGCTCTCCTGTTTTTTCGACTGGTGGCTCCAACATATCGAGAAGGGTGAGAGTTCTGGCCCCTGCCAGGCCATCAGCCTTCAAGCCTGTATCTTGTTGAAACAGGCGCACCGCCTTTACCGTGGACTGATCGTATCGACCATGGCCTTCGTTCTGATAGCCCAATCCATTGAGTGTTTTCTGTATCTCGGCAACCTTGGGGGAAACCGATCCAACCGAGAGCGTTTCCGTTTCCGTATTTCCGAAAACAAACCAGGAGACACGGCTGTTCCAGTGATCAAGCATGAATTCCCTGGTCACGGAGCGTTCCTCCCATCCTGTATCCAGAAGTACGGCACCACCATCATCATACCGAACCACGACGATATAGGGTGCTTGTTCGTTATCTTGATCCAAAGAACCAATCTGTATTCTGAAAGGCTTTTTGAAAAGAACCTGAAATTCTGGAGGAACTTGAAACTGGACGAGACGAAGACCGGTTTCATCTTCGAGATTCTCGGTATTTCGGTTAAGAAAAAGCAATCCTGCGGCGCTGGCGGATCCATTGAAATAAACATCAAACGTTGCAGGTTGCTCCAACCCTTGGCTTTTGGCAGCGGGCTCGACATCCTTTGAAACAAAACCATCGATTTCGGCCTCCCGGGCGTCTCCGGAAATTTCATTCTCGGCAACCGGCGAGGGTCTGCGGTCCGGTTCCGAAATGAACGACCCCGCTATATTCTCGATATTTTGCCAAACAAGCCAGGTCAGGACCAGCAGCAAGCCTGCAAGCAACAACACCTGATTTGGAAGGATACTCCGTCCTCTGTTGCTTTGCCTGGTAAGGGGGTTGCCTCCCTGTAGGTCTTGAACCGCCTCGGCAACAATCCCTTTTTCAACGGTAAAGGTTTCCCGGGAGTAAGCGATCAGCAGAGCCCGGTCGCATACGGCGTTAAGTCTTCGGGGGTTGCCTCCGGTAAACGTATACAATTCACCAACGGCCCTTCCGGTAAAATGGACCCTCCCACTTCCTCCGGCTACGGCAAGGCGTTGCCCGATATAACCGGCAACATCCTTCCGTCCCAGGGGTTTTAAATGATAACGAACGGTTATCCTTTCATCCAGCTGCCTCAGGGATGGAGACGCCAGGATTTCGGCCAATTCAGGCTGACCCACCAGGACGATCTGGATAAGTTTTTCCTTTTCCGTTTCAAGGTTTGAGAGCATTCTAAGTTGTTCAAGCGCGGGGTAGGGAAGATTCTGGGCCTCATCGATCAACACGACCGCATTTCCTCCGAGCCCGAAATTTTCAAGCAGGAAGACGTTCAAATCATCCACGAGTCTTTTTTTACTCATAACGCTTGCATCGCTGCCTATGCCGAATTCCTGGTTTATCTGCTGCAGCAGTTCGATATCGGAAATAAAAGAACTGAGAATGAGAGCTGATTTTGTGAGTTCGCCGAGTTGCCTGAGTAAAGCCCTGCACAGGGTTGTCTTCCCGGTTCCTATCCCTCCGGTCACGGCAATAAATCCCTTCCGTTCATGGATACCGTAAACCAGATGGTCCAGTGCCTCCTTGTGATACTCACTTAAATACAAATAGCGAGGATCAGGTGTCAGATTGAACGGATTTTCGGAAAACCCAAAATAAGAGTAATACACGCCCTGACCGAATTTTTAAGGTTGACGGCGTCCTAAAACGTCCAACTGCTGCGTTACGCTTCATCCTTCGTCGCTGCAGCGTTCGGTGTGTAGGCCTCACGCCTCAGGATTTGCAAGCCTTGCATTTGGAACTTTTTACATAGCCGTCTCATTTGTGAGTTTTACGAACTCATCAAGGTTGAGGAGTCCGCAAACGGAAACGTTCCATGGGTTCATTTGAACGAATACTGCAGCGTCTGCAGCCGCCCGCGCCTCAGAACATCCACGGATATATCTGAACCGGATTTTAAACTGTTGTAAAATTTGAAAATGTCGTTCGGACTCTTTATTTCCCTTCCATTGACGCCCTTTACCACATCACCGTTTTTCAAACCCAGCTGGGCAAAAATTGAATCCGGGCGGATATGGCTGACGGCAAGTCCGTCAGGCAATCCGTCATTAAAATGAGGTCTTACCCTCACCTGGGTTAGAAGCTGATTGATATTGCCAAGAGAAGCGTCCACCCTGTCTCTGCTGACATGGATCGTGGAAACGTCTTCTGCGACCGGGCCGACATCTTCCCCGCCCCCGCCGGCGGCCCTGGCCCGAGCCGCTTCATCCATCGTGAGCTTCTCATACTTGCCGCCGATGTTGAGAATCACTTCTCCTCGCCGAATACGCTCAACAACAGCCTCTTGAATGCTGTCGCCCACCCTGAAAAGCCCTTGTTTTTTCCCGTCCGCCTCCTCTATAACGGCATAACCTGCATTCGGATCGCCCGACACGGTCCCAAGCAGGGTAATCCTTAGCGTTGTAGGCTCGACATCCTGGAACTCCTCCTGTTTCCCCTTGGCGGATCCGGAAGCCTGATCGGCGGATCCGAAAAGATTCCGCCTGGTGATGACATGGTAGGATTCCTGGGGCGATTTTTCCAAAACATTGTCCCTTGATTTGGAATAGACCAACTCATTTTTCGGTTGAACATCGGTAATGCTGGAAAGTACGACCCCGTAAAAGAGTTCTACTCCCATAAAAAGAACTGCAGCAAGAGCTACTAAATTGATTAGGTTATACAATAATGCGGTCATTTTCCACCAACATCAAATCAAGCTGACGAGAGGCCTCGCTATGGTTCCTTTCACGGAAAAATTCAATCTTCCTCGTTTCAGTCTCTGCCGAACACTATTCAGCCTGTGTGAAACACCCTTGCGGGTAAAAAAAGACGGGAAAAGTTCAATCCATCCCTGAAAATCCAGCCTGCTCTCCAACAGTTCCGATTCCAGGAATGCAGTGCCGGTGAGGCTTCCGCGATAGTCCGGCCCTTCAATATCACCATTCATCAATTTGAACTCGCCTTGAACGATATCCCCGGCCAAAAGCACCTGCGAGAACGGCAGGGCATCGAGACCCGGAAAACCGCGGCCGATTTCAACATTTCCTTCTTTTGCCACCAATCTGATCCGCCCATGACCAGCCCGAGGATTTCCAGGTTGGCCGTTAAACGCCACCATCCCTTCGAGCATCCCCTGAATCCTGCGTCCCAACAGTTCCTGCAGTTCGGCATTTTCTTCGAGCTTTATCCCGCTTAATTCCACATCAAGGATGATATCACCCTTCAGCTTCGAATCGGGAAAGCCGACTCGACCCGAGACATGACCCCCGTAAGCTTCGCAGCGGATCCTGGCTGCCGGTATACCACGGAGAAGTTTCCCTGCGTCAGGCCGAACCTTCAAATTCGAAGTCGAGAAAAAAACCTTCTCCGGCCTGTCCCGATAGGTCAGGCGAAGATTTCGAAAAACAAGCCCTGGCGGGAATGCCGGCTCCACAGAGCCGAACCTGACATCAACCGACGCAGTCCGATTTCGAACGTTGGCTTCCAGGTAATCCTTGACGGCATCGGACGGAAATCGATTATAAAGGAAGAAAAGCACCACGGCTATAGCGTAGATCCCGTAAAGGAACAGAACCCGTTTCCGCGGTTTCTTTTCATCGTTCGAGGTCATCGATTGGTCCTCTTATTCGTAGGTAATCACCTGTATAACCGTATCCAGATATCCTGGGTCCTGTCGATATTCGTTTATTGACAAGCGCTTTATGCCAATCATTCGATCAGGGGATTCTATGCTGTAGAGATAATTCACCAGCTGCCCCAGGGTTATCCTTTCAAGCTTCATTTCCACCATCAATTCCTTGTAGGGCCCGGTTGTCTGAGCCGTAGAAGGCTTCATGTACTTGATGTTTTCCCTCACCGCGGAATCTGTGGCGGCACGCTCCAGGAATGAGAAGAGTGTAAAGCCCGGCGGACGTTCGGAAAGAATCCGCCTCACATCGCTGGTCTCCTGCCTGCCCAGCTGATATTCGCCGGCAAGCAGCCTCATTTCTTTCAGTCCCTGTGCTCTGGCTTCTACGCCCCTGGCCAAACGATTTTTCTTTTCCAAAAAAGGAAATACCGCAAGTTGCACCACGAGAAAAACAATGACCGCCAGCGACCCGAATAAAATGAGGTATTTTTCCCGTTTTACCAGTTTCATGCCGTTCTGTCCTTTGCACGTTGCAGCCGCAGCTCGAATTGGACATGCTTTCCGCTTCTATCCATATTCGCTGAGGTTATCGTCACACCGTTGAAATATTGTGAAGGGTCAAGGCTGTTTTTTATACCATCAACCATGTTGAAATCGCTGGTCCTCCCACTTATCCTGACCGTATCCTCGTCGATGGTCATTACAGTGATCCTTACATTCAAACCTGCAGGAATGCGCGCTGATATTTCCTTGATTAAATCCAGCACCTTGATGTCCGCTCCAAGCCCGGGTGCAAGGGCGGACCCGGCATCCTCCCTCGCTCTCACCTTCATCTGCTGCAAAGGATCGACAATACGGCCTACATCGGGGAAAGTCTCACGGAATACTTCCTCCATAGCCACCCCCAGGGCGTCATAATGCTTTTTCAAGCGGTTGAACTCCAGACCCGCGTCAGCCATCCAGAGGATGAAAAACAACCCGACCAAAACTCCGGCCGTTTTAAGACGGCGTAAAGAGCCCCACAGAGGAGTCCTGAATTCAAAAGCGCCTTTTCTGAAATCGAAAGACGTTCTATTTCTTGACTCTCTCAGCGTAAGTGCCACCGCCCCACTCATCAACGGAGAGTTCCATGCATCAGCCGCTGTTTTTTCTATTCGCACGCTTTTGTCGGCGCGAACATCCAGGGCTTCAGCGGAAAAACCGCTGTACCGCTCCAGAAGAGATCCCGTTTCCGGAAACAATCCTCCAGGCCCTGAATAATAAATTTTATCCACGGCCACCGGCAACCCCGACAACCCTTTGAAGGCATGCACGGTAGTCCATACATTCCGGACCAGGCTGCTGAGGACCTGCTCGGCGCTCATCCTGAATTCCTGAGGTTCCCTCAGCCCTTCGCCGCCCAGGCCGGTAAGAACTCCAAAGGGATTCCCTTTGTTCATTTCGGCGGCCAGAGATCTCACCAGCACGACCTGCCGTTCAACGAACAGCACCATCGTATGTCTCCTGATACCGATGTGTAGAAAAACCCCGGAATCCGGAGTTCCCTGCCGGCGTAAAAGCCAGTTCACCGTAGGTATGCATTCAAGATCCACCACTTGGGCATCGTATCCCCTGGATCTGAGACATGCCAGTAGTTCCGATATTGTTTCCGAAGAAACCGATGCCGCCAGAACACCGGACGCTGAAACGGAATTAGGGATTATGAAATCCGTCACTCTGGATTCCACAGAAAAAGGCATCAGGGTCTCCATCTCATAGGGTAATGCCTGCCGTATCTTTTTTGGATCGGAGAAAGGCATTTCGATGGTATGTATTGAGACTTTCCCGGCCGGAACGGATACCACCACCGCATCATTGTGAAGATCCATGCCTTCTGCCAGTGCACCAAGAGCCTCGTCGAAACCGCCATCACCAAGCCCGACCCAACCACAACCCATGATGCGGGTCTCTCTGAAGCCGCTCTTCACAACCACTGCGCTTACGGCGTCTGAGTCTATCTGGATTCCAAGAATTTTTCCCGGCATTTTAGTTCATCACTCCACCTTCCATGAAATCAGACTCACCTGCCGGTCCGACTTCTCCACCACTGCCGTGACCCCTCGACGCATTTTCCCTTTGAATCCTTCAGACAAAATCTCAAAATGCGATGAAACCACGGAGACAAGCTCCGCATCCAGGCTGATATCCGCCATTCCAGCCACCTGCTTATACCACGAGGTATCGTTCGTATCGTTGTCCCCGTCTTCCCTGTAAGAAGCCATATCACGGGCCATTTCAAGATCCATTCGCTCCGAGAGGGACCAGAGGACGACAGGCTCGGCGGTGTTTATATTCACCTTGCCGTCTCCGTGCACCGT
>Ga0068714_10004385_pt1 | contig 15865 bp, 10 predicted proteins | sample MTBNYHSulfiMetaG_FD_62988 | JGI IMG/M metagenome (GOLD analysis project Ga0068714, IMG submission 62988) | Enrichment culture microbial communities from rom New York Harbor, USA that are MTBE-degrading - MTBE-NYH (New York Harbor Sulfidogenic)... | ecosystem: Environmental > Aquatic > Marine >...
TGCACGAGTTCCGCGTTGAGCCTGTCCATTTCCATGTCCGCCTGCTTCAATCGACCGATCGCGCCGCGCGTGGTGAAGACTGCTGCGAATATTATGGCCAGCACCCCCAGGGCGATGATCACGATCTCCACATTCTGGGTTGCTATCAAGGTCGTCAGCTCTTCGGATATTTCCTGGCTTACGATCAGGAGCCACCGGCCGTCCCTCAACCATTTCCCGGCATAGAGTACTCGGTTGCCCTTCTCGTTCTTCTCTTCGACGACCGTCGCCGTCCTGCCGAAGACGGCCGGAGCCAGGCCCGACTTTGAGAGTATCTCCCCTCCGAACCTGGGCCGCGTCTGATATATACCGTCCTGGTTGACGATAAAAGCATCGCCCGTCTTGCCGATCTGGGCGGCCCGTACAACGGAGCCGAAAATATCCGGATCGATGGTGGCCCGGAGAATCCAGCTTTTCTGGCCTTCCTGACGGCGCACGGCGATGATGAAATGCGGCATCTGGCGGTAGCCGGTGTAGACGTCGCTCATGTAGAAGCCTTTGCTCATCACCTCCCCGAACCAGGGCTGCTGATAGTAGTTGAGCCCCTGAAGCTCATAGGGACCGACGTAGCTCAAATGCTGCCCTGCGTTGTCTATGACCCCCAGATCGACGAAGGCGCCGGCCCGGGTGTTCATGATGTGGAATATCTGGGAGAGCCTTCTTTCGTTGTTGATCTCGTTGAAATTGTGGGCGTCGGCCATGGCGGAAAGGATGGCGGCCCTTTCCTTTAGAAAAAGATCGAGGGCATCCGCCTGAGCGATTGCCCGGTAGAGAATCTGCTCTCTCGTCCTTTCCTTGTAGACTTCCGAGAAGTGGTAGTAGATGGTGGAGCCCAGGAGGAGAAGCGGGGCAAGAGAGACCAGCAGGGTGATGCCGATCATCTTTCTCTGCAGCTTCACGTATTTCATCTCATTTCAATCCTCGGTTTTCCATCAATGCTGATACGATCTCCGCGGGTGCTCTTCATGGCCCATGAAGAGAATGACGGCTCACCGGGAAGCGACCGGCCGGAAGATGAAAAATCCTACCAGTACCGCAGAAGCTTGTTGATCTGGGCCGACCTGATCTTGCTCTCGTGGGTGTCTTTCTTCTGGATGGCGTCCGCCACCTTGCTCAGAAGATCTTCCAGTTTGACCGGCTTCAGCACGTAGTCGAAAGCGCCGAGCTTCATACCTTCAATGCTGGTCTCCACGGAAGCGTGGCCCGTGAGCAGAATCACCTCGGTGAGAGGCTGGATTTTCTTCATTTCCCTGAGCGTTTCTATACCGTCCATGCCCCCGGGCATCTTGACATCCAGGATGACCACGTCGTAGTTTTTGTGTTTCATCACCTCCAGCGCTTCCTCGCCGCTTCGAACTCCCGTGGCATCGATCTTGCGCTGTTCCATGCGCTTGACCAGGGTCTCCAGGAAATCCTCCTCGTCATCGACAATCAAGACGTTGAAATATTGCATGTATTCCTCCTTCGTCAAGGATTCGGGCCCCGTTCATGGGTTGAATACAAAACTCTTGGGATCTGTCTGCGCAGGCTTCTTGATCGCAATTATAAGCGAATATAGCCTTTTTTTCAAATCTTCACTCGCAAAGAGCCGGTACGGTGCTGAAAAAGACGCTGTTCGCAGGGTTCCCAACAACGCTCAGGTACAAGGCGCCGGTAATCCCGAAGAGTCAGGCGTAAATACAAGTACGCCGAAACGACGGGGGACGAGGGCAACGCCATAGATGGGCGTTTTTCAGCAACCTGCTACACCAGGCCGAGGATTTTCCACCACACGGCGGCCACCAGCACGAGGAGCCCGATGAGGACGGGCATAGCCGCTGCTCCGGCCCTGGTCAGGTCGGAGGCTTTGAAATAGCGATAGCTGTACGTTATGGCATTGGGGGGGCAGCCGATCACCAGGAGCATGGCGAAGGACGTGCCCATGCCGAGACAAAGGGCCAGGATCGTCGGGTTCACCCCTTCGAGCTGGGCCATGGGGATCACTATGGGCAGAACAAGAGCCGCGGCAGCCACATTGGCCATTGCGTTGGTCACAAGGGCGCCGAACACGGCCACGCCTACGAACAGGACAAGCCACCCCTGTCCCTTGATCAGGGGGAAGAAGAGGTTTGCAAAATAGGCTGCGGCCCCTGAGCCGTCCATGGCTAGGCCGAGGGCGATACCGCCCCCAAAAATGAAAAGCGCAGTCCCCCACTCAAGGCCGTGATGTATGTCCTCCCACTTGAGCACGCCGCCGATGATCAGGACGGCCACGCCGAGCATGCCCGTTACGGAGTAATCCAGGCCGTGATATCCCTTGGTGAGCCAGAGGATGAAGGGAAGGGCAATGATCAGAAGGGTCTTCTTCTCCAGGGAACTCCAGGGCGGCAGCTCCTCGTCGAAGGAGGGAAGCCGGATACTGGGATCGGGGCGGAACACGAGGTAGACGACGGCTACGGCGGCAGGGACGGTGACTATGGCGGCAGGCATGGCATACTTGATCCAGTCCATGAAGGTGATCTCCAGCCCGGTGAATTCCTTCAGGAAGGCTGCGGAGACCATGCATCGCCCGCCCCCGATCAGAGAGCCCATGCCTCCGCAGGAGCAGGCAAAGGGCAGGGAAAGCATCATGAACCTGGCCGTGTTCGTATGAGGATCAATCCCGGCCGCTCTCATCAGTGGAATCATGGTGACGAGGCCAACGGCGCAGGCGGCCGCATCGTGCATGAACGCTGAGGCGAGACCAAGACCCACGGAGATCATGAAAGTGAACTTCACCACGCTGGTTCCCGCCTTCTTGATGATGAAATGGCCCAGCCTCCTGGTGAGGCCTGCCTTGTCCACGGCGATCGCGAAAATGAGACAGCACATGATGAAGACCACAACGGGGTGCATGTATGAGGCCCATACGTCCTTCAAGTCGCCGATACCGAGCAGGACCAGAAGGGCGCCGATGCAGATGGCCGTGATCTCCAGAGGGACGGGCTCCACGACGAAGAGGAAGATGACCGTGGTCAGGACGGCCAGGAGACGTTTGCCATTGGGAGAAAGCCCGTCCAAGTAACCGATCCGGACGCCTTCGATTCTCATTTCCCGAGCTTTCTTCTCCAGGAATGCCGCTGTGCCTTCAGGGGTGCCGGGTCTCTTCGCTTGCACCACGTACCCTTCTGCCCCCCTGGTGTCATCGGGAACAGGACTGTAATGCTCCTGGACCCCCGTGAGAAGCGCTCTTCCTTCATCCCCGGTTATCCTGAACTTCGTCCCTTCGGGTCTGGGCAGAAGAAGCACGATTGCGCCCAGAGCGAGAGCGAGACACAACTGGAAACTCTTCGATTTGAGTAACATCCCCCCCACCTCCCTGCCGGATCGAAAAGCCACATCTCGTCGAAGGGGGTAAAAAAAAACACCCCATCCTGTCCCCTTTCCCGGGCTGGACAGCGTGCCTGCGGCGCCCCCTGGATGTCATTTGGAAACCACACGGAGCGAATTGATGTTTAACTCAAATTAGGCGGCTTTGCAAGAGTAAACCCTTGTCCTTTTTCAGAAGTCCCCGGTCCTTCGAACAAGCAGGGAGGCTTCCGCTTTCCTGATGCGCTCTTCCTGCTCGTCTTTTCTCTTCCTGGCCCCTTCGAGCTTGGAGGTCAGATCCTCGAACTCGGCGGGCTTGAGAAGGTAGTCGTAAGCCCCGAGCTTCATGCCCTGAACCGCGGTTTCGGTGGTCCCGTGGCCCGTCAGCATGATGACCTCCACCAGGGGAAATCTCCGTTTGATTTCTCTCAGGGTTTCTATCCCGTCCATGCCGGGCATCTTGATGTCAAGGATCACCACGTCGATGTTTTTCTTTTCCAGCGATTCGAGGCACTCCTTCCCGCTGTATGCCGCCGTTACCCTCTCTCCCGATTCGTTCAGCCTCAGAGAAAGCATTTCCACGAAGTCCTTCTCATCGTCGACCAGCAACACGTTCGTAGGGATTCTCACCATCTTCGATTCCTTTCATTCTTCTCATTCTTCACATCGATTATTGCACTATCGGTTTGGCGATGTCCTTTATTTTGTCGAGCAGCCGCAATCGATCGTCGTCTTCCAGGTGTTGCCTGATCTCGCAGTGCCTGGGCAGGGTCACGCAGAAGCTCGAACCTTCCCCCAGCTTGCTCTTCACTTCGATTCTTCCGCACAGTTTCTCCACGATACCCCGGCTTACGAACAACCCCAAACCGGTCCCCTGCCCGGGGGGTTTGGTGCTGAAAAAGGGCTCGAAAATGCGCTCAAGGTTTTCCCGGGGAATGCCCTTGCCCGTATCCTTCACACTCAGGGCGACCTCTTCACCTCGGGTTTCCACCGCGACCTCGATCTTCCCGTCGCGATCCGTGGCGAAGACCGCATTGGTCAGCAGGTTCAACAATACCTGCCGCAACTGATATGGATCCGACCAGATCTTCTTTGCCGCCGGATCCACCCTCTGACTGATTTGAATCTCCTTGTGAGACGCTTCCCTGACCACCATGGCGACGGCTTCTTCCAGAAGCGCCTCAAGGTCGACTTCCGAGGGCGCGGGTTCCTCCTTCCTCACAAACCCGAGAAGCTGGTGGGTGATTCTCCTGATGCGCTCCACGCTGCTTTCTATCTTGCCGAGGGCTTTTTCAAAATCCTCTTTCCTGGTCATGCCCGTCGGTTCCTGCTTGGCCAGCAGGAGCTTCATCCACCCCGTCGCTTCCTTGACGATGGCAAGAGGGTTGTTGATTTCGTGGGCCACCCCGGCAGCCAATGTGCCCAAGGAAGCGAGGCGTTCGCAGGAAACCATCTGCTGCTCGATCTTCAGCCTGAACTCGGTCTCGCGGGCCTTCTCCTCTTCTCTCAGGACCTTCTCATGGGCCTGCCTGATCTTGCCGAGAAGGTGTTCGAGTTCCACGGGCTTCATGAGGTAGTCGAAGGCGCCGAGCTTTATCCCTTCCACCCCATCCAGGGTGCTGGCGTGTCCGGTGAGAAGGATGACTTCTGTTTTCGGGTACTTGTTCTTGATGAGCTGAAGCACTTGGATGCCGTTCATCCCCGGCATCTTCATATCGAGCACGACCACGTCCACCGGCTTCCTGGCGAGGATGGCGAGCCCCTCCTCGCCCGTCCTGGCCTGTTCCGGGTGCAGGCCCCTTTTGGTCAGGCGATTGGCTATGGTTTTCCTGAACTCGTCTTCGTCGTCAACGAGGAGCAGCCTGATCTCTCCCGTTTTCATGAATCCGACCTTCGGTAATGTGAAATCCGCCAGGGCGGATTTCATATCTAAATCAGCCCCAGAATTCTCCACCATACCGCCACTACGGCCACGAGAAGAGCCAGAAGGATCGGGGTGGCTATCGCCCCAACCTTGGTCAAGTCCGACGCCTTGAAAAAGCGGTAGCTGTAAGCGATGGCGTTGGGGGGGCATCCAATGACCAGGAGCATGGCAAAGGAGGTGGCCATTCCGAGGCACAGGGCCAGGACGGTCGGGTTGACCCCCTCGAGTTGGGCCATGGGGATGACAATGGGAAGGATGAGGGCCGCCGCGGCCACATTGGCCATCGCATTCGTCACCAGGGCGCCGAAAACTCCGACCCCCACGAACAGGAGCAGCCAGCCGCCGCCCTTTACGAGGGGAAAGAACAGGTACGCGAAATACTCCGCCGCGCCGGAAGAGCCCATGGCCAGTCCCAGCGCGATGCCGCCGCCGAAAATGAACAGCGCCGTTCCCCACTCCAGGTTCTTGTGAATGTCCTCCCATTCCAGTATACGGAAAACGACGAGCGCCGCAACCCCCAGCATACCTGTTACGGAATAGTCGATTCCGTGGTATCCTTTGGTCAACCACAGAAGAAAGAAGAGCACGAGGATCACTGTCGTCTTCTTCTCCAGGGGAGTCCAGGGCCCGAGTGCTTCGTCGAACTGGGGGAGCCGGTATTTGGGATCGGGCCTGAAGACCAGGTACACGATGAGGACGGCGGCCGGCGTCGTGACGATGGCGGCCGGCATGGCATAGATCAGCCACTCCATGAAAGTGATCTCGATGCCCGTGAATTCCTTGAGGAATGCCGCGGAGACCATGCACCGCCCCCCGCCGATCAGGGTGCCCATTCCGCCTGCCGAGCATGCAAAGGGCAGGGAGAGCATCATGAACTTCGCCGTTCCTGAAAAGGGTTCGATACCCGCGGCCCTCATCAGGGGCAACATGATCACGATGCCTATGGCGGTGGCTGCCGCATCGTGCATGACCGACGAGGCCAGTCCCAAGCCCACGGCAATGATGAAGGTGAACTTCGTGACGCTCGTACCCGCCTTTCGAACGATGTACACACCCAGCCTTCTGGTGAGTTCCGCCTTGTCCAGAGCGATGGCAAAGACAAGACAGCACATGATGAAAACCACCACCGGGTGCATGTAGGAGCCCCAGGCGTCTTTCAAGTCCGAAACCCCTGTGCCTACGAGAAAGACGCCGATGCAAATGGCCGTGATCTCGAGGGGAATCGGCTCCGCGACGAAGAGAAAAATGAGAAAGGCGAGGACGGCCAGAAACCTCTTGGCCTTGGGAGACAGTCCGTTCACATATTCGACCTCCACCCCATCCAGTTTGAGCTCCGCCGCTTTGCCCTCCAGGTACCTGGCCGTGGCATTCGGGCTCCCAGCTCTGTTGGCCTCCAGGAGGTATCCCCTCTTTTCCTTCTCTTCGGCCGTGGCTAGGCTGAACTCCTCCTGAACTTGGTTCGCCAGTTGCCTTTCATGGTCTCCGACAACCCGAAACCTGGTCCCCTCAGGCCTCGGCAGGGCAAGAACGGCGAGCCCGATTACCAGTGCAAGCAGAAGCTGGAAGCTCTTGCTTTTAAAAAACATCCCCTATCTCCTCTTTGCTTTTTCGGATTGGCCCGCCCGGTTTCACACCGAATGTCAAAAGCTCTACTTCGAATAGGTCTTCCACAGAACCTCGTGAACCACCTCCTTGAGACGGTCCACATGCCTTCCGTCCTTTTCCACCACCGCCGCACTGCTCAGGACAATGGGATGATTCATGTACTCGGCAAGAAAAGTGTGGATCACGACAGGCAGCTCAGGTCTCCGCCGGCGCATGACCTCCAGGAGTGAGAATTCCTCCATGTCGGGCAGATCCGGGTCCATAATCACGAGATCGGGCAAGCCTGATGCGTCGTCCAATCGATTAAGCACCTCCCGGCCGCTTCGTGCCAAGTGGACGCGATACCCCTCCGCAACCAGTTCTCTTTTCAGCAGTTCTCTAACGTTGGGGTTTCTGTCTGCGATGAGGATGGTGAACGCCTGTTTCAATGCCTGCTGCCCTCGGGAGCCTTACAGGCAAGGTCCATGCCACGAGGAGAAAGCAAAGCATACTAATACAACCACTTGAAACAACTAAAGGTTATGAGGCCGGCCCGTTTTTCAGAATACCTTATTTGGTGTCCGGTTCCTTTACAGACTGTAAAACGCTTTGCTGTGAACTCACGACGGGGAGGTTCAGGAAACGTAAATCTCCCGTTTGTTTTCCTTGTGATCGATCATGTAAAGCAGTCTTGCCGCGGCCATGAGTTCCTTCTTGAGCTGGGGCAGCCTGTCCCTGTCGATTTCGTAGGCCCGGATGAAGGCTTTCCGGTACCCTTCCGGTACCTTTTCATAAGTGCTGAGAATGGAGGTCATGCGGCCGCCGTATTTACGGATTATGTCCGCCACTTCCTTGATGGAGCCGGGCCGGTCTTCCAGCATGAATGAAAACTGGATGCCTCTTTTCCCAACTCCGGTGAGGGCAATCAGGACCTTGAAGATATCCGTCTGGGTGATTGTCCCCACCACATTTCCGGCCTTGTCGACGACAGGCATGCCCGAAATTTTCTTTTCCAGGAGAATTTCGGCCGCCTCTTCCACCGTATAGTTGAAGGGGACGGTGGCGGGGTTCTTGGTCATGATTTCGCCGACCTTGATGTTGGCGATGATATAGAGGATTTCATGTGCCTCAAGCGAGGTCGCATCGGATGGAGAAGCCCTTTTCAAATCGCGATCCGTGATAATCCCGACCAGTTTGCCCTGTTTCAACACGGGCAGGTGCCTGATCCCGCGCTCTTTGAGAATTTTCGACGCCTCCAGCATCGATGCGCCTACGTCTACCGCGATGACATTGGGATTCATCCAGTTTTCGACCAGCATGGCTTCGCCCCCTTTCCCGGCAAAGGATTGTCCTTCCGGCGAGCGCCGTCCGGCACCCCCGACATACTGCCGCCTGTGCCAAATCGGAACATCCAACCCTGATCCCGCGAGTGGTGGCAAGAATACTATCCTCTTGATTCCCTGTCAACTCCACCGCAGTCCCTCGATGGACCATCGAGGCGTTACTTCCGATTGCCTCTCCTTGCGGCTTATGTGCTAAGGGTGCTCAAGTCGCAAGGTCTTTTCTTTTTTCATTCTTCCATGGGCAGTGCGCCTCGTGCCCTGAGCCGACACTCACTGCCCTATGGCCTTCATCATGCCCCCGAAACTCCCCATTCCAAGATCTAGAACAGGGGCGGCCGCCCAATAGATTACGGCCGCCATGACCGCCGAAGCCGGTAAGTTGACGATCCAAGCGGTAAATATGTTCTTCATCAAAATCTTTCCCAGACCTTTGCGCCTGCGAGGAGCTCCCGAGCCCAGGAGTGACGACTTCACGATCTGTGATGTGCTTATCGGACATCCGAGGAGACTGGCTGTCAGCACCACCAAAGCCGCCGTCTCCTGACAGCCCGAGGCGTGAGCTTGGGAAATCCTGGGATTCCCCGTGCCCAAAAGCTTCACTATTTTCCAGGACCCGACGGAAATCCCCGCGGCCAGGGTGAGCGCCGCCCCGGCCGTCGCCCAGAGTGGAATTTTGAAAAGACTCGAGGACCCCGATGCCAGGAGCATCATCACGACAAGCGCCGTTGCTCTTTGAGCGTTGTTTGCTCCATGCCCTGCGCTCAGAAGCAACAGGCTCACTCCCTGCCGTCTTGCGTAACCTTCCTTTCCAGGGGGGAGCAGCACCCCGAGGACTCGCACGGCCAAACCCGAGGCCGCAAACCCTACAAAGGGGGCGGCAAAAAGAACCGCCAGGATTTTCACTATGGCCGCAGACCAGATGATCCCCGACAGGCCGAAGGCGGCGACAAAGCCGCCCAGAAGTCCTCCGAGAAGGGCGTGGGTCGAACCCGGCGGCATTCCCACCCACCACGTCATGAGACTCCAGGTGATCGCGCCGGCGAGACCTGCGCACAGAGAGAGGAGAGCGGCCGAACCGGCCAGGGGTGGAGCTTCGAAAATCTCCCTTCCGAGAGTCGTAGCAACGGCCGAGCCCAGGATGAAGGGCCCCAGGAACTCCCCTGCGCAGGCGATACAAAGGGCCTTTTGGGGAGAGATCGATCTTGAAAGCACATTGATGGCAATCAGGTTGCCGCCGTCATGGAATCCGCTGAAAAACGTGTAAAGGAAGGTCAAGGCGATGCCGAATGCGAGAAGGATATAATCCACTGTCGCCTCTTGTCTGGATTCTTGCCCGTTTCTTTAAAGAATATGGTTGCCGAGAGAAATTCCCCGTTCATTTAAAGCAAGGGATGTGCCACCCCGGGTGCGTTCAACTAAGCCCCTGGGCTTATTGGCGAATTCTTGTCCACATCGTTTCTCTGTGGCGACCTGCCTGTCCGCATTCTTTACAGGATGTAAAATGACCGGCTGGTCAACTGATCTGAGCTGGTGTACGTTAAAAGACCTGTGAGAGAAGGAAAAGATGATCAAGTCGATCAATACAGGCTGGTGGGTGCAGCGCTGGAGTGAACTTCATCCGTCCAAGCCGGCCGTTTTCTTTGAGGGCAAGGAGATCACCTACCTTGAACTTCATCAGAAAGCCGATGCGACGAGCTGCTGGCTTCAATCCCTGGGCATTGAAAAAGGGGACCGGGTCGCGGTCATGCTGGAGAACTGCCCGGAGTTCATTGAACTCTATCTTGCCTGCTCAAGGCTGGGCGCCATATTCGTCCCCGTCAACTTCCGTCTGGCTCCGCCGGAACTGGATTACACTCTTCGAAACTGCCGTCCGAGACTTTTTGTCTTCGGAAGCGCCGGCAGCGAGACCGTGGCAAGCTTGCGCCTGAACCACAGGAGGCCCCTCATGGAGCTCGCCTTTGTGGGACAAGGGCCTTCACTCCCGGACGTGTTCGTCTACCAGTCAGGGGTTAAGGAATTAGTCGGTCAGAAGCCTTTTCTTACCAGTTCCCTCGGGCCTTCCGACCCGGAAGAGCCCCAAGTCATAATGTACACATCCGGCACTACGGGGCAGCCGAAGGGAGCCGTGCTCTCTCACCGGAAGACCTTTTTCAACTGCCTGAACGCAGACATCTTCTTCAAACTACACTTCGACGATGTCATGCTTGTCGTTCTGCCGCTCTTTCATTCCGGAGGGCTGTTCATCCAGGCGTCGCCGACCCTGTACAAAGGCGCCACCATGGTGATTCACCCACGGTTCGAACCTGCCAGGGTCTATGAAGACATTGAACGCTTCGAAATCACCAAGTTTCTGGGTGTTCCTACAGTGTACAGGGCCCTTCTCCGGGTTGAGCCGGGCAAAAGAGCAGACCTTTCCTCCCTCCAGGTGTGTGCTATCGGCGGGGAGAAGACCACCCACGAACTTATCTTAGAGTGCAACGGGGCGGGTTTCCCTCTTCGCCAGATCATGGGGCAGACGGAGACATCGATTCTCCTGTGGGCATCCGAAGAAGCTTCGATCCAGAGACCGGGCACCGTGGGCCGCCCGGTCTTTCACGCCGAGGTGAATCTTCTCGACAGAAAAGGAAGGCCTGTCAAGCCGGGCGAAGTGGGTGAAATCGTGGTCCGGGGAACGATCATGATGAAGGAATACTGGCAGGACCCGGTGAAGACGGAAGAGACCATCAAGAACGGGTGGCTTCGCACCGGCGATCTGGCCAGAATGGATGAGGACGGTTACTTCTATCTGGTTGACAGGGAAAAGGATTTGTACATCTCCGGGGGCGAAAACGTCTATCCCGCAGAGGTGGAAAAGGTACTAAGGGAACATCCGTCGATCGATGACGTTGCGGTCATCGGCGTGCCGGACGACGTTTGGGGCGAGGTGGGTCATGCCTTCGTCATCCTCAAACCCGGGCTGCGACTTGAATCCAAAGAGGTTACAGCCTTCTGCAGCGGCCGCCTGGCCCGCTACAAATGGCCCAAGCTGGTGACTTTTTGCGAGGACTTTCCCCGCACGTCCCTCGGCAAGGTCCGGAAGGGCATGCTCAGCCGAGCACGTCGCTCGGCCTGAATGTCTGTGTCGGTCTGTGGCTAATAAGAGGCATTTCAGGCTTTCCTTCTTTCCTTCTGCAACTCCTTCAGCTTTTCCCACACCTCCAACACCTGTCTTCTCGTCTCCTCGACAGTCCCTTCGTTGTGAATCACAAAATCGGCGAACCCCACCTTCTCTTCTATCGAAAGCTGCGCTTTAAGAATGTTTTCCGCCTCCTCCCGGCCGATGCCGTCCCGCTTCATGAGCCGTTCGATCTGCATTTCCCTGGAAAGGTAGACGACGAGAAGTTTGTCGAACCGGTACTGGAGATTCAGTTCGATCAACAAAGGGATGCCTACCTGAATGATCGGATCCGGAATCCTCGCCGCAATGTCGCCGACCTGCCTGCGGAATTCCTCGAAAATGCGGGGATGGGTGAAGCTTTCCAGTTTCTTTCTTTTCTCCATATCCCGGAACACTATCGCGGAAAGCTTCTTCCGGTCGATTGTTCCGTCTTCCTGAAGAACCTGGCGGCCGAAGTAGTCCACGATGTCCTTCCAGGCAGGTTCCCCCGGTTCGACCACTCTTCGGGCCAGCACATCGAAATCGATCAGCGGCGCACCGAGTTCTTCCAGCATCGCCGAAACGGTCGACTTGCCGGTCGCAATGCCGCCCGTCACTGCCAGGAGCACCCGGTTGTCCCCGCCCCTGATTTCACTCAATCGGCCGAGGTCGCCATATGCGGGAGGAAATGCGCCGCTTAGATCCTGCTCGGCGCCTGCGAAACTGATGGGATAGCGGACCCCTCTTCTGTAGAGCGTCTCCAGCCCTCTGAGAGCCTTTTCCATCCTGTCGGCGGGAACAGCCATTACCAGTTCGTCATCCTGGGCGTGCCCATAACGCCTTTCCCCGTAACATGGGATTGTGAGGGAGGGTTTGCCGTTCAAATAACAGCGCGCGATCGCATCTGAACAGGATGACTCGCCAACACAGTGAAAATCCATTACCTCGTAGTCTTCCACCTGCAGCGCATTGACGAGAAGCATCATCTGTGCCGGGTTGGCATAGATGAGAACGATGTCGGGGTCAAAGGGTTTGTAGACCAGCGGCGCAAGAGCGACGGCCTCGTATTTTCCCAGAGGAAGACGGGGGATGCCCTCTTCATACTTCTCGCCGTCCTCTCTCTTTTTCACCCACACGATGCTTCGAAAGGTTCCATCCTTGTAATGCCCGGGCAGGTCTTTGAGGCCGATGATGGATGCGCAGGTCGGGTAGGTGAAATCCTCGGCCTCGGCCCCCACTGTCCAGTCGAAGTTCCTCACCAGCGCAATCAACTGGCAGAGAGTCATCTTGTGTTCAAGCCTTCGCATAAAAGGGACGGCGCTCAGATCTTCCTTCCTCTCCAGCATCTTGAATGCTACGGGAAATGACTTGAGGCGCAAAAGTTGCTCAATGCGGCGAACGATTCTCTCCCAGTCCTGCTGAGTCTCCATAGAATTCTCCTCTTCTTTTTTTCAAGCCTTCTCGACCTCGACCAGGCAGGTGTTGCAGGGAAAAGCGCCTCCCGGCGACTTTTCATCCCTGGTCAAAACGATCTTCTCTTTACCTGAAGGCTCTTCCTTAGGCACAACGAACTCCCAGTCCGGGTCTCAAGAAATGCTATCACATTTCCAGTGTGAGTTCCAGGCCTTGTGGGACTTGACACACCTTTGTCTATCAGGGATAGTTCAGGGCATGAAATTCATCGCCGACCTTCACGTTCATTCTCACTTCTCCAGGGCCACCTCCAAGGATCTCGTCCCCGAAGATCTATGCTTCTGGGCACAGAGGAAGGGAATTACCGTTATCGGCACGGGAGACTTCACCCATCCCGGATGGATCGCGGAGCTTCGTGAAAAACTCGTGGAATCGGAAGGCGGGCTTTACCGGCTCAGACCGGACCTGGAGAGGAGGATCGAAGCGAGCCTTCCTCCATCCTGCAAGGCGGCGATCCGATTCGTTCTCTCCGGCGAAATAAGCTGCATTTACAAGAGGAAAGGAAAAACGAGAAAAGTCCACAACCTGATCCTCATGCCCGATTTTGAGGCCCTATACAGGCTCAACGATCGTCTCGGCAGGATCGGCAACCTCCACTCCGACGGTCGTCCCATCCTGGGTCTGGACTCCCGCGACCTCTTAGAGATCGTCCTGGGTGTGAGTGATAGGTCTTTTTTCATCCCCGCCCACATATGGACGCCCTGGTTCTCCCTTTTCGGGTCAAAGTCGGGTTTCGACGAGATCGAGGAGTGCTTCGCCGATCTGACGACACGCATCCACGCTCTCGAAACGGGTCTTTCTTCGGATCCGCAAATGAACCGCATGCTCTCGTCCCTGGAACGCTTTCTGCTAGTTTCCAACTCGGACGCTCATTCCTGCGCAAAACTGGGAAGGGAAGCGAACATTTTCGACACGGTCGTAGATTACGATAGCATGTTGAATGCGATGATCCATAAGACGGGCTTCCTGGGGACGATCGAGTTTTTTCCGGAAGAGGGCAAGTATCACCTCGACGGCCATCGGAAGTGCGGAGTGAGGCTTTACCCCGCGGAAACCAGAAAATCGGAAGGACTCTGTCCCAAGTGCGGAAAACCGCTCACAGTGGGGGTGCTGCATAGGGTCTACGAGCTGTCGGACCGGGAATCCCCGTCGGCCTCTTTGCCTTTCTCCAGCCTTATCCCTCTGTCGGAGATCCTTTCCGAGATCCTTGATTGCGGTCCCTCCTCCAAAAAGGTCGCTTCGGTCTATGATGACCTTCTTGTCCGTCTGGGGCCCGAAATCCACATTCTGATGGAGGCTCCAGTAGAGGAAATCGATCGTGCAGGCGGGCCTCTGCTTGCGGAAGCGGTCCGGCGGATGCGGCACAACAGGGTCTTGAAACAAGAGGGCTATGACGGCGAGTACGGAGTGATCCGCCTCTTTGACGAATCGGAAAAAAGAACCATTTCCGGTCAAACCACATTGTTCAGGCCCTTGGAAAAACGATCGGAAAAGGCTGATACCGAGATGCTCTTCGAGAAAGGGACCAGGAGGGAAGCAGAGAGATATGACATGCCTCGATCACCTCTGTTCGATCCCATCCTTTCCCCCTTGAATGACGAGCAAAAGAAAGCCGTCCTTTTCCAGGGCGGCCATCTTCTCATCACCGCAGGCCCGGGCACGGGCAAGACCCTCACCCTGACCCACAGGATTGCCTGCCAGATTCGCTCGGGCAGTGTTCGTCCTGAGCAGATCCTCGCTCTGACCTTCACTAACAAGGCCTCGCGGGAAATGAAGAAAAGGCTCGCAGCGCTGATACCCGAAACAGCGGTTCATGTGACCACATTCCATGCTTTCTGCCTCGAAGTGTTGAAAAGAAACCCAGTAAAGCTGAACCTTCCCGAGGGGCTGGGGGTTTGTTCCGAACTGGACTCGTCCCTGATCGCCAGGCAGACTGTTGAGCGGTCGGGCAAGGGCAGCCGGGCTTTGGCAGGATTCCTAAAACACCTTCCCCTTCTCAAGCGAGCCGCTGTGACGGGACATGCCATGGATGGTGCAGCCGAAGATGTCCTCCCTTTGTTCGAGCTTTACCAGAAAAGGTTGAGAAGCCTGGGCATGCTGGACCTGGATGACCTGGAAGTGGAAACCCTCCGCCTCTTCAGAAATGATCCCGGGATGGCGGAGTGTTGGAACCGGAGATTTCCGAGGATTTTTATTGATGAGTATCAGGACACCAACCCATGCCAGGTCGAGATCCTGAAATCCATCGTCCGTCCGGAGCTGAACCGGCCGTGTGCCGTCTCTATCTGCGCCATAGGTGACCCCCACCAGGCCATCTACGGATTTCGAGGCGCCGACGTGGCGAACTTCCTCCGCTTTGCAGAAGACTTTCCGGGGGCGGGAGCAATTACTCTTTCCACCAACTATAGATGCACCCGGCCCATTCTCGAGGCGGCTTCGAATCTGGTCAAGAGGGGTGCACTTCGGGCTGCGAAAGAAAAAGGGCATCCGGTTGCCCTTTCATCTTGCAGGACTTCGGCCGAAGAGGCTGAAATGGTCGTGGAGCAAATCGAGAAAATTATGGGGGGAACGAGCTATTTCTCTATCGACAGCGACAGAGTCGCGTCTAATGAGGAAGTCGAAAACCTGGGTTTCGGGGACATGGCTGTCCTCTTTCGGCTCAATTCCCAGGGAGACGCATTCGAAGAATCCCTCTCCCGCGCCGGAATCCCTTACGTTAGATCCGGTGAAAAACCTTTTATTACCTTGTACCCGGTCGACGTGATCTGGCGCTTTTTCCAAACCCTCTTGCACCCCGATAACATTTTTTACCGCGAGGCCTACCATCAGGCACTTGCGGACCATGGCATTGCCTCTAACCTTGCCCTCAACTCCTCCCCCTTGAGCAAGCACGACAGCCCAGGACTCTCCTCCCCCTTTGGGATGAAAGAAAAAGGTATGGGCGAGGAGAACATCCCTGAACTTATTGACCGGGCTATGATCTTGCACGGCCTGAGGCCATTGTCGAAGGAACAGGCAAACCGCCTGCAGCGTCTCAAG
>Ga0068714_10004386_pt1 | contig 15865 bp, 17 predicted proteins | sample MTBNYHSulfiMetaG_FD_62988 | JGI IMG/M metagenome (GOLD analysis project Ga0068714, IMG submission 62988) | Enrichment culture microbial communities from rom New York Harbor, USA that are MTBE-degrading - MTBE-NYH (New York Harbor Sulfidogenic)... | ecosystem: Environmental > Aquatic > Marine >...
CGAGTCGTGTGCGCGGGAGTACACCGAGGCCAACTCGTCGCTCTTCCTCGGGCGCGGGATTGGCGTGCCGGTGGCGATGGAAGGCGCGCTCAAGCTCAAGGAGATCAGCTACATCCACGCCGAGGCCTATGCGGCAGGCGAGATGAAGCACGGACCGATCGCGCTTATCACGACCGAGGTGCCGGTTGTTGTGGTGGCCACCCAGGGACACACGTACGAGAAGGTCGTCAGCAACATCCAGGAGGTGCGCGCCCGCGGCGCTCGCGTGATTGCGGTAGCTACCGAGGGCGACACGAGCATCTGCCAGCATGCCGAGCACGTGCTCTACGTGCCCGAGACGACCGAGGACCTCTCGGCAATCCCGGCGACCGTGCCGCTGCAGCTGCTCGCGTACCACATCGCTGCGCTCAGGGGCTGCAACGTTGACCAGCCGCGCAACCTTGCCAAGTCAGTGACGGTGGAGTAGCGATGGCTGCCGGGGAAGAGGCCGGGCGGCAGATGATCACCGGCCTCGGCGTGGACATCGTGGAGATCGACCGGATGCGCGATGCGCTCGCGCGGCGGCCGCGCATGAAGGAGCGGATCTTCTCGGAAGAGGAGCGCGCGTACTGCGAGAAGCGGAACCGGCCGGAGATCCACTACGCGATGCGTTTTGCGGCCAAAGAGGCTGTGCTGAAGGCGCTTGGGACGGGCTTCTCCGGCGTGCGGTTTCGCGACGTAGAGGTTGTGCGCGACGAGCGCGGGCGCCCGGTGCCCAAGCTCTCCGGCCGTGCCGCCGAGATCGCGGAGGCGGCCGGGGTGGTAGAGATGCACCTGTCGCTCTCGTTCACGCACGCAAATGCCGTGGCCTCCGCCGTGGCGATTACGGAGTCCATGCGGCCGCGCAGGGCGCCCGAGGTTGAAACGCAGCAGCAGCGGCTGGCAGCGTCCTTCAAGGACGCGCGTGCCATGCTGGACGAGATCGGGAACGAAGGGTCGTAGGGGCGCGTTGGGCGGTTGCTGCGGGGACTGCCAGCGGGCTGACGAGCACGATGTGCGCGGGAGGCGGGTCCCGCGGATGGGAGGCTGCTCATGCGTTACGCGCTTTCGGCAGAGGCGATGCGCGCCGCGGAACAAGAGGCGGTCGATCTCGGCTGCTGTGGCACACTCGCGGAACTCATGGATCGCGCGGGCATGGCGCTTGCGGCGGAAGTCATCGCGCGCGTGCCCGGGGGGCCAGTTGCGATCGTCTGCGGTCCCGGGAACAACGGGGGCGACGGCTGGGTGGCCGCGCGACTGCTGGCGGGGGAAGGCCGGGACGTGCGGGTCGTGGCGCTCAGGGCGCCGGAGGAACTTGCGGAGCCTGCCCGCTCGGCGGCGGAGCGCGCGAGCGCGTCCGGTGTGGAGTGGCGGCTGGCGGAGCGCTTGCTCGCGGACGAGGGCCTGGGAGAGTTCTTTGCCGGGGCGGCGGCTGTTGTTGATGCGGTATTCGGGTTTGGGTTCCACGGCCCCGTCCGGGGTGAGGCCGCCGAGGTGCTGGACGCGATCGCCGGGGCGGCGGCGGCGGGGTGTACGGCGCCGCTCGTGATCTCGGCGGACGTTCCCTCCGGCGTTGACTCGGACACGGGCGCGGTCACGGGACCGGCGGTGCGCGCGGACGTGACGGTGACTTTCTCGGCGCTCAAGCCCGGGCTGCTCATCTTCCCGGGTGCGGCGCACGCGGGGGACGTCGTGGTGGCCGACATCGGGGTGCCGGTGGGGATTATCGGACGCGACGCCTCGCTGGAGGTTCCCGGCTCGGGCGACCTGCTTCCGCTCCTGCCGCTGCCGCGGCCCGAAGATCACAAGGGGTCGCGCGGGCGGGTGGCGATCGTTGCGGGTTCGCGCGCCTACGCGGGCGCGGCGATTCTTGCGGCCCGGGGCGCCCTCAGGATGGGCGCCGGCTACGTGTACGTGATCGCCCCCGAGCCGGTTGCGGCCGTTGTGATCGCCGCGCTGCCAAACGTGATCGTGCGCGCGGTGCCTGCCGACGTCTCCGGTGCGCCCGGCGACCCGAAGGCGATGCTGGCGGCCCTTGCCGACGCGGATGCGGTGGTGGCCGGCCCGGGTCTCACGACCGCATCAGGCGTAGGCACTCTCGTGCGCGAGCTGGTGGCGCGCGTTCCGCTCCCCACCGTCCTCGACGCCGATGCGCTGAACGTCCTCGCAGACGACGCGGCCGTCCTGACCTCGCGGCAGGGACCGCTGCTACTCACGCCCCATCCCGGCGAGGCGGCGCGGCTTCTCGGCTTGGACGTTGCGGACGTGCAGGCGGACCGGATTGCGGCGGCAAGTCGGCTGGCCGACGTGTGTCCCGGCACGGACGCCGCCTGCCTGTTGAAGGGGCCGCGGACGATCGTTGCGGGTGGCGGAAGGCCGGTGCTTGTGCTCGCGGGAAACGCCGGACTGGCGCGCGCGGGCTCGGGTGACGTGCTCTCGGGCATGCTCGGCACGCTGCTGGCGCAGGGGCTCGCGCCGCGTGAGGCGGCGGTCCTCGGCGCGTACCTGCACGGACGCGCGGCCGAGTACGGGACGGCGTGCCTGACCGAGACGTGCTTCACGTCGAGCGATATCGTGGACTTCCTGCCTGATGCTGTGCGCGAGTTGCTGGGCGGGTAGAATGGGAGTGCGCGGCTGGGGCGATCGCTCTGCCGCGATGGCCGATACGGAGGTACCATGACTGATCTCATCGCACGCGACATCATGACGTCGAATCCTATCACCGTCGGCCGCGAGCTGTCGGTGACCGATGCTGCCCGCCTGATGGTGGAGAAGGGCGTGGGTGCGCTGCCGGTCATGGAGGGCGATGAGCTCGTGGGCATCGTGACCGAGGGCGATCTCATCATGCGCGACGTGAAGATGGAGTTTCCCACCTACCTTCACCTCCTTGACGGGTTCATCATGTACCCGGGCGCGACGGCGCGGTTTGAGTCCGAACTCAAGAAGGCCGTGGGGGCCACGGTTGGCGACGTCATGTCTGTGGATCCCGTGGTTGTGCAAGCGTCCTCGACGGTGGGCGACGTGGCCACCCTCATGGTGGACCAGGATGTGAGCCGCGTGCCCGTGCTCGATGGGGGCACACTCGTGGGCATCATCAGCAAGTCCGACATCGTTCGCTCACTTATCTCCGAGGGCTAGCGCATGGCGTATCACCGCCCGGCCTGGGTTGACGTGGACGCGGGCGCGATCACGCGCAACGTTCGCACGCTCAAAGCGCTCACGCCCAGGGGCACGCACTTCATGGCGGTCGTGAAGGCCGATGGCTACGGTCACGGCGCGTTTGAGGCTGCCTGCGCGGCGCGCGCGGGTGGGGCAGACCGGTTTGGCGTAGCAACCGTTGACGAAGCGCTTGCGCTTAGGGCAGCGGGCGTGGCCGAGCCGCTGCAGATTCTCGCCGAGCCTCCCGTGGAAGCGGCGCCGCTGCTCGTGGAGCATGAGATCATCGCGACGGTCACGACGCGTGAGTTTGCCTCGGCGCTTGACCGGGCTGCTGTCCGCGCCGGCCGGCGGGCGGTCTATCACCTGAAGATCGACACGGGCATGAACCGGATCGGCGTGCGGGCCGAGGACGTGGGCGAGACAGTGGCCGCGCTCCGCGACCTGCCAGGACTCGCCTTCGAGGGCGCGTTTACGCATTTCGCAACCGCCGATGAACCCGGGGACTGGGAGTTCTCGCGGCAGAAGGAGCGGCTCGAGGTGGCGCTTGGCCAGCTGCAGACCGAGCGGCGCCGTCCGCCCATCGTGCACGCCGCAAACAGTGCAGCGACGATTCTCCATCCATCAACGCATCTGGACATGGTGCGCTGCGGCATCGCGATCTACGGGCTCCAGCCGGCGCCTTCTACCGTGGGCAAGGTCGAACTCGTGCCCGCGATGAGCGTGAAAGCCCGCGTGTCCCTCGTCAAGCGGATTGGGCTTGGCGACGGTGTCAGCTACGGGTTCACATGGCATGCCGACGGCCCGACGACGATCGCCACCGTTCCGATCGGCTATGCCGACGGCGTCCACCGGGTGCTCTCGAATAAGATGCGGATTCTCATCGGCGGACGGCGATGCAGACAGGTCGGCAGGATCTGCATGGATCAACTGATGGTTGAAGTGCCCAAGGGTCTCGATGTGCGCCCGGGCGATGAGGTCGTGCTCGTCGGCACGCAGGGAACCGAACGCATCGCGATGGAAGAGATGGCGGATCTTGCGGGGACGATCAACTACGAACTCGCGTGTGGGTTCGCTCTCCGGCTCGGCAGGCGGTAGCGCCCGACATCGGACTCGCCGGTGGCCATCCGTGGCAGACTGGCTTCATCTGGGAACCTACCCTTTAGGCGGTGTGCGCCGCAGTTGCGCGGCGTTGCCGCACGCTGCAGGAGGCCAGACGTGTTTCGCCGCAGTCGCAGACAGGTAGACGAGGAGCCCGCAACCGCGCCGGACGTTGCACACGATGGTGGCAACGACGCGGACTCGGCGCTCGTCCGCATCCGGGAGAAAGAAGCCGAGATCGCTGGCCGGCTGACGGCCGCGCATGCCGAGGCCGAGGAGATCGTGGCCTCTGCCGAGATCAGCGCCCGCGCCATCAAAGCAGAGGCCGCGCTCGAGGCCGAGCGCTTGGCTGTTGCCCGGGCTGCGGCGATCGCGCGGGAGAGTGCCGGAGCGATTGTCGCATGCGACGAGGAGTGCGCTGCCGCCCGGGTCGCACGAACGGCCGAGCGTGAGGCTCGCATCGGCGAGGCGGTCGAGTACCTTGTGGAGCGCATCATCACCGTGTGAGGCGCTGCCGCCTCCCGGCGGCAGCGCGGACTTGAAGGATCCGCATGCTCGTTCCGATGGCCAGAGTGGAGTTGATCGGGCCCCGGTCACTGCTCGACGAGGCCGTGTCGCTCCTGCACGAAACAGGCCTCGTGCACATCGAGGATCTCACTCGGCGCATTGAGACCGGACGCCTTGCTGTCGGGCATATGGAGGTCTCCAGCCGGCGCGAGGCCGACAGGACACGGCTGGGCGAGCTGCTCGCGTCCGCGCGTTCGGTGCTCGAGGCGCTGGACGTGCACGAGCGGGCCGGCGTGGCCGGGGGTGCCCGTGAGGGTTCCGGCGTGGCCCCGGCAGGAGCCGGGACCAGTGTGGCCGCACCTAAGGGGGTCGTCCCTACGGCGGCCGAACTCCTCGCAACCGCAGGGCCGATCATCGAGGATGCGCGGACCGAGGTGTCGCCCGTTGTGGAGTTGATCTCGGCGCTCGGCGTTGAGGCTGCGCTGCTGCGGCGCTACGAGCCGATGTTGCGCAAGATTCGTCCGCTAGCGAGCCAGATTGCCACGACCGAAGGCTTTGATTCCGTGGCGCTCTTGGTTGAGCGCCGGTTCCGGACGGTGCCTGAAGAAATCCGCGCCGCCGTGAGCGAACTCACCGGTGGGCAGTGCGAGATCGTCTCGGCTGAAGCCGATGAAGACACGACGGCGCTCGTCGTGATCTTTCCGCGCCACTACTCCGAGATCGTGCACCGGTTGCTCGAGTCCGAGAACGTGAGCCAGGTACGGTTGCCGTCCGAGTTTGGCACGGTGCCCTTCGACACGGCGTACCGGCGATTCCAGCAGCGCCAGGCCGAGCTGCCAGGGCGGATTGCTGCGGCAAACGCGGAACTGGCGGTACTGAAGGAGCACTGGGGACCACAGCTGCTCGCGATTCGCGATCAGCTTGCCGATGCGGTCGACGAGATCGACGCGCTCTCGCGCTTTGGGTCCACGGAGTACACATTCGTCATCCGGGGTTGGCTGCCCGTGGAGCGGCTGGACGAGCTGCGAGAGAGGGTCACGGCCCGCTTTGGCGGCCAGGTGGCGGTCTATCGCGTTGCGATAGAGGACGACGCCCGCGCCGACGTCCCTATAGCGCTCAGAAACCCGCGGTTCGCCAGGCCATTCGAGCAACTTCTGGGGCCGCTCGGTGGAGGGCGGCCGCGATACGGGACGATCGATCCCACGATCTTCGTTGCGATTGCCTATCCGCTCATCTTTGGCATCATCGTCGGCGACATTGGTTACGGTGCGGTCATGCTGGCGCTCGTGCTAATCCTGCGCGCGCGATTCAAGAGCCGGCCCTCCGTGCGACTGGCCGCCTCAGTGATACTTCCGGCCACGATCTCGGCGATTCTCTTCGGGTTCGTGTATGGGGAGTTCTTCGGGAACGTGCTGTTCACGCTGGGGTTGCTCGATCCCGAAACGGGACGGGGATTCATCCATATCTTCGGATTCAGGCTGCCCTACATGCGTTCCGATGACATCATGCCGCTCCTCGTGGTTGCCATCGGCCTCGGTGTCATCCAGATCATGCTCGGGTTGGCGCTTGGCATCACCAACGCGGCGAGAACGGGCGACAGGAAGCATCTGTTGGTGAAGAGCGGTCTTCTCGGGCTTGTTCTGGGCATGCTCATTGTAGGGACTGCGGTGCTCTTTGCCGGGCGTGAGGCAGCGCCGGTCATCCGGATCGTGGGTGCGACGGTGATGGCCGTAGGTGTTGGTCTGGTTCTGCGGTTTGGCGCCATGATGGGGTTCATCGAGACGTTGGAGACGGTGTCGGGAATGGCGAGCTACATCCGTATCATGGCGATCGGCGTGAGCGGTGCCATCTTTGCCGATGCGGTGAATGTCCTCGCATCGCGGGTTGGCGTCATCGTGGGGATCCTTGCGGCGGTGTTCCTACACTCGTTCCATCTTCTCATCGCTGCGTTCACGCCCACGATTCACGCACTCCGGCTCAATTTCCTCGAGTTCTTCGGAAGGTTCTATGAGGCGGGCACGGTCGAGTACCGGCCGTTCCGGAAATCGGGAGGTGGGAAGCACTCATGAGCGCGCATGGAAGGATGCGGGCGATCGTCGCCGGTGCTGCACTGCTGGTGTTGACGTTCCCGGCGACGGCACTTGCGCAGACAACTGAGGCCGCCACGCAGACGACCGACCCCGATGTGCTCGTTGCTCGCGCGTTTGCGGCCGCGATCGCGATGGGCGCGTCGGCACTCGGTGCTGGCTACGCGCAGGCGCGGATCGGCGCTGCGGGCGCGGGCACGCTTGCCGAGCGGCCCGAGGCGGCGACAAGCGTGCTTGTCCTGCTCGTGCTGCCGGAACTGATCGTGCTGCTTGGCTTTGTCATCGCATTCATGATCGGCACGGCCGAGTAGGATCGCGTGCGGGCGGGAAGGCAGCCAATGGCGATCGAGGACATTCTGGGCACGCTGGAAGAGCAGGCGGCCACGGAGATCGAGGCGATCCTGGCCGATGCCCGGGCACGCGCGCGGGCGATCGAGGACGCTGCCCGCGAAGAAGCCGCGCGCTCGACGGCGGCCCGCATCGCGCGCGCCGAGGAGGCCGCGCGCGGGACGGCGACGGCCGAGCTCGGCCACGCGCGGATGCGTGAGCGGAACGCTGCGGCAGCCGATGAGAGCGCGACCGTGACGCGCGCGTTCGCGATGGCCGAAGAGCGCTTAGCGGCGGTGCGCACCGGGCCTGCGTACCCCTCGGTGTTTGCGGCGCTTGCCGCGGAGGCGCTCGACGGAGTCGAGGGCCCGTGCGAGGTGCGGGTGGCGCCGGAGGACGTGCTTCTTGCAGAGCGTGCCGTCCGGGACGCGGGGAGAGGCGGGGTGCCCGACGGCCGCCGCGGTGCCGACGGTGCTGCGGCACCCCCGCGCGTCTCCGTCGCGCCAACGCTCGCCACGTCCGGTGGCGTGGCGGTCGCGTGCGCGGACGGCCGGGTGCTCCGGCTGAACACCTTTGAGAGCAGGTTGGACAAACTCCGGCGGGTCGCGGTCAACGACGTAGCGCAGGTGCTGCGCCGATGAGCGCCAGGGCGGCACGCGGCGGCGCGCAGCGCCCGGTGAGCCGGCCCTCGCCGTACCCGGCGGGCCGCGACTATGGTTACGCGAACGCCCGGATCAGAGGGTTGCGAGCGCAGTTGCTCCCGTCGGCGTTCTTTGACGAGCTGGCGGCCTCCGCAGACATTGCGGCGGCAATCAGGCGCCTCGAGGAGACGGCGTACGCGCCGGATCTCACGCGGCACCTGCTGCATGGGCGGACCGCGATCGCGGTCGACGATGCGCTGCGGGAGAACATGACGCGCACGTATCGGCACGTGCGGGAGGTCTCCACGGATGAGGGACGGCATCTGCTGGACGTCGTCTTCGGGCACTGGGACGTGTTCAACGTGAAGACGATCCTTCGCGGCAAACACCTCGGGCTGGCTGCAGCCGAGGTGACGGGCGGGCTGGTGCCGCTCGGGCAGCTGGGACAGCCCGAGCTCGACGAGCTCGCGCGCCAGAGCGGCGTGCGTGGCGTGGTTGACACGCTCTCACAGTGGGGGATTCCGCTTGCGGCGGCGCTGAAGACGGGGATGGGCGAGTACGCGGCGGCACAGGATTTGGCGGTCCTCGAGCTGGCGCTCGACCGGTCATACTTTGCGTGGGCCGCAGCCGAGCTTGCCCGCCCGGGCCGCAACGCGCGCGTGGCGCGGATGTTCGTCGGCATTCATGCCGACGTGGCGAACGTGCTGACCTGTTTGCGGTTGGTGAACGATGGCACCGGCGGCGCGCATGCGGAACGATTCTTCCTGCCCGGCGCGGGGTTGGTCAGGCAGCGGTTGTTCGTGCGGCTGGCCTCGGCCGAGAGCGTGGACGAGTTGATTGCAGAACTCGCGCACACGCGGTACGGCAGGGCGTTTGACGAAGTCCTGGAGCGCTACGCGGAGACCGGGTCGCTCACGGTGCTCGAGCGCGCGCTCGAGGGTGTGCTCTTCCGCACGGCGTACGCGGCCCAGCGCACCGATCCGCTCGGCATCGGGCTTGCGATCAGCTACCTGTGGCAGAAGGCGAACGAGGTCACGAACGTGCGGATCGTCGTGAAAGGCGTGGCGATCGGCATGTCGCGCGATGTGGTGAAGGAGGCGCTCATCGGTGCATAGGGTAACCGTCCTTACCGATGCCGACACCGCCGACGGGTTCAGGCTCGCCGGGGCCCACGTGGTCGTGGCCGAGTCGGCGGCGAGCGCCCAACGGATGCTCGTGGGGCTGATGGACGACGAGTCCACCGGGATCGTCGCAGTCAACGAGGCCTTCATGGCCGAGGCGAGCGAGCGGATCCGGCGGCGGATCGAGTCATCGTACCGGCCGATCGTGGTGTCACTGCCGGTGCACGAGACGATCTCGGTCACGCCTGATAGGCTCGCTCGCCTCGCGCGGCTCATCCGGCGTGCGATCGGGTTCGACATCACGCTGAGGCGGTCGTCATGAGCGCGCGCGAACGGGCGGCGGGGGGATCGGCGGCGCCGAGCGCTGCAGGGCAGGCCACGATAGTTGGCAGCATCAGCCGTATTGCCGGGCCGGTTGTGGCTGCAACCGGCATGCGGGGAATTCGGATGTACGATGTCGTGCGCGTGGGGACGGCGGGACTTCCCGGCGAAGTCATCCGGCTGGACGGCGATGTAGCCACCGTGCAGGTCTACGAAGACACCGCCGGGCTGATGACCGGTGAGCCGGTGCGGTCTACCGGCGCCCCGCTCACGCTTGAACTTGGTCCGGGGCTCCTCTCCTCGGTCTACGATGGTATTGAGCGCCCGCTCCCGGAGATTGCCGAGCGCGAGCAGAGCGATTTCATCGCCCGCGGCACGGAGGCCAGCGCACTCGACCGCGAACGCCTGTGGGAGTACGCGCCGACGCTCGCGGCAGGTGCGCGCGTCTCGGGCGGCGATGTCCTTGGGGAGGTCCCGGAGGGACCGATCACGCACCGGGTCATGGTGCCGCCGGGGGTCTCGGGCGTGCTTGCCGAGGTTGTGGCGGCGGGGCGCTACACCGTGGACCAGGTGATCGCAACACTCGCTGACGGCACCCTCCTCACGATGAGCCAGCGATGGCCGGTGCGCGTGGGACGGCCGTACGCGCGCAAGCTTGATCCGGGCGTGCCATTCGTGACGGGGATGCGCGTGCTGGACACGATGTTTCCGATCGCTCTCGGCGGGAGCGCCATCATCCCCGGTGGCTTCGGGACCGGCAAGACGGTCACGCAGCAGTCGCTTGCCCGGTGGGCGGATGTGGACGTGATCGTGTACGTGGGCTGCGGCGAGCGCGGCAACGAGATGAGCGAGGTGCTCGAGGAGCTGCCCATGTTGGACGACCCCCGGACCGGCCAGAAGCTCATGGCGCGGACCGTGCTTGTGGCGAACACGTCGAACATGCCGGTGGCCGCGCGCGAGGCATCGATCTACACGGGCATCACCATGGCCGAGTACTACCGCGACATGGGCTACAACGTGGCGATGATGGCGGACTCCACGTCGCGCTGGGGCGAGGCGCTGCGCGAGGTGTCCGGACGGCTCGAGGAGATGCCGGGCGAAGAAGGCTACCCGGCGTACCTGGGCACGCGGCTCGCGAACTTCTACGAGCGGTCCGGCCGGGTGGAGGCGCTGGGGTACGGGGGCGCGGGCCGCGCGTCGGCTGGCGAAGGGGCCGCGGGCGCGTCGGCCGAGGCGGCGGGTGCTCCGCGCATCGGCTCGGTCACCCTCGTTGGCGCCGTGTCGCCGCCGGGTGGGGACATGTCGGAGCCGATGACGCAGAACTCGCTCCGGGTGACCGGCGCGCTCTGGGCGCTCGACACGTCGCTCGCCCATCGGCGGCACTACCCGGCGATCTCGTGGACGAAGTCGTACACGCTCTACTTCAATCACGTCCGCGACTGGTTCGCGCGCGAGATTGCGCCAGACTGGCCGGAGCTCAGGGAGCGCGCGCTCTTCGTGCTGCAGAAGGAGGCCGAGCTGCAGGAGATCGTGCAGCTCGTGGGCGTAGAGGGCCTTCCGGATAGTGAGCGTCTCACGCTCGAGGTTGCGCGAATGCTCCGCGAGGACTTCCTCCAGCAGTTCGCGTTCGACCGCGTGGACGCATTTTGCCCGCCGATGAAGGCCTACTGGATCCTCAGGGTGATCCTGGCCTTCGAGAGCTCGGCCGCTGACGCGCTCGGCCGGGGGGCGTCGCTTGCCGACGTGCTGAAAGTCCCGGGGCGCGCTGAGATTCCGCTCCTCAAGACGACCGAACACGAGGCGGCGCTCGTCCGCATGCCCGAGCTTGCGCGAGAGCTCGAGGAGCGTCTGGCCCGGATCGAGGCGGTGTGAGATGGCCGACACCCGGAGACCATCGCTTCTGGACGTAGAGTATCGCACTGTCACGCGTGTGAGCGGGCCGCTGCTGTTCCTGGACAACGTGCACGGTGTTGGCGCGCGCGAACTCGTGACCGTTCTCATGCCCGACGGCTCCGAGCGCGCCGGTGAGGTGCTCGAACTCGCGCGTGATGTGGCGGTCGTGCAGGTCTTTGAGGGCACGCACGGCCTGGACGTTGAGGCCACGCGCGTACGCTTCCGCGAAGAAGTCGCTCGCATCGGCGTCGCCCGCGAACTCCTGGGTCGCGTACTCGACGGCACCGGCGCACCGATCGATGGCGGGCCGGTGCCCATCCCCGAGGCGCGCCTGGACATCAATGGCTCGCCGATCAACCCGAGCCGCCGCGCGCAGCCCTCGGACTTCATCGAGACCGGCATCTCGGCGATCGACGGTCTGAACACGCTCGTCCGCGGTCAGAAGCTGCCGATCTTCACCGGCGCCGGCCTGCCGTCAAATGAGCTTGCGGCGCAGATCGTGCGCCAGGCGCGCATCGTCTCGGGCGAGGAGTTTGCAGTCGTCTTCTGTGCGATGGGCATCACGCACCGCGAGGCCGCCTACTTCATGCGCGAGTTCGAAGACAGTGGCGCGCTCGACCGCGTCGTCTTCTTCCTGAACCTCGCCGACGACCCGACCGTCGAGCGTCTCTTGACCCCCAAGTGTGCGCTCACCGTGGCCGAGTACCTTGCCTTCGAACAGGACCTGCAGGTGCTCGTGGTGCTCTCAGACATGATGCACTATTGCGAGGCGCTCCGTGAGGTGGCCACCGCGCGCGAAGAAGTGCCCGGTCGGCGCGGCTACCCCGGCTACCTCTACACCGACCTCGCGAGCATCTACGAGCGCGCAGGCCGCATCAAGGGCCGCGCGGGCTCCGTCACCCAGCTGCCGATCGTCACGATGCCCGACGACGACATCACCCACCCGATCCCCGATCTCACCGGCTACATCACCGAGGGCCAGGTCGTGCTGTCGCGCGCCATGCACCGGCGCGGTGTCTTCCCGCCGGTAGACGTCCTGCCGAGTCTGTCGCGCCTGATGAACCTGGGCATCGGGCCGGGCAAGACGCGTGAGGACCACCGCGCGGTGGCCAACCAGCTCTACTCGGCGTACGCGCACGGGCGCGACCTGCGGCGGCTGCTGGCGATCATTGGCGAGGAGGCGCTTTCCGCGAGCGACCGGCAGTACCTGCGCTTTGCCGACGAGTTCGAGCGGCGGTTTGTGGGCCAGGGCGGCGAGGACCGCAGCGTGGAGCAGACGCTGGCGCTCGCCTGGGAACTCTTTGGGCTGCTGCCGGAAGACGAGCTGGGGCGCGTGCGGGAGTTCGGCGGACGGTACGGGGTGCGGGCAGAGGCGCCGGCTTCAGGCGGCGGGTGAGCGATGGAAGAGGTGCGCCCCACCCGGGCAGAACTCCTGGAGCGCGTGCAGCGGATCGCCGTGGCCGAGCAGGGCATGGAGCTCCTCAAGCGCAAGCGGGATGCGCTCGTCGGCGAGTTCATGTCGATCATGGACGCCACGCTCAAGTCGTCGTCCGCCCTCGAGCGGGCGCTTGCCGAAGCTCAGTACTCACTCGCGATCGCACAGGCCGTGGACGGGATGGCGTCCGTACGCTCCGCCGCGCTTGCCACGCGCGCCGGGGTGGAGGTGGAGATCGGCGGAACGAAGGTGATGGGCGTGGCGATCCCGGTGGTGACGCGCGGTGTGAGTCCGCTCAGGACGCGACTCGGGCGCGGCTACGCAATCACCGGGGTTTCCTCGCGCATCGACGAGACCGCCGAGCGTTTCGAGCACGTGCTCGATCTCGTCATCGAGTGCGCCGGTGTGGAAACGCGTCTCCGTCGGCTGGGCGACGAGATCCAGACGACGAGCCGGCGCGTGAATGCGCTCGAGCAGGTGACAATCCCCGAGCTGCGTCGGCAGGTGGCGGTGATCGAGCAGACGCTCGAGGAACGGGCGCGGGAGGACCACTTCAGGCTGAAGCATCTGAAGCGCGCGCTGGCACGGGGGCGGTAGGTGTCGGCGGCGGTCCTCGGTGTACCATGTCCCCATGCTATTCCTCATCGACGGATACAACGTGACGATGCGCGCCGGCTCGGGCCAGCCAGGCTCCAAGGAGTCCCAGCGGGACGCTCTAGTGCGCACCCTGAACACGCGTGGCAAGCGTCTGCTCGGTTCGGGTGACATCGTGTGCGTGTTTGATGCGCGCGAATCACTCGGCCGCTCATCCGAGCGCATCGGCTCCGTACGCGTCGCGTTTGCGCCGGACGCCGACACCGAGATCGTGCGGCGCGCCTCGGCACACAAGGGGCAGGTCACCGTCGTGACCGACGATCTTCGGCTGCGCGCGCGGCTCTCGCAGGACGTGGGACGGCACGTGCGCTTCCGCGACACGGCCGTGCTTGATGCGGCGGTTGATGTTCCGGCAGAGGCGCCGAAACGCGGCCTGTTCGGCCGCGCGGGTGGCAAAGGGCGCAGGGGAGCGGGAGCGCGGCAGTCGGACGCGGACCGACTTTCCTCCAAAGACGCTGCGGCAATCACCGCCGAACTCGAGCGCGAGTGGCTCGATGATGCAGGGCAGTGATGCCGGGCCGTGCCGCCTGCCCGGCTGCCGATGCGTGCGTGCAGACGCGCCAGGCAGCCTCTCCATACGTCTGACGCTCCGCTCTTGGTAGAATACGTGCGTGCCAGGCGCGCGTGCGCCGGTCATGACATGCAGCCCGGCCGTGCAAAGGGGTCTCATGGAGTTCAGCGAAGTCATCAGGAAGCGTCGAAGCGTCCGGCACTTCAACCCGAAGCTCGTCGTCACCGACGACGACATCAGGGCGCTTTTGGATGCCGCAATCTCCGCGCCCTCGGCGGGCAACATCCAGCCGTGGCGGTTCTTCGTCCTGAAGTCTGCGGGTGCACGTGAGAAGCTTGCGGCCGCTCTCTCGCAGCCCTGGGCCGCAGCCGCACCCGCGGTGATCGTGGTGGCCGTTGATCCTCGGCCATGTGCGGCGCGCTACGGCGATCGCGGGGAGATGCTCTACTCACTCCAGGACACGGCCGCCGCCGCCGAAAACATCTTGCTTGCCGCCGTGGACCGCGGTCTCGCCTCCTGCTGGATTGGCGCGTTTGACGAGCGTGCCGTGGCTGCGGCAATCGGCGCGGTGGCACCGGTCACGCCGATCGCCATTCTGCCCATCGGTTACTCGGCCGAGTCGGCGGGCAAACCGGCCCGGCGGCCACTGGCCGAGATCACCACATGGTTGTGACGCGGGAAGATACGGGCGGCGCGGGGCACGTGCCGGCCACGGAGTCGACGACGGACGAGCGGTCGCCCGTGCAGTGCACGGGCGCACAGCCGCCGCTCTGCGCGAACCCTCCGCAGCCGGACGTCGCGATCGATCCCGGCGTCCTTTCGGCCGTGGCCAGCCTGGAGGAGCTCCGCTGCGCGATCGGGGAGTGCCAGCGCTGCCCGCTCGGCTCCACGCGGACGACGCTCGTCTTTGGCGTCGGCGATCCGCACGCGCGGCTCATGTTCGTGGGCGAGGCGCCGGGCAAGAACGAAGACCTCAAAGGCGAACCGTTCGTTGGCGCTGCGGGCGCGCTGCTGGATGAGCTGCTGGAAAGCATCGGCCTGGAGCGCTCGCAGGTCTACATCGCGAACGTGCTCAAGTGCCGCCCGCCCAACAACCGCGATCCGCTGACGGATGAGATTGCCGCGTGCACGCCGTTTCTCGCGCGCCAGCTCGAGCTGATTGCACCTACGGTCATCGCCACGCTCGGGAACTTCGCCACGCGCTATGTGCTCAAGACGGACCGGCCGATCACCGCGATCCGTGGGCGGCTGTTCCACGAGGAAGGCCGCGCGATCGTGCCGATCTTCCATCCCGCCGCGGCGCTCTACGACCGCTCAAAGCGCGATGTGCTCTTCGAGGACTTCAAGCGCCTCCGCGTCGTGATGGACCGCGCCGCCGAGTCTGGCGCCGACCAGCCACACCTCTTCTAGGAGCCACCATCCCTCTCATGCCGCTGACATTCGAGACAGACTCGGCCGGGAAGACCGGAGCTGCGGGCGAGCGCCTGGCCGCTCTGCTGCAACCGGGCGATGTGATCGCGCTCTCCGGCGATCTGGGTGCGGGCAAGACGCACCTCGTGCAGGGCGTTGCCCGGGGCCTTGGTGTTGAGGACCCTGTCACGAGCCCGACATTCACGGTCATGGCCGTCCACCCGGGTTCATTGCCGCTGTACCACTTCGATCTCTATCGTCTCGAGCGGGAGGACCAGCTTGATGACATCGGCTTCTACGAGACGCTTGAGGCCGACGGCGTCTCGATGATCGAATGGGGAGACCGGTTCCCGTCGGCACTTCCGGACGACCATCTTCTCGTGACGATACACCGCACCGGCGAGGTGCGGCGGCTCTTCGAACTCGCGCCCTCCGGCCCCCGGAGCACCGCGCTTGCGCGAGCATGGATCGCTGCACTGGAGGCCCGAACCTGATGCGCCTCTTCCTCGCCTTCGACACCTCCAGTGATCATCTTGCGCTCGGCCTTGGCGACCTGGACGTGCCGGGTTCCGTTGTGGCCGGCACGGACTTTCCCGCGCCGCGCGCTGCCAACACCGTCGTGCTCGGTGCCGCCGAGCGTCTGCTCGCCGGGGCCGGTGCGACGCCGCGCGACGTGTACGCCG
>Ga0068714_10004387_pt1 | contig 15863 bp, 13 predicted proteins | sample MTBNYHSulfiMetaG_FD_62988 | JGI IMG/M metagenome (GOLD analysis project Ga0068714, IMG submission 62988) | Enrichment culture microbial communities from rom New York Harbor, USA that are MTBE-degrading - MTBE-NYH (New York Harbor Sulfidogenic)... | ecosystem: Environmental > Aquatic > Marine >...
CGTCAAGCTGGGGGCCATCGTCGGCTCCGGCGGCATGATCGTCATGGACGAGGACAAGTGCATGGTCGACGTGGCCCGCTTCTTCATGGAGTTCTGCGTCGAGGAGTCCTGCGGCAAATGCACTCCCTGCCGGGTCGGCACCCAGCAGATGCTCAACATCCTGACCAGGATCTGCCGGGGCCAGGGCCGGGAGGGCGACCTGGAGTCCCTGGAGAGATGGGCCGTCTTCATCCAAAACTCGGCCCTCTGCGGCCTGGGCCAGACCGCTCCCAACCCGGTCCTGTCCACCCTCCGCTACTTCCGGGAGGAGTACGAGGCCCACATCCGCGACAAGCGCTGCCCGGCCGTGGTCTGCGGCGACCTGTTCGAAAGCCCCTGCCAGCACGCCTGCCCGGCCGGGATGGACATCCCGGCCTACGTGGCCCTGGTCCGGGCCGACCAGTTGGAGGAGGCCTACCGGGTCCTCCTTAAGACCAACCCCTTCCCCAGCGTCTGCGGCCGGGTCTGCGACTACGTCTGCGAGAGCAAGTGCCGCCGGGCGACTTTGGATGAGCCGGTCAACATCAGGTACCTGAAGCGGTTCATCACCGACAACGCCCCCCGCCCCGCCCCGGCGCCCAAGGCGCCGGCCCGCCGGGAGAGGATCGCCGTGGTGGGAGCCGGGCCCTCCGGCCTGACCGCCGCCCGGGAGCTGGTCTTAAGGGGCTACCAGGTGACCGTCTTCGAGGAGCTGCCGGAGCCGGGAGGAATGCTTCGCTACGGCATCCCGGCCTACCGCCTGCCCCGGGAGGTGGTGGCCGGGGAGATCAAGGCCATCACCGATCTGGGGGTGGAGCTCAAGCTCAACACCCGGGTCGGCCGGGAGATCGGGTGGGAGGATGTAGAGAATGACTTTCAGGCGATCTACCTGGCTCCGGGGGCTCACCGGAGCCTACCCCTGGGGATCGATGGGGAGAACCTGGAAGGGGTGGTGGGGGCGGTGGAGCTCCTCCGCCAGCTCAACCTGGACCAGAACCCGCCCGTGGGCCGGCAAGTGGCGGTCATCGGCGGCGGCAACTCGGCCGTGGACGCCGCTAGGTCGGCCCTCAGGCTGGGGGCCGAGAAAGTAACCCTCCTCTACCGCCGGACCAGGGAAGAGATGCCGGCCCAGGTCGAGGAGATCAGGGCGGCCGAGGAGGAGGGGGTGGAGCTGGAGCTTCTGGCCGCCCCGATCAGGTTCGCCGGAGCCGGGAACCGGGTGGAGGGGGTGGTCTGCCAGAGGATGTCCCTGGGCCCCTTTGACTCCAGCGGCCGGCGCCGGCCCCTGCCCATCCCCGGGGCCGAGTTCTGGGTCCCGGCCGACCAGGTCATCTCGGCCATCAGCCAGGGACCGGAAGCCTTCATCGACCAGGCCAAGGGGAACGGCGAGATCGGGTTCGACGCCAAGGGCCTCATCCTGGTCAAGGAGGGTAGCCGGACCCGGGTCGGCCAGACCCTGGTCTTTGCCGGCGGCGACGCCGTGACCGGCCCGGGCAAGGTCATCTGGGCCATCGCCGACGGCCGGGCCGCGGCGGAGGAGATCGACGCCGCCATCAGGGCCAAAAACGGGGAGCCGGCCTTTGAGCCCCCGGCCGAGGAGGAGATCGATATTCCGGCCACCATCGACGAGGCGGTCACCGAAGGTCCCCGGGCCCAGATGCCGGAGCTCGAGGCCGGGGAGAGGAGGGGCAGCTTTGCCGAGGTGGAGCTGGGCTTCACCAGGGAGGTGGCCTTGGCCGAGGCCTGCCGCTGCCTCCGCTGCGACCTCAAGGAAGTGGCCGAGGAGGGAGCCGAGGCGGCCTGAGCGCCCGGGACCGATCGTTGGACTTTGGGAGCCAGAAAGACGGGGAGAGCCGATGACTGACAAGCCCCAGATAAAGCTGACCGTGGACGGCCGCGAGGTTAATGTCGAGGAAGGGGCGACCATCCTCGAGGCGGCCCGCAAGCTGGAGATCAGGATCCCGGTCCTCTGCCACCACCCGGCCCTCACGGCCTGGGGGGGGTGCCGGCTCTGTTTGGTGGAGGTGGACGGAGCCTCGCGGCTGGTGGCCAGCTGCGTCACCCCGGTCCGGAGGGGGATGGAGGTGGTCACCACCAACCAGCGGATCTTCGATACCCGCCGGATGATCATCGAGTCCCTCCTGACCGAGCGGAACCACTTCTGCATGTTCTGCGCCCAGAGCGGCCAGTGCGAGCTCCAGGACCTGGCCTACGAGCACGGGGTGGACCACCTGACCCTGCCCTATCTGGGCCAGGAGTTTCCGGTGGACGTGAGCCACGACTTCCTGGCCGTGGACCACAACCGCTGCGTTCTGTGCGGGCGCTGCGTCAGGGCCTGCTCGGAGCTGGTGGGCGCGTCCGTGCTCAGCCAAATCAACCGCGGGGGGAGGAGCATGATCGGGGTCGACCTGGCCGGCGGGCTGGGCGAGTCCTCCTGCGTCTCCTGCGGGCTGTGCGGCCAGGTCTGCCCCACCGGAGCCATCTTCCACCGCCAGCGGACCCATACCGCCGTTCTGGGCAAACGGCGGGACTTCCAGGTGGTGGAGTCCCATTGCCCGGTCTGCGGGCTGCTGTGCCCGACCCTCAACTACGTCAAGGACAACAACCTGGTCAGGGTGGAAAGCCCGCTCCCGGGGGCGGAGCCCCTGCGGGGCCAGCTCTGCCGCCGGGGCCGGTTCGAACCCCTGGAGAGCTCCGGCCGGCAGCCCGTCCGGCCCCTGGTCAGGAACAGTAAGGGGAGCCTCAGCCCGGCCGGCCTGGAGGAGGCCCTGGATGCGGCGGCCGGGGAGCTGGGCCGCCTCAAGGAGGCCGAGGGGGAGGAGGCCATCCTGGGCCTGATCTCCTCCCAGTGCTCCAACGAGGAGCTGGAGACCTTCCGGTCGTTTCTGGAGAGCTTCTTCCCCGGGGCCTGCCTGGACACCCTGGACGGGCGGTTCTTCCGGGCCCTGACCGCGGCCGGGAACGGCCAGGGCGAGGGGTTCAAGGAGGCCTCCTTAAAGGCCCTCACGGAAGCCGACCTGATCCTCCAGCTGGGGGCCGACCCGGAGCGGACCCACCCCCTGGTGGGGGCCCTGATCCGGCGGGCCGTCTTTGAGAACAAGGCCGAGTACCTGGCCATCGGTCCGGGCTCCCTGCCCGGGCCCTGGACCAAGATGAACCTGGACCTGGGACCGGCCCAAACGGCCCTTTTCATCCGGGAGCTGGGCTCCAAGCTGGACCGCTCCCAGGAGGCGGCCGGGATCAAGGGTGAGGGAATGCCGGCCCGGGAGGTGTGGAAGGCCCTCAGCCTCCTCAAGGCCGCCCGGCGTCCGCTTATTCTGGTGGGCGAGCACCTGGCCGATCAGGCCGATCCGGCGGCCGGCTTCAAGGCGGTCATCGGGCTGGCCCGGCTGCTGGGGGCGAGATCCGGCGGGGAGCTGCCCTTGATAATCCTCAAGCCGGCCGGCAACAGCTGCGGGGCTTGGAGCCTGGGGGTGGCCAACCGGGAGACCCCGGCCGGAACCTCCGGCTTCAAGGGGGGCTTGATCTGGCTCAGCGGGGAGGAGGACCTCCCCTCCGCCGGCCTGACCGATGGGCCGACGGAAGCCGGCTCCTGGACGGTGGTCAGCTCCCGGTTCAGGGAGGACCTGGGCCGGCTGGCCAAGGTCTTCCTGCCCAAGGCCGGTTGGCTGGAGACGGACGGGACCTACTTCCGCAGGGATGACGGGGCCGGCCTCTTCAAGCCCAGGGTCCTGGAACCGTCACCGGAGCTGGCGCCCTTCAGAGAGATCCTCAACGGCCTGGCCCAGCGGTTGGCCGCCGGGGAGTGGACGGCGGAAAGAAAGGTTACAAGCCCCGAGCCGGCCCACCCGGCCGCCGGATAGAAGGGGAGGGAGGAAGATGCCAAAACCAAAGGTGGCCACCGTCTGGCTGGAAGGTTGCTCGGGCTGTCACATGTCCTTTCTGGACCTGGACGAGAGCCTTCTGGGGATCCTGGAGGCGGTGGACCTGACCGTGACCCCCATCACCGACTTCAAGGACTACGCCTTTCCCGAGGTGGCCCTGGGGGTGGTGGAGGGGGCGGTGGCCAACAGCGAGCAGCTGGAGATCGTCAAGAAGCTCCGGGGCTCCTGCCAGATCCTGATGGCCTGGGGCGACTGCGCCGTCTTCGGCGGGATCAACAAGCTCCGCGACCCGATCCCGGTTCAGGATCTGCTTACTCGAGGCTACGTGACCACCGAGTCCACCGTGGACGGGAAGGTCCCCACGGACCCCTCCCTGCCGGTCCTCCTGCCCAGGGTCAAGGCGCTCAACGAGGTGGTTCAGGTGGAGGCCTTTGTTCCCGGCTGTCCGCCCAGGCCGGAAGCGATCGCCTTTGCCCTGATGGAGGTGGTCCAGGGCCGGATTCCGGTCCTGCCCAAGGAGTTGCTCCACTACGACTGATCAGGGGGATCATAAAGCCATGAAAGTGGTCAACATAGATCCGGTGAGCCGCCTGGAAGGGCACGGCAAGGTCAGCCTCCACCTGGACGGGGATGGCCAGGTCTCCGAGGCACGCTTCCACGTCACCCAGTTCCGGGGCTTCGAGGCCTTCTGCCAGGGCCGGCCCATGGAGGAGATGCCGATCATCACCCAGAGGATCTGCGGCATCTGCCCGGTCAGCCACCAGTTGGCCTCGGCCAAGGCCTGCGATGCCATCCTGGGGGTGGAGATCCCGGAGACGGCCAGGCTCCTCAGGGAGCTCCTCCACATGGGCCAGTACATCCAGTCCCACGCCCTCCACTTCTTCTACCTGGCCAGCCCGGACCTGCTCCTGGGCTGGAACGCCGATCCGGCGGTGAGGAACGTGGTCGGGGTCATTGCCAACTTCCCCGAGGCGGCCAAGCAGGGGGTGGGGCTTCGCAAGTTCGGACAGGAGATCATCAAGGCCCTGGCCGGGAAGAAGGTCCACCCGCCTTTCGCCATCCCCGGCGGGGTGAGCGACCCCCTCCTCCCCCAGGACCGGGAGCGGATCCTGGCCGGCTTCGGCCAGGCCCACCAGGCCTGCCAGACCGGCTTGGAGCTCCTCAAGGGCTGGCTGGAGAAGAACGTGGACCAGGCCCGGGAGTTCGCCAACTTCGAGTCCATGTACGCCGGGTTGGTGGATGACCAGGGCCGGTCGAACTTCTACCACGGCCGGATGCGGATGGTGGACGCCGGGGGAAAGCCGGTGGTCGAGTTCGACCCGGCCGACTACCTGGAGCACATCGGGGAGCACGTGGAGCCGTGGTCCTACATGAAGTTCCCCTTCTACAAGGCCAAAGGCTATCCGGAGGGCATCTACCGGGTCGGGCCGCTGGGGAGGTTGAACTCCGCCGACGGCCTCTCCACTCCGCTGGCCGCGGCCGAGCTGAAAAATTTCCGCTCCCTGACCGCCGACGGCCTAAAAGGGAGCTCCTTGTTGTATCATTACGCCAGGCTGATCGAGCTCCTCTACGCCCTGGAGAGGGCCGAGGAGATCCTGAGCCAAGAGGGCATCTGCCGCCGGGAGGTCAGGCTGACCACCCGGCCCCAGAATGACCAGGGGGTGGGGGTCATCGAGGCTCCCCGGGGAACCTTGATCCACCACTACTGGGTCGACGACAAAGGGGCCATTGAAAAAGTCAACCTCATCGTGGCCACGGGCCACAACAACCTGGCCATGAATCGGGCCGTGGGGCTGGTGGCCAAAAGGTATCTCAACCCATCTTCCCTGGCGGAGGAGAACCTGAATAGAATCGAGGGGGCGATCCGCTGCTATGACCCCTGCCTCTCCTGCGCCACCCACGCCCTGGGGCAGATGCCGCTCAAGGTGGAGTGGTTCGACTCCGGGGGGAGGTTGGTTCATGAGCTTCGCCGGGGTTAGACCTCCGGCCGGCGGGCGGGAGCAGGCCGGCCAGACCTGCCTCATCGGCCTGGGTAACGTCCACCGCCGGGATGACGGGGTGGGCCCCTATGTGATCTCCCGCCTGGAGGAGATCTGCCGGCCAGGGCGGGGGCTGAAGCTCCTCTCCTGCCACCAGTTGGCCCCGGAGCTGGCCGACGAGCTCAACGAGGCCGGGCTGGTGGTCCTGGTCGACGCTACCTTGAGGCCGGTGGAGGCCGGGGTTGAGTGGGTCAGGCTCCCGACCGGGGAGGACCAGACTCCCCCCCTGACCCACTCCCTGGCTCCCTCCTTCCTGGCCGCCCTGGTGGGGGCTCTCTACGGGAGGAGACCCGAGTTCTGGCTGGTGGGCATCCAGGGAGAGGACTTCGGCTTCGGCCAGGAGCTTTCACCCCTGGTCCGGAAAAGGGCCGAGGGAGTTATCCAGGAGTTGGCTGGCTTGGCCGGAATGGTCAGCGAGGAGAGTTGAAGATGACTGGCAGCCTTGATGTGCTTATTATCGACGACGACAGGGACATGGTAGAATCCATGGAGATCATCCTGGAGAGCAAGAACTACCAGGTTCGGTCCGCCAACAGTGGGGCGGAGGGCTTCCGGATGATCCAGGAGAGACAGCCCGATCTTTTGATCCTGGACGTGATGATGGCCACCGAGACCGAGGGCTTTGACCTGGCCTACAAGCTCAACCGGCACCCTGAGTTCCGTCGCATCCCGATCCTGATGGTCACCGGCTTCCCCCAGAGGATGGCCGAGGACGGGCCGGAGAGCTTCCAGCACATCATGGGCGAGGACTGGCCGGTCACCAAGTTCCTGGAGAAGCCCATTGATCCGGAGGTCCTTCTGGCCTCGATTGAGGAGATCGCCGGCTCCAAGGTGGGTTGATGGGCGTCGGCCACGAGATCATCAAAGAGCAGCAGTTTTTCAGAAAGGAGCTTAGGGAAAGGGTTTTTTGGTTCATCCGGCTCCGCTGGCTGGCCGTTGCCGCGGCAGGAGCCGGTCTGGGCGCGGCCTACCTGGACGGGCTGGCCCTGCCTTTTCTGCCGTTGGTCCTGATCATCGCCGCGGTGGGGGCCTACAACCTGGTTTTCAGGGATTACGGCCAGCGGCTGGAGCTCTCTCCGCCGTCCACGGCGGGGCCCTACATCCTCTTCGCCCATTTCCAGATCTCCCTGGACCTGCTGGCCCTCTACCTCCTCATCTGGCTGACCGGCGGCCCGGCCTCGCCCCTGACCATCTTCGTCATCTTCCACGTCATCCTGGCCGGAATCCTCCTCTCCCCGGCCAGTTGCTTCGTCTACGCCGGCCTGGTCCTGGCCGCCCTGGGGGTGACGGCCCTCCTCCCCCCGGCCGGAGCGGCCGAGGGGGAGGCGGTGGATCCTTTGTACCGCCACTTGGCCTTCGGGGCCGGGGTGATCATCACCGCCTACCTGACCACCTCGGTCAAGGCGGCCCTCCAGTCCAAGGGCCGGGAGCTGATGGGGGTCTCCAGGGAGCTGGAGCTCAGCAACACCAAGCTCACCTCGCTCTACGAGATGATCGAGGAGGTGGGCTCCCGGACCACCTTCCAGAAGCTGCTGGACTCGGCCACCCGCAACGCGGCCCGGATCATGGGGGTCAAGGCCTGCTCCATCAAGCTCTACGACCAGGAGAACAACTGCCTCCGGTTCGCCTCCACCTACGGCCTGAGCGAGGATTACCTGGCCACAGACTGTATCAGCGTGGAGATGAGCGCCGTCAACCGGCGGATAATCGAGGGCTCCCTTTTTTCCATCGGCCGGATCGAGGAGGAAAGCTACTTTCAGTACCCGGAGAACATCCGCCAGGAGAAGATCGCCTCCATGCTCTGCCTGCCCTTGAAGGCCGAGGGCCGGACCCTGGGGGTCTTTTGCGTCTACTCCGGCGAATCGGACTACTTTAAGGAGTCCGAGACCGGCTTCTTCTCCCTGATGACCGATCTGACCGCCATGGCCATGGACCGGCTCAAGCAGGAGATGGACCGGACCTGGTTTCTGAACAAGGCCGCCCACCAGCTCAGGGGCCCCTTAAACGCCATAATGAGCATGCTCCACCTCATCTCCGGCGGCTATCTGGAGCCGGCGAGGCAGCTCCAGACGGTGGACCGCTGCCAGAAGCGGCTGAAGATCCTGGGCGAGGTGATCAACGACCTGCTCAAGCTGACCGCCCAGCGGCGGGAGCCGGAGGGCCGGGCCAAGCCCGAGCCCCTGGACCCGGCCGAGGTCTTGAACTCCCTGACCCACCTCTTCAGGGCCAAGGCCGGGGAGAAGGAGCTGAGCCTGGAGGTGGAGATCGGGGAGGGGCTGCCCCTGGTGGAGGGCTCGCGCCGGCTGTGGGATGAACTTTTTTCCAACCTCATCTACAATGCCCTCAAGTACACTCCCCCCGGCGGCCGGGTAAGGGTCAGCCTGGGGAGGAAGGAGGAGGGCGGCTTGATTTTCCAGGTGGCCGACAGCGGCATCGGCATCCCCGAGGAGGACCGCTCCCGGCTCTTCACCGAGTTCTTCCGGGCCAAGAACGCCAAGGCCTGGGAGGAGGAGGGGACCGGCCTGGGCCTGGTCATGGTCAAGGAGATTTTGGACCGGTTGGGCGGCCGGATCGAGGTGGACAGCCAGGTGGGGCAAGGGACCACCATGACCGCCTTCATCCCTTTCCGGTCGATCCCGGCCGGCGAACCGGAGAGGGAAGGGACGGCCTGATTGGGCCGCCAGAGCGCCATCCTGGCCGAGCGGCGGCCCACGCCCCCCCGGAGGATTGTCCGGGCCAGGGCCCTCCTCAAGGGGTTGGTCCAGGGGGTCGGAATGAGGCCCTTTGTGGCCAACCTGGCCCGGCGGCAGGGGCTGGCCGGGTATGTCCTCAACACCGGGGAGGGGGTGGAAACGGAGGTGGAGGGGGAAGCCCCGGCCGTGGAGGCCTTCTTCGCCCAGCTCCTGAGCTCGCCGCCCCCCCTGGCCAGAATCTTCGACCTGGAAAGGACCTCCCTCCCCCCCAGCTCCTCGAGGGGGTTTGAGATCAGGCCCAGCCTGGGGGCCGGGGCCAGGACCGCGGTGATTCCGCCGGACGCGGCTACCTGTGAAGACTGCCTGGCCGAGCTCCTGGATCCGGGGGACCGCCGATTCGGCTACCCGTTCATCAACTGCACCAACTGCGGCCCCCGCTACACCCTGATCGAGGACCTGCCCTACGACCGCCGGCTGACCTCCATGAAGCGGTTCACCATGTGCCCCCAATGCCTCCGGGAGTACAGCGACCCGGCCGACCGTCGCTATCACGCCCAGCCCAACGCCTGCCCGGTCTGCGGGCCCAGGGTCTGGCTGGAGAGGCCGGGCCGGGGGAGGGTGGACTCGGCCGACCCCCTGGCCGCGGCCCGGGAGCTGCTTAAAAAAGGATTCATCCTGGCGGTCAAGGGGCTGGGCGGGTTCCACCTGGCCGTGGACGCAACCAACGACCAGGCCGTGGCCCGGCTGAGGGACCGGAAGAGGAGGCCGGCCAAGCCGCTGGCGGTCATGTCCCCCGGGTTGGAGGAGGTGGCCTCCTTCGCCCTGCCCACCGAGGCGGAGAAGGAGCTCCTGACCTCGCCCCAGCGGCCCATCGTTCTCCTTCTTAAAAAAAACCCCCAACCGCTCAGCCCCAACCTGGCCCCCGGCCAGGCCAGGCTGGGGGTCATGCTCCCCTACACCCCCCTTCACCACCTCCTCCTGGGGAGCGAGTTCCAGGCCCTGGTCATGACCAGCGGCAACGCCGTGGACGAGCCCATCGCCGTGGACAACCAGGAGGCCTTGGACGGGCTGGCCTTCCTGGCCGACTACTTTCTTCTCCACGACCGGCCCATCCTCAACCGGACCGACGACAGCGTGGTCCGGGCCTGGAGCGGGGGGGAGATCAGGCTCCGGCGCTCCAGGGGCTACGCCCCGGCTCCGGTCCTGCTCAAGCACCCCTCCCCGCCGATCCTGGCCGTGGGCGGGCAGATGAAGAACACCTTCTGCCTGGTAAAGGGCGACCAGGCCTTTCTGGGCCCCCACATCGGGGACCTGGACAACCCCAAGGCCTTGGACTTCTTCATGGCCGCGGTGGACCACCTGGAGAGGGTTCTGGGGATCCGGCCGGAGATGGTGGCCCACGACCTCCATCCCGACTACCAGTCCACCCGCTACGCCCTGGAGAGGCCGGAGAAGGTCAAGATCGGGGTCCAGCACCATCAGGCCCATCTCCTCTCCTGCCTGGCCGAGCGGGGATCCGGGGGGCCGGCCCTGGGCCTGGCCCTGGACGGCTCGGGCTGGGGGGGGGACGGCCGGATCTGGGGCGGGGAGGTCCTCATCGTCCAGGGCGCCGGGTTCGAGCGGGCGGCCCACCTGGCCTATCTGCCCCTGCCCGGGGGCGAGGCGGCCGTGGCCGAGCCCTGGCGGATGGCCGTGGGCTGGCTGTTCACCGTCTTCGGCCGGGCCTTTTTGGACCTGGATCTGAGTCTCCTGAGACGGATCGGGCCGGCCAAGGCCGAGGCCGCGGCCCGGATGATCGAGACCGGGCTGAACTGCCCCCTGACCTCCAGCCTGGGCCGTCTCTTTGACGCGGTGGCGGCCCTGTGCGGCCTCCGGGACCAGGTCTCCTACGAGGGCCAGGCCGCCGCGGAGCTGGAGGCCAGGGCCGAGCCCACGGCCAGCCGGCCCTATGAGCTCGATTGGGTGGAGGAGGGCGGGGTCAGGATCATCCGGACCGAGGGCCTTCTTCGGGGGGTGGTCCAGGACCTGGGCCAGGGCCTTGACCCGGGGGAGATAAGCGGGCGCTTCCACGCCGCCCTGATCTCCCTCTTCTCCCGGCTCTGCCTCCTGATCGGGCAAGAGAGGGGGCTCAAGGAGGTGGTCTTGAGCGGGGGCGTCTTCCAGAACGCGGTCCTTTTGGAGGGGCTGGTCAAGGCCCTCTCCGGCCAGGGGTTCCTGGTCCGGACCCACTCCCAGGTGCCGGCCAACGACGGCGGGCTTTGCCTGGGCCAGGCCGCGGCCGCGGCGGCCATGGCCGACGAAGGTTAGAGCATGTGCGTGGCCGTGCCCATGAAGGTGATCGAGCTGGAGGGGCCCCTGGCCAGGGTGGAACTGGACGGGGTGACCCGGACGGTCAGGCTCGATCTCCTGGAGGAGAGGCCCTCCAAAGGGGATTACCTCATCGTCCATGCCGGCTTCGCCCTCCAGGCCATCGACCCGGACGAGGCCCGGATCACTTTGGATCTGATAAGAAAGCTCACGATTACCGGCGATGGACCATCGGACTGAGTACCAGGACCAGGAGCTGTGCGCCGGGCTGGTCGACAAGATCAGGACCCTGGGCCGCAGCCCGGCCCGGCTGATGGAGGTCTGCGGGACCCACACCATGTCCATCGCCCGGCACGGGCTTAAGTACCTCCTTCCCCCAACGGTCCGCCTCCTCTCCGGCCCGGGCTGCCCGGTTTGCGTCACCTCCCAGGAGGACATCGACCGCTTTGTCAAGCTGGCCGGGCTCCCCGGGGTCACCGTGGCCACCTTCGGGGACCTCCTCCGGGTGCCCGGGACCAAGTCCAGCCTGGAAAGGGAGCGGGCCAAAGGGGCGGACGTCCGGGTGGTGGGTTCGGTCATGGACGGCCTGGACCTGGCCAGGGACCTCCCCGGCCAGGAGGTGGTCTTCCTGGGCGTCGGCTTCGAGACCACGGCCCCCACCGTGGCCGCGGCCGTGCTGGAGGCTCAGCGGCTCCAGCTCACCAACTTCTCGGTCCTGGCCCTTCACAAGCTGATCATGCCCGCCCTCAAGTCCCTCCTGGGGGCCGGCCGCCTCAACCTGGACGGCCTGCTCTGCCCGGGCCACGTCTCGGTGGTCATCGGCTCCGCGGCCTACCGGCCCTTGGCCCTGGAGTTCGGGCTGCCCTGCGTGGTGGCCGGCTTCGAGCCGGCGGACATCCTCCAGGGGGTCCTGATGCTCCTGGCCCAGAAGGAGGAGGGCCGGGCCCAGGTGGAGGTGGCCTACCGCCGGGCGGTCAAGCCAAAGGGCAACGCCACGGCCCGGGAGCTCATGGACCAGGTCTTCCGCCCGGCCCCGGCCCTTTGGCGGGGCTTGGGGCCGATCCGGGCCAGCGGGCTGGAGTTCAAGGAAAGCTGGGCCGGGTTTGACGCGGCCAGGAGGTTCGACCTGGAGGTGGAGGAGGCCGAGACCCCTCCGGGGTGCCTTTGCGGCCAGGTCCTCCTGGGGGAGGTGGAGCCGGCCGACTGCCCCCTTTTCGGCCGGGGGTGCACCCCCTCCAACCCGGTGGGGCCCTGCATGGTCTCCGGCGAGGGGACCTGCGCCGCCCTCCACCGCTACGGCCGGCCGGAGGAGCTGCGGTGAAACAGGCCTCCCGGCTCATCCTCCTGGACCACGGGGCCGGCGGCCGCCTCTCCCGGGAGCTGGTGGAGGGGCTGATCCTGCCCCGCTTCGGCCACCGGGCCCTGGCCCGGCTGGATGACAGCGCGGTTCTGGACCTGGCCGCCCAAGGCCGGGTGGCCCTGACCACCGACTCATACACCGTCACCCCCCTCTTCTTCCCCGGGGGGGACATCGGCCGGCTGGCCGTCTGCGGCACGGTCAACGACCTGGCCATGGCCGGGGCCCGGCCCCTCTATCTGACCCTGGCCCTGATCATCGAGGAGGGGTTGGACCTGGCCGAGCTGGAAAGGGCCCTGGACAGCGCCCGGGAGGCGGCCCGGGAGGCCGGGGTGGAGGTGGTGGCCGGGGACACCAAGGTGGTGCCCAGGGGCGCGGCCGACAAGCTCTTCATCAACACCGCCGGCCTGGGGGTGGTCCCCCCCGGGGTGGAGGTCTCCTCAGCCAAGGCCAGGCCCGGGGACGCGGTCCTTTTGAGCGGCAGCGTGGGCGATCATGGCCTGACCATCCTCACCCAGCGGGCCGGGACCAGGCTGGACTCGTCCTTAAGGAGCGATACGGCCCCCCTGGCCGGGCTGGTGGAGGCCCTCATCGCCAGCGGGGCCGAGCTCCACTCCCTGCGCGATCCCACCCGGGGGGGGCTGGCCGCGACCCTCAACGAGATCGCCCTCTCCTCCGGGGTGGGCCTTTCCGTGAAGGAGGGGGCCATCCCGGTCAAGGCCGAGGTGGAGGCGGCCTGCGAGCTCTTCGGCCTGGACCCCCTTTTTCAGGCCAACGAGGGCAAGCTGGTGGCTTTGGTCCGTGGGGACGGGGCGGAAAGGGCCCTGGCCGCCCTGCGGGGCCATCCCCTGGGGCAGGAGGCGGCCATCATCGGCCGGGCCGGGGAGGAGCGGCCGGGCCGGGTGATCCTGGAGACCAGGGTCGGGGGGAGGCGGTTCCTGGACCTTCCGGCCGGGGAGCCCACGGTCAGAATTTGCTAGGCCCCCCTCACCCCGGCCCTCTCCCCCCACGGGGGCGAGGGTGCCGGAGGGAGGCGGGTTTGAGGCTGGGGGCGGATTTACCGAAAGCTCGACGAGGACTGCCGAGGAAGCCGGGGAGGTTGGGTTAGGCTTCGCTGACCCTCCCTACGGTCCTCAAACCCTCTCGATCCTGAAGAAGACCGGCCTGGCCCCGTCGGTGCAGCAGGAGTAGATCAGCCCCTCCTTCTTGATCCAGGGGAAGTTTCCCCCCACCCGCAGCGCGGTGACCTCCCGGTGGATGTCGTGCCAGGCCCAGGAGCAGAACCCGGCCGGCATGGCCCCTGACTCGTCGACCAGATACTCCCGGCCCAGCTCCAGCCGGTCGCAGACCGGGGCCACGTTCTCGGCCAGCTCCTCCAGCGGTTGGCCGAAGACGTCGGCGGCGCTGAGCTTCTTGATGACCGTGATCTTGACCGGAGCTCTCATATCTCCCCCTCCTTGGCTTAAGTCTCGGTTACGGAAAAAAGATTGATGTCGATTAGCCCTCTTGACCTGCACTCTCGGCCGCCCGGCGGTTTAGCCGCTCCCAGTCCTCGTCGACCGAGGCCTGGAGGGCCGCGATCTGCTCCGGGGAGAGGTCCTGGAAGCGACCCTGGAGGCCCAGGTAGTCCCCGAGCGGTTTGTTCCGGGTGGGGACGGTGATCCGATAGGTCCGGCCCCCCTCCACCTCGTAGAGGGGGAAAAGGTTGGTCCAGACGGCCAGCCGGGCTGTTTTGACCGCCTTGGCCGAGGGGATCCGCCAGCCCGGGGGGCAGGGGGAGTGGAGGTGGATGAAGCGCATCCCGGTGATCTCCCTGGCCTTGGCCAGCTTGGCCTTGAAGTCCTCGGGGAAGGCCACCGAGGCCGTGGCCGCGTAGGGGATCCGGTGGGCGGCCATGATCCGGACCATGTCCTTCTTGGGCCGGTCCTTGAGGTCCGGGGTGGTGGTGGTCCAGGCCCCGGCCGGGGTGGCCGAGGAGCGCTGGATACCGGTGTTCATGTAGGCCTCGTTGTCGTAGCAGATGTAGATGATGTTCTCGTTCCGCTCGGCCGCCCCGGAGAGGGACTGGAGGCCGATGTCAAAGGTCCCCCCGTCGCCGGACCAGGCCATGACCGTGACCCCCTCCTGGCCCTGCATGTCCAGGGAGGCCCGGACCCCGGCCGCGGTCACCGCCGCCGCGGCAAAGACCGAGTCCAGGACCGGGACCCTGAGGTTGGATTTGGGGAAGAGGCCGATGACGATGTCGGCGCAGCAGGCCCCCATGACCAGGACCGTCCTGGGCCCCAGGGCCTCCAGGGCGAAGCGCAGCCCCAGGGCCGAGCCGCAGCCCGGGCAGCCCAGGTGGCCGGGCAGGAAGAGCTCGTCGCGGTAATCCGCCTCCGGCCGGCTCACGGCTGTTCTCCCATCCAGATCTCCTCCATGGGCGGTTTGTCCATGGTCAGGGCAGCGTCGATGATCTCGCCGAGCAGGTCCGGGGTGACGTCCTGGCCCCCCAGCCCGGCGATGAAGCTGAACAGCTCCGGCCCGCCGTTGGGGCCGGAGTAGAGGGCGTTTTTAAGCTCGGCGGCGAAGATCCCCCCCTGGCCAAAGGAGCAGTTGCGGTCCACCACGGCCACCCGGCCGGTTCCGGCCAGGACCTCTCTCAGCTCCTGGCCGGGAAAGGGCCGGAAGAGGCGGATCTTGACCAGCCCCACCGGCCGGCCGGCTTGGGCAAGCCGGTCCACCACCAGCCGGGCCGTGGAGGCCACGGTCCCGTAGGCCACCAGGACCAGCTCGGCCCCCTCCACCCGGAAGGGCTCGATGAGCCCGTGGCTCCGGCCGAAGGCCCGGCCGAAGCCGGCGTCCACGGCCCGGGCCTCCTCCCGGGCCTCCTTCATGGCCTCCTGGATCCCCTTCCGAAAGGCCTGGGCCTGGCGGTCCAGGCAGACCGAGCCGAAGTGGCGGGGGTGGTCCAGGTCCAGCTTCAGGGCCGGCTCAAAGGGGGGCAGGAAGGCGTCCACCTCCTCCTGCTCCGGAACGTCGACGATCTCGGCGGTGTGGGAGAGGGTGAAGCCGTCCAGGTTGATCATGGCCGGAAGGCTGACCCGCTCGGCCAGGGCAAAGGCCTGGATGGTCGTGTCCAGGGCCTCCTGGCCGCTCTCCACGTAGAACTGGAGCCAGCCGGTGTCCCGCTGGGAGAGGGAGTCCTGGTGGTCGCAGAGGATGTTCCAGGGCGGGCCCAGGGCCCGGTTGACGTTGGCCAGGACCACCGGCTGGCGGGCCCCGGCGGTCCAGTGGAGGACCTCGTGCATGTAGGCCAGGCCGTGGGAGGAGGTGGCGGTGAAGACCCGGGAGCCGGCGGCCGAGGCCCCGTACATGGAGGACATGACCGAGTGCTCGGACTCGACCTTGAGAAAGCGGGCCCTGAGGCGGCCGTCGGCGCACATCCCGGCCAGGTCCTCGACGATGGCCGTCTGGGGGGTGATGGGGTAGGCGGCGATGACCTGGGGGCGGCAGAGGCGGACCGCCTGGGAGACGGCCTGGGAGCCGGTCAGAACCTGGCGCATCACTCCACCTCCATGACGAT
>Ga0068714_10004388_pt1 | contig 15862 bp, 13 predicted proteins | sample MTBNYHSulfiMetaG_FD_62988 | JGI IMG/M metagenome (GOLD analysis project Ga0068714, IMG submission 62988) | Enrichment culture microbial communities from rom New York Harbor, USA that are MTBE-degrading - MTBE-NYH (New York Harbor Sulfidogenic)... | ecosystem: Environmental > Aquatic > Marine >...
CTTCCCTGTCCCTGATGGTTTCCTGGGCACTGACAGGAAGTAAGTTGACGGATAAAAAGAGAGTGAAAATAAAAAGTGTGATGTGTTTCATGATGCAGTGAAATTTGAGATAGTTATTATATTTTTTGAAAGTTATATACGATACAAATAATCATCAACTAAAATAAGAGTTTTTTAAGATATGGCAAATGCATGGGGGATTTATTTAGTATTAATGTACTAATGTGCTAATGTGCCAATCCCGCTGGAGCGGGACAGGTTGTTCGTGAGCAACAGGTTTTGTATAAGAGTAACAAAGTGACGAAGTAAGGTCGTGATGTTATAACGTCGTAGATTTTTCTTGAGTTTTAACCGTATTTTTTAACCGCAGAGTCAGAATAGTATTTCCTCTGTGGCTCTCTGAGTATTCTCAGGGTTCTCTGTGGTTAGATATTATCTGAACAAATAATATTATATCTTTAATTAAAACGATCATTTATTGAAATGTACATACTAAAATATTCGCATTTGTAACTTCCTTATTAATAATAGGATATAAAATAATTTAAAAATAACTATAAAAATAGTTGGAAAACGTAAAAAATAGTTGTATGTTTGATTTATGAAAAAATTAACAAAAGCCGAGGAAGAAATAATGCTGATCCTGTGGAGACTGAAAGAAGCACTGGTCAGGGACATTATTTCCGAACTCAATGATCCCGATATACCTTATACTACAGTATCTACCGTTATCAGGGTCCTTGAGAAGAAAAACTTTGTTTTCCACAAAGCATTCGGGAACACCCATCTCTATTATCCTCTTGTGAGTAAAAGGGAATATTCCCGTGCTCATCTGAGAGATTTCGTAGCCAACTATTTCGACGGTTCCTTCTCCAACATGGCGACATCCTTTGCCAGGGATAATGACATCAGTCTGAAAGAGCTGAAAGAAATGCTGTTTGAACTGCAGAAAGAAATCAAACAAAAAACCACAGATGAATAGCTATGTCATCTACCTGTTAAAAGTGTGCGTCGGGATATCAATATTTGTGATCCCGTATTACTTTTTCCTGAGAAAAGATACCAATCTCATCCTGAAAAGGTTTTACCTTACCGGTGGAATGGTTTTATCTTTCATCTTCCCCTTGCTTGCACTGAAACAGCCTGAATTTGTCATGGTTTATGATCAGGTGGTGGTAACTGAAGACCTGGTTCCTGTTCAGGAGATAACCACGATGCCGGCTGAAACTGTGAACCATCTCAGCATCCACTGGCCGACCGTGATCTTTGCATTATACCTGTGCGGTATACTTCTCCTGCTTTTTCGCAATGTCTTCATGCTGTTGAAATGGAATACGGTCTGGAACAGGACGGGCCGGAAAGCTACAGGCGTGGCTTATTCAGGACATGATGAAATACTGGCCATATTCTCGAGGATTTTTCTTCCTGACAGATTAAAAGACAGCAGTGAAACAGAATTCATCCTGCTTCATGAAAAAGCACATATACGTCAGGCACATTATGCAGATCTGATACTGATGGAAGTTGTACTATTGATCACATGGTTCAATCCGTTCACCTGGCTCACTTCCTGGATGATGAAAGAAAACCATGAACACCTGGCTGACAGGGCAGTATTGAACAAGGGAGTAGACCAGTCTGAATACAGGGCACAACTCCTGAACCAGACACTTGGGGTAAATATTTTCAGCCTGGGATACAAGTTCAACCAGTCGTTCATCACCAAACGCTTCGAGATGATGAAGAGATCAAAATCGCTGAGATCAGGACTTATAAAGGCAATGATCCTGTTACCCCTGATTTTCCTTTCTCTCGGACTCACGGTAGCCAAAAGCCAGCAAAACAATACCATCACCGGTAAGGTTGTGTTCTCTGATACCGGTAATCCGGCCCACGGAGCTTCAATTATTATCTACAGGACTACTACAGGTACCGTCGCGGATAAAGATGGCAACTACAGTCTGGAACTGAAAGAAAGTGCTGAAATCGTTTTTTCCTATGTCGGGTACAAAACACAAAAATATTGGTTCAATCCGGGTGAATACCGGTTTGTTGTACTGGAAAGACAACCGGTCTCATTGCCTCATGTGGTACAATCAAAACCGGTTTACACCGACAGTATTAAACCTCTTGAGATACTGATCGTCGATGGCGTACAGCAGAAAGGTAAAACATTAAAGGATATTGATACATCTGAAATAATTGCGATAAAGAGCTATGATAAATTCGGTAGGGAAGGAGGCAGGGATATGATCATAGTGACGACAAAAAAGAGACAGCAGGATTCAACAGATTTAGCAGATTCAGCAGATAAAAGATCAAAAGCTCAGACTGATCTGCTCGAAGAACTGGCTGCAATGCAGAGAGGGGAGCTTATTATAGGACCAGGTGACCGGAAGGCCCCACTGATACTCGTTGACAATATTGAAATGAAAATATCTGATGTCGACATAAAAGAGATCGACCATATCAAGGTCATGAAAGATTCCATTGCTTCTTCTGTCTTTGGAGCAAGAGGTTCCAATGGAGTGGTCATAATAAGCACGAAAAAGGATAGGAGTAACAAGCCTTTGGTTTTCGTTGATGGTGTACAGCAGCCTTATGAAATGGTTTCTAAAATAGATCCGGGTACGATCGAAAGGATTGAGGTTCATAAATATGATGCAATAGAAAAGCAATACAGGCAAAAGGCAGAGCAAAACAGAAGTATGACTGAACAATTCAGAAAGGAAGCAGAGTTCCTCAGGCAAAAAGCGGCTATGTACAAACAAACCGGTGATGAAAGTGAATATCAGAAAGTAACAGAACAACACAAGCAAGTTGAGGAAAAATACAGGCAATATGAAGATAATTACAGGCAGGAGATGGAACAAATCAAGAATGAAATGCAGGATACCATCAAAGTGGTCACAAAAAAAAGCAATACTACAAATGTTGATAAAACAACAACAGTTTATGTTAGTGATACTCCAGTCATTATAGATTACGCAAAACGTGATTCAGCATTTATTGACAAGAAAGAACCGGTGACCGTTATAATTCAGGAAAAAGAGACTGTTTTTAAAGTCGTTGAAGAAATGCCGTTATTCAACGGGGGCAAACCGGCCATTGAATTTCCTGGGTATATAATGAAAAATATTAAATACCCGGAGGCTGCTAAGGAAAAAGGGATCACAGGAAAGGTTATCGTGCAATTTGTCGTGGATTCAACCGGAACAGTCAGAAATGCAATAGTGGTCGGTTCAGTCGATTCACTATTAAATGAAGAAGCCCTCAGAGTGGTCAATTCATCTCCAATATGGACACCGGGCAAGCAAAAAGGTAAGGCAGTATCCGTTTTTTATACATTTCCGATCGTGTTCAGTTTGCAGAAGAAGGAGACCAAAGAGCCAGCCCTGATGAAAACTTCGAAGCCGGAAGAAACATTTTACGTTGTTGAGGATATGCCCCACTTCAATGGAGGAGATCCTGCACGCGAATTCACCAAATACATTTCCGAAAACCTGGTTTACCCTGAAGAGGAAAGACAGAAAGGGATACAGGGGCAGGTAAAGGTTCAGTTTGTCATCAGGGAAGATGGAAGAGTGAGCGATGTGAAGGTTATCGAACCTGACAGGGAGAATTTCAACAAGGAGGCAGTCAGGGTGATAGAATCATCCCCTGCATGGACACCCGGGAAGCAGAGAAATAAAGCGGTTTCAGTCGTCTTTGAGGTACCTGTACATTTTATACTTAAGGAGAAAAAGATGAATGAAAGTTCTGCCCCGTTCAGATCTAAACCATTCCAGCCCTTAACGGCATACAAGAAAGTGGATCAGAAGGCTGTCTGCCAGGGAGGTGATGATGAATTCCTGAAGTTTTTAATGGTCAACTTAAAATACCCGCCGGAAGCTTATGAAAGCCAGGTTACCGGTGAAATCATGGTGGATTTCGTGGTGAATGAGAGAGGTCAGATCATGCCTGCAGGTGAGTACAATATCCCCGACAGGCAGATTAATTCACCATTTGTTTTTAAACCAATTGTTGTGGTTGGATATTCAAAACCCGGAAACCTCAAAGATCAATCATCCCGGGAAACAGCAAAGAGTTTTCTTGAATTGGAAGCATATAAGGTTGTCCTGTCATCGCCTGCCTGGCAGAGGCCGGCATTCAGGGATGGCAGACCGGTGGCTGTGGCCATGAGAGTTCCGGTGAAGTTTGTGTTGCAGTAAACAGGTCAGAAAATAATTTCACCTCTGTGGTCCTCGGCGCCTTCTCTGTGGCCCTCTGTGGTTAATTTTATTTATGCTTTTACTGAAAAAATATTTTTACCACTGAGAACACAGAGAAGGAGCAGAAGAACCACAGAGTGAAAATATCTAACAAACCATACAGATTCTCAACATTTTTTGATGGCGAAATAGTAGTAGAATATTGTCAGAGAACATCCATAAAGCTCCTTAGGAGCGGAATATCAGATGGAATGCGTATACAGGATTGATTGATCCATTGAGCCTGATTATCTTTTTCATGGAAAACAATTTATACAAATGCATTGGAGAGAACGTACAGCTAAATTTAAATTGACTGACTGAATAACTGAAATCATACGTTCTTTGAAATACTTTAACATTCAGATGAGGCAGAAATATAACTTATCCAAAGTATATGAGTTATATAAATATATAAATAATTGAGAAACTTCAATATCTTTGTTTAACAAAATCAAAGGATTTGAAAAGTATATCAAAAGAATTAATAGGAGCATCGGCCTCACCAATTATTCTTTCAATATTAAGGAACGGTGACAGTTACGGGTATGAAATTGTACAGAAAGTAAAGGAATTGACAGCCGGCAGGATAAAATGGAGAGAGGCGAGTATATATCCTGTTTTGAAAAAAATGGAGAACAGCGGGATGATTAAATCGTACTGGATAGTTAATGAAGGTGAACGGCCAAGGAAATACTATACCATTTTGGCGGATGGGCAGGAACAGCTTGAAAAGCACAGGGATGAACTTGAACTCATGTATTCTGTTTTTGGTAAGCTCTGGAAAATCAGTACATAAAAACAGGTTCAGTTTGGACACTTTTTATGATCATAATAAACTGTTCTTTCTTTTTGATATTATCTGAACACATATGCCTCAAACAGAAGAAAGTTTCGAATTTGAACTTCAAAAACAGATTGAAAACTGGGTAAGAAGGCTGAAGTCAGAACCATCGTTTACAGAATCTGACATTGAAGAATTGAAAAGTCACTTACTGGATCTGATTGACCAGCTCAGGGAGAAAGGACTGGATGATGAGGAGGCCTTCCTGGTCGCTTCAAAGCGTATGGGAACAATACCCGACCTTGAAAGTGATTTCCGTGAAGCTAATAATCCCATTTTGCAGATCAGGAGATCGGCCCTTATCCTTGCAGGAGTATTGGTGTATTTCCTTCTTTACCATTTCATTGAATCATCTTCTAAACTGATGCTCATGGTTTCAATATATGGTGGTTTAGATGCCTATACTGGAAGCCAATGGGTCTACAAATATTTGATTAGCTGGCATTTAATTGTCATTTTCTTTATAACAAGTATTTATTTTCTTGAAAATAAAGTGATTAATTTCATTGAAAATGTTAGACTTAAACCAAAACATACCATCTTTCTTTTGTTGACGACTTTTTTTCTTGCGATCATTAATATCTCAGGTACTCCGATTATTAAGAACATGGTGAATAAGGAACGTTATATAATTAGTTATTTATTCATTCATTACAGGGATTTTGGTTATACCTTTCCTTTAATTGTATGTGTCGGTTTTATAATTATCTACTTTAAGTATTACAAAATAGCTAAATTCTGAGAAATTGTTTTCCTGATTCAAGAAATTTTATATATATTGCAGTTCAATATATATAATTAATTTCAAATTTTTCCCATAGTAAAATTCCTGTTCACAGAAAAAATAATCGGACCGAAGCCTATAATTAATTAGTTAAAATCATCGTTTGATGTAAGATTATTGCGAATCATAATTATATGAAAGTTATGGGGTATTTAATCCAAGCACAAACAATATGAAAAACACCCTATAACATTTTGTCTGGGTAATGACAGAAAAACTGCTAAATATCAAGGATTTTTGCCCACTCAAACGTCATAAAGCTTTGACAGGAAAATACCACACGATCTGCGTCCATCTATAAAATATCATCATGTTCCGCCTTTTATTGAATTTAACGTTTAGTGTAATTCTTCTTTCGGGCTGCCGGCAGGTGAAAGATCCTGTCCTGAATCTTCAACTCCATCGCACCGATTTTGTGGAAAAAATCAGGGTAGCCGGGACCATCCAGGCTGTAAACACCCAGACGATTATAGTTCCGAAAGTGTATAGTTCAGAGATGAAAGTTATGTATCTGGCGGAAAATGGAGCTTATGTAAAAAAGGGTGATACCATTTGCATTCTCGATGCTCCGATGGTATTTGATTATTATGAAAGATTGATCACGAATCTTGACATCCTGAAAGCCGATATGAAAAAAATGGAAGCTGATAATACCTTGAAATTATCAGAATTAGAAGCCGGGATTGAAATTAATGAGGCTAAAATACTGCAATACAGCCTGGATTCTATTCAGCAGAAATTTGCTCCACCTGTTAAACAAAAACTTTTTGCACTTGAGCTGGAGAAAGCTAATATTGAAAAGGTTAAGCTAAGAAAGAAATATAATGTTCAGAAAAAGATTGCAGATGCAGAACTGAGAAGCATGAAATCGCGTATCATGCAATCTGAAAACCAGATTAAACTAATATCCGATCAGATCAGTTCACTTACCGTTTTGGCTCCAAGAGATGGTCTGACCATGCATATGGTTACGCCTGAATTAAGATTCATAGGCAGCAGTGGGGCCGGCACTATTGGCGGGAGAATTGAAATAAACAGCAGTGTTTTCAGCAGTATGGGACTACTTCAGATGCCGGATATAAGCCTTTTACAGGTATTGGCGGAAGTATCCGAAACCGATTATAAACGGATCGAACCAGGACAGAAAGTCCATATCCGGGTAAGTGCTGTAAAAGATCTGCAAACCACCGGTGTTGTTAAAAGAAAAGCCCTGGCTGGAAAAACCGGGAAAAATCAGCCATCTGTCAAAACTTATGAAGTCATTATAAGTATTGATAGCTGTCATTCAAAGATGAAACCCGGTTTGGGAGCCATCTGTGAAGTCATTATAAATGAAGTTAAAGACACTGTGGTTGTTCCTTCAATGGCCATTTTTGAAGAAGACAGTTCCAGGATCATTTATGTTCTTAACAATAAAAAATATGTTCCGACCATCATATCGACAGGAAGTGCAAACAGCTCGGAAACAATTGTCTCCAAAGGGCTCAACGGAGATGAGGTGATTGCCCTGATGGAACCACCGCATCGGTGGATTGAACAAAGGAAGAAAGAAACAGGTGAAAGTATGCATGAATCTGACACATTAACATCTGACACCCTGGCGAATGATATACATTAAATACCTTTCAGATGAATAAAAAAACCATCCTCTTTTTATGCCTGACACTTGCAGCCTGCAAGAGCAGAGAGATAAGAGAAGTTCAGACGGCACTCGTCAAACGGGGTACACTCACAGAAGAATTGATTGAAGAAGGAACTGTAAAAGCGGTAAAATCGATTGCAATTACTGCACCTGTGATTTCTTACCGCTATGGCTCTCTGAAAATCACAAGTATCGTCGAGGATGGCAAAGAGGTCGAAAAAGGTGATACCATCATTGTTTTTGATCCCTCCGAAATAAAAAAAGCCATCATTGATGCTGAACAGAAGCTGGTTGTTGCCAACGCTGAACTGGAAAAGCTGGTTGCTACTCAGCAATCGGATATCTCCGATCTGGAATCGGACCTGGAGATAGCGCGGCTTTCACTCGAGATAGAGAAAATCAATAACGAGCAATCTGAATTTGAATCGGAGATCAGAAAAAAAGAAATAAAACTGAAACTTGATAATGCTGAGGTTGCACTGGAGAGGGCAGAGGAACAAATTGAAAACCGAAAAAAGATCCATGTAGAGGAACTTTTTCAGAAAAACCTCAATATTAAACAATTAAAAGCAGTCCTTGATGATGCCAGCAATTCAATGAAAAACCTTTTTGTGGTGAGCCCGGCACACGGGATCGTAATCCTCGAGAAGAACTGGATGACTATGCAGAAGTGGCAGAAAGGAGACCAGCCCTATTCCGGTTCGAAACTTATCGAATTGCCTGATTTAAACGAGATGATGGCTGAGGTAAACATCAATGAAGTCGATATTTCGAAAATCCTTCCCGGGATGAAAGCTATGATCACAGCGGATGCTTATTCGGATACGAGTTATACGGGTGAAGTGACGAAAATAGCCAACCTGGCACAGAATAAGGATTCGAAGTCGAAAATCAAGATTTTTCCTGTCGAGATAAGGATTGACGGAATCCCGGAGAATTTATTGCCCGGATTGACGGTCAGCTGTAAGATCAGGATCAGCGAAATCAATGATGTTATATATGTGCCGTTGGAAGCTCTTTTTAAGGATGACGGGAAGGAATTTGTCTATCTCGCAGCATCATCCGGCTTCCAGCGACGGGATGTCAGGATCGGTGCTTCCAATACTGATTTTGTGATCATCACGGAAGGGTTGAAAGAGAATGAGGAGATTGCCTTGTCGGATCCATTCCTGAATAAGGAAGAAAAGACAAAGAATAATGTTAAGAAGAAGGAGATATCCATGAGATAAAAAACAGAACGCGGATGACACGGATCAATGACGCGGAAAAGAACGGATCAGATCAGCGAAGATCCGCGCTTGAAAATCCGCTTTATCAGCGTTCTAAAAAACAGAACGCGGATGACGCGGATCGATGACGCGGATAAAAACGGATCAGATCTGCGAAGATCAGCGTTTGAAAATCCGCTTTATCAGCGTTCTAAATATTATAATATGAAAGAAATAATTACAAGATCTCACATTTCCATCTCAATGCATAAAAAATCAACTATAATCTACCTGTTCCTTATACTATTGTTCAGTTCCTGTTCACAGGACCGTTCAGAAGAATTTCAGGTGATGAGCGGTCCGTTCCGGCAGTCGGTCATTGAAACCGGGGAACTCGACGCTGTCCATGCAGCAGTCATTACAACGCCTTCAATGAACTATCAATATGGTTTTTCTTTTAAGATCATTGGCCTGGTTGAACATGGCAGAACGGTACAGAAAGGTGACTCAGTCATTGCACTTGATCCTGCAAACCTTAACAAAACTCTTATTACACTGGAGGAAACCCTGGAAAATGAGAGAGCCACAGCAAACAGGCAGAGCGTTCAGAGAGAAAACAACATCCAGACTGTCAGGGCACAGCTTAAAAATGAACAGGCTGCCTATGATATTAAAAAACTGGCGCTCGAAAGGAGCAAATTTGATTCCGGGTATAAAAAGAAGATTATTGAGTTTGAATTCAAACAGGCAGAAATAAGACTGAACAAGGTAAAACGTAATCTTGAACTGAAGCCTGTCCTTGAAGATCTGGATCTGAAAATTCAGAAAATCAAGGTCCGTCAGCGTGAGATTGAAATTGCAGGGGCTAAGGAAGCCCTGAAAAGGCTCGTTATTTACAGTCCGGGCGATGGAATTTTCCAGGTGGCAAAACAGTATTACAGTCCAAGTTATGTAAGGTTAGGTGATAATGTTTACAGGGGATCGAAAATTGCAAGTATCCCTGATCTAAGGAAAATGAAAGCCATATCGTATGTAGGTGAAACCGACATCAGGAAGGTACAAACCGGGATGAAAGTTATCGTCAGGCTCGATGCCCTCCCCTCTGTTCCTTTCCATGGAACTGTGACATTTATCAGTAAAATCTGCACTGAGCTCAATGATAAAAAGGTCTTTGCAACAGAGATCGAGATCGGGGAATCTGACCTGCGCCTGAAACCGGGCATGACTGTTAGCTGTGAATATATATGTTATGATACAGAAACGGCACTTTATGTTCCAAACAGCTGTCTCATTAAAATGAAAGGACACTCATATATTTTTCTTGACAGGGGAGGTGCACCCCGTAAACTTGAAGTAGAGACAGGCCCTTCCAATAGTCATCATACAGTTATTTATACTGAGATAAAACCGGGACAAAAGCTTGTCTCAACTGAAAAAATAGATATAAATAAATTTTTATAATATGCAAATTGGAGAGAACATCAATATTGCAGTCCTGAGTCTCATAGATCAGAAATTCCGTTCCTTCCTGACCATACTGGGGATCATCTTCGGCACTGCATCGGTCATTGCCATGGTGTCGATCGGTGAGGGCACAAAGAAGCAGGCAATCGCCAAATACCAGGACCTTGGGGTCAATAATATCATCATACGTGACAAAGACCTGACAGATTCCGAGCTTGAGGAGGTACGAATGAAATTCTCACAGGGATTATCCATGAAGGATGCAGATATGATCAGGGAGATCGTTCCCCATGTTGTGGATGTGGCGCCCCAGTCTGAGTCCAAGCTGGAAGCCAGGTATGCCGACAAATCATCCAGGGTTACGGTGATCGGGATAACTACCTCGATGATGAAACTGCTCAACTACAGGATCGACAGGGGTATGTTCCTCAGAGAGGATCACTGCGATCAGCAGATGAAAGTGTGTATCCTCGGTGCAAATGCTGCCAGGGAACTACTGGGATATGAAGATCCCATCGGGCAGAATGTAAAACTGGATGATCAGTGGTTTGAGGTAATCGGTGTTCTCCAGCCAAAAGCATTGTTCACTGAAACGGTTGGGGAACTTGCCGCACGCGACCTGAACAATGATGTTTATATCCCCCTTACAACTTTCAATAAGCGGATGCCGAAGGAAAACCGTTTCGCCAGTGAGATCAAACAGCTTACTGTTCAGCTGGAAAATTCAAATGAGCTGATGCAGTCTTCAATCGTTATCCGCAGTATCCTGAACAGGCATCATTTTAACAATGACGACTTCAGCATTATTGTCCCTTATGAATTGTTGAAACAGGAAGAGAAAGAACGCAGGATATACAATCTCTTACTTGCGGCTATTGCAGCGATATCACTGGTCGTAGGAGGTATAGGGATCATGAATATAATGCTGGCGTCAGTTATGGAGCGCACAAGTGAGATCGGGATCCGGAGGGCAATTGGCGGACGCAAGGCAGATATCATGAGCCAGTTTGTGACAGAAGCAGTTGTGCTTAGTCTTGCAGGTGGAGTAATCGGTGTCCTGTTTGGAATTACCCTCTCACTTGGAATTTCACTTCTCACGGAAGTGCAAACGAGTATTACACTGTACTCCATTTTTATCGCATTCGGATTTTCAGTCGTGGTGGGTATTACCTTCGGTTATCTTCCTGCAAAAACAGCTGCAAATCTTAAACCAATTGAATCCATCCGTCATGAATAAAAAACAGGATAATATGTTGATTGAGATACAGGATCTGAAAAAGAACTATCTCCTGGAGCAGATTGAAGTTCCGGCACTCCGTGGACTTGATCTTCAGATTCAGAAAAATGAATTTGTAGCAATTATGGGCCCATCAGGTTCCGGCAAATCAACCCTGATGAATATCCTGGGGTGTCTCGATATACCTACAGAAGGAAAATACTTTTTCAATTCGGTGGATGTCACCCTGCTGGATGATAATGAGCTATCCCGGATCAGGAACAAGAACATTGGATTTATCTTTCAATCTTTCAACCTTCTGCCACGTATCAGCGCATTACATAATGTTGAACTGCCATTAATGTATGGTGGTGTTGAGAAAGGAAGCAGGAAAGAACAGGCCATTCTGGCACTGGAAAAAGTGGGTCTCAGCGACCGTATGCATCATAAACCGGCTGAACTTTCCGGCGGACAAAGACAGCGGGTTGCCATTGCCAGGGCTATGGTGAACAAACCCGGGATCATCCTTGCTGATGAACCTACCGGTGCGCTGGATTCGAAAAGCGGGGAGGAAATCATGGGGATCTTCAGACAACTTCATTCAGAGGGTAATACGATTATTGTGATCACCCATGAAAAGGAGGTTGCCGCCCACAGCCGGCGAATCATCCAGCTGAAGGACGGGCTGATCACGAGTGATAAGATCAATAATAATTGAAATGGATCATAAACCTTACCCTTGGCCCTTCTCCATGATGGAGAGGGGAGCGAGGAAAGATAGAGAATATAGGGTGAGGTATAAAGGAGTTAAAGGCTGAATTTTAAGGGTAAGAAGAAAGAAATGTTTGATGAGAATGTCTGCTGAATACCTCACCTCCGGCCCCTCCTTATAACGAAATGGAAATATGAATAAAGGAATACAGCTTGAGGTTTGAGAATGAGGGAGATTTAGATGAACATATTAATAGTAAAAATTTAGATAAGGATTTATTTACCATAATGATACTCCAATGAATCTTCTGAAAAAAATATCAACCATAATCCTGGTGCTTCTTCTTAATCAGTATGCAGGAGCTCAGAAAATATATGATCTTGATCTTGAGTCCAGCATCCTCCTCGCAAAAGCACAGAGCAACAGGATGATGATCTTACAGCAACGGCTTAAAAGAGCCTCATATGATCTTAAATCAGTAAGGAGCAGTCTTAAAACCCATGTCAGCCTTGATCTAACCTTACCTCAATATACGGAGACTATTAAACAGTGGGAAGACAGCCTGGGTATTTCTTATTATCCTGTGCGGCAGAACCAGGTGAACTCCTATCTTACAATAAATCAGCCTTTGCCAACAGACGGTTACCTTTATATTCGTTCGGGTGCACAGAATTATGTTGATTTAAATGCAGACGATCGTGTCACCCAGGTAACCTCCAGTATTGGATTACGTCAGCCTATCGACGCTTTCTACGGTTACAATAGTATACGTTCCGCATACAAGCAGGCAGAACTCGCGTATGATCTTTCACTCAAGCAGCTGAAAAGAGAGGAACTCAATCTTGTTTATGATGTCAGCCAGATATTCTATACCCTGCTTTCATATTTTGAACGCTTGAATATAGCCGGGCTTGGTTTAAAACGGCAGAAGGAAGCATATGAGATTGCCCAGAATAAGTACAATTCAGGACTGATCCGTGAGGTCGAGGCTCTCCAGATGGAGGTCGACCTGAATGAAGCAATAAATAATTATGACATTGCCTCGGTGAATTATTCTTCCCAGGTGAGCCTGTTCAAGGAGATACTGGGAATTAACCTGAAAGACAGCATTGTTGTAAAAAGTGATTTAAAATATAATACTGTCCTTATAGAAGTGGAGAAAGCTGTTGACCTGGCATTGAAAAACCGGCTTGAACTTAAGGAAAATGAGATCCAGATTGAACTTCAGAAGATGGAGATAAAGCGCCGGAAGGCTGCCGGGATGATCAACGGGGATATCAACCTGAACTACGATTTTATCGGTGCTGATAAGAGTAATTTATCGATCCCTCTTGAATCTGCATTTGGGAACACCTGGCAAAACCTGCAGGCAAGGCAGGGAAATTTCGGGGTGCGGTTTACCCTGAACATACCGATTATAGACTGGGGTGAAAACAGGGCAAGGGTGCATGCTGCACAGGCTGTATTGTCGCAGAATGAGTATCAGATGGAAGGTGATAAGATCAGTATTGAGAGGGATATCCGCACCACGGTGGAAAGGTTGCACAGCAGCCTGAAACGTTTGCAGATGCTGGAGAAAAATGTGTTAGTAGCTGAGAAAAGTTTCGATATATCCCGCCAGCGTTATGCAAACGGTGATATCGACAGCCAGGCCATAGCACTCGAACGCGAACGGTTGAACAATGCGTATGTTTCAAGGCTGGATGCATATATCACATATAAACTCCTCCTGTCTGATATCATGCGTAAAACCTTCTTTGATTTCGAGAAAAACAAGTCAGTGTTGGAATTTTGAATTAAATTATATATAATTAAATATGGTTATTAGTTCAAACTCGAAAATTCTAGACTGTTTCATCTCTGCGGCTCTCAGCGACTCCTCTGTGGTAAAAAAAAAATATTAACCACGGAGTTCACAGAGGAGGCACAATGAACCACGGAGAAAATTTGCAACCAAGAAAAGGACATAAAAGCTATACGAGAATTATGCAATTAATACATTAAGTTATATATCATATTTATTTAGAAGTAAATATTAGAACTTAATGTATGAGAGAAAATGATATAACTAAACAAATAATCGGATGTGCTATCGAGGTCCATAAATTACTTGGTCCCGGATTGCTTGAAAGCTCGTACCTGGAGTGTTTGTTTTATGAGTTGCACAAATTGGGATTGGAGGTGGAGAAGCAAAAGCCTTTACCATTAATTTATAAAGAAGTAAAACTGGATGCGGGATATCGTTTAGATTTGATAGTCGAAAGGAAGATAATCATTGAAGTAAAATCTGTTGAAGCATTAAATGATATTCATATAGCTCAAGTCCTTACATACCTTAAACTCTCCGGTTGCAGGTTAGGTTTATTAATGAATTTTAATGTTGTGAGATTAACTGACGGACTTAAACGATTGATATTATAAATTTTAACTCTGTGGCCCTCAGTGCCTCCTCTGTGTTCTCCGTGGTAAAAAAAATATTAACCACGAGAAACACAGAGGAAGAATTGAGAACCACAGAGGAGAATGATTGGATATACAAGTATTCTGACTCAGCCAGTAATCAGTAGGGAATATCCAAAAAACGCCATAGACGTGACCTGTTTATAGTAAAGCAAAAAAAGAATATTACCTGAGCTCCGTAAGAGCGGCCTGTATATTAGTATTAAATCATTGGATTAAAATCCATATCCCACCGGCCCATAGCCCGGAACACTCACATAACCCTGGGTATTGTCGCTGTTTGAGTTACCTGCGCTGAACCGGGTCGACCAGAAATTGTCACCACCGCTTCCTTTCCCTGAATACAGATTTTGTTGGGCTGCAACGAATAAATTAACCAGAGGAATATTTGAACCTGCATAACCTGCATTGCCATTCGAATCAAGCCAGTAAATTCCAGGCTGAATGTAGTACCCCAGAATATAACTAAGAACAGCCCATTCAGCCTGGGGCAATTCACGACCATTGATCAGAACACCTGTATTTCCCGATGAAGCGTTCCTGCTTAATACTCCGAAATTATGACCGGGAAACATGAATCCATAAGCAGGATATCCCAACACTCCGTATAATCCGCTGACATTATCATACCAATAATTGCCCGGCAAAGGTTCAACTCCATAACGGTTTTTCATTTCCTGGATCTGTTCTTTAGTAAGCACAACATCATTGATGATCACATCACCTGTCCTTTGACTTTGAGTGACAGGATTTTCATCCGACTTAGTGAATGTAATTGACTGTGCGGTGGCAGGATTAATATTCCCGTAAAAGTCACTCTCAGCCATAGTAAGGGTAAGGAATTGATTCTGAAATTGAGCGATAAACACAATGTTGCTTCCATGCTCTCCAATCCGTCCACTCAGCATTCCATTCTGAACCTGTCCTGTCAGATTATATGCATTATTATTGATGGTTATGGACCCTGCATAAATCCCGGTTTCCGCTTTGTACAAAACCACGGAATTCTTGCCTGTTGCAGTATTCAATATGTATGTACCTGAATAATCCTGTGCAGATATTGAAATCTGGATAAAAACCAGGATAACGGACAGAAATAGTTCTTTCATTGGATTATGATGATTGGATTGGTAAATAAAATTAAGGAATAATTCATCTCTTGTCCATATTTTTTGATTAATATTTCCATGATACAAAAAAGTTTTACAAAAAGATAATCCAATCTCTACAGGAGAGGTTTGATATCAATCCTGGGTCTTGGAAGATGTATTTTATAAACAGG
>Ga0068714_10004392_pt1 | contig 15847 bp, 19 predicted proteins | sample MTBNYHSulfiMetaG_FD_62988 | JGI IMG/M metagenome (GOLD analysis project Ga0068714, IMG submission 62988) | Enrichment culture microbial communities from rom New York Harbor, USA that are MTBE-degrading - MTBE-NYH (New York Harbor Sulfidogenic)... | ecosystem: Environmental > Aquatic > Marine >...
GGTGTTCGTAAACGATGTATCCTTGCATGATTTCCGCGGATCGGCCTTTGTAGTCGGTGCAGTCGAATTATAAGCCGATCGTCTGCCGGCTGTCGTATCCTGCTGGAAACAGGGTTATTCACCGGCGGCCATCCTGAGATAGCGCTGGTGGAGCTCATCGACACGCGCCTTGAGCGCATCCTTTCTTCCATTGTTATAGATGATATCTCCGGCAGCCTCAACACGCTCTGTCCGCGACACCTGGGCCTGCATGATGCGCTGCACCAGCTCGCGGGAGACGCCGTCACGCCTCACGGTGCGTTCAATTTGTACGGCTTCGTCGGCATCGACGACGAGGATCCGGTCCACCTCGGACTGCCACCCCTTTTCCAGCAGCAGCGGTATCGCAATGATGACATAGGGCGCATCGATCGCTTCAAGACGGCTGTGCAGCTGTTTGCGGATCAACGGGTGCAGAATGGCTTCCAGGCGTTCGCGCATCGCCTCATCGCGAAACACGCGTTCGCGCAACACGACGCGATCGAGGGCGCCCTCTCCATCGAGGATATCCGGGCCGAAGGCCGCTGCCAGCAGCTCGAGCGCTCCCTCGCCCGGGGCAACGATTGCATGGGCGATGCGATCGGTATCGATGACCGGGACCCCGAGATCGGCAAACAGCCGGCAGACGGTGGATTTTCCGCTACCGATGCCGCCGGTCAGTCCGATCCGCAACATGACTCAAGGGTTGGGGCTGACACTGAGGAGGTAGGCGTGGGTGATGTCGCCGCCCCAGAGCATGGCGATCCAGCCGGCTGCAGCAAGGTAGGGGCCGAAAGGGATGGGAAGCTGCCGGTCACGGCCACGGAAGATAATGAGTGTGATGCCTACCGCGGCGCCGACGAAGGAGGAGAGGAGCAGGATCAGCGGCAGCGCCTGCCATCCCAGCCAGGCACCGAAGAGGGCGAAGAGCTTGAAATCGCCGTAGCCCATGCCCTCCTTGCCGGTGATTAGCTTGAACAGCTGGTAGACCAGCCAGAGGGAGAGGTAGCCGGCCACCGCGCCGATGACGGCCGATGGGGTGTCGGTGAAGACGCCGTACAGGCTAAGCAGCAATCCCACCCAGAGAAAGGGCAGGGTGATGTCATCCGGCAGCAGTTGGTGATCGATGTCGATAAAGCTCATGGCGATGAGCGCCCAGGTGAGCAATACCGCAAACAGCGCCGCCCAGCCGAAGCCGAAATGCCAGGCGGCGAGCCCGCTCATCAGCGCGGTCAGCAGTTCAATGACCGGATAGCGGATCGATATCGGCCCGGCGCAGTGCTTGCAGCGGCCCCGTTGCAGCAGATAGCTGATCACGGGGATGTTCTCGAGCGGGCCGATCGCCGCGCCGCAGTGGGGACAGCGGGAGTCGGGTTTTAGCAGATTGAACCTCTCCCGCGGGGTCTGCTCCAGATCCAGCAACTCCTGGCACTGCGCCTCCCAGGAGCGCTGCATCATAACCGGTAGACGGTAGATCACGACATTGAGGAAGCTGCCGACGACCAGGCCGAGAACGGTGAAGGCGGCAACGAACAGAGACGTATTCGCCTCGAGCAGGCTCAGCAGGGGTTCAAACATGAAATTTATTTTTATTCGACACGTGTTAGATGACAGAGCCCATCTTGAAGATCGGCAGGTACATCGCGATCACCAGGCCGCCGACAATGACGCCAAGGAATGCCATGATCAGTGGTTCGAGCAGACTGCTGAGGGCATCGACCGCATCGTCGACCTCCTGCTCGTAAAAATCAGCCACCTTGCCAAGCATGTGATCGAGCGAGCCGGCCTCCTCACCGATGGAAGACATCTGCACCACCATGTTGGGAAAGACCCCGGTCTCTTCCATCGCTGAGGTGAGCGAGGTGCCGGTGGAGACCCCATCACGCATCTTTATGACCGCTTCGCGGTAGACCACATTGCCGACGGCACCGGCAACCGACTCCATCGCCTCGACCAGGGGGACGCCGGCGGCGAACATGGTCGAGAGGGTGCGGGCAAAACGGGCGATCGCAGCCTTGGTCAGGATGTTGCCGATGATCGGGACGGAGAGAGACATCCTGCCCAGCAGGTCACTGAATTTCCTGGAGCGTTTTTTCGCCTCCATCAACCCGTAAGCGGCAAGACCGATACCGCCGAAGATGATGTACCACTGCTCCTGGAACACCTTGGACAAGGTCACGACAAACATGGTCAGGGCCGGCAGGTCTGCGCCGAAATCGCTGAACAGGCTCTCGAACTGGGGGATGACGAAGATCAGCAGGATGGCGGTGATGATGAAGGCGACGACGATGACCGCGGTGGGGTAGTAGAGCGCCTTCTTGATTTTGGACTTCAGCGCTTCGGTCTTTTCCTTGTAGACGGCAATCTTGTTGAGCAGACCCTCGAGGATACCGGCCTGTTCGCCGGCATGCACCAGGTTGCAGGTCAGGTCGTCGAAATACCTGGGGTGTTTGCGGAACGCATCGGCCAGGGTCGCACCGCCCTCGATATCGTTTTTGACCGTGTTGATGAGGTTGCGCAGTTTCGGGTTATCTGCCCCCTTGGCCATGATCTCGAAGGACTGCACCAACGGCACGCCGGAGGCCATCATCGTCGCCAGCTGGCGGGAAAATATGGCGATATCCTTGGGGACGATCTTCTTGCCTTTCGGGCCGCCGCCGCCGAAGATAGCCCTGGGCTTCTTCTTGACCTTTAGCGGATTGATACCCTGTTTGCGCAGATTGGCCTTGACCATGGCCATGTTCGGGCCGGAGGATTCACCGCTCTTGCGGGCGCCTCTCTTGTCCGTTCCTTCCCAGAGATAGATATCCTGCTTGACTGTTTTTTCGGCCATATCGACTATCAGTCCTTGGTCACGCGGTTAACTTCTTCCAGGCTGGTCAAGCCATCCTTGACCTTCTTCAGACCGGACTGGCGAAGATCGGGAATGCCCTCTTTCTGCGCCTGTTCGGCAATCTCGTAGGCACCGGCACCTTTCATGATCAGCTGCCCCATCTCCTCGGAGATGGGCAGCACCTGGTAGATGCCGACGCGCCCCTTGTAGCCGTCCTTGCACTGGTCGCAGCCCACCGCCTTGTAGAGTTTCAGGCCGGGGATCTCCTCCTCCTTGAAACCCTCCATCAGCAGGGCCTCCCTGGGCACATCCTCAAGAGTCTTGCAGTGGGGGCAGAGACGACGCGCCAGGCGCTGTGCAATGATCAGGTTGAGGGCCGAGACGATGTTATAGGGGGCGACCCCGATGTTCATCAGGCGTGAGATGGTTTGCGGGGCGTCATTGGTGTGCAGGGTGGACATCACCATGTGGCCGGTTTGCGCCGCCTTGACGGCGATCTCGGCGGTTTCCAGGTCACGGATCTCACCGACCATGACGATGTCCGGGTCCTGGCGCAGGAAGGCCTTGAGCGCCTCGGCGAAGGTCAGTCCGACCTTGGGATTGACGTTGACCTGGTTGATCCCCTCGAGGTTGATTTCAACCGGATCCTCCGCCGTGGAGATGTTCACATACGGCGTGTTGAGGATGTTCAGGCCGGTGTAGAGCGAGACGGTTTTACCCGAACCGGTAGGGCCGGTGACCAGGATCATGCCGTACGGCTTGGCGAGGTTATCCAGGTAGAGCTGTTTCTGCTCCGGTTCATAGCCGAGGGCGTCGATGCCGAGTTTGGCGCTGGCCGGATCGAGGATACGCAGCACGATCTTCTCGCCAAACAGGGTCGGGCAGGTGTTGACACGAAAGTCGATGGCCTTGTTCTTGGAGAGGGTCAGCTTGATGCGGCCATCCTGCGGCACCCGCTTCTCGGAGATGTCCATGCGGGACATGACCTTGATGCGGGCGGAGAGCTTGGGGGCCAGTTGCACCGGCGGGGAGGCGACTTCGCTGAGAATGCCGTCCTGGCGGAAACGGACACGATAGCGCTTCTCATACGGCTCGAAGTGGATGTCCGACGCCCCCCTCTTGATGGCATCGAGCAGGATCTTGTTCACAAAGCGCACCACCGGCGCGTCGTCGATCTCGGCCTCCGAGACATCGGTCTCCTTGGTCTCCTCCTCGGAAGAGATGTCCAGGTCATCCAGGCTGGAATCACCGAGGTCGGACATGGAGGTATCCTGCGCCTCCATCGCCTTGTCGATATAGCGGGTCAGCTTGTCTTCCTCTACCAGCACCGCTTCGGTGTGGGCACTGACATGGAAGCGTATCTCATCCAGGGCGACAAGGTTGGTGGGATCGGAGACGGCGACGAACAGGCGGTTGCCGCGCTTGAACAGGGGCAGGGTGTGGTGCGCGCGGATCAGCTTTTCATCGACCAGCTTGGTGACCGCGTCGTCCAGCTCGAGGGCGTTGAGGTCGAAGACCGGTACGCCGAACTCCTGGGAGGCGGCCATCGCCAGCTCCAGGGCGCCGATCATCTGCTTCTCGACGACATAGGTGACAAACGGCAGCTTGCCCTTGACCGCCCCTTCGGCCCCCTTGAGGGCATCCTCTTCGGTCAGCAGGCCGTCACTGACCAGCTTTCTGGCCAGTCCACTGAGGTTTGCCTTGATATTTGTGGTCGCCATCTCTTTAAACCGAATCCCTCGCCTGTAGGCCTGCAGCAGCCAACCTTATGATATTTTTGTAACTATTTCTACAGATAATCAGTAGTTATAGCCGATACATCAAGGTTTTGTGAACTGTGGCATACAATCGATTTGCCGTTTGTGGTCCGGGAAGCTATGCGGTAAGGGCGGCCCGGTCGATGCCATTCGACGCGCTCACTGGACAAAACGCATCGACAGGTCGAGTGCACGCAGGTGCTTGGTCAACTCGCCAACCGAGATGAAATCGATCCCGGTCTCGGCGATTTCCCGGATGCTCTCGAGTGTCACCCCGCCTGAAGCCTCCAGTTTGGCCTGGCCGCGGGTGATGGCCGCCGCCTCACGCAGGGCGCCTGGCGCCATGTTGTCCAGCAGCAGGATATCCGCACCCGCCGCCAGTGCTTCGCGCACCTCGCGCAGATCCTCCACCTCGACCTCTACCGGGATGTTGCCGGGGGCATGGCGGCGCGCCTGGGTCACCGCCTCGGCGATGGAGCCGGCGGCCGCGATGTGATTCTCCTTGATCAGCACCCCGTCGTAGAGCCCCATGCGGTGGTTGGTGCCGCCGCCGCAGCTGACCGCATACTTCTGGGCCAGGCGCAGGCCGGGGATGGTCTTGCGCGTATCCAGCACCTTGACCCCGGTGCCGGCCACCGCGTCCACATACCTGCGGGTCAGGGTGGCGGTGCCGGAGAGGGTTTGCAGGAAGTTGAGCGCGGTGCGCTCGCCGGTGAGCAGCGCCCGGGAGGGACCGCTCAGGGTACAGAGGAGCTGATCGGTCTCTACCCTGTCGCCATCGGCCACCTGCCACTCGACGCTCACCGACTCATCGAGCAGGAGGAATACCTGTTCGAACCAGCGGCAGCCGCAGATCACCGCGGCCTCGCGGCTGATCACGCGGGCCCGGGAGCGGGCCGCTTCCGGGATCAGGTTGGCGGTCAGGTCACCGTCGCCGACATCCTCGGAGAGGGCACGGCGCACCTGTTCACGGATGGCCTGCAGGTCGAGTTCCACGGTTTACCGGATCTCCAGCAGTTCGACCTCGAAGATCAGGGTGGCATTGGGCGGGATCACCCCGCCGGCCCCGCGAGCACCGTAGCCGAGCTGCGCCGGGATGGTCAGCTTGCGGGTGCCACCGACCTTCATCCCCTGGACCCCCTCGTCCCAGCCCCGGATCACCTGGCCGGCGCCGAGGCGGAAGCGGAACGGGTCATTGCGGTCCTTGCTGGAGTCGAACTTGCTGCCGTTCTCCAGCCAGCCGGTGTAATGGACGGAGACGGTCTGGCCGGCAGCAGCCTCTGCACCGCTGCCCTCAACGGTGTCCTCGATCTTCAGTCCGGAATCGGTAATGCGCTCGCTCATGGGATTCTCCTGGAAAATGAACAGGCCCGCATCGCGGGCCGGGATAGCCGGGAATGATACTAGGGAAAGTTCATGGTTCAAAGTTCGGGGTTCAAGGTTCAAGGTTCAAGGTTCAAGGTTCAAGGTTCAAGGTTCAAGGTTCAAGGAAAAGGCTTGCGGGCTCCGCTCAGGCCTTCACGCTTTTCACGCCTCACGCCTCACGCCTCACGCCTCACGCCTCACGCCTCACGCCTCACGCCTCACGCCCTTCCGAGATACTCCTCCTTCAGCCGCTTGACCAGCCCGGCGAGCAGGATCAGCGCCAGCAGGTTGGGCAGGGCCATCAGGATGTTGGTGATGTCGGCGATGTTCCACACCAGGTTGAGCGGCACGGCAGCGCCGAATACCACCAGTATGGTGAAGACCACCCGGTAGGGCATTACCGCCCGCTCGCCGAATAAAAAGTAGGCCGAGCGGTCTCCGTAGTAGGACCAGGCGATGATGGTGGAGAAGGCGAACAGCGCCAGCCCGACCCCGACCACGATGGCGCCGCCGTCGCCGAGGCTCTGGCTGAAGGCGTAGGCGGTGAGTGCGGCGCCGACAGCCTCGTCCGGTGCACTGACATAGGCGCCGGTGACGATGATCACCAGGCCGGTCATGGTGCAGATGACGATGGTGTCGATGAACGGCTCCATCATCGCCACCAGTCCCTCGCGCACCGGCTCGTTGGTGCGGGCGGCAGCGTGTGCCATGGGGGATGAGCCGAGGCCCGCCTCATTGGAGAAGAGGCCGCGGGCCACCCCCCAGCGGATCGCCTCGCCGACTGCGGCACCGCCCACCGACCAGGGGTTGAGGGCATGGTTGAGGATGGTGGCGAAGGCGGCAGGGATCGCCTCGAGATGGTTGAACAGCACAATGAGGGCGGCAGAGACATAGATCACCGCCATGAAGGGGACGATGGTGCTGGCGACCCTGGCGATACGCTTTACCCCGCCGATGATCACCAGTCCCACCAGGATTGCCATCGCCATGCCGATGAACCAGCCGTCATCCTTTAGCTGTGGCCACAGATAACTCAGGCCGTCGACCACGGAGTTGGCCTGCACCATGTTGCCGATGCCGAAGGAGGCGATGAGGGCAAAGCTGGCGAAGGCGATGGCGGTGCGGCGCATCTTCAGCCCGTGCAGCAGGGTGTACATCGGCCCGCCGGAGACCCTGCCCTCGGGGTCGACCTCGCGGAATTTCAGCGACAGGGTGCATTCGGTGAACTTGGTGGCCATGCCGACGAAGGCGGTCACCCACATCCAGAACAGGGCACCGGGACCGCCAAAGGAGATCGCGGTGGCCACCCCTGCGATGTTGCCGGTGCCTATGGTGGCCGACAACGCCGTGGCCAGGGCCTGGAAGTGGGAGACCTCCCCCTGGTGGCTGGGGTCGCTGTACTTGCCGCCGATGAGTTCGGCGCTGTGGCGAAATCCCTTGACCTGAATGAATCCCATGCGCAGCGTCAGGTAGAGGCCGGTGCCGACCAGGGCGATGAGGGTCACATAATTGCCCCACAGCAGGCGGGAGAGCCAGCCGGTCCATTCGGTCAGTTGCGTCATCAAGCCTTCCATTACATCTCTCTCTTATTGTTTTGTCGGCCACTGGCGTGGTGCAGCATTTCCTGGAACCTGGAACCTGGAACCTGGAACCTGGAACCTGGAACCTGGAACCTGGAACCTGGAACCTGGAACCTGGAACCTGGAACCTGGAACCTGGAACCTTGAACCTGGAACCTTGAACCTTGAACCTTGAATCAAGGATATTGGCGGATTATCAGGGTACCGCCGCGCTGGGTAAACTCCAGGTGTTTGAGAAAGCTCATGCCGAGAAGGATGGTGTCGCCGTCCATGTGTGGGTTGATGCTGGCGCGCACCTCGTGCAGTTCGATACCACCCAGGCCGAGGCTGGAGAGACGGGTATGGTAGGCGGTGATGGGGCCGTTGGCGGTAGCGTAGACAATCGGGGCCCCGCGCTGCAGCCCCAGCCGGTGTGCCACCGACTCGGGAATGGAGACGTCGCTGGCGCCGGTATCGAGGAGGAATTCGACAGCCTCGCGGTTGATGCTGCCGCTGGCCAGATAATGGCCGTGGCGGTTGCGCTGCAGCGCCACTTCCCTCAATCCGGACCCGGAGGTGACCGTCTGGATGGAGCTGTTCGGATTGCGTTGCTGCTCGAGCAGCCCGTTGAACAGGTAGGCAAGCAGCAGCAGGCCGAGCAGCCAGCCGCCGAGCAGCATGGCGCGTCCTAACGGCGCCGGGCGGGTGGCGGAATTATGTTGTTCATTCATACAAAGACGGCTCGAAGACCTGACCAGTCTGTTAACACTATCCGTACAATAGTGTAACGTTCAAGCGCAATCGCTAACCGGATGAGGGAATTCCTTGAAGTTGTCCATGCCGTCACTCTTGCGTCCGTTCATGGACAGCCTTCGCGACCTGGCGCCGATCATCCTGGTGATCGCCTTCTTCCAGCTGGTCGTGTTGCAGCAGCCACTCCCGGAACTCGGTGCCCTGTTGTCCGGCACCCTGATGGTGGTGTTGGGGCTGACCCTGTTCGTGCGCGGGCTGGAGACGGGGCTGTTTCCCATCGGCGAGAGCATGGCCTACGCCTTCGCCCGCAAGGGCAGCCTGTTCTGGCTGATGGCCTTCGCCTTCGCCCTTGGCTTCGGCACCACGGTGGCCGAGCCGGCGCTCATTGCCGTCGCCGCTGAGGCCGCAGAGGTGGCGGCGGCCGGCGGCATGATCGCCAATAGCGAGGCGGCGCGAGAGGGATATGCCGTCGGACTGCGCATAACGGTGGCCCTGTCGGTAGGCTTCGCTATCGTCCTGGGGGTGCTGCGCATCCTCAAGGGCTGGCCGATCCAGTACCTGATCATCGGCGGTTACCTCGGGGTGGTGGTGATGACGGCCTTCGCTCCACGGGAGATCATCGGCATCGCCTACGACTCGGGCGGGGTGACCACCTCGACGATCACCGTACCGCTGGTGACCGCGCTGGGTGTGGGGCTGGCCTCCTCGATCAAGGGGCGCAACCCGATGGTCGACGGCTTCGGCCTCATCGCCTTCGCCTCGCTCACGCCGATGATCTTCGTCATGGCCTTCGGCATGGTGATCGGCTGATGGCGGCGTTGCAACTATTCCTCGATACCCTGCTGTCCACGCTGCGCGATGTGCTGCCCATCGCCGGGATTATCTTCGGCTTCCAGCTGCTGGTGATCCGCCGCCCGGTGGCGAATCTGAAAAAGGTGCTGATCGGCTTTGCCTATGTGCTGCTGGGGTTGACGCTGTTTCTCATCGGTCTGGAAGAGGCGCTCTTCCCGCTGGGCAAGCTGATGGCCGAGCAGTTGACCGACCCCGCCTTTATCCTCGGCGAGGGGGTGAGCCGGGCCTTGCTGTGGGATGACTACGTCTGGGTCTACCTGTTCGCCTTCGCCATCGGTTTTGCCACCACGCTGGCCGAGCCGGCGCTCATCGCGGTGGCGATCAAGGCGCAGAACGTCTCCGCCGGCGCGATCAGCGTGTGGGGGCTGCGCACGGCGGTGGCCATTGGCATAGCGCTTGGTACTTACCGCATTGTCACTGGAACTCCGTTGCACTACTACATTATCGCCGGCTACATCGTCGTCATCATCCAGACCCTGTATGCACCGAAACTGATCATCGCCCTGGCCTACGACTCTGGCGGGGTGACCACCTCGACGGTGACCGTGCCGCTGGTAACCGCGCTGGGGCTTGGCCTGGCCAGCACGGTACCGGGACGCAGCCCGTTGCTTGACGGCTTCGGGCTTATCGCATTCGCCAGCCTGTTTCCGATAATGTCGGTAATGGGCTACGCGCAACTGAGTGACTGGAAAGCGCGCCGCAGCGGGCGGCGTGACAACGCAGGAGAGTAAGCATGCACTTCAAACTGTTGATTGCCCTGGTCGAGGACGACAAGACCGACAAGGTGCTCGATGCGGCGCGCCAGGCAGGTGCCACCGGTGCCACAGTGCTGAACCAGGCGCGCGGCGAGGGTATCAAGCAGAGCAAGACCTTCCTCGGGCTGTCGCTGGAGACGCAGCGCGATATGGTGATGTTTCTGGTCGAGGAGCACATGAGCCGCAAGATCCTCGAGTGCATCGCCCAGGTCGGGGAGTTTGACGAGAAGCCCGGCGCCGGCATTGCCTTTCAGCTCGATGTGGAGGATGCAGTGGGCGTCGTCCATCAGGTGGAAAAACTCACTTCTGCGGTGGAGGAGGAGCTATGAGCAGCGAGAAGAAAGTGATACGTGTCCGTGAGGTAATGAAGCCGGAGTTCGATATGGTCGAGGGCATGGATTCGGTGCGTGATGCCCTGGCGAGGATGAAGCATGTGGAGACCAAGTGCCTGATCGTCGACAAGCGGCACGAGGACGACGAATACGGTATCCTGCTGATCTCCGATATCGCGCGCAAGGTGCTGGCCCTGGACCGTTCGCCGGAGCGGGTCAATGTCTACGAGGTGATGGCCAAACCGGTGATCTCGGTCGACCCGGATATGGATATCCGCTACTGTGCGCGGCTGTTCGACCGCTTCTCCCTCTCCCGCGCGCCGGTGGTCGAGCGGGGCAGGGTGATCGGCATTATCAGCTTCACCGACATGGTACTGCGCGGCCTGTTGGCCGACCTGGACTAACATCACGCCTTCCGCACATGCCCGTCACAGCGCTGAACCAGTTCGATTTTCACCACGTTCTGTCCCGTACCGAAGGGACCAGCCTGGTCTATTTCACCGCACCGGGTTGCGGTGCCTGCCGCCGGCTCAAGCAGGTGCTGGAGAGCTCCGTGCAGGAGTTTGCCTCGTTGAACCTGTTCGAGGTGGACGCCCAGCAGGAGATGGCGCTGACCAGGGAGTTCGAGGTGTTCCATCTCCCCGCCATGTTCCTCTTCCGGGAGGGCCATTTCCACGCCCCGCTGCATGCGGAGCCTGCCCCGGCCAGCCTGCTCGCCGCCATCGAGACCGCGCTGGCCCTGCAACCGCAGGAGGCGCCCTGAACGATGCACGTGGATAGAGGGAGCGGCCTGCTCTGTGATGCGCGTCAGGTGGAATCGCCCAACTGCGATGCGCGTCCAGCAGGGGCCGAACCCGAGCTCATCGTGATCCACGGCATCAGCCTGCCCCCCGGGCAGTATGGCGGCCCGTGGATAGATGCCCTGTTCACCAATACCCTCGACCCGGCCGCCGCTCCCTATTTCGCCGGGATCCATCAGCTCAGGGTCTCCGCTCATCTGCTCATCCGCCGTGACGGGGAGGTGGTGCAGTACGTGCCGTTTCACCGGCGGGCATGGCATGCGGGGGTCTCGCACTATGCGGGACGTGAGCGCTGCAACGACTTTTCCGTCGGCATCGAACTGGAGGGCAGCGATGAAGAGCCCTACGAGCCGGTACAGTATCTCCGGCTTGCCGAGGTCATCGCCGCCCTGGAGCGGGCCTATCCACGCCTCAGTCGGGAGCGTCTCGTCGGCCACAGTGATATCGCGCCGGGGCGCAAGAGCGATCCGGGGCCCGCTTTCGACTGGCACAATCTGCGCTCCCTGCTCTCATCTTTTGGGCGGGGGGAAAACTCCGCTTGAAAAGAGACCGTCGAACATTGAAACTTAGCCCATGTTTTTAATCGCAATCCTCCTCAGTCTGATCGCCGAACGTTTCCTTGGCTCGATGGCCGAGCTGCGCCGTTTCGGCTGGTTTCATCACTACGCCCGAGTGGCGAAAAAGGGACTCGCCGGCCAGCCCTTCCTCAACGGAGCCGCCTCGGTGCTGCTGTTGCTGGCCCCCCTGCTGGTGCTGACGGGATTGCTCGACTACTACCTCAGCAATCTCTGGTTCCTGTTTGGCCTGCTCTTCGCCGTACTGGTGCTGTTGTTCAGTTTCGGTCCCACCGACCTCGAAGCCGAGGTGGAGGCCTTTGTCGATGCACGCGAGCGTGACGATGAGGAGTCGGCGCTCTGGCACGCGGCCGAGCTGCTCGGCGGGGACGTGCCTACCCATTCGGTGCAGCTCACCCGCCGCATCATCGATAACATCCTGGTCGAGGCCAACGAGCGGCTCCTTGCCGTGGTGTTCTGGTTTGTCCTGTTGGGGCCTGCCGGTGCGCTGCTATTTCGCCTGACACAGCAACTGGTCAAGGAGGAGGGCGAAAACAGCGATGACTTTGCCGAAGCGGCCCGGCGGCTCCACCACCTGCTGGCCTGGTTACCTGCCCGAGGCTGCGCATTCGCCTATGCCCTGGCGGGGAGCTTCGTCGAAGCGGTACAGGCCTGGCGGACCGAAGCTGCAACGTGGCCCGAGAGCACGCGCCGGATCCTGATCGCCACCGGACTGGGGGCGCTGCGCTATGAAGATGGCGAGATCGAGGAGGGCAACGACGCACGGAACCTCGAGGATATCAACGAAACCCTCTCCCTGGTGCGCCGTGCAGTGCTGGTCTTCATCGGTGTGATCGCCCTGTTTACCCTGGCCGGGTGGATGACATAGATGCAGATACGAGGGGCGAGCGAAAAGTGGCGAGAAACCATGGCGACTCTCGCCTCTCGTATCTTGTGTCCAGGTCCGAGCATCTTTCGACAAACTCATGCGTGAATTGATCCTGGGTGGCGCCCGTTCCGGCAAGAGCGCGCTGGCCGAGCAGCGGGCCGGGCAGAGCGGGTTGGCGGTTACCTACATCGCGACTGCCGAGGCGGGCGACGGCGAGATGGCGGCGCGTATCGCCCACCACCGGCAGCGGCGTCCCGCCGGGTGGCGACTGGTGGAGGAGCCGTTGCAGCTGGCGCGGGTGCTTGCCGAGCACGCCGCCCCCGATCGTTGTCTTGTCGTCGACTGTCTCACCCTGTGGCTGACCAACATGCTGGCCGATGTCGCGGCCGACGAGGCGCGTTTTACTGCTGAACGGGCGGCACTGCTCGAGGCACTGCCGCAATTGCCGGGGCGGGTGATCCTGGTCAGCAACGAGGTGGGGCTCGGTATCGTCCCGCTGGGCGCGCTGACCCGCCGGTTCTGTGACGAGAGCGGCCGCCTTCACCAGGCGGTAGCCGCGCTGTGCGACCGGGTGACCTTCGTCACCGCCGGTCTGCCGATGAATTTGAAGGGTTAAGCGATGAATCTTGACTGGTTGTACCAACCTGCCGCCGCCCTGGATCAACAGGCCGCCGCCGCTGCCGAGGCACGCCAGGGGCAACTGACCAAGCCGCCGGGTTCGTTAGGGTGCATGGAGCAACTGGCACAGCGCCTGGCGGCGATGCAGGGGCAGCCATGGCCCGGCCTGGAACGGATACGGATCAGTGTTTTCGCCGCCGATCACGGCGTGGCCGCCGAAGGGGTCTCGGCCTTTCCCCAGGAGGTGACGGTGGCGATGATCGCCAACTTCGCCCAGGGCGGTGCCGCGATCAGCGTGCTGGCCCGCGAGCTGGGGGCCAGCCTGGAGGTTGTGGACGTGGGGGCGCTTACCGCCTCCCCTGCCATGCCCCATGTCGTGAACCGCCGCGTTGGTGCCGGCACCGCCAACTTCTGCCAGGGTCCGGCGATGGACGAGGCTCAGCTGGGCGAAGCCCTGGCCGCCGGCCGCGAAGCGGTCGAGCGGGCGAAGGCAGGCGGAGCGCAACTCTTTATCGGCGGCGAGATGGGCATCGCCAATACCACCGCCGCCGCGGCGATCGCCTCGGCTCTGCTGGAGAAAAGTCCCACCGAGCTTGCCGGTCCGGGCACCGGCCTGGACGCGGCCGGGGTGTCGCACAAGGCGCAGGTGATCGAGCGCGCCCTCGCCCTGCACCGCGAGGCGCTGGACACTCCGCTGGAGGTGTTGCGCCGTCTCGGCGGTTTCGAGATCGCCGCTCTTTGCGGGGCCTATCTCGGCGCTGCCCAGCAGGGTGTACCGGTGCTGGTAGACGGGTTCATCAGCAGCTGCGCCGCGCTGATCGCCCTGCGGCTAAACCCATCCATCGCCCCCTGGTTGATGTTCTCCCATGCCTCGGCCGAGCCGGGTCACGCCGCCGTGGTCGCCGCCATCGGCGAGCGGCCGCTACTCGACCTCGGAATGCGCCTCGGCGAGGGCAGCGGCGCTGCTATCGCCGTGCCGCTGCTGCGCCTCGCCTGCGCCCTGCACAACAACATGGCCACTTTTGCCGAAGCGGGAGTGGCGGGAAAAGATAGGTAAACGGTAACTACTTCCTCCCAGAAAAAGGTTTTACCGCAGAGGCGCAGAGACGCGAAGAACAATGGGTGAGTTAGGCAAGGGGATGCCTGCTCTCGCAGGGATGAAGATGCATGTCAGGTGAGTTAACAGGGAAGGAAAGGTCTTTCTCTGCGCCTTTGCGTCTCTGCGGTGAAATTGTGCAACCTGCAACCTGTTCGGATTTTTATGGAACATCAAACCACCATCATCGACATCCTGCGCCACGGCGAGCCGGTGGGCGGTTCGCGTTATCGCGGCCATATCGACGACCCGTTGAGCGAGAAGGGTTGGCAGCAGATGCGTGCCGCGGTGGCCGGGCGGGACGAGTGGCAGCATATCGTCTCCTCGGACCTCAGCCGCTGCGCCGCCTTCGCCCGCGAGTTGGGGGAAAGGTTGAGCGTCGGGGTGGAGCTGGAGCCCGGTTTTCGCGAGCTCGCCTTCGGCAGTTGGGAGGGCATGAGCGCCGCGGAACTGCTGGCGGCAGACCCGGAGGGGACCGCCGCCTTCTGGCGCGACCCCATCAGCAACACCCCGGCCGGGGCAGAGCCGCTGCGAAGTTTCCAGCAGCGCATCACCGGCGCATGGCAGACGCTGCTCGAGCGCCATGCGGGCAAGCGCCTGCTGCTGGTGGGCCATGCCGGGATGATGCGCATCCTGCTGCTCCATACCCTGGGGCTGTCGCTGGAGAGCTTCTACCGCTTTGATCCGTGCAACGCCAGCATCGTGCGCATCCGCGTCGACAGCGGTCGCCACGGCGAGGCGTATCACCAACTGGTCTTTACCGGGCCGCAATGACCTCTTTCTGGCTCGCCCTGCAGTTCCTCACCCGCCTGCCGACGCCTGCGCCGGGGGAACTCGACGCACGGCAGGTGGGCTATTCGCTCGCCTGGTATCCGCTGGTGGGCCTCTTGCTTGGCGCTATCCTGTGGGGCGCGGCGCTGTTGCTGCAGGGGCAGGATAGCCTGCTTGGGGCGGCCATCCTGCTGGCCCTGTGGGTGGCGCTGACCGGGGCGCTGCATCTGGACGGGCTGGCCGACAGCGCCGATGCCTGGGTCGGCGGGCTGGGCGATCGGGAGCGCACCCTGGCGATCATGAAGGACCCGGCCAGCGGGCCGGTCGGGGTCACCGCCCTGGTGCTGCTGCTGCTGCTCAAGTTCACCGCCCTTGCCGCCCTGCTGCAACGCGGCGAACTGCTGGCGCTGCTCGTCGTGGCCCCGCTGGCCCGCAGCGCTGTGGCCCTGCTGTTCGTCACCACCCCCTATGTGCGCGCCGGCGGTCTGGGCGAAGCCCTGGCCAATCACGCCCCGCAGGGTGCGGTGCTGTTCGGCGCCCTGGCGCTGCTGCCGCTACTGTTCTGGGGTGTGGGCGGCGTGGCCGTGCCGGTGCTGGCCGCCGCATTGTTGCTGTCGCTATGGTTGCGCCGTCGCGTGATGCGCCGGCTCGGCGGCTTTACCGGCGACATCGCCGGCGCCCTGCTGGAACTGCTCGAGTGTGCCGCGCTGCTGGTAATCGCCCTTACGGGGCCCCATTGATCAATTAACCACGAAGCACACGAAGAGCACGAAGATCGATCCAGGGTAACTGCTTGCCCCACCCGCAAACCAAGCCCAGACAGGGTATGGCGGTGCCGGGCACGCTGTGAATACATCCCTGTACGCTCGACAGCCGCATCCCTGCGGCTGACGGC
>Ga0068714_10004396_pt1 | contig 15834 bp, 11 predicted proteins | sample MTBNYHSulfiMetaG_FD_62988 | JGI IMG/M metagenome (GOLD analysis project Ga0068714, IMG submission 62988) | Enrichment culture microbial communities from rom New York Harbor, USA that are MTBE-degrading - MTBE-NYH (New York Harbor Sulfidogenic)... | ecosystem: Environmental > Aquatic > Marine >...
GCGGCCTCGATCGAGGCGAAGTTGTCGTCGGTCAGGACCATGTCGGCCGCGTCCTTGGCGACGTCCGTACCGCCGACCCCCATGGCGACGCCGATGTCGGCCTGCTTGAGCGCCGGCGCGTCGTTGACGCCGTCGCCGGTCATCGCGACCACGTTGCCGCGCGACTGCAGCGCCTCTACGAGACGCAGCTTCTGCTCCGGCGTCACGCGCGCGAACACGTCGGTGTCGTGGGCCGCGGTGATGAACTCGCGGTCCTTCAGCGCCGCCATCTCGGCACCCGTCAGGGCTCCAGGGCGCCCGCCGTCGTCGTCGGCCGCACCCTCGAGCAGGCCCATCTGCCGGGCGATTGCAGCGGCCGTGACGCCGTGGTCGCCGGTGATCATCTTCACGACGATGCCCGCCTGCTTGCAGGCGGCGACCGCGTCGATCGCCTCCGGGCGCGGAGGGTCGATCATCGCCTGCAGGCCGAGGAACGTCAGCCCCTCGACCTCGTCGTGGCTGATGTCGTCGTCGCCCTCGCGGCCCTGGCCGCACGCGAAGGCCAGCACGCGCAGGCCCCCGGCCGCGAGGCCCTCGACCTGCGCGTGGACGCTCTGGAGATCGAGCGGCACCTCCTCCCCGCCCGCGGCCAGCATCGTGCTGCAGCGGTCGAGCATCACCTCCGCGGCGCCCTTGGCGTAGATCAGACGACGGCCCTCACCGGCGTCGTGCAGGGTGGCCATGTACTGGTGCTCGGACTCGAAGGGGATGGCGTCGAGGCGCGGCAGGTCGGCGGCGACGCCTTCGGCCTCGAGCCCGGCCTTGAGCGCCGCCGTGACCAGCGCACCCTCGGTCGGATCGCCCTGCACCAGCCAGCGACCATCCTCCTCGAAGATGCGGCTGTCGTTGCAGAGCAGGCCCGCGCGCAGCACCTCGAGCCCGACGTCGTCGACCCCGCCATCGAGGGACTGCACCGCCGCCCCCTCGACTTCGCGGCCGGAGGCGGGGGCCCCGGCCCCGGAGGCGCCGGGCTCGACGGCACGGGAGGCACCCGGCCGGCCGGTGCCGGAGGTACCGGCCGCCGCGTCACTTCCGTCGCCGGCCGGCAGCAGCCCGATCGAGCCCTCGGGCGCATAGCCGGTCCCCTCGATCGCGTACGCCCGGCCCCCGGCGACCATGCGCTGCACCGTCATCTGGTTCTCGGTCAGCGTGCCGGTCTTGTCGGAGCAGATCACGGTCGTGCTGCCGAGCGTCTCGACGGCCGGGAGGTGCCGGATGATGGCCCGGCGGCGGGCCATCCGGTTGACGCCGATGGCCAGGGTGATGGTCACGGCGGCCGGGAGCCCCTCGGGTATGGCGCCGACGGCGAGAGCGACCGCCGCCTTGAACATCTCGGCCGCGGTCTCGCCGCGCAGCACGCCGACGACGAAGGTCACGGCGCCGAGCGCGAGGATGACGACGAGCAGGACGCGGCTGAACGCCGCGATCTTCTTCGTCAGCGGCGTCTGCAGGTCCTCGGCCTCGGCGATGAGGCGCGAGATGCGGCCGACCTCGGTCGAGTCGCCGGTGGCGATCACGAGGCCGGCGCCGGTGCCGTACGTCACGAGTGACGAGGCATAAGCGATGTCGGTGCGGTCGGCGAGCGTTGTGTCGCGTTCGCTCACGACCGTGTCCTTCTCGACCGCCACCGACTCGCCGGTCAGCGCCGATTCGTCGATCCGCAGGTCGCGCGCGCGCAGCAGGCGCAGGTCGGCCGGTACCTTGTCCCCCGCTTGCAGCAGCACGAGGTCGCCGGGGACGATCTCGGTCGCCGGCACGTCGAGGGTCTCCCCCTCTCGCACGACGCGCGCGCCCGTGGTCATGGACTGGCTCAGGGCCTCGATCGCCGAGACCGCCTTGGCCTCCTGGACGTAGCCGATCAGAGCGTTGACGAGCACGACACCGAAGATGACGCCCGCGTCGATGTAGTCGCCGAGCAGCAACGTGACGACCCCCGCCGCGTTCAGGATGTAGACCAACGGGTTGTGGAACTGCAGCAGGAAGCGCAGCAGCGCGCTCTTACCCTTGGGCGGCGTGAGCGTGTTCGGCCCGAACTGCTCGAGCCGATGCTTCACGGCGAACTGCCCGAGACCGTCCGTCGCGTCGGACTCGAGCAGGTCGACGACCTCCTCGCAGGGCAAAGCGTGCCAATGCTGGTCGTTCAGAAGCTGCACCCGGTGACCTCCTCCACTCCCTGGCGTGCGCGCCGTCACGGCTCCGGCCGCCCGATGAGCGCTACCTACCCGGGGGAGCGAGGCCGGTAAGCATCGAGGGTGGGCAGTGGGCGCCGGGAGAGGCCGCCGACCGCCCGGCGACGCGACACACCCTCCTCCGCACGACGCCGCGCATAACGATGCGGCCCATCGCCGCGCACGCGCACCGGCGTCGCGTGCTATCATGCAGCCCACTTTGGCGGTCGGCACCAGCGAGCGGTCGCCACGGCAACGCAGGGGGGCTGCGTGAGTCGGAGGCTGTGGGGTAGCGTCACGAACGTCGCACGCGCCGCCGGAAGGGCGGCGCCGGCGGCGGCGCGTGTCGCCCCGACACTCGCCCCGGCCGCCGCCGAAGCGGCTGCCCTCCCCGCGCTCCCACCCGCGACCCCCGCCGTCGCCACTCTCACCGACATCGGCCATCCGGCCCCGCCTTCGGGGACCGCCCGGCCGCGCTCGTCACCAGGCAGGCCATCACGCGCAGCTGAGCTCGTCGGAGCGCGCGCACGATGAGGACGGAGGATCACACCATGCGTGGACGGACGTTGAAGCTCTCGATGGCGGTCTTGACGGCCGCACTGGCGGTCTCGCTCGCGGTCTCGCTCGCGGTCATGACCGCGGCCTGCGGCGAAGAGGAGGCCGCCGAGGGCGGCGAGCCGCTCAAGATCGGCGCCATCGTCTCCCTCACCGGCACCTACGCCGGCCTCGGCGAGCCCGAGAAGAACGTCATCGAGATGGAAGTGGCGCGGATCAACGAGGACGGCGGCGTCAACGGCCGGCCGATCGAGGTCATCATCGAGGACGACGCCACCGACGAGGCCAAGGCCGTGGCCGCGGCGAGCAAGCTGATCGAGCAGGACGGCGTGGTCGCGATCGTCGGCGCCACCGGCACCGGCCAGACGATGGCCCCCCGGGGCGATGTCCAGCGCGCCGGCATCCCGCAGGTCTCGATGGCCGGCGGCACCGTGATCACGAGCCCGGTCGACCCGCTCGTCTTCGCCACCCCGTGGTCCAACCTCATCGTGGTGCCCTTCACGCTCGAGCACATCAAGGCGCAGGGCATCACGAAGATCGGTCTCATCAGCGACAGCGGCGGCTTCGGCAAGGACGGCCAGGCGGTCATCGCCGCGGTCGCGCCGGAGGTGGGCGTCGAGGTGGTCTCCGACCAGACCTTCAACCCCGGTGACACCGACATGACCGCCCAGCTCACCAAGATCAAGAGCTCCGACGCCGAGGCCGTGGTCTTCTGGACCGCCGGCGCCGAGGCGGCGATCATCGTCAAGAACGCCGTCGACCTGGGCATCGACCTGCCGCTCTTCGGCAGTCACGGCATCGCCCGCCGCGAGTTCATCGACGGCGCCGGCGAGGCGGCCGAGGGCGTCAAGTTCGCCGCCGGCAAGGTCCTCATCCCCGAGGCGTACGGTGAGGGGACCGAGGCCTTCACGGTGGCCACGGACTTCATCGACCGGTACACGTCCGCGTACGGTCAGGCGCCGAGCACCTTCGCCGGCCACGCCTACGACGCCCTCTACCTCGTCGTCGAGGCGGCACGGCGCATCGACGGCGAGATCACCCCGGCGGCCCTCCGCGACGAGATCGAGGCGACCTCCGGCTGGGTCGGCATCGGCGGCACCTTCACCTTTTCGCCCGAGGACCACAACGGGATGACCGTCGGCGACCTCACCATGTACGAGATCGCCGGCGGCGAGTGGACGCTGGCCGAGTAGCCCGCGTGCGCCGAGACGCCCGTCGAGCCCTCGGCACTGCCCGCCGCGCCCGCCGCGAGGCGGGGCGCGGCGGGCGCGTACCACGTGGCCCCCGGTCCCGCAGGCGGGTCCGGGGGCCACGTCTCGCCTCGACCCGCGCGGCCGCAGCGAAGGCCTGAGAGCCGGGGCCGACGCCGTGGACGAGCTCCTGCAGTTCCTGGTCGCGGGCCTGAAGAACGGCTCGATCTACGCGCTCGTCGCCCTCGGCTTCACGATCGTCTTCGCCGCCACGGGGGCGATCAACTTCGCCCAGGGCGAGTTCTTCATGCTCGGCGGCATGCTGGGCGTCTTCTTCGCGGGGCTGGGCTTGCCGCTGCCGATGGCGGCCGTGGCGGCGGTCGCCGCCACGGCCGCCATCGGCGCGGTCTTCGAGCTTCTCGCCGTCCGCCCCATCAAGGGCGGTGACCCGCTGCGCATCATCATGGTCACCATCGGCGGCAGCGTCCTGCTGCGGCAGATGGCGCTGCACCTCTTCGGACCCGACGAGCTCCCCCTGGACCCGTTCACCGAAGGACCCTCGCTCAAGCTCCTGGGCGCCGCCGTCGAGCGTCAGACGCTGTGGATCTGGGTGCTCACGGGGCTCGCCGTCGTCGCCCTCGCGCTGCTGTACCGCCGGACCACCTTCGGGCGCGCCATGCGCGCCACCTCGATCCAGCGCGACGCGGCGCGCCTCGTCGGCGTCAACGCCCGGGCGATGGTGACCGCGTCGTTCGCGCTGGCTGCCGCCCTCGGCGCCGTGGCCGGCCTCGCGGTCGCACCGCTCACCCAAGCATCCTTCCACGTCGGCGCCGGCATGGGCGTGAAGGGTTTCGCGGCGGCGATCCTCGGCGGTCTCGGCAACCCCGTGGCGGCCGTCGGCGGCGGGCTGCTGCTCGGCCTGCTCGAGAGTCTGACTGCGGGCTACATCGACCCGCTGTACAAGGACGCCGTCGCCCTGGTCGTCTTGCTCGTCGTGCTCTTCGTGCGCCCCCAGGGGCTGTTCGGGGGCTCGGGTCGGGTGAAGATGTGATGGGCGGGCGCACGCTCAGGGCCCTCGCCCCGCTCGCCGCGGTCGCCGTCGTCGCCCTGCTGCCGCTCGTCGTGACCGACCGCTTCCTGCTCAAGGTCTTCACCTTCGCCGGCATCAACGCGCTCGTCGTCGTCGGGCTCGCGCTGCTCTTCGGCCACGCCGGGCAGGTCTCGCTCGGGCACGCCGCGTTCGTGGGCCTCGGCGCCTACGCGAGCGCCTACTGCACCGTGCGCCTCGGCTGGCCGTGGCCGGCGGGGTTCGCCGTCGCCGGCGCGCTCGCCGCGCTGGGCGGCCTCGTGCTCGCCATGCCGAGCCTCCGTCTGAAGGGGCACTACCTCGCGATGGCGACCCTCGGCTTCGGCGAGCTGATGGCACTCACGTTCCAGGAGGCCGAGCCGGTCACCGGCGGCGTCGACGGCTTCGGGGGCATCCCCTTCCCCTCGCTCGGCCCCCTCGAGGTGGGCGACGCCGCCACCCTGTACTGGCTCGTCTGGGCGGTCGTCGGCGTCGCGCTGCTGGCCGCCTACAACGTGACTTCGCTACGCCCGGGGCGCGCCATGCGGGCGCTGCACGGCAGCGAGCCCGGCGCCCAGGCGAGCGGCGTCGACGTGGTCGGCGTCAAGGTGCGCACGTTCGTCGTCAGCGCCCTGCTCGCCGGGCTCGCCGGCGCCCTCTACGCCGGCGTCGTCGGCTTCATCTCGCCGAGCGTGTTCACACTGACGGCCTCGATCACCTTCCTCGCCATGGCGGTGCTCGGCGGCACCGGCTCGCTGGCCGGGCCGATCGTGGCCGCCGTCGTGCTCACGCTCGTCCAGTACATCGACGCCCTGATCCCCGGCCTCCCGCAGGAGGCCGCGCAGACCATCCAGTCGTACCGCGAAGACATCTACGGCCTCGCCATCGTGCTCGTCGTGATCTTCGCCCCCCGCGGGATCGCCGGCTTGTGGGGCCGGCGGGGCGGGCGGGGGGAGGCCGCGTGAGCCTCCTCCAGGTGCGCAAGGTGACGAAGCGGTTCGGCGGCCTGACGGCCGTCGACGACGTCTCGTTCGACGTCTTCGAGGGCACGATCAAGGCCCTGATCGGCCCCAACGGCGCCGGCAAGTCCACGCTGTTCAACGCCCTCACCGGATTCGACCGGCCCGACTCAGGCTCGGTGGTCTTCGCCGGCGCCGAGCTCGTCGGCCGGCGCCCCCGCGACACGGTGCGCGCCGGGGTCGCCCGCACCTTCCAGAACACGCAGCTCTTCGACGAGCTGACGGCCGGCGAGAACGTCATGGTCGGGAGGCAGGCGCGCCAGCGGCGCGGCTTCACGGCGGCCTTGCTCAGGTTACCCTCGGCACTGGCCGAGGACCGCGACGCCCGCGCCGAGGCCGGTCGCCTGCTGCGCCTGATCGGCATCGAGGAGTGGGTCGACGTGCCGGCCGCCGACCTCCCCGCCGGCATCCGCCGCCTGGTCGAGATCGCCCGCGCCCTCGCCACCGGCCCGCGACTCCTGCTCCTCGACGAGCCGGCTGCCGGCCTGAACGCGACCGAGAGCCGTGAGCTCGTCCAGACGCTCTACCGGGTCAGGGACGCGGGCATCACCGTGGTCGTCGTCGAGCACCACATGGGGCTGGTGATGGAGGTCTCGGACGAGATCGTCGTGCTCGACCGCGGGCGCAAGATCGCCGAGGGCCCGCCACGGCTGATCCAGAAGGACCCCGCCGTGATCGCCGCCTACCTCGGCGAAGGAGGGGACGACGATGACTGAGGCCGACGTGCTCCTCGAGCTCGAGGGCGTGTACGCCGGCTACGGCCGCGCCGCCGTGCTCCACGGCATCGACCTCACGGTGGCGGGGGGCGAGCTCGTGGCCGTGATCGGCGCCAACGGCGCCGGCAAGTCGACCCTGCTGAAGGCGATCGTCGGGCTCGTCGCCGTGAGCGCCGGGACGGTCGCCTACAGCGGCGCCCCGATCGGCACCGCGCGCCCGGAGCGGCTCGTGCGCGACGGCCTCGCCCTCGTGCCCGAGGGCCGCCTGCTCTTCGGCCCCATGACCGTGGGCGAGAACCTCGCGCTCGGCGCCTACGGCGCGGGCCGCAAGCGCAAGACTGCGACCGCCGAGGCCCTGGCGCGCGTACACGCCCTCTTCCCCGTGCTCGAGGAGCGCGCGGCCCAGCCCGCCGAGACCCTCTCCGGCGGCGAGCAGCAGATGCTCGCGGTCGGCCGGGCGCTGATGTCGCAGCCGCGCCTGCTACTGCTCGACGAGCCGTCCCTGGGCCTGGCGCCGAAGGTCATCGCCGAGATCTTCGCCGCCCTCGACGAGCTGCGCGCGGGGGGACTCACCATCCTGCTCGTCGAGCAGGATGCCCGCCTGGCGCTCAGACACGCCGATCGCGGGTACGTCATGCGCACGGGACGCGTCGTGCTCGAAGGACCGTCCGCCGACCTCCTCGCCGACGAGTCGGTGCAGACCATCTACCTCGGTGCGTGGCAGGCTGAAGGAGACGACCGATGATCTGGAACCCGGAATACGAGTGCATGGACCGCGCCGCGCTGCACGAGCTCCAGCTGCGCCGTCTCCTGATGACCACGGCGTGGGCCTACGAGCGCGTGCCTCACTACCGCGCCGCCATGGATGAGCGCGGCGTCCGGCCGCGCGACATCCGCGCCCTGGGCGACGTCCGCCGCCTGCCGTTCACCGACGAGAGCGCCCTGCGCGACAGCTTCCCCTTCGGCATGTTCGCCCTGCCGCTCGACGAGGTCGTGCGCGTGCACTCCTCCTCGGGCGCGACCGGCACGCCGGTCGTGGTCGGCTACTCGCGCGGCGACATCAACACGTGGACGGAACTGACGGCGCGGGTCGCCGCGGCCGCCGGCGTGCAGCGCGGCGACCTCGTCCAGATGGCTTTCCCCTACGGCATGTCCACCGGTGGCTGGGGCCTGCACTACGGCATCGAGCGCATCGGAGCGACGATCATCCCCGCCGGCGCCGGGCAGAGCGAGCGCCACCTGGTCATGATGCGCGACTTCGGCACCACCGTGCTCGTGTCGACGCCGTCCTACGCCCTGTACCTGGCGGAGCAGGCCGACGAGCTCGGCGTCGACATCGCCTCGTTCAAGCTTCGCCTGGGCCTCTTCGGCGGCGAGCCGTGCTCGGACGCGATGCGCGCCGAGATCGAGGAGCGCCTGCGCATCCGCGCCACCGACAACTACGGCCTCTCCGAGGTCATGGGCCCGGGCGTCGCCGGCGAGTGCGGCTGCGCCTGCGGACTGCACGTCAACGAGGACCATCTGCTGCTCGAGGTCGTCGACCCGGCGAGCGGCGAGCCGCTCGAGTACGGCGAGGAGGGCGAGCTCGTGCTCACGACGCTGACCAAGGAGGCCTTCCCGCTGCTCCGCTACCGCACCCGCGACGTGACCGCCCTGGACACGGCGCGCTGCGAGTGCGGCCGTACGCTGGCACGGATGGCGAAGGTGCGGCGGCGCACCGACGACATGCTGATCGTGCGCGGCGTGAACATCTACCCCAGCCAGATCGAGGACGCGCTCGTCAAGATCGAGGGCGTGCGTCCGCACTACCTCGTCGTCGTCGACCGCAAGCAGAACCTCGACGACCTCGAGATCCGCCTCGAGGTCGACGAGCGCGTGTTCACCGACGTCATGGGCGACATGGTCGCCTTCCAGCGCTCGGTGGCCGACCGGCTGCAGTCGGCGCTGGGGCTGCGCACGCGGGTCAAGCTCGTCGAGCCGGGTACCATCGAACGCACCGCCGGGGCGGCGGCCCGCGTCCTGGACCTGCGCGACCAGAGCTAGGCGGCGCCTTCTTCGGCGCGCCCCCGGGGCGCCTCGCCTCGGGCCCACCGGAGAGCGCGGCGAACCCTCGCGCGACGTGCCCTCACACGGCGTGCTCTCACGCGGCGCGCCGTGCCTCGGAGCTCTCCGCCTCGTGGACGATGGCCGCCTTCACGCGCTGCTCGAGCTCGCCGTACTGCCTGAAGTCGAGACCGGCGATGAGATCCGGGTGCCGCTCGCGGATGTGGTCGAAGACCATCTCCTCGACGTGCCGCGCCTTCTCGCCTTCGGCAACGAACTCGCAGCCCTCGACGCCGATGTCCTTGCAGGAGACGCGCAACATGGCCTGCCTCCTCCCATGGCTGGGGCCCCCCGTCGAGGCCCCACACCGGGGCTGTTCCCTGCGGCGCGACGAGGAAACACGTTGCGTCGGGATGCCGCGGCGGCGACCCGCAGCGCACGCGGCACCGGGTCGCCCGCAGCGTGCGCGACACGGGGCCGGCCCAGGCGCCACTCGGGGCGGCCCGTCCGCGGGGATACAATCGGCGGCGACCGCCGACGGCCCGCCGCGCGGCCGTCGGGCGACCGCACCACTCGGATGACATGACGATGACCCTCAACGGCACGACACCGCACGACCCGGTGCACCACGGGCGCTCCCGGCGCCTGCTCGTCGGGTCCGCCTACATCGGGCTCTACCTCGGGCTGGCCGTCGCCCCTCTTCTCGTCCTCGGCCTCGACGAGCTGCCCGCGCGCCGCGACTTCTGGACCGAGCTCTCGGTCGCCCTCGGCTTCCTCGGCCTCTCCACGATGGCGCTGCAGTTCGCGGTCACCGCACGCCTGAGGCACGTCGCCGCCCCCTACGGCATCGACGTCGTCGTGCAGTTCCACCGCCAGATCGCCGTCGTCGCCACGCTGATGGTGGTCGCGCACCCGGTGATCCTCTTCGTGCGCGACCCCGAGCTGCTCGCCCTGCTCAACGTGCTCGAGGCGCCGTGGCGGGCGCGCTTCGGCGTCACCGGGCTGGTCGCCCTGCTCGCCCTCGTCGTCTCCTCGGTCTGGCGCGGCGAGCTGCGCCTCCCCTACGAGCCGTGGCGCATCGCGCACGGCGTCCTCGCCGCCGTCGCCGCCGCCTTCTCGCTGACCCACATCGAGCTCGTCGGCCACTACCTCGACGAGCCCTGGAAGCGCGGCTTCTGGGCAGTGCTCACCACAGCGCTCGTCGCCCTGCTCGCCTACGTGCGCATCGTCAAGCCGCTGCAGTCGCGGCGACGCCCGTGGCGCGTGGCCGCCGTGCGCCGCGAGACCGGCGACACGACGACGCTGACCCTCGAGCCCGACGGCCACGAGGGACTCCGCTTCCTCCCCGGCCAGTTCGCCTGGCTGACCCTCGGCGACTCGCCGTTCACCGTCGAGCAGCACCCGTTCTCGATCTCGTCGAGCGCCATGAAGCCTGAACGCCCCGAGCTCACGATCAAGGCGCTCGGGGACTGGACCAGCCGCGTGCCCGAGACCCCCGTTGGCCGCCGCGCCTACCTCGAGGGACCGTACGGCGCCTTCAGCATCGACCGGTACCCCGCGCCGGGCTACGTCTTCATCGCCGGCGGCGTCGGCATCACCCCGTTCGTGGGGATGCTGCGCACGCTCGAGGACCGCGGCGACACGCGTCGCCATCGGGTGATCTACGGGACCCGGCGCGCGGACGACCTCATCTTGCGCGGCGAGCTCGACCGCCTGGCCGCAGGGCTTCTGGACCTGCGGGTGACGTACGTGCTCAGTCGCCCTCCTGACGGCTGGGAGGGGGAGGCCGGGCGCATCGGCGCGGACCTGCTGCGGCGCGTGGCGGTCGACGCGCCGCCCGACCACGTCTACTTCGTCTGCGGCCCCGACCCGATGATGGATACGGTGGAGGACGCTCTGCTGGAGCTGGGAGTGCCGCTCGACCGCATCCACTCCGAGCGTTTCGCGCTCGACTGACGGACGCGGAGCCGATCGCCGAAGGGCAAAGGACGGGGTGAGACCATGCGACACCGCCTGACGACACGCTTCATCCTCGCCGCCTCGCTGCTGCTCGTGCTGGCGGCGATCGTCTTCGCGCTGCTGCGGAGCTGAGCCCGGGGCCGGGGCGGCTCGGCGGTCCGCCGAGCCGCCCCGGCCCCGGGCTCAGCCGGAGGCCAGCAGGACGACCCCGACGAGCACCACCAGAGCGGCGCTGAGCTGCGCACGCGAGAGCCGCTCGTGCAGCATCCCCCCGGCGAGGACGGCGACCACCACCGGAGACAGGCTGGCGAGCACGGAGACGACGCTGAGATACCCGACGGTGGTCGCCGCCGTGTAGAGCACGTTGGCGAGCATGGCCAGCACCCCCACGGCGACGAATGCCGGCAGGGCGCGCCGCGGCAGCTCCAGGCGGGGGCGGCGCAGCACGACGTAGGCCAGGATCGCCGCCGTCGCCCCGAGGCGCACGCCGAAGACCGACCAGTAGACGTCCTCGCGGCCGCCGAAGGTGAGGGCCAGCATCACGACGCCGAAGCACGTCGCCGAGCCCACGGCGTACAGCACACTGCGCAGGCTGGTGTGCCCCTCACCGCGCGCCTCCACCCGGGAGCTCAGCACGATGCCGGCGATGGCGAGGGCCATACCCACGTACTGCAACGTGCGCAGGCTCTCGCCGGAGGCCAGACCCACGAGCACCGGCACCAGGACGCCGGCGTTCGCGACCGGTGCGACCACGCTCATCGTGCCCGCGGAGAGCGCGTGGTAGTAGAGGACGGCGGCCGCGGCCAGGGCGACGCCGCCCGACAGCGCGACGAGCAGCGAGCCGGGGCGGGCGAGCGGCGCCCCGAGCAGCACCACGAGCCCGCCGGCGACGAGCAGTGCGGCCGGCTGGCTGACGGCGAGCACCGACCACACGGAGCGCCGCCGGGACTGAAGCCCGGCGATGAAGTCCGACGAGCCGTAGCAAAAGCTCGACGCCAGCGCGAGAAGCGCGGCCAGCATGTCGCAGGTCTCCTTTCGGGCAAGGGCGTTCGTTGGCGCGCGCGGCGGCGCAGGCCCGCCGCGCGACGTCACCCCGCTCAGGCCGAGCGGCGCGGCCTCGCCCGCGTCAAGCCGCGCCGCACCGGCCGGGCCGCCTCAGGCCGGCCCGCCCTCCCTCGTCGCAGACTCGGCCGGCGCGCCGGCAAGCTCCGCTGCTTCGGCAGCGTCCGCCTCTGCCAGAGCCACTGCGACCACACCGGCCGGCCCCTCGAACGCCCGCGCCAGGGTCGCCGCCCGCGGCGCCGGCGTGACCAGGCTGACGAGCGGCGTGATCGCCAGCGAGACGAGCATGGTGAGCACGGCGATCACCGGCACGTAGCCCGAGGTCGCAGGGTCGGCCGCGTAGCGGTAGCCGAGGCCGAGCATGATGGTGAGCGCCACGGCGATGTTGACCCACACCGCCGCCGCGCTGACACGCCGCCAGAAGAGACCCCAGACGAACGGGCCGAGGAAGCAGCCGGCGACCGTGCCCCACGACAGTGCCATCAGGTTGAGGATGAGCTGCCACTGCTGTTGGGCGATGACCACCGAGAGCACCACGAACAGCACGATGAGGCCACGCATGAGCAGCACCGACGAGCGCCGCCCGAGATCGCGCTTCACCTCGCCCTTGATGAGGTCGATGGTGATCGCCGAGGCCGAGATCATGACGAGCCCCGCGAGCGTCGACATCGAGGCCGAGAGTACGAGCAGCAGGATCACCGCGACGAGCATCTCCGGCAGGGCCTCGGTGAGCACCACGGGGATGATCTCGTCGAAGCGCTTCTCGGCGGCGAGCTCCGGGACGCCCGGGAAGAGGCGGCTCAGAGCGCCGGTGTAGTAGGCGCCGAAGGTCATGAGCGCCGCGAACACGGTCGAGATCACGATCGCCGGGCGCACCACCTTCTCGTCGCGGATGGCGTAGAACTTGTGCACCATCTGCGGCAGCCCCCACACGCCGAGGCTCGTGAGCAGCACGAGCGAGAGCAGCGCGACGGCCGGTGACTGGAGAAAGGCCTCCCAGGAGAACGGCGACAGGTTCCACGGCGGCCACACCTCGACGGTCGCGGGCGCCGCCGCCTCGAGCTTGTCGACGGCGGCGCCGAACCCGCCCACCTCGGGGGCACGCACCACGTACCCGATCATCATGACCACGCCCACGACCATGACCAGCCCCTGGATCAGGTCGTTGCGGGCGACGGCGATGTAGCCGCCGAGCACGAGATACACGGCGGTGAGCGCCGCCATGACCCAGAGGGCGACCGTGTAATCGATGCCGAGGACCTGGTCGAAGAGGTAGCCGAGGCCCGAGTACACCGAGGCCGAGTACGGCACCAGGAAGATGAAGATGACGATCGCCGCGAGCGGCTTGAGCCAGCGCGCGTCGAAGCGCACGGCGAGGAACTCGGGCATGGTCATCGCCCCGAGCCGCTCGGTCATCAGCCGCGTGCGCTTGGCGAGCACGAGCCAGGCCAGCAGCGTGCCGAGCAGGGCGTTGCCGACGACGATCCACAGCGACGAGAGGCCGAAGCCGTAGCCGACCTTGCCCGCATAGCCGACGAAGAGCACGGCGCTGAAGTAGGTCGTGCCGTAGGCGAAGGCCGACAGCCAGGGGCCGACGTCGCGGCCGCCGAGGAAGAACTCGCCCACGCTGCGCGTGCGCCGCCGGCTGTGCACGCCGACACCGACGAGCACGATGACGAAGACCGCGATGACGAAGTAGGTGGCCAAGCCGGCTCCTGTCGCCGAGCCTCGGGGCCGCACCCCTTCGGGCGCCCTCGAGGCGGTGCCGCGCGGATGCTACAGGAGCGCGCAGGAGTGCGCAAAACGCGGCGCGGGAGCGCGCGGGGCGCGCGCCCCCCGCGCGCTGCCCGTCACTCGTACTGGATCGCCTTCAGGATGTCGAGTCGCGCCGCACGCCTCGCAGGCAGGATCGCCGCCAGTACGCCGGCCACGACCGCGACGACGAGGAACACCCCCAACAGCGGCCAAGGCACGGCGAACTCGATCCCCATCCCACCGAAGCGCGTAGTCACCACGTAGGCGAAGGCGACGCCGACGATGATGCCGAGCACGCCGCCGATCACCGAGGTGATGACGCTCTCGTAGCGCACGCTGCGCCGGATCTGGCGCCGCGAGGCGCCGATGGCGCGCAACAGACCGATCTCACGCGTGCGCTCGTAGACCGACAGCACGAGCGTGTTGACGATGCCGAAGAGCGAGATCACGACGGCCATTGCGAGCAGTCCGTAGAAGAGGTTCAGCATGATGTCGATCTGCCCGATCACGCTGTCCTTGTACTCGTCCGCGCTCATCACCTCGGCCGTCGGCACGTCGGCGACCGCCCGCTCTATCGCCGCTCTCGCGCTCCCCGAGCCGCCGCCCGTCGAGACCACGACCATGAACAGCTGTGGGCGATCGAAGAGTGCGTCGTAGGCCGTCTCGCTGATCGTGATGCCGTTGATCATCATCGGGTCTCTGTACGTCCCCAGCACGTCGAAGGTGCCCTCGGTGGCTTCGGCGGTCCGGAACGTGAGGCTGTCCCCGACCTCGAGACCGAGGGCTCCCGCCGTCTGCTCCTCGACGATGGCCCCGTCGCCGCCCATCGCGAGGAGCAGGTCGTCGTCGCCTTCGAGCCAGTCGAAGCTCCACACGCGTGCGAAGGCATACGGATCGATCGCGAAGAGCAGCTGCGTGGCGCCCGTGTGGCCGGCAACCTCGACCTGCTGCATGCTCATGCCGGCCGACGACGCGACCGCGGGCACGCTCTGGACTCGGTCCACGGTGTCGGCGGGCAGCGTCAGGTAGTTCTTCCCGCTGACCACATAGTCGGCCCGTACCACCTCGTCGAAGCTGTCGACGAACGAACTCTTGAGGCCCTCAGCGAACACGGCCACGAACACCACGACACCGAGACCGATCATCAGGGCCGCGGCCGTGGCGGCCGTGCGCGCGGGATTGCGCATGCTGTTGTCCCGCGCAAGACGTCCGCTCGTCTTTGCCAGTCGCATCAGCGGCCAGCCGATGAGTCCGGCGACCGGGGCCACGAAGTACTTCGTCAGCATGGCCAAGGCCAGGAAGAGCAGGACCGCGCCGGCCGCCATGGTGAGCAGCCGCTGCGCGGTGGTGCCCACGCCGTACATCCCGTTAAGGACGCCGAGGGCTCCGAGCAGAGCGACGCCGGCGGCGGCGTACGGCGCGTAGCGCGCGAAGCGCGTCGGCGGGAGCGCGATGCCCTCCTGGAGCGCGGCGACCGGCGGCACGCGCGTAGCGCGCCACGCGGGAACGAGCGCGGAGAGCAGCGTCACTGCGACGCCGACGACCATGCCGACGACCACGGTGCGCGGCTGCATCACGAGGCCGCTCACCGGGAGGTCCACGTTCATCGCCTTCATGAGCGCGTTCACGCCGGCGGCGAAGCCGAGGCCCGTCAACAGCCCCGCCGCCGAGGCCAGCACGCCCATCACGAGCGCCTCGCCGGTGACGCTGAGGAGCACCTGCCGGCGCGACGCGCCAAGGGCGCGCAGCATCGCGAACTCGCGCCTCCTCTGGGCCACCGTCATCGAGAACGCGTTGAAGATGATGAACGCACCGACGAGTACGGAGACGCCGCTCAGCGAGAGGAGCACCGGGTTGATGAAGGAGCCGATGGCGTCGCTGATCTGCGCGCTCGCGTCACGTGCGGCCTGCCTCCCGGTCTTCACATCGACTGTGTCCGGCAAGACGGCGCGGAGGCGCGCCGCGAGCTCGCCGGCCGACACGCCTTCGTCAGCCCTGGCGTCGATCTCCGAGACCCGGCCCGCCATGTCGAACCAGGCTTGACCGTCCGCGAGGGTGGTGTTCAGCAGGATAGAGCCGCCCAGCGAGCCCTCGCTGGCGAAGCGGAGGATACCGGCGACCTTCGTCTCGTGGACACCTGTGTCGGTGATCACGGTGACGGGCGTACCGATCTTCAGACCCTCCTCCCGTGCCACACCCTCGCTGATGCCGATCTCCCCCGGTCCGTCCGGCGGCGAGCCCTCGACGTATGAGGTACCGCTG
>Ga0068714_10004397_pt1 | contig 15834 bp, 15 predicted proteins | sample MTBNYHSulfiMetaG_FD_62988 | JGI IMG/M metagenome (GOLD analysis project Ga0068714, IMG submission 62988) | Enrichment culture microbial communities from rom New York Harbor, USA that are MTBE-degrading - MTBE-NYH (New York Harbor Sulfidogenic)... | ecosystem: Environmental > Aquatic > Marine >...
TGTTCGCCTGGTCTGCTGACTCAGAGCGTATCTGCTTGGCCGAAGTCAGCTTCCAGTTGTCGTGACGGTTCTTGTACCACCTCACCCTGCGACGGTCCTCTGGAGTATCCTCCCACTCCTCTTCACACACCGCTTTTCTCCACTTGAACTTCTCTTCGTTCGTGGAGCATTCTCCAACCCCACCACCCACGAACTGGCCGGAAGAGTAGCCCTTGGCAATCACCCGGTACCGGACCTCATCGTCGGTGGACAGATCGTGGACCACGGGTCTCACGGCGATCTTGAAGGCGGTGAGGATCTTCTCGGCGCCCGGCTTGTACAGGGAGGGCTTGGTGCCGAACCCAGGGACGATCCCATAGTGGACATCCGCCTTCATCACAGACCTCATCAACTCCTGGATGAGATCAGCCTGCGCCCTGACTTCCTCCACACTCAGAGGAGTCAGGACTTCCGTCTGGCTTGATTGGCCCTGAACTGCGGTTTCCATTACGTCCTCCTCACAGAAACAGATTTCTCACAATAGACCGCGATACCGGGTATATTGGTCTTGTCCTTGAGAGCCCTCACAACGGCTCCGATCTTCCGTTCATCGATGATCTTGTACCGGCCGGGAACGAGATCAGGATTGGTGATCCGGAACTTCCAAACTTCCCGATAAGAGATCCCGTTTCCATTCGTCTGCGATGGAACAGTGATAACGGGCGCCTCAACGGAGGATGAAAGGATGAGTTGGGCTTCGTCGTTTTCGCCCGCTTCGTCAGCTTCCATGGCCAACTGGATCAGCCGCTCTTCCTCCGCCTTCTTGGCCTCCCGCTGAAGGCGTGCCTCCTCTTCCTGTCTCGCCCGCTCGGCCTTGAGGTGGTACTCCCTGATTTTGACCTTCACGATCCCTTCAGCCTTGTCGAGCGGGAAGCTGTAGCGCCTCTTGGTCTCAAGGGATTTCTTGTGGGCCTGATGCTGAGCTCTGATGATGGGATCGAACGCACTGTCGATCTCCTCCTGGATGCTCTTGACGGCCTTGAGGAAGAGCGTGGCCTGGTTGAAGCTGTCAATATCGAAAATCTTGAGCAGCTTCGATTGATCCAGGATGTCGTTGGACCTCCTCTGGATTTTCTCCATTCGTTCGGGCTGCACTCGACGAGTGATTCCATTGCCGTCAACGGTCACGACATTCATGGTCGCTCCTTAAGTAGGATATTTATTCTCCTATATATCAAGAACCACATATTCAGTCACACGTCAACTTCGGGGCAAGAACTGGTGGAATCGTCGAAGCTCTTCTTCAACAGGAATATCCCGTGGAGACCAATTTGCTTCACCCAACCGAACACCCGGAAGCGCAACGTGACAGGGTTTTTATCTGTTCGGAGGCAGGAAGTCCGAATTCCTCTGCCCGGGAATTCAGAACCAGGGGCCCGCGCTCTTCGTTGTGCCGGGTGATATGGCACCCAGCCGACATGTTTCCGGAAAGCGCCCGTTGATTGGCACAGTGTCCCAGGTGCACGGCAAGATCTGCTCTGGCAATTGGGGATTCAGACACGAGGCAGGCCCCGCTTGGAACGCTTGTCTGCGCAACGTGGGTTACGGTTCGAGGGAACCTCGCCGCGGGGAACGGCCCGAATTATCCTGGTAATGGAGAAAACTCAACAATTTAGCATGTTATGTTCACGAATAGACTACAATTGCAGTAGAGAGAATCTACAACACCGACCTGTTTTCGACTTCAGCGGCGGGAGAGATCAATGGCTCAAGTACCTGCATTTCTATTCGCCAACGGGCTTTCGATGGCGCTGTCGCCAAACTTCGGATTGAGGACCATCACAAAACGGTTCATTGACGGTCTATCCGGCGTCGACAAGGCGTTTCTTGATGCGATATCGAAATCAAGAGGAGGCCTTTCTTTCGACGATTTCGAAGAGAACTTTGCCCTGGTCGAATTCGCATACGACGGTCTAAAACGATATAGGGGATTCATGAATTCGAAGGTTGGCAAGCAGTTCTTGAAGACCTTTAATCTCAAAGATCCGAAACTGGCAACTCACGAGAAGATAATCGACCGCCTGTACCGCGGATACATAAGCCAGATTCTCGACATTATTCATGGTAATGTACATCAGGATTCCATCCGGGCGAAACTCCAACCGTTCGTCGACTTCTTTGTTTCAAAGTTGAAGTCTGCCGGCCACGGCTTTGTATTTACGCTGAACTACGACCTGTTGGTCGAGACGATCCTGCTCGAGTACCTTGGAACCGAACACTTCACCGATTTCTGCCATCCGTCTGGCAAGTTGTCGGGCACGACAATCGACAAGTTTGACTTTAACCCTCGCCGAACGGAGGAGTGGTTCACCGAGGCGACAAAAGGAATACAACTACATCACCTTCACGGATCGCTCTCCCTTTTCTATGATACTGATCGCGACAGGGTCACAAAACTGCGAAGTGGCGACATAGAAATCGAAGAAATTTACCAGACCATTCATGATCAAGCATTGCCCCTGATTCCCGCCATAATTACTGGTGGCGGCAAATCCAAGAAAATCACCCAGTATCCGTTCGACTACTACTACCGAAGTATGAAAGACGTTTGCGATTTCGGAGATGCTACTCAACTGTTCATCGTTGGATACAGTTTTCGAGATGACCACATTAATGACCTCATTCAACGTTGGACTGGTTCAGTTCAGGACTACAAGAAAGGCCTACTAATCACCGACTTCAAACCAGACCTAGACCGTCAGAAAGAATTCAGAACGTTCGTCAGGTCGCAGATCCGCAAGAGGCCTCAGATTCCTGATTCGTGTTTCGAATTCGGTGGAGCCAACGAGATACATGACACCGCTGGTACCAAGTCCAAGCACCAGAAGTGACCCTGGCTTCCTCCGACGCGGAGCTATTGAATTTGGAGAAGCATACAAATCGTGTCGTAAACATAGCATGGCGCTCGAGATTGACCGCGTAGGCCTCTATCAATGGACGAGTGACGTTCGGTTATGTGGCAGCGCTGCTCTGCAGGGTATGGCCGCTTCGAGGATTTATTCGTCATACCCTTGGCAGAATTGATCGATCTTCTCCGTAGCGTATCCCAGGATTTCCCCGATCTTTCGGTGAAGGGGGATGGTCTTCCTCTCCGTTTCAAGCAGCGTCTTCAGTTCCTCCGCGAGCTCTTCTATCCCGTCCACGAAGATGATCTTCTGAGTGGCTTGATTTCTGTTGCCAGTTGAACCCACAGCCACCGCGACGACCGTGATATGCTTGAAGCCTGCTTTCTCGATCTGAGCGTCGACGTAGGATAGCGCCTCTAGACTGCGGATCGCCAGGCTTGGTAGGCATATCTGGCGAATGCCAGTGCGGAGAAGTTCCACGTAGGCCCCGAGGGAGCCATAGTTGTACCAGTACTCCGTGTCGTCCATGTCAAGCCTAGTCGACTTGCCTTATGATCAATATACATGGGGGTGGATCAAGAATGGACGACTGAGCGAAGGTGAGCACAATGTCGGCACGGGTCCCGTGTCTATCTCAGTCTGCCTGAAACGCACTCTGCTGAGAATCGGTAGGTACATCGTGATGTCGCTTCAACCTCCCGGGCAGTGACCCTCCATGTAGAACGCCGTTTGTAAGAGACTTGGCGCTATGCCTCCAAGCGAGTGTAGACCTTGAAGAAGCGCTGCAGTTGACCTCGACTCGCAGGGTCTCGTTGGCAGACCGATGATATCACTTCGCCCCAGGCAATGCCGTCGATCGTCATAGCAGACAGGACCGGCTCGAACCAGTTTGTGGCCCACTCCTGGAGTTCGTCGTACCGAGACGTATTTCTATACAGACTAACGCGCCGCCTCAACGTGGCCGCAATGCGCTCTTTGTTGGCCAAGGTTCGTAGAGCACGCTTCGCCACCGAGGCTTTCTCAGTTGAGATAAGGTACATTCCTAAGCACTCGATCTCCGCTGGGCCAATCCGAGCCCTCACTAAGGTCTCCGTGATAGCTGCTACGGTCCTCGTTATCTGATCGAACCATGGTGCGTTCGTCGTCCCCAGCGCGAGTTGGCCTGATCTACTCAGCACCAGAAACTGGGTGCAACGGGAGGTCAACCTCAATATCCCCGCGGTCGGCTCGACGTCGAACTGTCCGACTGCAGCGTCAATCCGAACATGCCCTTCAGCCAGCACATCACCGCGCTGCATTGCCGAGAAAGCCGAGGGCAGTACGGCTTGCGAGTACCAACTGGAGCCTTCGTGGAAGCTCCACGGATGGGAGAAGTCCCGGTGTTCTGCGAACCACGCAAGCACTAGTCTCGTCAGCCACGTCTCGTTGAATAGCTCGACCGGCAAGAAGTGATATCGTCCTTCCATGGCCGCTCGGGCCATGCTTGTCACAAACTCTACCATCAGCCGTACCACTCCTGGCGTCTAAGCCGCGTACTCCACATACTGGATCTTCGAGAACGAACCTCTATCGACCGAAACACGTTAGCGTGTCAGGCCTATTGCCGAGTCTCTGCACGATCAGATCGATTGCCCGCCGGTCGCTTCCTTTGCAGAAGACCAGCGTCTTGGCTTGGCCCATGAATCCGTGATAGCCGACCGAGGCCTTCAGTTTGTTGGCGTCTTGCAAGGCCTTATCAACGAATCGGTCAATCTGTTGTCCGTCCCCGATGCCCAGCACAAGAGGGTCACGGCTATACATGAACTCAAGCCCGTAGAGTGCAATAGGTTTGGCAGCGTCCTTGCCTTCGACCACAGCCTCTTTGAACAGCTCGTAGTTCTGAGCCTTGATGACTGCGAACGGGAACTGGCGGATGAAGTCAGGGTTCAGAAGGACGATGTCAAAGTGGCCCCGCTGGTACTTTCCCCCTCGGGGCGTTCTTTCATCATCCCCCTTGATCTCGAAGCGGTTGTTGGCCATGTCGCAGCGAAACGGGGTGGGGTATTCGCGGTGTATCAGACTGTGTTTCCGGCCGTCCTTATCCGCAGCTTCCTGCGAGGGAAGACTCTCCCGCAAGAGATGGTAGAAGTAACAGACGATGTCGTTCTCCGTGTAGAAGAGCGTAGGGTCATGTTCAAAGACCTTACACAGTTCTCGAACAGACCTCTCTACTGCGTCAGTAATTGAGCTTGGTTCGGTTGGGGATGCCATTGGGACCAATCCCTCCTCTATTAGGAGTAGTGTAGCTCCCTATATAGAGGATTGTCAACGAATCTGCCCCCGGAAATAATCAAGCCAACGATCAAGAGGACTGAACCTGGCGATTTTGGCGCTTTTCGTTTGTTCGGTAAGTACTCAGGAGTCACGATGGATGACATGGAGAGGCTGAAGGCCGTGCTTCGGAAGAACATCCGCGAACAGAGACAACGGCTGAATGTGAGCCAACTCAAGCTGTCCACGGAGGCCGGGCTGGCTCTCTCCTATACCGCGGATATCGAAAACGGGAACAAGACTCCGTCCCTGAAGTCTCTCTGCAAGATCGCCAAGGCGTTACGAGTGCAGCCGCACCAACTCATGATGGACCCCGGAGAAAGAAAGGGCCCCGACAAGTACTCGAGAATCGCTGGGCTTGTCAACCAGCTGAAAGCTGGGATGAACGATAGTCTCGACAGAACCCTACGGGAGATCTCGGCCATCCTTCACGACGCCGACTAGCACATCGCGCTCGGTCGTGGGGTTCTAATCTCTTACGGCGTCCCGATGCAGGGCGATCCAGCGCAGCGTCCAGAAAAAGAAGCGCCAAGAGCCCGTGCAGTGGTCGCAACTAGTAGGCGGCACTAATGCCGGGTCAGTAACAGGGCGGATGCTGATCGATTCCCGACGTGCGACCCCTATCCTCGCCCGATGACTGGTGTAGGGATGCACAGTGAACCACCTGGATCGAAATTGCGCCGTTCCTCGGCACGAGGGTCTGTCGAGTTCGAAGTGAATAGATGCACGAGGACGCGCAGAGTGTCGCCTGACGGCCTTCTCACGATCGCCAGAATCCCCCGCGCCGTTCTCTTGATCGCCGATCCGGTTCGCCGGCAATCCGTCCTTCGTTTCTTCCGCGTTGGCCCGAGGAAACTGTCGGCGCCGCCGGTCTACGTTCCCGACATATACGGTCAGCGATCGGGCAACCGACGAGGAGGGTTCGACAAACCTTTGGGCGGATGAACGTTCGTTTCCGCCAGCTATCCGGCTTCGCGCTGACTCCGGGCCGGGGCGTCCCGTGCATTACGGGAAAAGAATCGTGCCCCCCCCTTCAAACCCACTCCAGAAGTATGCAAGTATGGGCGGTGCACTTTGGCGACGGCGCGCATGGGCTCGTTCCCGGTCCAGCCGGGCACGCGGGCCAGGGCCTGCACGCTACGCCCGCGGTGCGATCAGGAGAGTACGGTGGTAAGACGTCCTCTTGCGCGGAAAGTATCCCAATCCGAGCGAGCGCGCTTGTTCTCGTATTTCCTGGCGATCATCATCGCTGGAACCGGACTGCTCTACCTGCCTTTCGCCTGGGACGGTGAAGGCCGACTCCAACTGGTCGACGCCCTATTCACCGCGACGTCGGCGGTATGCGTGACGGGGCTGATAACCGTTGATACGGCGGCGTACGCCCCGATTGGGCAAGGCGTGATCCTGATTCTGATCCAGGCCGGCGGCCTGGGAATCATAACCTTCAGCACGGTGTATCTGGTACGGCTGCGCGGGCGGGTTTCCCTGACCGGGGGGCGAGTGATCCGAGCATACTATCTCCAATCCATCGAGGTAGAACCCCGGCGCATCGTTCGGAATATCGTCATCGTCACACTGGGTATCGAGCTTGTCGGAGCGCTCCTGCTCTACCGGGGGTTCCGCGAAAAAGTCACGGAGCACACCGGCTTCACGGCGGTGTTCCATTCGATTTCGGCATTCTGCAACGCCGGGTTCTCAGTGTTCTCGAACAACCTGGAGAGCTACGTAGACAATCCAGTAGTAAGCGTTGCCGTCATGAGCTTGATCGTCCTGGGTGGACTGGGCTTTGTCGTGCTTCAAGACGTCGCCGCGACCGCGCTTGTTCCCAACAAGCGCCTGAGCCTTCACAGCAAGATAGTCCTGCTCACTACTGCCTTGTTCATAGCGGGAGCTTCACTGCTCTACCTCCTATTTGAGCATGGCCGGACGCTAGCCTCACTGCCGCTTGGACAGAAAGTGATGGCCTCCCTGTTCCAAGCCATTACGCCAAGGACCGCGGGGTTCAACACCGTGCCGCAGGCCGATCTCTCCAGCCCTTCGAAGGTGCTCACCCTTCTGCTCATGTTCGTGGGCGGGGGATCTGGTTCGATCGCGGGGGGCATCAAGGTCAACACCTTCTTCATCGTGCTGCTCATGGTGATCCACGGTCAGGATTCCCGGGGCGAAGTCACCGCCTTCAAGCGCAAGATTTCGGGAACTCGCATATTCCACGCAGTCATGTACATGATGAATGCCCTGTTCCTGCTGTTCGGCAGCATCTTGCTCTTGGCCATAACGGAGCGCTGGTTCTCCAGGCACCAGGTGGACCTCTTTGCCTTGATCTTCGAGACCTTTTCCGCCTTCGGTACGGTTGGTCTTTCTCTGGGGGCGACGCCGACACTCACGGTGGTGGGCAAGCTGGTCGTCGTCGTGACCATGTTCATGGGACGGATCGGGCTACTCGCCCTGGCCATTCCGCGCTCCCGGCCCTATCCAGTGCATGTCCTGGACTATCCTGAGGGGGAGGTAATGATCGGGTGAAACAATTCGCTATCATCGGCCTGAGCCGGTTCGGCCGGAGGCTCTTGGAAGAGTTGATGGAGACGGACTCCGAGATCATCCTGATCGACAAGGACCGGGAGGTCATCGACCTCTACAAGGACAAGGTCGCCTCGGCGTACATTGCCGACGCTATAAACGAGGAAATCATCCGCAAGCTGATCCCGGCCTCGATCGATGCGGCCATCGTCGACCTCGGAGATCGCATCGAAGCCTCGATCCTGGTCACCAACTATCTCAAGAAGATGGGGGTGCGGGAGATCATCGCCCGGGCCGAAAGCAAGGAGCATGGAGAGATCCTGGACCTGGTGGGGGCTACCAAGGTCGTGTTCCCCAATCAAGAGGCGGCCAGGCGCATCGCCCCGTTTCTCATCTCCTCCCAGATCTTCAGCTACCTGCCGATCAGCAAGGAGCTAGTGATCGCCGAGATCAGGGTGCCGGAGAAGTTCTACGGAAAAAGCCTAGTCGAAGTGGACATGCGGCGCCAGTACCGCCTGAACGTGATCGCTTACCGCAAGCTGGACAAGGAGGAGTACTACTTCTACGCGCCTGAGTACCGCCTGCAGGCGGACGACGTGCTCCTGGTAGGCGGGGCGGAGGCGGACATCGCCCTTCTCACTGAGGACATACTCGTCCGGACATCCAAGGGCATTAGCGGGCTGTTTCGGCGTTTGCTCTCCCGCAAGTCGTAGCGACCGCGCGCGCGCCCTGCCGGCGCCCCGGAGGTACGCCAAATCATACGAGCAGCTGGTTCCGGCCTGCCGCTACATCGGAAAACGGATCGCGAGCCACACCGGCACCTTGCAGTACGTTATCGCGACGCAAATCACTGACGCCGCGGACTCTCCAGATCGACGAAGACCAACCGAGAAACTGCCCTCAAGACTGGGCGGCCCGGGTGGCGATCCTGCGTCACCGTCGCGCCGGCTTGCGCGAGACTGCTCCGAGACCGCGCGCAACACCGCCAATGGCGACAAACACAACGAAGAACTCCAGCCTGCCCAGGACCATACCCACCATCTCGAGCCAAAGTATCACGACATGCGTGTCGGGCCCCGTGATCCCCACGGAGAGCCCAACGGTGCCGACGCTCGAGGCGAACTCAAACAGTGAGTCTCTCAAGGGGTAGCCGAATGAGGCCATCACGATCGAACCAACGAGCCACACCCCGAGGTACAAGAAGACGTAGCTGCCGACGGAGCTGACCATCCGATCAGTCAGAAAGAGCCTGTCTTCGGTGTGATAGACGCGCGCACGGCCGACAACGCGCCGGGGGAGGAGGGAACGGCGGATCTCCCACAAAGCCTCCTTGAAAAGAATCAGAATACGCAACTGCTTGATGCCACCTGCGGTTGAACAGCTCCCACCACCCACCAGCATGAGAACGAGCAACACCAGGAAGCCGGCTCCAGGCCAAGCAGTGTAGCCGACCGTCGAGTAGCCGGTTGTAGTGAGAGCCGTGACCGTCTCAAATACGGCGACGCGAACGCGCCTGTCGACGCTCGGGTACAGGGATCCAGTGCCGACGAAAAACAGCACGCAACAGCCTGCAGCCAGAAGGACGAACGCGGTTCGAACCTCGCCGTTCCGGCCAAACGGTCTAAGTTTTCCTCGGAAGAGCAAGTACGCAGTAACGAAGTTCATGTTCCCGAGCAACATCAGGGGGAGACTCACTGCTTCGACCGCAGGGGAGTTCCAGTACCCGATGCTCTGCGCCCTGGTGGAGAAACCACCTGTGGACACGGCACAGAACGCGTGGTTCACCGCGTCAAACCAAGCCATGCCGGATAGCCGGTAGGCCACAGTGCCCGATGTCACGTAGACGGAGTACAGCAGCAGGACAAGCTTCGTCGAGGCGAGCACGTGAGGGGCCAGCTGGTCATTTCGGCCCTCCGCGCGGTAGAGCCCGGCGCCAACCGGGAGGGAAAATACGGCGAGCATTATGATTGCTAGGCCGGCGCCGCCGGCCAGCTGCATCGTGCTCCTCCACACCAGCAGGATCCGCGGGGCGGCATCCACGTCGACCACGGACAAGCCGGTGGTCGTCCACCCGCTGACGGCCTCAAACATCCCTTGACTGAAACTGAGCCCCGCCAGGCGGCAGATCGGGTACACGGACGAAACAAAAGCGACGAGCCAGCCGGCCACAACAATCATCGCCCCCAGCCGTACGGTCACCTGGCCGTGTCGGCGGCGCCGTGACAGCAGAACCATGAGCAGCCCCACTGCGCTCACGGGCACAGCCGGGACTAGGAAGACCTTCGCCCACTTCAGCTCACTCGGGTCAAAAACCAGATAGAGCATGGGACTCAGTAGGAGCCCCCCTACTACAAGCAGCAGAAAACCCACCGCGTAGACCGCCACTCCGCCGTGTGGGAAGGCTCTCCCGCCTGCGAGCGCGGTATTCATACCACTCGGTCGCCGATCAGGACCGCAAGGGCCTTTGGATATGACTCAGGCAGGCTGACGACCCCGACCCGGTCTGCCGCTTCTAGGACGGTAGGTCCTCTGGGAATGATCGCCCGCCCAGCCCGGAGAATGCTCACGATCAGACATCCCTCCGGGAACTCCAATTCCTGCACTGCTCGGCCGGCAGCGGGCGAGTCTTGAGGCATCAGGACCTCGGTCAGATTGGCCTTGCCGTCCGCCAAGGGCGTTAGGTTGGTGACTGCGTCGTAGCCAATCCGCTGCTCGATGAGCTGCGAGAGAAGCTCGACAGAGGAGTACGCCGACGCAATCCCCAGCTCCTGAAAGATTCCCTCGTTGTCGGGATCGTTCAGTAGCGCGAACACGTAAGGAGTGCCGTACTTCAGACGGGCAATCTGGCAGATAAGGTAGTTGTCTTCGTCGTGCGGGGTGATCGCGAGCACACTGTCTGCGGCGGCGGAATCCGCATCCTCCATCACGGCAGGGTGGGTCCCGTCGCCATGCACGATCACTGCCCGCAGCCGCCGAGCGAACCATTCGCATTCTTCCCGATCCCGATTGATGATTGTCAAGGAGTGTCCTTTGGACAAGAGTGAACGAGAAAGGAAGTAGGCCAACAGGCCGCCCCCGACGATGCAAGTTCTCATGTGTCTCCAAGTCCGCTCACGAGCCCGATTGGAAGAATCTGTCTGTTGAGAGTACGGCCGGACAGACCAACTCTATGCTCGTGTTCCTGAAGATCTCGGTCAACTCAGGGTCGTAGACTCGTGCCACCACTCTGGGCACCTTGAAATGCGTTTTCGCCACGTCCGCACAGTAAAGATTCGTAGAGTCCTTCTCGGTCGCGGCAACGAAGAGGTCAGACTTGCCAACCTTGGCCTGTTCGAGGACCGCAAACTCGAAGGCGTTGCCCTCGATCGTGAATCCGGAAAAGTCTGAGTTGAGGCCCGTAAATGATTCCGGGTCCGGGTCGACCACCACGACCGAGCTGCCCTCCGCGCTGAAGCGGTTGGCCAGATAGGACCCGAAACGACCGCAGCCGACGATCACGACGAACTTCTTGCGTGCCATGTAGCTGCGGGCCTCATTTTCGTTTGCGAGGCTTCCTCGAGACCACCGCCCGGATTCCCTTCCTCTCGACCTGTTCCTTGCCGCCGAGGTCGAGTTTGCCTTCCGGCCGCAGCTGAGTCGAGCGGTAGAGGTTGTTGCGAGCCGGTTCGTAGGTTGGATCCAGGTCCAGGGACGCCCTGTAGTACTTCTGTGCCGTCAGTCGGTCGTTCTCGAGCTCCTTCAGGACCCCCAGGAAGTTGAATGCCTCGGCTTTGGATGGGTCCAGCGAGATCGCGCGCTGGGCCCACCCGGCCGCGGCACCAAAGTCGTAGACTTCCACGGCCGCCTTGGCCTGTTCGACACAGGCACTGTAGTCCAATGTCTGACCCTCGGATTCGACGCTGTCTGCACGGCTGGGTGCCGGCTTTCGGCCCGCGAGGACGGTGTCCACGGCCTCTTCGGCTGCCTGCCTCGCCTCTCCCGTGAGTTTTCTCAGAAAGCCCTCCTTGCGCGCAAGTGCCTTGGCCACGAGATCGCGAATTTCGTCTGGCGTGAATGGCTTCTGAACGAAGTCCACGGCGCCGAGTTTCATCGCTTCCACCGCGTTCTCGATGGTGCCGTGAGCCGTAATGATCAGAACTTTCAGGGTCCTGTTAACCTTCCGGATCTCGCGCAAGACGTCCATCCCATCCATCCCCGGCAGCTTGAGGTCGAGCAGCACCAGGTGGAAGCCATTTCTCTTGAGCTTCTCCAGGGCCTCCTCACCGTTGACCGCGCTGTCTATGTCAAGATCCAGCTTGGCAAGGGACTGGGTTACCGTCAAGCGGATATTCTTCTCGTCGTCAACGACCAACACTCTGTTCTTCGCCATAATCAACCTCCCGTGCGAGCACCTCGGCGAGACACTCGCGCGGGGAGCCTCGCCCCGATCCTCGGCGCTGGCTACACAGTAGCGGTGACCTGCAACGGTTGTCAACAAGGGAAGGGAGCGCTATCATGGTCTATGGTGAGGTGCCGACGAACGTCATGAAGTGGTCCCTCCGCTCCAAAATCCTTTCTGGCTACGGGCTGGTCCTTCTGCTCTTGGTGTTCATTTTGGCTGTGTCCCTGGTCAATCTCCAGCGACTGGGGCGGGCCAGCGCCTCGATCCTCAAGGAGAACTACCGGAGCATCATCGCCGCCGAGTATATGATCGACTCGATCGAGAGGCAGGACAGTGCGCTGCTGCTCCTTCTGCTGGGCTACACCGAGGAGGGCGGGCGGCAATTCACGGAGAACATCGCCCTGTTCATGCAGTGGTTAGCCCGTGCCAAGGACAACATCACGATCGACGGCGAGACAGAGCTGGTCCAGGCCATCGAGGAAGGGTATCTCGGATACCTCTCCCATTACGAGACCCTTGCAGTGACTGTCAGCCGCGAAGATCGTCAGGGTAGCGAGGGAAGCCAGTACTACCACGACACGATTCTGCCCCTCTTCAGGGAGATCCGCAAGGCTTGCCACGATCTGCGCGAGCTCAACCAGCATACCATGTACAACTCCAGCGAGCAGGCTCAGAGGGTGGCGGCGCGGGCGACTGTCAGCCTTGTCGTAACCGGAGTCTCCGTACTCGTGCTCGGGCTTTTGTTCAGCTTCTTCGTGTCCCGCCTCATCGTTAGGCCCCTGGGACAGGTCATGGAGGGGATCAGGGCTATCGAGAAAGGAGACTATGAGGTCCAGATCTCAACGGCCTCAAGCGACGAGCTGGGGCGCCTCTCGGCTGATTTCAACGCCATGGTGAAGCAGCTGAAGCGCTACCGGGAGTTGAACATCGGCGAAATCATGGCCGAGAAGCGCAAGATCGAGACGATCATCCACAATATCGATGCTGGCATCGTGATGTTAGATACCGAAGCAAGGGTAACGGACATCAACGCCAAGGCATCAGAGATTCTGGGCGTCAAGGCATCGGAAGTGGAAGGGCGGCACTTCCTGGAAGTATTGCCAAGCGAGGAGATCCTTCAGGAGCTGAGGAAATCTCTGGATCGAGGAAGCCGGTTCCCAGGCCCCGGAGAGGAGAACAGTCTGACCCTTGAAGAGCACGATGAGAAGCGGCACTACCAATTCTTCGTGACCCCCATCAGTGACAAGCCGGGCAAGATTCAGGGAGCAGTACTCCTATTGCGCGACGTCACGCAGCTAGAGGAACTCAACCAGCTGAAGAGCGAGTTTATCATGAAGGTCTCACACGAACTCAAGAATCCTCTCACGGGACTGGCGATGAACATCTCGCTTCTGAAGGAGGCGGATCTCGCCGGGCTCAGCGACGGCGATCGTGAGCTCATCGCGCGCGCCGAGGAGGACCTGCAGCGGCTGCGAGTGATGGTCAGCGACTTGCTCGACCTCTCTCGGATCGAATCGGGCAAGCTCAACATGGAGATGACCGCGACTTCGCTCGGAATGGTCATCGATCAAGCAGTCGAGACCATGCGCGGTCAGGCGGAGCAGTCATCGATCAAGTTGGCAGCGAAGTACGCCAACAATCTCCCGCAGGTTCGGGCGGACGCGAACAAGATTCTCTGGGTGGTGACCAACCTCATAGCGAACGCACTGCGCTACACGCCCAAAGAGGGGGAAATCACAGTATCGGCTGGAGAATCCGGTTCGTCTGTTCAGGTCGACGTGCACGACACCGGCCAGGGCATACCCTACGAGAAGCAGAGCCGCATCTTCGACAAGTTCTTCCAGGTCAAGCACAAAGCCGACCAGCAGGGGAGTCTGGGGATCGGTCTTGCCATCTGCAAGGAGATCATAAAAGCTCACGAGGGGATAATATGGGTGGAAAGCGCTCCCGGAGCGGGCAGTACCTTCTCTTTCACGTTGCCCACCGAGAATGCGACATAGACCGGGCGACCGCCAGTTCCTGGGTTGCCCAACGACAATGCAACTGGTTTTTCGAGGGTCATAGCTATCCCTAATGGGCATGCAGTTCCTTCTCAACAATCGCACCGACTACGATTTCGAAGGGACCGCCGGCAAGGGGCCGTCTGAAATTGGCGGAACATCGTACTTCTGTGTCCGATCGGGACCCTCTCTCCTTGGAGTTCGGCTGACCGGCCGACACGTTGAAACGGCACGATGGTGAACAGCGGAAAGCCGGCCCGCCTCGAGAATCTGCGCGGCGCGATATCCAGCCTAGTCGAGGTTTGGCCAGAACCTCTCATCGCGGGATAGCGGACTCAGTGGATCCTGCACAAGCTGCTCTTGGGGTCGCAGGCTGAAACGGCGGGGACTGGCGCGACATTGTACTCCGCCGACTGGAGGTAGAAGAACAGTGACCGACGCCAAGAAAGGATTCAAGAGGATTGCGTGGGTACTATCCGCACTGTGCTTCCTTGTCATCCTCGTTGGGGCCGTTTATGCCGTTATCTGCGTCTCGGAGATAATGGACGTCCGGGACGATCCCGAGTTCCGCGCTCTTTCGACCAAGGATCAGAATGCCGTAATCCAATGGCTCAGACAGAGGTACCCTGGCTGGCCGCTTGTGATTCTTGGCGGATCGGTGTTTGTCCTGTCGTGGGGGTCCCTTTTCTTGTTTCGTTGGATGCTGAAGCTGATGGAGAGGAAATGATACCCGTCCCGAACGACAGCACGCCTCTCCAACTGGCAGGCAGCTGATCTCATGGCTGCCCGCGGGATACGTGACGATTCCACGCTCCGAGACGCAGAGCGTGCAACAAAGCCGCGTCTTCGTCGGCCGCGCCGGGTTGGCAAACGCAGACAAGTCCCCAATCCCCTCTCTTGATCTACCAGCTCCTCGCTGTTGTGTACACACTTAGAATGCGGTCCAATAGGCTTGATTCCGAACCTATGCCCAAGTCACGGTATACTCCTTTGTAGTGGGTCTCCCATTGATTTGCCGATGTCGGCTTTCCGGTCGTCGAATCATCTACGAAATTGACCAAAGCAAGATAGGCTGGCTTCTGGATGATGATGTTCAGGAAGTAGAGGAGAGCCACTCTGTTGCAGAACTGGTAGTACGGCTTCGTCCAATCAGCATATTCTGGGGCCCCCAGATAGTGCTTCACCTGCGCCAGAGACCGCTGTATCAGTCTGATGCTCCTGGGATCACATGCCTGCATCCTGGTCCGCATTTCCCCAGGATAGGACTTGGCCTCAAGCAGGAAACAGCAGTCATTCTCGACTTTCATGACGCCCAAACCATCCCAGACAGGTCCCTTTCGTGGCCAGAACTTGCATAGCTGTTCCCGATGGCCGATCAGGCCGAGGGCCTCCAGAAAGTTGTCGCGGTACTCGCAGAAGCCGTTTCTCGGGATAGGGGAGATCCACCCGATCTTCCTGTAGTCAAAGACGCGGAAGTCGGGGCAGGCGTTGATGATAGCCCAGGCAAGGATCTCCGGCATCTGCTCGATGTAGGTCTGAAGCCAGAAACGGCTGCCCTTCAGCGCCCGATAGTTTTTTTTTCAGTTGGTGGGACCGGCTCCAACACCACAAGGCTCCCCTTGGGAGAAGATTCTTCTTCAGAGGTGCCGAGAAGGAAGTCGGCTGCCTTCCTGGCTTTGCCGGCAGCCGTAATGAGCAGCCTCTTGTCATGCTTCAGAACCTTGATCCACGACTGTACGTA
>Ga0068714_10004398_pt1 | contig 15833 bp, 15 predicted proteins | sample MTBNYHSulfiMetaG_FD_62988 | JGI IMG/M metagenome (GOLD analysis project Ga0068714, IMG submission 62988) | Enrichment culture microbial communities from rom New York Harbor, USA that are MTBE-degrading - MTBE-NYH (New York Harbor Sulfidogenic)... | ecosystem: Environmental > Aquatic > Marine >...
AAGCCATGGTGGCTTTTGAGGGCTTGAGCAGAGGCGATTACGCCCTGGCCGCCTTTCATGACCAGAACAACAATGACCACCTGGACCGGAATCCCCTCGGGGTTCCCCTGGAGGCATATGGTTTCTCCAACAACGTCAGGGGATTGTTCGGTCCACCGGATTTCGGGAGGGCCAAGGTCAGCCTGGGGTCCAGGGAGCTGATCCTGACCATTGAGCTTAAATAAGGTGCCTCCGGGCGAGGCCGATCACCCGCTTTGAGATCCAAACCCCCTTTGCCCCGGGGAGCTTCGATGACCGTCCTTATAGTCTTGCTGCCGCCTTCCTCGCCGGAGCGCCCCCCGACCTTTGGGCCGGAGGGCGCTCTTGGGATTGGAGGTATTGGCTGGCCTTTACCAACCACCCTAATTCTACCACCCGTTTTGGACTCCACAACCAGGGCCCGGGCCGCCGCTCCCCTCGGAGGCGTTCCGCGGGGACCTGGGTTTTCGGGGCGATATCCGGAGGTTGATGAGGGAAGAAAACGCCGGACCGCCGGAAAACGGTCGAATAAAACTTTGATTAGCTAACCATATGTATTTGTTGTATTCTGGATCAGGATTTCAGCGGCCCGTTCCTTGCTTGGGAGACTGAAATGTCCATCGCCCCGGTCAACAAGATATCGAACCGGCCCGCCAAGGCGGGGCGGATTCTCTCCCAGTCATTGGGCTGCGAGGTGGAGATGCTCCCCACCTTGCCGCTGATCGCGGCCCAGATAATCCAGATGGCCTCGGACGAGAACTCCTCGGCCGATGATCTGGCCAGGGTCATCAGCCGCGATCCCTCCCTCAGCGCCCAGCTTCTCAAGCTGGCCAACTCCCCGGTCTTCGGGTTCAGCGGCCGGGTGGAGAGCCTGGCCAGGGCGGTGGCCCTTTTGGGTTACGATGAGATCCGGGACCTGGCCCTGGGGGTGATGATCTTCCAGTCGGCCGGGGGGACCGGCCGGCGGCCCAAGCACCGGTCCGAGCTGTGGCGCCACTCGGTGATTGTGGGTCTCCTGAGCGAGATCCTGGCCAAGGAGGAGCTCAAGCTGGGGTCCGGATATTACGTCTACGGGCTGATCCACGACCTGGGCAAGGTGGTCCTGGACGCCTTTCTGCCGCAACGTTTCGAGGAGATCCTGGACCTTGTGGGCAGGGAGCGGATCTCCTTCAGCGAGGCTGAAACCAGGACGGTGGGCATAGACCACGCCCGCCTCGGCCAAGCCCTGCTGATCTACTGGCAGCTGCCCGTCTCGGTCTCCATCGTGATCGGCTGCCACCACCGGCCCTGGGACGCCAAGGCCTACCAGGACGCGGCCGGGGCCGTCTTCCTGGCCGACAAGCTGTCCCGGGAGCTGGGCTTCTTCCCCTTCTCCCCCCGGATCGAGGAGGACACCTCCCACTTCTACGGGCTGAGAGCGACCATGTTCCCCGCTGAGAGGGAGTGGCGCCTGGACGAGGGGCTCCTGGACAGGCTCCGGGAGCGGATCCAGGTCATGGCCGGCCAGTTCGACGCCCTCATGGAGTGAGGCCAAACCGGGATCTTCCCCGAGCCCCTCTCCCCTGGGAGCACCCGGGAAAATCCGGGTCCGGCCGCCCTGTCGCCCCGAACCTGGCCGCCGGAGAACGTTTTCAGTCTTTCAGATCGACCACCTTCCGGCCGGTCTGACCGCTTTTCAGGATCAGGTCGATCTCCTGATCCAGCTCGTCCAGCCCCACCACCCGGGCCATGTCCGCCAGCTTGGCAGGCTTCCAGGGACCGGCCAGGTTGGACCAGATCCGGAGGCGGTGGTCCATGGGGGTCCGGGCCGAGTCGATCCCCAGAAGGCAGATCCCCCGGAGGATGAAAGGGTAGACGTTGGCTGCGAACTCGGCCCCGCCCACGTTGCCGCAGGTGGTCACCGCGCCCTTGTGATCAGTGGATCTCAAGGCGGTGGAGAGAACGTTGCCCCCCACCGTGTCCAAAACAGCGGCCCACCGCCTCTCCAGGAGCAGGCTCCCGCTGGCGTCGTTGACCTCCTCCCGGGAGACCACCTCCCGGGCCCCCAAACCCAGAACGTACTCCGGGCCGCGCTTCTTGCCGGTGACCCCGACCACGTGGTAGCCCAGCTTGGCCAGGATGCCCACCCCCACGCTGCCCACCCCGCCGCTGGCCCCGGTGACCAGGACCTTGCCTCGATCGGGCATTATCCCGGCCCATTGGATCTTGAAGACCGACAGCCCGGCGGTGAACCCGGCGGTTCCCAGATGCATGGCCTCCCGGAGGCTCAAGCCTTCCGGCCTGGGAACCACCCACCCGGCCGGAACCCGGATGTACTGGCCGAAGCCGCCCGGGGTGTTCATCCCCAGGTCGTAGCCGGTGACCAGGACCTCGTCCCCCGGCTTAAAGGCCTCCGAGGTCGACTCCTCGACCACCCCGGCGGCGTCAATTCCCGGGGTGTGGGGAAATTGATGGGTAACCCCCCGGTTCCCGGTGGCTGATAAGGCGTCCTTGAAGTTTAAGGACGAGTAGTGGACCCGGATCAAAACCTCCCCCGGGGGCAGATCATCGATCCCTTTTTCAGCGATTCGCCGCTTGAAGACGCCTGGCCCCTCCTCGGTCACGATCATGGCCCGGAACCTTTTCCTGCCCAATTAACTCACCTCCCGCCTTGAGGCCGGCTTCGATCCCCCTCAGCCGAGGCGCTGCTGGTCCTTGAAGGACATCAGGGCCAAGGCGTTCTCCAGGGGGACCGTCTTGGGAAAGTCGCAGCCCACGGTAAGTATATAGCCTCTTGTGTCCTCGCCCCAGGCCTTCAGGCAGGCCCTGGCCTCGGTCCGGACCTCCTCCGGGGAGCCGCTGAGAAAAGAGCCGGTGGGGGAGACGTTACCGGCCACGCAGACCTTGCCCCCGAGGACCCTTTGGGCCTCGGCCAAGTCCACCTTGGACTCCAGACTGAAGGCCGTCGGTCCCATCTCGGCCACCTCCTCCAGGAGGCTGGTGGTGTTACCGCAGATATGGATCATGGAGTACTTGCCCCCGGTCCTGGCCCGTTCCACCAGGTCCACCAGGACCGGTCTGACAAACTTCCTGAAGGTGACCGGAGAGATCATGTCCGGCGAAGCCACCGGCTCGGAGAGGTTGAAGCCGGGCACCAGGGGATGGTCGATGATCCGCTCGGTCAACCTCCAGATGAACCGGGCGCAGAAGTCGATCAGCTCCTTGGCCCCCTTTGGATCGGCCACCGTGGCCATCAACAGCTGCTCGACCCCCAGGACCCGGGCCGCGGTGGTAAAAGGCCCCCAGAGGGTTGGAATCAACAGGGTCTGCCGGCCGATCCGGTCGGCCACCAGGTGGTTGGAGGAGACATAGGCCTCCATGATCGGGTCGGCCAGACAGCCCTCCAGGTCCAACCGATCCAGCTGGTCCAAGGAGCTCAAGGCCGGCCCCAGCAGCCTGGGCGAGGAGGAGTCGTCATCCTTGACGGGGCAGCCCAGGCAGTGGGCCGGATAGTTGAGCAGACCCGCTCCGGTCCAGAGCATGTCGTGACCCACCTGCTCAAAGGCGTGGATAAAGACGCCGGCGATAGCCTCGGCGTCGGACTTGATCCGACCGAAGGTCTGGCCCGCCTGGTGGACATACCACTCTCCCCCGGCGATCAGGGTCACCGGGATCCGGGGTCCGGGTTGAAGCTTAAAAGCCAGCTCGGCGATCTCTTTCCCGGTCAATTCAACCTCCCTGAGCGGCCGCCTCTTGAAGCGGCGCGATAATTGGTCCGATCGGTTAATGGCATTGATCTTGCTTCAGTCTTTTGTTTAATTGGCTGTTACTTTAGGTGGGGACAGGGGAAAAGGCAGGCCATGTTAAGGACCATCAGCGAAGTCGGCTTCTTCAACTATTTTTTCTCCTTTTATCGGGAGTTTCCCCTGACCATTACCGTATTCTGCATCCTCTCCTTCGTCCTTGGGGCGGTGGTGACCTTCCTGGCTCTCAGGCATTTCCCCTTTGGCCGCTCGGCCCCTGACCAGGACCTGGCCCGGGAAGGGAGCCCCATGTCGCCCCCGGAGGAGATCCCCTCCATCCCCGGCCAGAGCCCGCCTCCCGGCAGCCGCAACCTGGAGCATATCACCGACGGCTGGGAGTTGCCAGGCGTTCCGGCCAAGGCCAAATCGGCCCTGGCCACGGTTCTGGCCGGCCTGGCCCGGCGGTCAAAAAAACCAGCCGAATGACGGCCGGAGAGCCCCGCCCTTGACGGTCAAACCGGAGACAGGCCCAGGGGTCTTACTCCTTCGACGGCTCCAGGGCCGACCAGGTGGGGGAAAGGACGGTCAGGAGCCCGGAGTGGTCGGAGACCCAGTCCGGGCTTAAGCCGAAGACCACCCGACTGGAGACGACCCCCGCCCTTTTGACCAGCACCAGGTCGATCCTTTCGGCCCCTTCCTCGGTGAAGGGGTTGCCGGGACGGCCGAAGGTGCAGCCCTCATATCCCTCCTCCTGGGAGCAGCAGACCAGGCAGCCGTGGCTCTGGCCGTAGGAGTCCAGGTAGCCGGCCTGGGTCAGAACCTGGTAGGCCTCTCTTTCCTCCGGCCGGGTGAGGTGGATGTTCAGATCCCCGGCCAGGATCAGGGGCGCCTCCTCCAGGCCGGGGAGGCTCTCCATCTCGGCCGCGAAACCGATCAAGGCCTCCACCTGTTCCAGCCTCTCCTCCGGCCGGCAGTAGGCGCAAAGGTGGGTGTGGACCACGGTCAGGGGTCCGAACCCGGGCGCCTCCAGGCGGGCGGCGGTGGCCTTCCGGTCCAGGATCAGCTCCGCTCCGCCGGGATGAACCTCCAGGGCCGGGGGCAGGTTCGTTGATCTGACCTCGAGAAACGGCCTCCGGCTGAGAATGGCGTTGCCCACCAGGGCCAGGCCGAAGGCCTCGTGGACCCTCTCGAAGTGAAGGTGAAAGGTCAGTCCTCTTTGGGCCAGCATCCCCTGGAGGAGCGCGGCGGCGTTATCCCCCTCCTGAAATTGGCCGGCCACCACCTCCTGGAGGAGGATGAGATCCACCTCATCGGCCCGGCCGGCCACAAACCCGGCCACCCTCTCCAGCCGCCCTTCCAGGCCGACCAGGTCGGAGTAGAGGAGGTTGAGGGTCAGGACCCCCAGCCGGTCCCAGGCCGGCCCGGCCCAGCCTGGGGCGGCCAGGCCCGCCAACAGACCCACCAAGGCGATCCCCAGAACGGTTTTTCGGGTTAACCTGAGCAAGCCCAGCCTCCGGATGGTCATGGCGGCTCATGATAACAGCCCTAGGCCGGAACAGCCACCTGGATCGGATCTCCCTTGACGGTTGGGGACGATCCTCTATCCTGGGAGGGTTGACGATTCCTTTGAACCCCCAAAGGGGGGGTTTCATTCCCCGCGGCTTGCCGCGTGGCGCGGATAACAGTTTCCGCTGGTATACCCCGTTGCTTGCGGCGGGGTAGTTGAATCCACCGGCCGGGAACGGCTCGCCTGACGGCCTGGGGAAAGGTCAGGGCCAAGGCCCCATGGTTTTTCGTCAAGGAGTCAACTAATGAAAAAAACTATATTTATGGTCATATCATCGATAATTCTAATTCATTTTATGGCCTTCACCGCCAGCCCCGGCCGGTCCTGGCAACAGAACTGGACCCCTAAGCTGGAGCGGATCTTCCAGAGCTCCCATCTCTTTCTCCACCGAACGGAGAAGAACCTCTGGGCCAGATACCACCTGGTCCTGCGGGATGACCACCTCCTCTCCCTGACCTTGGAGGAGGCCGAGCCCCTCCTGGAACGGGCCTTTGAGGAAGCCCCCCGGCGGACAGAGTTCGAAAGCTCCTGGCTCCTTCTCCTGGCCGCGGGGGACGAGGAGCTGGTCCTAGGCCGGATCCATCTCTCCCCCAGCCGGGTTCCCCGGGTGGATCTGTCCATGTTCCGGCTTAACCAAGCCCGGCTGAAGTTGGACCTGGAGGTCAAGAAGGAGGCCTCGGCCAGATCGGGCTCTTTTCTGAAAGGCCTCCTCAGCACCCTCAGGAGAGGCCTCAACCTGGAGGAAGAGCCCCAAGCGGAGCCTCCCCCGACCCGGCCCCGGAAACCGGGTGAGATGGAGTTTTGATCCCTCCGCCGGGCCTCTCCTTGGTCACCGCTGAACCATGACCGGAAACGGCAGTGAGCTTCTTTGGCGGCCGGTGCCTTTGCTCATCAGGAAGCTGGCCGTGCCGGCCACGGTGGGGATCGTCTTCCACACCCTCTACAACATCACCGACACCTTCTTCGGCGGTCTCCTGGGCTCCCAGGCCCTGGCCGCCCTGTCCCTCTCCTTTCCGGTCTTCTTTATCATCATCTCCTTCGGCTCCGGCCTCCAGACCGGGACCACGGCCCTCATCGCCAACTCCCTGGGCTCGGGCCAGGAGGAGAAGGCCGGGCTCTACGCCGGCCAGGGGCTCTCCTTCGCCCTTCTCCTGGCCCTGGTCCTGACCCTGGCCGGGTTGCTGGCCGCCCCGGCCCTCTGCCGCCTTTTAGGGGCCCGGGACGACTATCTGGCCTTGTCCCTGGAGTACATGAACCCCATCATCCTGGGGATCGTCTTCTTTGTCTTCAACTATGCCTTCAACGCCATCCTCACCGCCACCGGTGACACCAGATCATTCCGCAACGTGCTCGTGGCCGGGGCCTGTCTGAACGCCGCCCTGGACCCCTGGTTCCTCTTCGGGGGCTTAAGCCTGCCGGCCTCGGGCATCGCCGGCCTGGCCTACGCCACGGTGGTCATCCAGGGCCTGGCCACCGTCTACCTCGGCCGCCGGGCCCTGGCCACCGGCCTAATATCCCTGAAAAGACTGAAAGATTTCAAGCCCCGGGCCGCCTTCTGGGCCGATATCGCCCGCCAGGGCGTCCCGGCCAGCCTCAACATGATGACCGTGGCCGTGGGCATCTTCGTCATCACCTACTTCCTGAGCCTCTTCGGCCAGAAGGCGGTGGCCGCCTACGGCACGGCCACCAGGATAGAGCAGCTCTTCCTGATGCCCTTTGCCGGTCTCAACACCGCCACCCTGACCATCGTCGCCCAGAACAACGGGGCCGGCCTTTTTGCCAGGGTCAGGGAGGCCGTGGCCAAGGCCCAAAGGTTCGGGGTCCTGATGATGGTACTGGGCGGGCTGATCCTCTTTCTCCTGGCCCGGACCCTGATGGCCGCCTTCACGCCGGACCAGGAGGTCATCCGCCTGGGGTCCGAGTACCTCCACGTGGCCTCCCTGACCCTGCCCTCCTACGTCATCCTCTACATCAACGTCTCGGCCCTCCAGGGACTGAAAAAACCCATGTTCGCCTTGTGGATGGGTCTCTACCGCCAGATCGCGGCTCCGCTGGTGGCCTTTTACGGCCTGGCCTTCGGCCTGGGGCTGGGGACGACCGGGGTCTGGTGGGGCATCTGTGGGGTGACCTGGTCGGGGGCCTTGTTCACCTTCATCTACGCCCGGAAAAGGCTCCTGGGGTTGGAGGGTCTTCCCCCGGGAGGGCCGGCTGAGGCGGGGGTTGGTTAGCCCGAATGTTTCATGAAGACCGCCAAATGGTGGCCATAAAAAGAGGTAAATCAACTACCCTGCCGCAAGCAGCGGGGTCTGGCAGCGGAAACTGCTACCCCCGCCTCGCGGCAAGCCGCGGGGAATGAAACCCCCCTTTGGCGGTTCAAATAGTTGAATTGGTTTTGAGGCGATTTTACCTAGTGACAGAAACCGACGGCCGCTGGCCGGGAAACGCCGAACCGCTTAAACCAGCCCCCAAAACTGGAAATACATCCAATTAATCTCTTTATCTATCTATTGTTTTGTCTTATTTAATCGTTCCTCATAAAGCCTCCAGCCTTCCCCCACCTCTCCCGGCCTGAGGTTGCTCCCCGGCTTGACCAGCGTGAGCCCCTCCTTACAGAGGGGGCAGTCCTTGGGGTCATAGACCGGAAAGTCGGCCGTCATCAGGGAGATGGGCTGGTGGGGCAGAACGTGCTTCCGCTTGGAGCGGTCCACCACCACGCAGGTTCCGACCCACTCGGCCCCGCCCGCCTCCATGTGCCGGCCCACCTCCTTGACCGAGCCGCCGGTGGTAATGACGTCTTCCACCACCAGGCAGCGAACCGGGCCGGGGAAGGGGAAGCGGCGCAGGATAAGCCTCCCCTCCTCCCTTTCGCAGAAGATGAAGGGCTTGCCTAAGGCTCTGGCCACCTCGTGGCCCACGATCAGGCCGCCCATGGCCGGGGCCACCACCACCTCCGGCTCCAGGCTGGAGGCCTTCTCGGCCAGGGCCTCGCCCACCAGGGCCGCGGCCCGGGTGTCCCGGAGAAGCATGGCGCACTGGAGGTAGTGGGAGCTGTGGAGCCCGGAGGTCAGTAAAAAATGGCCCTTGAGCAGGGCTCCGGTCTCCTCCATCAGCCGGGGCAGGTTCTCCAACCGGTCCTTGATCATCTTCCCTCCCCCATCTGGCGCCTGATCTCGGCCGCGGCCGCGGCCGGGTCCGGGGCCAGGAGAATGGGCCGGCCCACCACCAGAAAATCGGCCCCCTCGGCCGCGGCCCGGGCCGGGGTGGCGGTCCGGCGCTGATCGTCGCTCCCGGCCGCGGGCCTGATGCCCGGGACCACGGTCTTCAGGCCGGGCCCGACCGCCTCCCTGACCGCCCGGAGCTCCCGGGGGGAGCAGACCACCCCTTCCAGCTCCTCCTGGGCGCAAAGCCTGGCCCTGGCCGCCACCGCCTCGGCCACCGGCCCTCCGCCCGGAACCACCTCCTCCCAGGCCTCCTGGTCCAGGCTGGTCAGGACCGTCACCCCCAGGAGGTTCATCTTGCTCCCGGCCTCCTCCCTGGCCTCCCTGGCCGCCCGGAGCATGGCCCGGCCTCCGGCGGTGTGGATGGTCAGGGCCCACAGCCCCAGCCCGGCCAAAGCCTCCACGGCCAGGGCCACCGTGTTGGGGATGTCGTGCAGCTTCAGGTCCAAGAAGACCTGGAAGCCCATCTCCCGGACGTGGGCCACGAACCCGGCCCCCCCCTGGGCAAAGAGCCGGGGCCCGATCTTGACCAGCCGCAGCTCCCGGCCCAACCTCTCCAGGAGCTCCCGGGCCAAGGAGGGCGTTTTCACGTCCAGGGCCAGAATAAGCTCAGCCATCAGCCTTTTTCCCCATTTTATATCCGCCCTTTCCCTTTCAGCTCAGAGATCGAGTCATAATTTAATTTTTTAAGATATCTATCCAATCCCTGGCATATTTTTTCCGGAAGACTCAGGTCGCTCAGGAGCCCCGTCCCCACCTCCACGGCCGCTGCCCCGGCCAGGATCATGGCCGCCGCGTCCTCCCAGGAGGAGACCCCGCCGCTGGCCACCACCGGTATGGTCACCTCCCCGGCCGCCTCCCAGACCAGCCGCAGGGACAGGGGGAAGATGGCCGGTCCCGAGAGCCCGGCCGTGACCCGGTCAAAGACCGGCCGGGTCCGCTCCAGGTCCATGGCCAGGCCCAGCCAGGTATTGGCCGCCACCACCACGTCCGCCCCGGACTCCTCCGCGGCCCTGGCCGCCTCCCCCAGGTCAGGGGCCTGGGGGGTCAGCTTGACCCACAACCGGCCCGGCCAGGCCGCCCTGGCCAGGCCTGTGGCCCGGGCCACCCCCTGGGGGCTGATTCCCCAGGCCATGCCCCCCCGGGAGACGTTGGGGCAGGACAGGTTCAGCTCCACCGCCCCGATCTGGTCCGCCCGGCCGGCCAGGAGGACCAGCATCCGCCCTATCTCCTCCTGGCTCTCCGGAGCCAGGTTGACAATTATCGGCCGGCCGGCCGCGGCCATCTGGGGCAGGTCCTGGTCCAGAAAAACCTCCAGCCCCGGATTCTGGAGGCCGATGCTGTTGAGCAGCCCGGAGGGGGTCTCCCAGAGCCTGATCCCGGGGTTGCCCGGCCGCGGCTTCAGGGTCAGCCCCTTGGAGCAGACCGCCCCCAGCCCGGCCAGCGACTCCCGCGGCCAGAGCCCGGGGCTCAGGGGCCAGACCCCGGAGGCGGCGATCAGGGGGGTGGCCAGCTCCAGGCCGCTCAAGCTTATTTCCAGGTCAGGCCAGCTCATCCCAGCGGACCTCCCTCCCCTCAAAGACCGGGCCCTCGGTGCAGGCCCTGCTCAGCCCCCCCCGGACCGGCACGGAGCAGCCGTAACAGCCCCCGTAGCCGCAGCCCATTCTGGCCTCCAGGCTGACCCAGACCCTGGTCTCGGCCGGCAGCCGGGAGACCAGCCCCGAGAGCATGGCCTTGGGACCGCAGGCCCAGACCTCCTCCGGCTCCGGCGGGAGGGCGCTCAGGGCGTTGCCCCTGGTTCCCAGGCTCCCGTCGTCGGAGGTGAGGGTCAGCCCGGGAACCAGGCTTCGGGTATAGTCCGCCACCCCCTTCCAGGAGCCGTCCGGCACCCCCAGAATCATCTCTGTCAGGCACCTCCCCTGGCCGGCCAGGAGCTGATGGGCCAGAAGCAGGGGGGGCAGGCCGATCCCCCCGGCCAAAAGAAGGACCCGCTCCCCTGAGGCCTTGGGAAAGGCCCTGCCCAGGGGCCCCCGGACCTTGAGCGGTTCTCCCGGGCTCCGGCCGGCCAGCCAGCCGGTCCCCCGGCCCTTGATCCGGACCAGGAGGCTGATGGTCTCCCCCTCTTTCCCGGCCACCCCCAGGGGCCGCAGGAGAAGCGGATCATCCTGGCGGGCTAGGGGGTCGGCGCAGCCGACCATCACGAACTGTCCCGGCTGGACCCGGCCGGCCACCCAGGGTGCGGCCAGCCGGAGCAGAAAGACCTGACCTCCCAGGGGCCGGTTCTCCTCCACCAGGGCCAGGTCCTCCAGGCGATGGGGCCTAACCACCGGCGGTCGCCTCCTCCAGGGCGGAGAAGACCACCCGCCCCTGGATCATGGTCAGGACCGGCCAGCCTCTCAAGGAGTGGCCTTGGTAGGGGGTCAACCTGGCCTTGGAGCGCCACTGGAGCGGGTCCACCCGACCGACCCGGTTCAGGTCCAGGACGGTCAGGTTGGCCTGGCCTCCCTGGACCAACCGGCCCAGCCCTTCCAGGGGCAGGCTCTCCAGGGGCAGGATCCTGGCCGGGCCGCTGGTCAGGGCGGTCAGCAAGGTCTCCAGGGGCCGATGGTCGTGGTTCACCCGCCACCGGTCCAGGACCGCGGCCACGGCGCACTCGTAAGCAGCGATCCCAAAGGCCGCCTCCTGGAAGGGAAGGTCCTTCTCGTCGGCGTGGTAGGGGGCGTGGTCGGTGGCGATGGCGTCCACCGTTCCGTCCCACAGCCCGTCCCACAAGGCGGCCAGATCGGCCGGGGAGCGAAGGGGCGGATTGACTTTGTAGAGCCCTGAAAGGCCGCTTTTGAGGACCTCCTCCTCGGACATGACCAGATGGTGAGGGGTCACGTCGCAGGTCACGGCCAACCCCTCCTCCTTGGCCAGCCGAACCTCCTCCAGGGCCCTGGCCGTGGAGAGGTGGGTCAGGTGGACCGGACAGCCCAGCTCCCGGGCCAGGGCCACGGCCCGGGTCACCCCCAGCACCTCGGCCGTCTCCGGAAACCCGGTCATCCCCGAGATGGCCGAGCAGCGGCCCTCGTTCACCTGGGCCTTGCCGGTCAGCTCCAGCTCCTCCGGGTGCTCCATGATCCTGACGCCTAAGTCCTGGCAGTAGAGCATGGCCTGGCGGAAAAGGTGGGTGGATCTCACCGGCGAGCCGTCGTCGGTGAAGAGGACCGCCCCCTCCTGGACCATGGAGCCCATCTCGGCCATCTCCCGTCCCCTCCGGCCCTTGCTGACGCAGCCGGCCGGAATGACCAGCGCCCCCCTGGCCGCCGCGCCCCGCTCCCGGACGTAGCGGACCAGGGCGGCCGTGTCGAGGGGCGGCTCGGTGTTGGGCATGGCCACGGCCAGGACGTAGCCCCCGGCCGCGGCGGCCAGGGAGCCGGAGGCGATATCCTCCCTCCAGGTCTGGCCCGGGTCCCGGAAATGGCCGTGGAGGTCGATGAACCCCGGAGCGACGATCTTCCCCCCCAGGTCCAGCCGCTGGGCCCCCTCCGGGACCTTGAGCCGCTCCCCGATGGCCCCTATCCGGCCCTGGTCGATGAGAATGTCCACCGGCTCGTCGCCCAGGCTTTGACCGTCGAACAGCCTGGCTTTCTTCAGAACGATCATGATCCCGATCCTCCCCCCAGGCAGAGATACAAGAGGGCCATTCTGACCGCCACCCCGGACCGGACCTGCTCCAGGATCAGGCTTTCCGGACCGTCGGCCAGAACCGAGGCGATCTCCACCCCCCGGTTCATGGGCCCCGGGTGCATCACAAAGGCCCCCTCCTTGGCCCTGGCCAGGAGCTCCCTGTCCGCTCCGTAACGGCGGTGGTACTCATCCTCGGAGGGGAAGAGACCCTGCTCCGCCCTCTCCTTCTGGATTCTGAGGAGGTAGACCGCGTCAGACCCCTCCACCGCCCGATGGGGATCGGGCTCGTAGGTCGCGGGCAGGGCCTCCACCTCCCTGGGCATCAGGGTCCTGGGTCCGGAAAGGACCACCGAGGCTCCCAGGGTGGTGAAGGCCTGGACATTGGACCTGACCACCCGGGAGTGAAGCACGTCGCCGATGATGGTCACCCGCCTCCCGTCCAGGGAGCCCAGCCGCTTGCGGAGGGTGTAGACGTCCAGGAGGGCCTGGGTGGGATGGGCGTGGGCCCCGTCCCCGGCGTTGAACACCGAGGCCCTTTTGAGCTTGGACTTGAGGTACCATGGCGCCCCCGGCATGCCGTGCCGGATCACCACCGCGTCGGCCCCCATGGCCTCCAAGGTCCAGGCCGTGTCCCTCAGGGTCTCGCCCTTTTTGGTGGAAGAGCCGGCCGCCGACCAGTTGACCGCGTCCGCGCCCAGGAGCTTCTCGGCCAGCTCAAAGGAGACCCTGGTCCGGGTGGAGGGCTCGAAGAAGATGTTGACCACCATCTTCCCTCTCAAGGCCGGGACCTTTTTGATGGGCCGGTCCAGAAGCTCCTCCATGTGCCCGGCCTGGTCCAGGAGCAGCTCCATCTCCTCCCGGCTGAGGCTGTCCACGTCCAGGAGACTGTGATGGGTCCAGGTCATGGGGCTATCCCTCCTCGCGCTCGCAGATCCAGACCTCTTCCCTGCCGTCCACCTCCTGGAGCTTGACGTCCACCAGCTCGTCCAGGGAGGTGGGCAGGTTCTTTCCCACGTAATCGGGGTGGATGGGGAGCTCCCGGTGTCCCCGGTCCACCAGAACGGCCAGCTGCACCCCGGCCGGCCGGCCCATGTCCATGAGCGCGTCCAGGGCGGCCCTGGCCGTCCGCCCGGTGAAGATGACGTCGTCCACCAGGACGATCCACTGACCGGTGATGTCAAAGGACACGTCGGTCCCCCGGACCAGGGGCTGGGGATAGCGGAGGGTGAGATCGTCCCGGTAGAGGGTGATATCAAGCTTGCCCAGGGGGGGCTTGAGCCCCTCGAACTTGGTCAGGATGTCGGCCATCCGCTGGGCCAGGGGCGCCCCCCGTCTCTGGATTCCCACCAGGGCCACCTTCTCCAAGCCCCTGTTCCGCTCCACCACCTCGTGAGCCATCCGCTTCAAGGACCTCTCCATGTCCTCGGCCTTCATCACCTTGGCCGCCTCACGCCATTTCACTTAACCGCCCCCCCAGCCCGGATACTTCATGAGCCGATCTGCCGCGGGGGACGTTTCCTGGTGGCGAGGCTTGAATTCGGCCTCTGGGCCCTCGACATACCTTTCCGGTCTGCCTGCGTCCCCAAATGCCGATAAGTTCCGCCTCTCACCTACGGATCCGGCCCCCTGGCCATCATCGCCCAGGAACCATCCGGACAAAAAAGAGCCGCCCTCCGGCCGGGAAGGCGGCTGCCAAACCTGCTCTGGTTTTAAAGGAAACATCGGCGCAGCTTCCTTCCGGGCCTCACTGAACCCAGTTAAAGGTTGCCTTGTCTGTTTGGACCAGCCTGGCCCAGATCAAGGATTAAGGCAAGTCTTTTTTCCGGGCCGGGCCGGAAGGAACGGTTAATCGTCCATCAACCGGACCGGAAAATGAAACGGAGAAAACGGACCCGCCGGTCCCCCGGTTCAGCGGTTATTTATACTCCCGCCTCATGGTCCGCTCGATGGCCCGGGACTCCTGGCGCTCCCGGATGGACTTCTTCTTGTCCGGGGCGGTCTTGCCCTTGGCCAATCCCAGCTGAACCTTGGCCCGGCCCCTCTTGAAGTAGAGGGAGAGGGGGACCAGGGAGAACCCCCGCTCGGCCACCTTGCCGGTCAGCCGTCTCAGCTCCCCCTTGTGGACCAGGAGCTTGCGGGGCCTGGTGGGCTCATGGTTGCCGTAGTGGGCAAAGGGGTAGGGGCTGATGTGGACGTTCTCCAGCCACAGCTCGCCGCCCTTGATCTTGGCGTAGCCGTCCTTGAGGTTGACCCGCCCCTCCCGGAGCGACTTGACCTCGGTGCCCCTCAAGACCAGCCCCGCCTCCAGGGTCTCCTCGACCTGGTAGTTGAACCTGGCCTTGCGGTTCTTGGCCACCAGCTTGATCTGCTCGGCCATCGGCAACCCCTTGGGCTAGTACAACATCAGGCCGTCCGGGCCGAAGGTCTCGGGCATGATCCGGTTGAGCTCCCGGCGCATGAAGTCCGAGACCTCCTCCTCGGTGGTGAATCGCATCACCTTCTCGGCCAGCTTCAGGCACTGGCCGTGGTCGGCCCGCCTGGTGACGTGCTTGACCCGGGGCACGGCCTGGGGGTTGACCGAGAGTTCCCTCAACCCCAGCCCGATAAGGAGCGGGACCGACCAGGGCTCGGCGGCCATCTCGCCGCACATGGCCACCGGTATCCCGGCCGCCCGGCCGGCCTCCAGGCTCATCCCGATCATCCTCAAAACGGCCGGGTGGAAGGGACGGTACATGTGGGCCACGTACTCATTGACCCGGTCGATGGCCAGGCCGTACTGGATCAGATCGTTGGTCCCCACGGAAAAAAAGTCCACCAGGGAGGCCAGAAGATCGGCCACGAAAACGGCCGAGGGGACCTCGATCATGCAGCCGACCTTGATCAGGGGGTCGAACTCGATCCCCTCCCTGGCCAGCTCGTCCTTGCACTGGCCCAGGATCTCCAAACAGCTCCGGCACTCCTGGACCCCGGAGATCATGGGAAACATGATCCCCACCTGCCCTAGGGCCGAGACCCTTAAGATCGCCCTGAGCTGGACCTTGAAGATGTCGGGCCGGCGCAGGCACAGCCTAACCGCCCGGAGCCCCATGGCCGGGTTCATCTCCGGGACCAGGTCGAACTGGTGGGCGAACTTGTCGCCCCCCAGATCCAGGGTTCTGATGGTCACCGGCCGGCCGGCCATCTTCTCCACCACCTGCCGGTAGGCCCGGAAAAGGGTCTCCTCGTCGGGCAGGTCCGGCTGGGAGAGGTAGATGAACTCGGTCCTGAACAGGCCGATCCCGTCGGCGCCCTGGCTCAGGGCCGAGTCGACCTCGCCCGGCTGCTCGATGTTGGCCTTGATGGTCAGCTCCAGGCCGTCCTGGGTCAGGGCCGTCTCCTGGGCCTGGGAGCGCATCTGGGCGCTGAAGACGGCGTAGCGGTAGCGGAGATCCTCGTAGGTGATAAGGGTCTCGTCGTCGGGATCGACGATCACCTCGCCGTGGGTCCCGTCCAGGATGATCAGGCTGCCGGAGGGGATCCTGGTGGTGGCCCGTTCCAGCCCGACCACGGCCGGCAGCTCCAGGGCCTGGGCCACGATGGCGGTATGGGAGGTCCGGCCGCCCATCTCGGTCACGAAGCCCATGACCCGCCTGACGTCCA
>Ga0068714_10004401_pt1 | contig 15821 bp, 16 predicted proteins | sample MTBNYHSulfiMetaG_FD_62988 | JGI IMG/M metagenome (GOLD analysis project Ga0068714, IMG submission 62988) | Enrichment culture microbial communities from rom New York Harbor, USA that are MTBE-degrading - MTBE-NYH (New York Harbor Sulfidogenic)... | ecosystem: Environmental > Aquatic > Marine >...
TACCAGGAGGGGTGGTTCCACTCCGAGCGCAGGAAGGCTCCGGCCGACACGAAGGACCAGAACCTTTCCCTTTCCGAGGCGATCGAGAGGCAGGAGAAAATCGAGGCGGTGTTTCGCAGCCTTCCCGGCAAAGAGTGCGGCCTTTGCGGGTCGCCCGACTGCCGGACCTTTGCGGAGGACGTAGTGGACGGATTGGTCGGCCTGGACCATTGCGTCGCGCTGAACCTGAAACGACGAGGCTAGAATAAAGTGAAAGTCGAAGAGATTGCGAAGCGGTTGGAGCTTTCGGCGGCGACCGGCGAGAAGGGGCTGGACCGGGAAGCCGACGCGGGGTACTGCGGGGATCTCCTGAGCGATGTCATGGCCAATTCCAAGAAAGGCGCCCTCTGGCTGACGATCCAGTCTCACCAGAACATCGTGGCCGTGGCGGTGCTCAGGGAATTGGCGGCGATCATCCTGGTCAACGGAAGGGTCCCCGACGAAGAGACCAAGACCAAAGCGGAAGCTGAGGGCATTCCCATCCTCCTTTCGCCCCTGCCGGCCTACGAACTGGCAGGAAAGCTCTGTGAAATCGGCATCGGCAGGATATCGGGTTGAGGTCCTACAAGGTCGACTTGCACATCCACTCTTGCCTCTCTCCCTGTGGGGAGCTCGAAATGAGCCCGAAGGCCATCGTGGAGAAGAGCCTGGAGAAGGGACTGGACCTGATCGCCGTGAGCGACCACAACTCCGCCGAGAACGTGGGCGCCGTGATCAGGGCGGGGAGGCAGCGGGGGCTCGCGGTGCTGGCGAGCCTGGAGATCTCCTCCAAGGAGGAAGTGCACAGCCTGGCCGTGTTCGATCGGGAGGAGCAAGCCCTGCAGATGCAGACGCTCATCTATCGGCACATGCGGGGAACCAACCGTCCCGATCTGTTCGGCGACCAGGTGGTGGTCAACGAGTTCGACGAGGTGGAAGGCTTCAATGATCGGCTGCTCATCGGGGCGGTCCAACTGGACCTGCAGGAGATCGTCAAAGCCGTGCACCGGCTCGGGGGGCTGAGCATCGCCTCTCACGTGGACCGGCCGAGTTTCAGCATTCTGAGCCAGCTCGGTTTTTTCCCCGACGACGTGGAACTGGACGGGGTGGAGGTGTCGCGGCACACGACGCCCGAGAAAGCCAGGGCGGAAATTTCGGGTCTGGAGAGGTTCACCGTGGTTACCTTTTCGGATGCCCATTTCCCCGACGACATCGGGAAGCCTTACACGTGCTTTCTCCTGGAATCGCCGAGCGTGGCGGAGATCCGCCTGGCCCTGAGAGAAGAGGACGGCCGAAAGGTGGTTTATTAGGTGCGGGAGATGTCGCTGCACATCATGGATGTGGCGGAGAACGGCATCGGCGCCGGCGCCAGCCTCATCCAGATCGGCGTGGCGGAAGACAGGAACGCGAACCGTCTGACCGTCACGATCAGGGACAACGGCCGCGGGATCCCGGCCGATCTACTGGACAAAGTGATGGATCCGTTCTATACCACCCGGACAACGAGGCGAGTGGGGCTGGGTCTGTCCCTGTTCAGAGAGGCGAGCAGGCGGTGTGAGGGAACGTTTGAAATCAAGTCCAGGGAGGGGGAAGGCACCGAGGTCCGCGCTTCTTTCCGGCTCGACCACATCGATCTGGCGCCCCTCGGGGACATGGTCGGTTCTCTGACGAGCCTCATCGTGGGAAATCCCGAGGTGGATTTCGTTTACACCCACGAGGTGGACGGCAGGGTGTTCCGGCTGGACACGCGAGAAGTGAAGCAGGAACTGGACGGGGTGGAGATCACCCACCCGGAAGTCGTCAGGTTTATCGGCGATATGGTCCGGGAATCGCTGGCAGAGATCCGAAAGGGCTAAGGTCTTTGCCGGGAAAGGTTCGGAGGCACGGGATGGCAAAACTGACCATTGAGGATTTGAAAAAAATCCGGGAAAGTGCAAAAAAGACCACGGCCCTTCGCGAGGGCGAAACCAACGTCAAGATCACGGTCCACATGGGCACCTGCGGGATTGCAGCGGGAGCCAGAGAGGTGATGGACGCCCTTCTGGAGGAGATGACCCAGGCGGACCGGCAGGACATCAGGGTGGTCACGTCCGGATGCATGGGCATGTGCAGCAGCGAACCCAACGTGACCGTCGAGATGCAGGGCAAGGATCCCGTGATCTATCAGCACATGGACAAGAACAAGATGCGCCAGGTTTTCAAGCGCCATGTCCTCATGGGTGAGGTTCAAACCGACTTCGCCCTTGCGAGAATGAAGTAACCCGGTGCGGGTCGATCGGGATGGATGAGGAGGCTTGCGAATGACCGTCAGGATGGATTTGCTTCTGTGCAGCGGCACCGGCTGCCAGGCGTCGGGAAGCCTGGAAGTGCGTGATGCCCTCAAGAAGGAACTGGCCCGGCACAAGCTGGAGAGCGAGATTCGGATCATTGAAACGGGCTGCAACGGCTTTTGCGCCCAAGGGCCGGTCATGATCGTCCAGCCGGAAGACATCTTCTATCAGAAGCTGACCGCGGAAGACATCCCTCACCTCGTGGAGGAACACTTTCTCAAAGGCCGCCCTGTAAAGAAGCTTTTCTACAAGGAACCGGCCTCCGCAGAAACGATTCCCAGCATGGACGACATTCCTTTCTACGCCAAGCAGAAGCTCATCGTCCTGAAGAACCGCGGTATCATCGACCCGGAAAACATCGACGAATACATTGCCCGGGACGGCTACGTGGGCCTCGGAAAGGCACTCCTTGAAATGACCCCGGAGGAGATCATCCGGGAGGTGAAGACCTCCGGCCTGAGAGGCCGGGGCGGTGCAGGGTTCCCGACCGGTGTGAAGTGGGAGTTCGCCCACAAGGCCGGAGGAGACGTGAAGTACGCCCTGTGCAATGCCGACGAAGGAGACCCGGGTGCTTTCATGGACCGGAGCGTGCTGGAGGCGGACCCCCACGCGGTGCTCGAGGGGATGATCATTGCCGGCAAGGCGATCGGCGCCCGCCAGGGCTACATCTATTGCCGGGCGGAGTACCCTCTGGCGATCAAGCGGCTCAACATCGCGATTCGCCAGGCGCGGGACTACGGCCTTCTGGGGAAAGACATCCTGGGAAGCGGGCATGACTTCGACATTGAGATCTACCAGGGCGCAGGGGCCTTTGTGTGCGGCGAGGAGACGGCGCTCATGCACTCCATCGAAGGAAAGCGGGGCATGCCCAGGCCCCGGCCGCCCTTTCCCGCCCAGCAGGGCCTGTGGAAAAAGCCCACGGTCCTCAACAACGTGGAGACCTACGCCAACATTGCCCAGATCATCCAAAACGGGGGGGCCTGGTACGCCGGCATCGGCACCGAATCGAGCAAGGGCACCAAGGTTTTCGCCCTCACCGGCGCGGTGAACAACATCGGCCTCGTGGAAGTGCCCATGGGGATATCCCTCAGGGAGATCATCTACGACATCGGGGGCGGCATTCCGAAGAAGAGGAAATTCAAAGCCGTCCAACTCGGCGGGCCTTCCGGAGGATGCATCCCGGAGCAGCATCTGGATACCCCCGTGGACTATGAATCCATCGTCAAGGTAGGGGCCATCATGGGGTCAGGCGGCATGATCGTGATGAACGATCAGACGTGCATGGTGGACATGGCCCGGTTTTTCATGGACTTCATCCAGGACGAATCGTGCGGGAAATGCACCCCCTGCCGCGAGGGAACCATGCGCATGCTCCAGATCCTGGAGAAGATCACCCGCGGCCACGGAGAGGAGGGCGACATCGAACTCCTGGAAGAACTGAGCGACATGATCAAGAACTCGGCCCTGTGCGGTCTCGGACAGACGGGCCCGAACCCGGTGCTTTCCACGCTCCAGTATTTCAGGGACGAGTACGAAGCCCACATCTATGAGAAGCGATGCCCGGCCAAGCGCTGCGCCGCTCTCCTCCGTTTCGAAGTGGACGTGGACAAGTGCATCCAGTGTGGTATTTGTTTCAAGCGGTGTCCTTCAGGCGCCATCCGGTGGCAGAAAAAGGAACCGGCCTTCATCATGAAGGATAAATGCATCAAGTGCCTGAGCTGTATTACCAACTGTCCCGCGGACGCGATATCCTGATTCGCCCCGCTGATCGTTTTCTGTGTAAGCGCCCCTCGGTCGCCGTCCGATGACTCCCTGTCCCCCGGCGGGAGACGGGGAAGGGGTTATCGGGAACCGCCGAAGCGAAGGGGTGAGAGGTTGCTGAACGCTACTAAGACCTTGGGAGAATGGAATCGATGGAAGGAAAAGACGAGCTGAAACTTGCTTACACCCTTGCCGTGGTCCTCTTGCTGATCGGTGTCGTGGCTTACGCGGCGCTTCCCCTCAAGGACCCTGATCCGCCCGTCAGGATCATGTTCGAGAGCACGGCGGGCAACGTGCTGTTCGACCACGTGGAGCACGCCTCGCCCATGGGCTACGGATTCAGATGCGAGGACTGCCATCACGATATCGAAGGAGAGGGGGAGAGGCCTTCCGCCTGCGGCGAATGTCACACGCCGGAAGGAGAAGACGGACCCAAGCGGGCGGACGCGTTTCACAACCAGTGTCAGGGCTGCCACGACGAGCTTGGACTGGGGCCTGTGGACTGTTCAGGGTGTCACGTGCTTTAGCCACGCATACAGAACAGGGAAGAGCCCTTCCCGAAGGGAATTTCAGGAGGTGCAACACATGATCAAGCGATCGTTCTTCAGTCTGGCAAAGCCCAGACTGACCTATCCGGTCTCGAAGCCCGATCGGAGCGAGGTGGTCGAAATCCCCCTGCCCGTCAAGGCCAGCGTCCTTGTCGACGCGCCGTCCGCCGGGGCGAACGGATTGCCGATCCGGCAGGGGGACCCGGTAAAGACGGGGCAGCGAATCGGGTTTCCGGGGGACGGGAACTCCGTGATTGCTCCCGTCACAGGCGTCGTTTCTCAGATTTCGACGGTGACGGGGTATCTGGGACGAAAACTGACATCGATCACCTTCGACGTGGCGAAAGACGATGTGTGGGATGATGCGTACCGTGCCTCGGGGGACATGGCCCCGGCGGAGAGAATCTCCGGGTTTCTCAGATCCCTTCCCGGCCAGCCGGATTTCGCTTCCGTGGTGGGTTTTCAGCCGCCCCTCAAGACGATCGTGATCTACGGGATCGACAAGGATCTGCTGGTTTCGACCAATCAGTGCGTCGTCCGAACCCGCCTCGAGGACCTGATCAGCGGGGTCGGGATCCTGAAGCAGGTCTTCAGGCAATGCCGGATCATCCTTTTAGTCCCGTCGGGGTTGGGGCTCCAGGCCGAGAGGACCGGCGTGGAAGTGAAGGCGGTGACCCCCGACTATCCCGACCTTCTGCCCCGGGTGCTCATGAAGCGTTTCCTGGGCAAAGAAGTGCCTGCGGGCAGCCGGTGCGAGGAACTGGGCGTGGGCTTTTTAAGTGCGGAGGCCGTGGCCAATGTGGGGACAGCCTTCGAGGCCGGCCGCATCCCGGTCGACAAATTGCTCACGGTGATCCGGAAGGACCACTCGGTCGTCAACGTGAGGGCGAGGATCGGAACCCCCGTCCGGGAGATCCTGAGCACCCTGGAGATCGAAACCCGCAGCGGGGACCGGCTGATCCTCGGCGGCCCCATGACCGGGCTGTCCATCTATTCCGAGGAAACGCCCGTGCTGGCGGACACGGACGCCCTGATGGTGCAGGACGCAAGCCGGGGTGCCCGGTTTTCCGACACCCACTGCGTGAACTGCGGCGAGTGCGTGAGAGTCTGCCCTGCGAACATGCCGGTCAACATGCTCATCCGGGTGCTCGAGAACCGGATGTACGACGAAGCGGTTCACACCTACGATCTTCTGTCCTGCGTCGAGTGCGGGCTGTGCAGTTTCGTCTGCATCGCCCGTATCCCTATCTTCCACTACGTGATGCTCGGCAAGTACGAGTACGATCGCATGAAATCAGCGGAGGGTTCCAATGCTTAACGAAAAACTCTATGCGGGCGCACACGCCCCGTTCTGGCACAACGGGAGCAGCATCCGGGACAAGAGCTACAACACCATCCTCGCTGCCCTCCCCGCGGTGCTCATGGGGATCTACCTGTACGGGGTTCCCGCCCTGCGGGTTGTCGCCCTGGCCGTGTCCAGCGCCATGATCTGGGAGTGGCTCATCCATCGAATCATGAGAAGACCGACCACGATCGGCGACGGCAACGCGGCGGTCATCGGCCTGATGCTGGGCATGCTGATGCCGGCCACCATGCCCTGGTACGCGGTGATTACAACCAGCTTTGTGGCCATGGTGGTGGGCAAGCTCATCTACGGCGGCATCGGCTGCAACCCGCTCAACCCGGCTCTCGTGGGCTTCGCGATTCTCATGTTGTCCTGGAAGGCCCTGGTGAATTTCGATGCGGCCCTCGTTCGCTACGACATGAATTTCAACATGCTCTACCCTCTGGGCGCGGTGAAGCACTTCGGTGTCGGGGTAGTCGAGCGGTACGACCTCTCCGATCTCCTCTGGGGAAAACAGGCGGGCGGCATCGGCGCCACCTTCGGACTCGGCCTGATTGTCGGGGGGTGCTATCTCATCGCGAGGGGGTTCGTCCGGTGGGAGATTTCCCTGTCCTTCCTCGTCGGGCTTCTCCTTGCGGCCTGGATTTTCCACTCGGCCGACCCGGCCAAGTACGCCGGCCCGGCCTTCCACTTCCTGACCGGATACACCCTCCTCGGCGCTTTTTTCCTTGCTCCGGATGATTCTTCCTCCCCGGTCAATTTTGTCCCCATGATTCTCTACGGCCTGGGCGGCGGCGTGCTCACGGTGTTGATTCGCAACCTCGGCGCCTTTCCGGACGGCGTGGTTCTAGCCATCCTGATGATGAATGTGGCCAACCCGCTCCTGGACAAGATCCGGCCGAGGGCCATGGGAAGGAGGGAGTAAAGCAATGCGCGAGATGGTGAAACTCTTTGTGGTGGTTGTTCTGTTCAGCATGTTCTCCGGCGGCCTCCTGGCCGCGGTCAGGGGCGGCACGCAGGAGAAAATCGAATATCAGCAGCTCAAGTTCGTGAAGGGGCCGGTGCTCCAGAGTGTGTTCAAGGAGGCTTCCAACGACCCGCTCACGGACCGCTTCAAGGTCAAGGACGGCAAGGAGGAGGTGACCTGCTTTCCGGGGATCTTGAACGGCAAGAAGGCCGTCGCCATCGAGGGGTTTGGAAAGGGGTACGGGGGAGACATCGGCGTCATCGTCGCCATCAATGTGGAGAACGGCCAAATCATGGGCGTCGGCGTGACCACCCACAGCGAGACCCCCGGACTGGGTTCGAGGGCCAAGGAAGACCCCTCCTTCACGGCCCAGTTCAACGGCCTGCCCGTCGAAGGGGACCCCTTCAAGGTGAAAGGCGACGGGGGCAAGATCGATGCGCTCAGCGGGGCCACCGTGACCTCACGCGGCGTGTGCGGCGCCGTGAACTCCGCTGTTGAGACGTATCAGCGGCTGAAACCCTCAATCATGGAAAAACTCAAGGCAAAAGCTTAGGGCCACAGGAGACAAGGAAACATGGCGAATAAGAGCGTATTTCAAGAGTTTACAAAGGGTTTGTGGGCCGAGATCCCTCCTTTCCGTTTGGTGCTCGGCCTTTGTCCTATCCTGGCGGTGACCAAGAGCGTGGACAACGGGATCGGGATGGGTGTGGCCACCACCTTCGTGCTGGTCTGCTCGAACGTGATCATTTCCCTGCTGAAGACGGTGATTCCGAAGCAGGTTCGCATCGCTTGCTACATTGTGGTCATCGCGACCTTTGTCATTGTCGTTGAATTGATGATGCAGGCCTATGCCTACCCCCTGTTCCTGCAGTTGGGCATCTTCATCCCGCTCATCGTGGTCAACTGTATCGTTCTGGGCCGCGCAGAGGCTTTTGCCTCGAAGAACGGCGTCGTGGCATCCCTGGCGGACGGTCTCGGGATCGGGATCGGTTTCACCTTGTCTCTGACCGCCCTGTCTTCGCTGCGGGAGATTCTGGGGAACGGGACTTTTTACAAAATGCCGGTGTTCGGGCCTGACTTTGAGCCTTTCCGGTTCATGGTCGAAGCTCCCGGGGCGTTCGTCTGCCTGGGGCTCATGCTGTGCATCATGAACATGCTTGGAAAGAAGTAGGGAGGGAGATCCATGGGAGACTACATGCTGCTTTTCATCAGTTGCATCTTCGTGAACAACATCCTGCTGATGCAGTACCTCGGAAACTGTCCCTTTCTGGGCACCTCCAAGAAGATGGAGACCGCCGCCGGCATGGCCATGGCCGTCGTCTTCGTGCTGGTCATGGCGGGAGCCATCACCTGGGTGACGCAGCACTTCCTTCTGAAGCCATTCGGCTACGAATACCTCAGGACGCTGGCCTTCATCCTGGTAATCGCCTCTCTCGTCCAGTTTGTCGAGCTCTTTTTGAAAAAGAGCATCCCCACCCTGTACGCCGGCCTGGGGATCTTTCTTCCCCTGATCACGACGAACTGCGCCGTCATGGGCGTCTGCCTCATCAACATCAAGGAGGAGTATTCGTTCATCGAGTCTCTGGTTTCTTCCTTCAGCTACGCGGTGGGTTTCGGCCTGGCCCTGATTCTTTTTGCCGGCGTGCGGGAGCGCATCCAGCTGGCCAGGGTGCCGAAGCCCTTGCAGGACACCTCCATCGGCCTGGTCACCGCCGGAATGATGTCGCTTGCGTTCTTCGCGTTCAAAGGCATGGCCTAGAAGAAAGAAGATTGAAACCGCCCGGTTGCAGGTTATTATTCGTTAAGGATACCTTTTGACGACGAGGAGGCATTTAAATGCTCGGAGGGTTGCTCATCATGGGGTGCCTGGGCGTGCTCTGCGGCGTAGGGCTCGCGCTGGCTTCCAAAATATTCTATGTCTACGTGGATCCTAAGATCGAGGCGGTGACCGAAGCTCTGCCGGGCGCAAACTGCGGCGGCTGTGGATTGCCGGGCTGCTCGGCAAACGCGGAAGCCATCGTGGCGGGCAAAGCCTCTCCCTCGTCGTGCGTGGCCGGCGGTCCGGACCTGGGGGCGCAGATCGCCGAGATCCTGGGCGTGAAGCTGGAAGCCAGGGAGCCCGACGTAGCCAGGCCGGGCTGCACCTACGGATTTCAGGATGCGGACCTCAAATTCAGGTACGAGGGCATCAAGGACTGCCGGGCCGCCGTCCTGCTCCACGGGGGATCCAAGGTCTGTCCCATCGGGTGCATCGGTCTGGGAACGTGCGCCAGAGCCTGCCCTTTCGACGCCCTGTCCATGGGGCCCGACAATCTCCCGGTGGTGGATCTGGAGAAGTGCACCGGATGCGGGACCTGTGAGAGGATCTGCCCCAAACACATCATCACCCTGACGTCCAATACGCGGCGCGTCGAAAGGGAGTACACCACGGAAGAGTGCTCGGCGCCCTGCCAGAGAGCCTGTCCGGCCGGGATCGAGATCCCCGTCTACATCAAGAAGATCAAAGAAGGCGACTACCCGGGAGCGGTGCGCGTGATCAAGGAGACGAATCCTTTTCCGCTGGTCTGCGGACGCATCTGTGTCCATCCCTGCGAGTACGAGTGTCGAAGAAACCTGGTGGACGAGCCCGTCGCCATCAACCACCTGAAGCGATTTGCCGCGGATTACGAAATGAACTCGGGACAGCGGGTCCAGATCCCGAGGGCGCCGGCCTCCGGAAAGCGGGTCGCGGTGGTTGGAGGCGGAGCCGAAGGCCTGACCGCGGCTTATTTCCTCAACCGCTTCGGTCACGACGTGGAGGTGTTCGAGGGATCGTCACGGCTTGGAGGGCTTCTCCGCACCGGCATCGCGGAAAACCGGCTGCCCCGGAAGGTGCTCGACTACGAGATCGACGGCATCCTCGACGCCGGCGTGGAGGCAAGGACGGAACGGAAACTGGGCCGCGATTTCACGGTGGATTCCCTTCTCAAAGAGGGCTTCGAGGCCGTCGTGGTCACGGTGGGCGGCTGGGACGCCCAGATGGCCGACAGGGAGCGGGGCGAGATCCTGCCGGGCGTCAGCCTTCTCATCGATTTCATGCTGAAACAGAGGGAAGGGAAGACCGGTGCAGCGGGCAGGAAAATCATGATCCTCGGAGGAGGGCCGGCGGCCCTTCAAGCCGCCCTGGGCTGTGTCGAAGAGGGGGCCGAGCAGGTTCACCTCGTGCAGAGAAAAAGGCGGAATCAAGTCTTTTACCCGGAAGACCAGTTCGAGAAGGCGCAGGCCGCGGGAGTCCGGTTCCATTTCGGGAAGGCGGTGACCAGGATGATCGGCCTGGGGCCTGACTTGAGCCAGGTGGAAATTTCCTCGGTCTCTGCGCAGGGAAGACCCGACGAGCAGAGAGAGCTTATCCCGGTGGACCTCCTGCTCACCGGCGCCGGCCGCTTCCCGGAACTGATTTACGTGGAGCCCAGGAAGGAGGAGGAGACGAGCGAGGTGGTTCAGGGAGGACCGATTCCTTGGGAGACCCTCGTCCCTTACGCGAGTCCCTTCGCAGAACAAGACATTGGGATTTTCCGCCCCGGCGAAGCTCTGGGCGACTACAAGGCCGTGGTGGAGGCGATCGGCGCCGGCCGACGGACGGCCAACTCGGCCCACCGCTTCTTGACGGGACGAGAGGTGGAAGCCCCGGCCCTCATGATCAGGAAATACACGGATGTGATCGATGTCCGGGAAATCGAACCGGTGACCGCCTCGCCCCGCGTGCCCATGCCTGAAATCGGAGAGGAGGCGCGCGTTGCAGACCCCAATGCGGAGATCGCTCTGGGCTACTCGGAGGACCAGGCGGTGGAAGAGTCCAAACGCTGCCTGCAGTGCGGTCTGATCTGTTACCGTCGCATCAAGGGGGCGGCGACCCAGGCGTCATAAGGACTTTCGTCATCCTGGGGGAATAGCCGGGCCTGGAGCGAACGGAGCGGTCAAACCGCCTCAAGACCCCGATGCTGACCATGAGGCCTGCCCCTCCGCCCAGGAGAGATGCCGTCGTAGGCGTGACATTCAAAGCTTCGGCCAGACTCCCTCCGGACAGGGCTCCGAGAAGGAGGCCGAGGACCGGTAAGGAATAAACGGCCAAAGAGGCCTTGATGACATTCCCCGAGGGCATGCTGATTTCCACCACGTCCCCCGCCTTGGCCCCCAACTCATTCACCACCTCGACCACGAAATGCTTGTCGTTCTGCACGTGGCAGGATCCGCGGGATTCGCAGGTGGCGCATGCAGAAGACCGTTCGATGCGCACCAGCGCCTTTTGAGGAGAACTCTTCTCCACAACTCCCCGTTCTCTCATCATGGTCGTCTGCTCTCCGAGTTCAGTCCTGCTGATGGGGATCCGTTCTACAAAGCCCCACACCGTCCTTGCGAGGCGCGAAGCGCCGCGGCAATCTCCTGCATTCAAAGATATCCCGACCTGCGATGATTTTCCACCTCAAACTGCAGGGCTTCCTTGTGGTCCGACCGGTTTGCGCGAATCTGAGGCGCAAAAAAGGGTGGAAAAGGGCCAATCATTATGATATTATTACCAATCTAATGCACAGCCTTCTTGCCTGACGGGGTGTTTCCGGTTTCCGTGCCGTGAGGGTATGAGGAGATGGGTAAAATGAAGAGCAAGGCTGCGGAGGAAGTGCCTCCGGAGTCCGGCGAGGTCAATCTGGGTTTTCTCGGCAAGGAATTCCCTGCCCTCCATGAGATCAGGGACCGGGTTCTGATGCTGAGTCTGGGCAACGCCTTTTTGTGCGAAGAAGCTTTCCTGAAAAAATCGGGAAGCGCCGTGGAAGGGCTGCTGGAGAATCTCAGGCAGGAAATACACGCCCTCAAAATGAGGTTCCCGGGCAAGTTCACCACGGAAATCGACACGGACTCCATCATCGAAGACCTGCATGCCCATGCCCAACGTCTCCAGAATCCGAACAAGGGCCTCACGGACAAATGCACCATAGGCGCCCTGGGCCGCGAACTTGAGGATACCCTTGGCGCCCTGACCGTCGCCGTGAGGAAGATCAAGAAAAAGGTGGGGGGCGAAACCCCCTCTTATACGGCAAAGGACGCGGTCGTCGGGGTGCTGGGCAAGGCCAAAACGCCCGCCTCGCTGGCGACGCGGCTCGTCTCACTGGCCGTGAAGACCGTTTTTGTCCTCCTCCTTCTCTCACTTGGGCCCTTGATCTACCTGGGCGTGACCATGGACAGGGAGGGGCCTTTGCTGAAAGAGATCGGCAAGAGCGAGGCGCACATCCAGACCCAGAAAGCGATCATCTCATCCTCGGAAAAGGAACGAGAGACGCTCCTGGGGAAAATCCGATCCATGCAGGCTGACGATCTTCCGCGGGAAACCAAGCTGGAGATCATGGAGATGAATGTGAAAATCCACAGCCTGGACCAGGCGAGGCACAGGGCGGAAGCGGAAATCGCCGACCACGAAGGCAGAATAAAGGACCGGAAGCAAAGGATTCAGGAAGTCCGGGAAAAATCCTTCATGGACCGGTTCTTCCGACGTTAGGAACAAGCCCCGAAGGGCCTTTTCACGAAATCCGCCCGGCTGGATTTCATATCATGAACCTCTGGAACTCTGATTTCGGTCCTGCCGCGGCCGTCTCCTGCCGTTCAATCCCCGATCTGGAGAGCTTCACTCCGGCAACCTCCCCGTCCTTCGCATCGCTGTAGGACAGAGCGAGGGCGACGGCCAAGTCTTCCGCTCCGGGAGGGATCTCTCCGAGTACGAGCACGACAGGACCAGGCACCGAATCGACCTTGATGACGAGATCCGACTCCGCGGCCAGAGAGAGCAGTTTCTCATTTTCCTTTTTGTTCCTGCCCACCACGGCCTTGGTGGTTTCCCCGAAACGAAAATGGCGACCCACCTTGAGCAGTTCGATTTCCCGCACCTCGCAGTCAGGCCGTGATGCGAGCAGATCTTTCAAGCGCCTGGAAAAGATGGGATCGGTGAGGAGGCAACCCCCTGCGGGGGAGGGATACTCGGCGATGTGGAAGGCCTTGGCCAGTTCCATCTGGGGCTTGCGGCTCCGTCCGGAGAAGCCCATCAGCGCCTCCCGGTCCACCCACCCTTTTTCTTCCGGTACGGTGACGGGCAGGAGCTTCGCGGAAAGGGGTCTCAGAACGAGGCCCTGATACCCGCTACGGGCGGCGACGGTGGACAATGCTCTCAGGTTCTGGGACATGGGCCTCTGGCCCAGCACTTCACCGGTGATGATGAAGGCGGCCCTTTCTTCGGCGAGACGATCCCCTGCTTTGCGGAGCATGAGGGCGTGACAATCGATGCAGGGATTCATGTTCCCGCCGTAACCGTGACGGGGGTCTCTGACCACCTCCAGATGGGGTTCGGTGAGATCGACCACCTTGAGGGGGAGGCCGATGACCTCCGCGGAGCTCCTGGCCCGTGCGGATGTGAAAAAGGGGGTTTCAAAAAAAACGCCCAGGACCTCGATTCCCTGGGCCCTGATGAGTTCTGCGGCAAGCATGCTGTCGAGCCCGCCCGAGAAGACCGCCAGTGCTTTCATTGCTATAACCCTGCTTCCTCCATCTCTTTGAGCAGGGCTTTCTGCTTCTTGCTGGGCTTCTGAGGGACGGCCACGCTCACCTGCACAAACGCATCCCCGCGGCCGTTTCCACCCATGACGGGCATGCCGTAGCCCTTGAGGCGAAATCTTGAATTCACCTGGGATCCGGAAGGAATCTTCAATCGCAACGTCTTGCGGTCGATGGTGGGGACCTCGATCTCGGTTCCTGACAGGGCTTCCGTGAAGCGGATCTCTCGGGTCATGATGAGGTCATCCCCCTCTCTCTTGAACAAAGGGTGGTCGAGGACCTTGATCTGGACGAAGAGGTCTCCTCTGGGTCCCCCCTGAAGGCCCGGTCCGCCTTTACCGGGGATGCGAAGTTTTTTCCCCGTGGCGATCCCTGCAGGTATTTTCACCGAGATCGTCTGCTGGGATTCGCCGTCATGGTAGGTGATCACCTTGCTTGTGGCCGTCGCCGCCTCTTCCAGGGTGATCGAGAGCTCATACACGAGATCCTGGCCTTTGGCCGCGCGAGGGCCGGCCCCGTAACCGTCAAAGCCGAATGGCGGGCGCCTGCCCTTCGAGGAGTATCCCCGGCCCCCGAACATTTGACTGAAGATGTTCTGCGCACTGCCGCCCAACCCGAATTCACTGAAGATGCTGGAGAAATCGAAGTCGCGGAAAATGTCTTCCTGGCTGTAGCGCTGTCCGAAGTGATCCGCCCCGAAGGTGTCGTAGTTTTTTCGCTTTTCAGGATTGCTGAGGACTGCGTAGGCCTCGTTGATCTCCTTGAACTTGGCCTCTGCGGTTTTGTCCCCTTTGTTGTGGTCGGGGTGGTATTTCATGGCCAGCTTGCGATAGGACTTCTTGATCTCTTCCTGGGACGCGGTCTTGGGGACTTCCAGGGTTTTGTAATAGTCTTTTCCGGGCATAAGCTTCCAAAGACGAGCTGATTTTGTCGGTGTTTAAGCTCCACTAGGTTAATCACCGGGCAGGGGCAAGTCAAGGATCTCATTTTTCAATTGATTTAGGCGTTTTTTTGTTGTAGTCGAAGGTATTATTCTGCTCGTTGTCCCTGATATCACCACAGGTCCGTTCTCTCTTTGAACCTTGCCGCTCCCTCGTTTCAGGAGCGGATGGGATGGATGATCATCTGAAAGTTTAGTGATCGCAAGACCGCTTGTCATTTCGACCGAAGGGAAGAATCCTTTGCAGGATCATGGGAAGATTTCTCAGTCGCAGGACCCCCTCGAAATGGCGCGTGCAATTGTGGAAATAGGCTTCGCTGGGATCAACCTTTATCTCGAAGGAGGGAGAACCATGAGAAAAGCGCATCTTCTGTTAACCCCCGTCATTTTGCTGGCCTTCCTGTTTTTCGCCGTTCCCGGCGCGTTCGGTGAAAAACCGATCACCATCGGCGCGCCCCTTTCCACCGCCTTCCTGTACGGGTGGGGTGCAGAAAGGGGGATCAAGCTGGCCGTCAAGGAAATCAACGACGCAGGCGGCGTCAACGTGGGCGGCAAGAAAAGGCCCTTTGCCGTGGAGGTGATCGACACGAGGGACCTCGAGCCGGGGGTTCCGGTGAGCGATGCCCTGATGGCCGTGGAGAAGCTCATCCTCGAAAAGAACGCCGACTTCCTCATCGGCGGACCGGTGCGATCCGAGGCGGCCTTGGCCGCCATGGACCTCCTCGGCAAATACAAGAAGGTTTCCATCCTCACCACCGGGGTTCTCACGCCCAAGTACCACGCCCGGGTGGCCGAGGAATACGACAAGCTGAAGTACTGCTTTCGAATCCACGGGGAAGCGGTGCAGCTGGTCAAGGAGATCATGGCCTGCTTCACGGAACTCAAGGAAAACTACGGGTTGACCAAGGTGTTCATCATGGTTCAGGACGTGGCCCATGCCAGGGGAGGCGGAGATGTGCTCGGCAAGGTGGCGTCCAAGGCAGGCTGGACCATCGACGGGACCGAAGTCTACCCCACGGGGACCACGGACTTCTCCATGGGTCTCCTCAAAGCCAAGAAGGCGGAATCCCAGATTCTCAACATCTGGATGGACATGCCTGAAAGCTCCATCCTTCTGAAACAGTGGTACGAACTCCAGATCCCGGCCCTTCCTTTCGGGTCCACCCTGGCCGCAGCCGAACAGCCGGGCTTCTGGAAAGCCACCGAAGGCAAGGGCGAGTACACGCTCTGCAACGTGGTCAACGCGGGAAACGCGCCTTCCAATGCCACGCCCTGGACCATGAAGTTCTATGACGCGTACACCAAGATGTGGGGGGTCGAGCCCGAAGGACTGGGA
>Ga0068714_10004402_pt1 | contig 15820 bp, 11 predicted proteins | sample MTBNYHSulfiMetaG_FD_62988 | JGI IMG/M metagenome (GOLD analysis project Ga0068714, IMG submission 62988) | Enrichment culture microbial communities from rom New York Harbor, USA that are MTBE-degrading - MTBE-NYH (New York Harbor Sulfidogenic)... | ecosystem: Environmental > Aquatic > Marine >...
TCCACCCTGCGCCACGACGTGATGCGAGACGCCCTCGATACCTACCGCCGGATAGGGGCGTTGTCTATCCCCGTGCTGCTGCTGTGGGGCACCGAAGACCACACCGTGCCTTTCGAGAGGCATCACATCTTGCAGGAGGCCATTCCCCAGGCGGCCTTTCGCCCCATTGAGGGCGCCGGGCACATCCCCCATTACGAACAGCCCGGGGTGGTCAACCCCTTGCTGGTCGATTTCTTGCGGAATGATTGAGGTGTCATTGAGATGCCGCTGAAAGTGCTGATCCGGGGCGGGGGTGACCTGGCCAGCGGCGTGGCGCTGCGTCTGCACCGCGCCGGCATCTCCCTGCTGATCGCCGAACTGCCCCAGCCGCTAGTGGTGCGCCGCCTGGTCTCCTTTGCTGAGGCGGTTTACGCCGGCGAGACCCGGGTGGAAGAGGTCACTGCTCGCCTCGCAGGGGATTTGGCGGAGGCGGAAGCCTTGATGGAGGCGGGCGTTATCCCCGTGCTGGTCGATCCCCAGGCCACCCTGCTGCCGCAGTTGGGGCCTCAGGTGCTGGTGGACGCCCGCATGACCAAGCGCCCGCCGGAACTGGGACTCGAGGCTGCCCCGCTGGTCATCGGGCTGGGGCCGGGCTTCACCGCTGGGGAGAACTGTCACGCCGTGATCGAGACCATGCGCGGCCACACCCTGGGGCGAGTGATCTGGCAGGGAAGCGCCATCGCCAATACTGGAATCCCCGGCTCGATCCACCGACAGAAAGTCGACCGCGTGCTGCGCGCCCCCGCCGATGGCGAATTGATCGCTCACGCCCACATCGGCGACCTGTTGAAAGCCGGACAAGCAGTGGCGGAGGTCGCTGGTCAAGAGCTGCGCGCGCCCTTCGATGGCGTGTTGCGTGGCCTGCTGCACCCCGGCTTGCAGGTCGAGAAGGGCTTCAAGATCGGCGACCTAGACCCGCGCAACGAGCCTAGCTATTGCACGCTGGTATCGGATAAATCGTTAGCGATTGGCGGCGGCGTTCTGGAGGCCATCCTGGCGCGTCCTGACCTCCGGGCGCACCTGTGGGATTGAGATGCAATTAGCGCATGTCCTTCGATTGGGTGAACGGCCTCGCCTGGCTTTGGTCGGCGCTGGCGGCAAGACCACGGCGCTCTTCCAGATCGCCTGCCAGCTTGCTCCTCCGGTGCTGGTCACCACTACCACCCATCTGGCCGCCTCCCAGCTTGGGCTAGCCGATGCCCATTTGCTTGTGGAGAGGCCGGAGGACATCCCAGCGGACGGCAAAGCGCTGCCCGCTGGCGTGCTGCTCTTCACCGGCCCGGTTGGGGAGAATGAGCGTGCTGGAGGATTGGATGATGAAGCGCTGGCCCGCTTGCATGCTTTAGCGGAGGTCGAGGCCCTGCCGCTGCTGATCGAGGCCGACGGCGCCCGTTTGCGAGCGCTCAAGGCTCCCGCCGAGTACGAACCGGCGATCCCCGCTTTCGTCGAGACCGTGGTGGTGCTCGCCGGGCTGGACGGCCTGGGAAAACCCTTAGATGAGGCCAGCGTCCATCGCCCGGAGCGCTTCGGCGAACTTTCCGGCCTGGCGCTGGGCGAGACCATCACCCCCCAGGCGCTGGCGCGTGTGCTGACCAGCCCAGATGGCGGCCTCAGGGCCATCCCGCCGGGAGCGCGTCGGATTGCGCTGCTCAATCAGGCGGATACTCCGGCATTGCAGTCCCAGGGCCATGACCTGGCCGCTAAATTGCTGCCCGCCTATCACGCCGTCCTGGTGGCCTCCTTGTCGCCGCCGGAGGGTGGGGAGGCTGAGGTCTTCGCGGCCCACGAACCGGTAGCCGGGATCGTGCTGGCGGCGGGCGGCTCGAGCCGCCTGGGCGCGCCCAAGCAGCTGCTTGAATGGCGGGGGAAGCCCTTCGTCCGGCACGTGGCGGAAACCGCGCTGCAAGCCGGGCTTTCCCCGGTGGTGGTCGTGACCGGGGCAGGGGCTGAGGGGGTGAACGCCGCTCTTGAGGATTTGCCGGTGTCCATTGCCCACAACCCCGATTGGGAGGCGGGCCAGAGCGTTTCGGTCAAGGTTGGGCTGAGGGCTACGCCCCCGGAGACGGGCGGGGTGATCTTCCTGCTGGTCGACCAGCCGCAAGTACCGGCCACCTTGCTGCGCAAATTGGCGGATGTTCACGCTGCCACACTGGCACCCATTGTGGCGCCAGAGATCGATGGCCGCCGGGGCAATCCGATCCTGTTCGACCGAGACACTTTCCCATCCTTTGCCGCCCTGGAAGGGGATATGGGCGGCCGCCGGTTGCTTTCCCGCTATCCGGTGAGCTGGGTGCCCTGGCTGGACGCCACGCTGAACTTAGACGTAGATACCCCGGAAGATTATCAACAATTGTTAGCCAGTCAGGAATGAATTGAAAGGGGTGGATGCTGAAAAGCACTCCCTTGCGTTCTGCGCAGGGTTGTGCTATGTTCTTAGGGATGTCTGCGATACGGGCTTTTATCGCTATTGAGTTGCCGGACGAGATCCACCGCAAGCTCGAGCAGGTCTCCAATGACCTGCAGGGCCAGCTGGCGGACATGCCGGTGCGCTGGGTGAGGGCGGATAGCATCCACCTGACCCTGAAGTTTCTGGGCGATGTCTCGGAAACCAATGTGGAGATGGTCACCGAGATTCTGGCGGCCGAAGCTGCCGGGCGAGGGCCTTTCGAGATCAGCCTGGGGAGCATGGGCGTTTTCCCCAACGTCAAGCGGCCGCGCGTGATCTGGGTAGGGGTGGAGGCGCCCGACGACCTGGCGGTGCTGCAGCGCCGGATCGAATCGCAGCTCACCCGCCTGGGCTATGCCCCCGACCGCCGTCCCTTCTCACCCCACCTGACGTTAGGGCGCGTCTCGCGCAACGCTGCGCCGCACCAGATACGCGCCTTGAGCGAGGGACTGCAGAAGCAGAAACTGGGCTTCCTGGGCGCCGCGCGGGTGACCGAAGTGCACCTTTTCCGCAGCGATCTCAAGCCCAGCGGGGCGGTCTACACTAAGCTGTTCAGCGCTGTTTTAGCGGGCGAATGAACGTCAATCCATGGCCTTTGAGGTGAACACTGGACGCATTAGAAGTCGCTAGGACGATTGTTGACGCTTTGGAGGATAAGAAGGGCGAAGACATTCTCTTGCTTGACCTGAAAGGGCTGGCGATATTCACCGATTATTTCGTGATCTGCTCCGGCACCAGCGAGCGTATGCTCCGGGCGCTGGTGGATTCGGCCATGGAGCAAGTGCAGGAATCCCACCGCATGAAGGCCAAGGTGGAGGGGGAGCCGGAGGATGGCTGGATGCTGGTGGATTACGGCGATGTGGTGTTGCACGTTTTCTCGGCTCGGCAGCGAGACTATTACGGCCTGGAAGACCTGTGGAACGAAGGGCGGGTGGTCGTGCGTTTGCAGTAAGGGGTAGGTGAGGCCGATAGCAAGGGCGAGGTTGGCCTCGTCCTTTTTATTTGGGTTGTACAGGTGTAACTATGCGATATCGTCGTAGGGGTGGGTTTCAAACCCACCCCTACGGTATTCAAATAAAATCTCCCGCAGGTTTCGCCTGCGGGAGATGGCATATTCTTGGGGTGCGGAGGGCTATTCGTAGAACCAGGGATCGAGAGCGCGCGGCCAATCGATGAGCTCCTCTGGCTGGAACCACAGGGCCACTTCCTCCTCCCCCTTCTTCACTGAGTCCGAGGCGTGGGTCAGGTTACGGCCGATCATCAGCCCGAAGTCGTGGCGCACGGTGCCCGGCACAGCCTTGGCGACTGGATCGGTCTCCCCCATGGTCTGTCGCACGGCCTCGATGGCCCGGGGGCCATCCCATACCATCGCCATCACCGGGGCAGACGTGATGTACGCGATCAGCCCCTCGTAGAAGTGCTTGCCTTTGTGTTCGGCGTAATGCTGCTCGGCCAGCTCTTTGCTCACGGTCATGAATTTGGCGGCCACCAGCCGCAGCCCGCGCCGCTCGAGTCGAGAGGTAATTTCCCCAATCAACCCCCTCTGCACGCCATCGGGTTTTATCAGCACCAGGGTTTTTTCCACAATTGCCTCCGTGATGGGTTCTGCAAAAAAAGACTCGGGGCGCGCCCCGAGCTTATCTCAATTGGCTGGTGGGCTTCATCGCAGCAAGCCCTCCGCTTTGGTGTAGCTATCCAGGGCGTCTTGCAAGCGGCCGGCCTTCATGTAGGCGTCCCCGAGCAACTGCCACAGGCCGATGTCCACGGGATGACGGGTCAGCGCATCCTTGAGGTCGGCGATGATTTCTTCGAGTTGGTCGCCCGCTTTGATCAATTTAGCGTAGGCTTCTTTGCCTGCCTCGATCTGCCCGCCCTCCAACGTGCTGCGAGCCTGTTCCAAACCCGCAGCGGGCTCGGCTTCCATCGGCATGGCCGGCTTGGGGGTGAGTGGTTCCTCGGGAGCTTCGATGGGTTCCTCCGGCTCAACCACCAGCGCTTCCGGCACGGCGGCCGGCGGTCTATCACGTTCGGGGATCCACTCGCCGCTTTCGATCTCGTCCCCCACTTCGCCTTCTTCGACGGCGGGGGCTTCCTGGCCTGTCTGCTCCTCGGCGGCCAGGCTCTCCAGCCAGGCCATGGCGTCTTCTTCGCTATCCTGTGGGGGCTCGGCGGCTGGCTCTGGGGCGGCAGGCGGGATCTCAGCGTCGTCTTGCAATGATTTCAGCCATTCGGGGGTGCCTTCATCAGCCTTGGCAGGGGGCGCTGTGGCTTGCTCGGCTTCCTGCCCCAGGCTTTGCAGCCAGGCTTTGATCTCTTCCGTTTGAGTCTGTTCGCTGGGGAGCGGACCTGTGGGCTGCTGTTTGGCGAAATCCTTCAGCCAATCGGGTGATTCGGGCGCCTCCTCCACTTGGCTGGGCTGGGTGCTCTCCAAGCTGGAGGCGAGAGGTGTTTCGGGGGGGACGGCACTTTCCGCTTCACCGCCCAACTCCTTGAGCCAGTCCGGAAGGTCGCCTTCGGGCAGCAGCTCTTCATCGAGCGCCTCCGGGGCCGCTTCGGGCTGGTCGGCTTCGAATTCATCCACCCATTCGGGCGTCTCGGCGGGGCTTTCTTCGGCCGGGGCCTCTTCCTGCGGGGGGGCGGCCGCGTCAAGCTCTTTCAGCCAGTCGGGGGACGGCTGAACGTCCTCGGCGGGCGTTTCCAATACCGAGGCCAGCGCCTCGAGGTCTTCCGGGGATTCGCTTTCGGCCAGCTCTTCTTCGGGCTCCAATTCCTGTAACCAGTCGGGAATCTCAGCTTTGGCGATCTCCGGCTCCTCGCTTTCGGGTGGAGTTTCAAAAGCCTCTGCGGGGCCTTCTTCAATGTCTTCAACAGGCGGCTCGCCCTGCTCGTCGGCGAAGGGGGCGGCCGCGGGCCGCCCTTCAGCCTCTGCCTGCTCGGCCTCTAATTCACTCAGCCAATCGGGTAGCTCTTCGGGTTCGTCCGGCGGAGTTTCCTCGGCCGCCTCGGCGGTGCTGGTGAGGGGGGTGTCGAAGGCGGTGGCGCTTTCCTCGATGGGCTGGCTCAGCCAGTCGGGGAGGGGTTCGCTGTCTTCAGGTGCGGCAATTTCGTTCATCGGCGCGGGCGGGGCCACTGGCTCGGGGGGAAGACCGCCAGTTCCCCTTTCCAGGTGCTCCAGCCTATCGACGGTAATGACCTGCTCGGGGGCTTCCCGGGGCAGCAGGCGGTTGCCGGGGGCGTGGGCGGCGTAAGGATCGAGGGCGTACACCCGGCGCAGATATTTGCCGGCCTCCTCTTCACGGTTGGCGCTCAGTAATATCTTGGCAAGCAGGCGGTTGGCCTCGAAGCAATAAGGCAGCTTGCTCAGCAGCTGGGTGCAGGTCTCGGCGGCTTCGACCTCTTTGCCGGCCTTGGCGTACACCTGCGCCAGGAGGATTTGCAGGTCGGGCCGCTGGGGGTCTTCGGAGAGGGCGGCGCGCAGTTCGGCGATGGCCTGCTCGTAGAGGTCGCCGTGGGCGTACATGCGTGAGAGCGCCCCACGCGTCAGGCGGATTTTGGTGGGTTCGAGCCCGTCGCGGCGGCCGTACAGGCGGCGCAACTCGTCCTGTATGGCTTGGTTGGAGGGCTGGATCTCGAAGGCGCGCTCCATGTGCCACAGGGCGGCGTCCAGGTTGTTCTCGCTTTCGCGGATGATGCTCATGCCCAGGTGGGCGACGAAGTCATCCGGCACGGAGGACAGGACGCGCTGGAAGATATCGGCGGCGTCGGTATAGCGCTGCGACTCGAGAAAAGCCTTGCCCAGCAAGCGGTAGCTGTCGATGTGCTTGGGGTAGGCCGCCAGGATGTGCCTACAGTGGGCGATGCCTTCTTCGATCTTGCCTTGATCGATCAGGTCTTCGATCTCTTGGTCGTAGGCTCTCAGTGCGATTTTTGCCATCTATGGCGCTCCTCCCTATCTAGTATGCCCTAATCTTGGGGAAGTTGCAAGTGGTTTTAGGGCATAGTTGAGTGTGGGGTAGGGATACAAGACCCTAGGCTTGTGCATTTTGTCGTAGGGTGGGTTTCAAACCCGCCCCTACCTTTGTTGATTGCGTGTAGCCTAGCCTCTTGTGGGCGTTTGGCGCGCGAAATGGGCGCAAGGCTCTATACTACAGGTGGCGTTTGGGAAAATTGATGGTTGACAAAATTATAAAATTTGGTTAATCTAAATATGATATTAGTTATGACTTATGAGGAGGCCACTATGTCGACCACAGATATCAGAACCTTGAGCCCCGCCCAAATCTGTCTGCGGGGCGTTCGCATGGTCGGCCCGCTCGAATTGTTGATCGGGCTATGCTTATTCCTGTCGGCGGGGACGCTCGCCTGGGCGCAGGCCTGGGCGCTGATAGCAATGGATGTTATCTATTTCGCCATTTTCCTCTATTGGGGGGTGCGCAACGACCCCGATCTTTTGACGGAGCGTTCTCGGGCCTTGAAGCACGAGTCCCGGCGCCGGTGGGACATAATCCTCATCCTGGTGTATTGGCTGTTTACTATCGCCCTTTACGTGATCGCCGGGCTGGATCACGGGCGCCACCACTGGTCTAGCGTGCCTATCTGGGTGCAGGCGGTGGCCTTCATCCCCTTGCTAGTGTCCTACGTCTTCACCTTCTTGGCGCTCTCCAATAACCCTTACGCTTCGGGGGTGGTGCGCATCCAATTCGAGCGTGATCACAAGGTAGCCTCCGGTGGCCCCTATCGCTACTTGCGCCATCCGATGTACCTCGGCAACCTTCTTTATAGCCTGAGCCTGCCCCTGTTCCTGGACTCGTGGTGGGCGCTGATCCCCGGCGTGCTGGCGGTGGCCTCTTTCGTGGTGCGCACGGCGTTGGAGGACAAAACGCTGCGGGAGGAGTTGCCCGGCTACGCGGAATATGCCCAGCGGGTGAAATATCGCTTGGTGCCGGGGGTGTGGTAGGTTAGTTGGGGTGGTTGGGTAGTTGGGTGGTTGGATGCTTGGATAATTAGAGAGAATAAACCTGGGACGGGCTCTACCGCCCCAGGTCTTTGCGTTCAACTATTGGCAGTATCCCCCCTACCTTTTATTAGCCTCTCACGCGAATTGCGAGATGTTGATCCCGCCGCGCAGGGCGGCCTTCAACTGCACTTGCAAGTTCCAGTCTGCGGTGGCGATGCCGTTGGAGAACACGATGTGATCCTTGGGCACCAGCCCAAGCAGGGAGTTCAGGCGGAAGGCGTCGAATTCCCCGGCGGTCATGTCTTGCATGGCGTCGATGAACTCCTTGCTCGCCAGCACGAAGTTGAAGACCTCATCATCGTATTCGCGGCGCTCGATCTTAGTAATCTTGGCCTCGCCCTTGATGGTGTGCACCCGGTCGCCCTCTTGCAGGATGTTGGCGGAGACCAGGTAGTTGTAGCGCACGATCACCGGGTGGAAAGCGGTCATGCCGATGGCGAATTCGTCCCCGTCCTCAGCTTCGACCTCGATGTGCACCACCGGGATCTTCTCCGGGCCGGCGATGTTATAGGCCACGTAGGCGATCGAGCCGTCAATTGAGAAGATCACGTCCCCTACGTCATCCGGGCCTTTGTAGGCTTGAAGCTTCTCGATCTCTTTCTCCTCGCCATTCCCCAGCAAGACCTTGGTGCCGCGCACGAAGCAACCGTTGGCGCCCCGGCTGCCTGTCGGGCATGGCCAGCCGGAGGGCTTATCGCACCACCAATTGCCATTCTTATCCCGCCAGCGGCGGCGACCACACGTGGGGCACCACGGCCCCTCTGCTCTTGAGGGCATGTTATTCTCCTTTCGATCTGTGAAGGTGGTTGATATCGTTTTCCCGCAATGATTCTGCGCATTGAGTAACAAATCCACGGAGATGATATCACCTATTGTGAGGTTATGCACAATATACGCGATAGTGAAACAGGCGCAAAAGTGCCCTATTGGAACGCAAACCGGGGCGGATCACTCCGCCCCGGCATTGTTCAGTTTGTGAGTTTTCTTGCGGTGCTAACTTGTTACCGACAGCGCCTCGCTCCCCTCGGCTTGCTCGGGCCGGTCGCTGCGGCGCACTGCCCACAGGATCAGAGCGATGGAGATCGCCACAGTGATCAGGATGGCGGCGCTCAGCCCCTCGAACTGCACCACGATGGGCGCCAGGATCAGGGAGACCAGGTTCATCACCTTGATCATCGGGTTGAGGGCCGGGCCGGCGGTGTCCTTGAGCGGGTCGCCGACGGTATCGCCGACCACCGAAGCCTTGTGGTTCTCGCTGCCCTTGCCGCCGAAGTTGCCGTCTTCTATGTACTTCTTGGCGTTATCCCATGCGCCGCCTGAGTTGGCCATGAAGACCGCCTGCAGCTGTCCGGAGAGGATCACCCCGGCCAGGAAGCCGCCCAGGGCCTGCTCCTTGAGCAACAGCCCCACGGCGATGGGGGAGAGGATAGCGATCAAGCCCAGCGGGATCAGTTCGGTTTGGGCCGCACGGGTGGAGATTGTTACCGCCTTGGCGTAGTCGGGGGTTTGCTTGCCGCTCATCACTTCTGGGATGCGCAACTGTCGCCGCACCTCGGCCATGATGTAGCCCGCCGCCCGGTTGACGGCCTTGATGAGCAGGCCGCTGAACAGCAATGGCAAAGCGCCGCCGATCAGCAGACCGACGAAGACGGTTGGGTCGGCCAGGTTGATGATGCGCTGGAAGCCCTCCGCCCGCTCGGGGGGCAGCACCCGTTCGATGTCGGTGAAGAACGAGCCGAACAGGGAGACCGCCGCGATCACCGCCGAACCGATGGCCACCCCTTTGGTGATCGCCTTGGTGGTGTTGCCGGCCGCGTCCAGGTCGGCCATGATCTGGCGAGCCTCCGGTGAGAACTCCTTCGGCCCGGCAAGCTCGCCGATGCCGTTGGCGTTGTCGGCAATCGGGCCGAAGGTATCCATGCTGACATTGTTGCCGGTGTGGGAGAGCATGCCCACGCCGATCAGCGAGACGCCGAACAGGATGTAGGTGAAGGAGTCGCCGGCGGCCACGCCCTCGCCTTGCATGGCGATCAGGAACAGGGCGAAGACCATGATCCACATGGCGTAGAAGAAGCCATTGACCACGTCCTTTTTGACGAGGCCACGCAGGATCATGAACAGCGCCAGCACCCCACCGACGATCAGCACAGGGATGTGCAGCGCCGCCGGGAAGGTCACCGTGTAGACCAGGATTGAGGCCGTCAAACTGAGCACGATCACGATCACCGACCACACACTGGAGAGGTAGCCCAACGAAAGCCCTTCCAGGATTACCAGCGCCGGGCCGAAAGCCGTTGCCCGGGAGATGTTGTGCACCCGTGGGCTGGTGTGGCTGGTGGCGATTGAGGTCAGCGGGTTGAAGACCACCGCCAGGGCCACGCCTGTGGCGACCAAGGCCCCCAGCGAGAGGTGCGAGATCAGGCTGCTTTCAGGGGATTGCGCCCCGGCGTAGAACACCGATAGCACGAAGGTGGCAGTGATCGTGATGGCGCTGGAAAGCTCGTAGCTTTTGTACATGGCCTCTTCGGCGTCGTCCACATTCCACAGGGCCACGGCGTAGGTGCCCACGATGGAACTGATCACGCCGATGCCGCGTACCAGCAACGGCAGCACGATCCAGAAAAGCTGCCCGGTGATGGCGGTGAGCGCCAGCCCCAGGATCAAGCTGGAAACGATGGTCACTTCGTAGGATTCGAAGATGTCGGCGGCCATACCGGCGCAGTCGCCCACGTTATCTCCCACCAGGTCGGCGATTACGGCGGCGTTGCGGGGGTCGTCCTCTTCCATCCCGGCCTCCACTTTGCCGACCAGGTCAGCGCCCACGTCGGCTGCCTTGGTGTAGATGCCGCCGCCCACCCGCATGAACAGGGCCAGCAGCGTGCCGCCGAAACCGAAGCCCAGCAGCACATCGGGGGCCGCTTTGCCGAAGAAGATGAAAATCATCGTGCCGCCCAGCAGGCCCAGTCCATCGGTGAGCATACCGGTGATCGTGCCGGAGCGGTAGGCGATGCGCAGAGCGTCCTTGAAGCTCTTGCGAGCGGCGTGGGCCACCCGCACGTTACCCTGCACGGCCATGTTCATGCCGATGAAGCCCACCGTGGCTGAGAAGCTGGCGCCCATGGCGAAGGCCACGGCTCGCCCGACGGCGATCCACCACACGGCCGGCTGGCAATCCACCGCCGCGGCGACGCGCTCAGGCTGGAACTCAGCGTAGCCGTTGCTCAGGGCGACCTGCTTGGCGGTTTCGGTCTCCAGCAGCGTGTAAACCTGGGTTTCGGAGAGCGAAGTGTTGGCGGCGATCAGTTCGGCGTAGCGCTGGTCCACCGCCGTCTGGCAGAACAGCTCGTTGGCCTCGCCGGTCGGTTTCACCAGCGCCACGCTCAAGAACATGGCTACGGTGAGGATCACGATCAGCACGGCTACGGTGCGAAGCTGGGTGCGCAGGTAGGCGTTGGCCCCGTCGCGGATCCAACCCCAGATGCGCTGCATCACTTCGCTGCCCTTCGGGGCGGCAAAGGTCTGCCTGGCGAGCCAGAAGGCGTAAGCCAGGGCGATGAAGGCCGTCCCCAGCACGATGTAGATCATCGTCTGTTCGAAGGGCTCGATTCCTTGCATTGCATTCATATAAGACATCCTCCAGAGATATCGGTGGGCACTATTTTCCCTAGGTCGGTGGCGGCCTTTACAGCTTGGGGGAGCCACCCTGAAAGGGAGAACCCAAGGGACGCTCCCAAGCCAGCATCTCTCGAGTTGGGAGTTGGACAAGTGCTGTGATGAGTCTGTCTATGATACACAGGTGTGAGCAAATGCTGTTTTGGGAGCGAACAAAGCCGATTTTACAGTTTGGGGGGGAATGTGTCAAGTGGAGCAAATGGGATCGGCGGCTCAGGCCGCACGCGTTGACGCTGAATCGGTTAGATGGTAGACTACTTGAAGTCCTAAATGAATGGAGGTTTCCAAGCAATGACCGGCCTGCGCATTCGCCAATTCTTCACCTGCTGAGGAGTGCGCTGCGCGGCTTCACATTGATTTTCGTATTTAACTGCTAGACGTGCGGGCGCAAGCCCGCCGTTTTGTTTTCTGCTGAAAACACGGTGCACTCCCGCGCCGTGTTTTTTGATTCTCTAGTCTTTGCTATCTCGTAAAAGGAGCAAACCATGTTCACGACCTGTGCTTGCTTACCGTACACCGCCCGCAAACGGGCTCTCCCCTACCTGCCGCGTTCAGAAGGATTGCACCATGCTCTCCAAATATGACCGTATCCGAGCCTTCCTGGCCGAGAATCACGATCCGGATTACCGTTTCCAGCAAGTCACAAAGGCCATCTTCGCCCAGCGCGCGCCGACTTTCAGCGGGATCACCACCTTGCCGCGCGAACTGCGCACAGCGTTGGCGGAGCGTTTCGGCGATGATGTTTTGAGCATCCAGGCTATCGCCGAGCGGCGTTCCCCACAAACCCGGTTGATGCTGTTCCAATTGTCGGACGGCCACCGCATCGAAGCAGTTGCCATGCGCTATCGAAAAGGCTGGAACTCGCTGTGTATCTCCTCGCAGTCAGGCTGTGGCCTGGGTTGCAGCTTCTGCGCCACCGGCGCGCTGGGGCTTAAACGCAATCTGAGCGCCGATGAGATCAGCGACCAGGTGCTGTATTTCCACCTCCAAGGAATGAAAGTTGACAGCATCTCTTTCATGGGCATGGGTGAGGCGCTGGCTAATCCGGCCACCTTCGAAGCGCTGCGGCTGCTCACCGACGAGCAACTCTTCGGCCTCGGCCCACGACGCTTGACCGTCTCGACGGTGGGCGTGATCCCCGGCATCCGGCGGTTGACTCGGGGACACCCGCAGGTGAACCTGACCTTCTCCCTGCATTCCCCCTTCAACGAGCAGCGTAGTGAGCTCATCCCGCTCAACGATAAGTACCCTATCGAGGCGGTCTTCGCCACGCTGGATGAACACGCCCGGCGCACCCGCCGCAAGGTGTACATTGCCTATCTGCTGCTGGCGGGGGTGAACGATACGCTGGCACATGCTCGAGCGTTGGCGGCACGCATCCAGAGGCGTGGCGAATGGACCTACCTCTACCACGTCAACCTGATCCGCTACAACCCGGCCGTCAACGTGCCCGTTCCCTATCGCCGTCCAGATGAGAAGGCGGTGAGGCGTTTCAAGGGCGAATTGCAAAGGGCTGGCGTCCCAGTCACCGTGCGGGGGTCTTTCGGCGTGGAGATCGATGCTGCCTGCGGTCAGTTGTATGGCCGCTATGTGCTGGAAAGGCCCTGAATCTGGATCCAGAGAGGAGCGCCGATGATGTCACAGCGTGTTTGTGTTGGGTGCTGTGTTAGCGTTTTATTAGATTTGAGATGCCCACTTGACTCGCCCCCCCGATTTGTTGTATAGTCTTACCGATAAAGACATCCCAACCAGCACCGCAAGAATCGGATGCTGGGATTTTTATTGCTAGCGCCTGATTGGCCTGCAAACCATCTCAGTTCGAACTGAGTGTTGATTTTCCCTCCAGAAGAGTGTATCCTGGAGGAGGGAGTCTGGCCACAGCGATAGCGTCACTGCGGCGGGGTCGCTTCCAAGAACCGTACCGGCCATTATCTCGCCATAGAAAGAAAATTGATAGAGGAGTTGTCTGATTCCTATCTGAACCGAGTCAGAGATGTGGAACGTCTCTTGCACTTGGGAATTTAGAAAACGACACGGGAATGTGGATGTGATTGACGAAAAACTGCTATCCGACATCGAAGGAGATCAAGCGAGCTATTCGGCGATTGCCCGCTTGATCGAATTAGGGCGCCAGAAGTCCTACGTCACGATTGACGATATCCTCAATTTCTTCCCGGAGGCCGAACGGGATGTTGACCAGCTTGAGGAGGCCTTTGCCGCCTTGCTCAGCGCTGGCATCCCCTACGTGGACGACGAGACCGTTATAGAGCCCACCGATGAGGAATTGGCCGCCGAGGAGGAAGAGGCCGCCGATGAGGCAGAGGCCAAGGACGGCTCCGAGGCCGAGGAGAACTACCTGGCCAACATCGACACCGACGACATGATCGGCCTCTACCTCAAGGAGGTCGGGCGCGTGCCCCTGCTCACCGCCGAGCAGGAAGTCTCGCTGGCGAAGCGCATCGAGCGCGGCCGCATCTCGCGGGAGGAATTGGCGCTGGGCGACGTTGAGGATGAGGAGCGTCACCAGAAGCGCGAGTACATCGAGGACGGCTGGGCAGCCCGCGAACACCTGATCACCGCCAACTCGCGCCTGGTGATCAGCGTGGCCAAGAAATACATGGGCCGGGGCGTGCCCTTCCAGGATTTGATCCAGGAAGGCAATATCGGCTTGATCCGGGCCGCTAAGAAGTTCGACTACCGCCGCGGCCACAAGTTCAGCACCTACGCCACCTGGTGGATCCGTCAGGCGGTCACCCGCGCCATCGCCGACCAAGGGCGCACCATCCGGGTGCCGGTGCACATGGGCGACCAGATCAACAAGCTGCTGCGTATCCAGCACCAGCTGACCCAGCGCCTGGGTCGCGATCCCTCTGTGGATGAGCTGGCTGCCGCGCTGGAAGTGCCCACCAAGAAGGTGGAGAACATGATCCAGGTCGCTCGTCGGCCGCTCTCGCTGGAAACGCCCACCGATGACGAGGAAGACTCGGTGCTGGGCGATTTCATCCAGGACCGCGAAGCCCCCGCTCCTGACGACACGGCCAACTACAACCTGCTACGCGAGCATCTGGAAGAGGTGCTCAACACGCTGCCGCCGCGCGAGGTGCGCATCCTGCAATTGCGCTACGGGCTGCTCGATGGGCAGGCTTACACTCTCGAGGAAGTCGGCCGCAAGATGGGGGTGACCCGCGAGCGCGTGCGCCAGATCGAGGCACAGGCGCTCAGTCGCCTGCGCCATCCCGGCATCCGCCGCCGATTACGAGAGTATTTGAGCGGTAGCTGAGCATATTAAGACGGGCTTTGGACAGGCTGGCCGAGCGCAAGACTTGGCCAGCTTTTTGCTTTAAACGCCCCCTTGAGCACAGAAAAACCGCCAGGCGAGTTGTGGTGGGGGAGAGACCGGGCTACAATATTCCCAGCCATGCATGCATTCCCTGGAGCAATCGAACCGTGACCACGCGCAAGCTGATGCTGGCGCTCACTTTCCTGGCGGTCTTCGCTTTGGCGGCGCGCGTGTCCATCGATAACGACACCTGGTGGCATTTGCAGACCGGGCGCTGGATCGTCGAGCATGGCGCCGTTCCCAAGACCGATCCCTTCTCCTATACCCGCGCCGGAGAGCCGTGGAAGACCCCCAGTGTGAACTGGCTGGTGGACGTCACCTTGTATCTGCTCTACCAGATCCTTGGCCCTGGTGGGCTGAACCTGTGGGTGGCGGCCATGGTCACCCTGGCGATGCTTTTTGTATGGCTGACCCTATCGGGCGGCGAATACCTGCGGGCTTTCGTCATTGTACTGGCCACGGTTGTCTCGGCCGTGTATTGGGCCGCCCGGCCGTACATGGCGACCTTTGTCTTCGCCGCTATCACCCTGTGGCTGCTGGAGGGCTATCGCTGGCGGGGGAAGGACCGCCTGTGGTGGCTTCCGTTGCTGATGCTGGTGTGGGTCAATAGCCACGGCGGCTTCGTGATCGGCTTCCTGCTGTGGGGCGTCTATTTCGCTGGGGAACTGCTGGACTGGCTGAATGCCCGCTGGAGGAGAGGCGCGGAGGCCTCGTTGAGCAGGGTGGGGCGCCTGGCTCTGATCGGCGCACTGATGCTGGTCGCTGCCACGCTCAACCCCAGCGGCCCCTCGGCGCTGACCCTGCCTTTCGAGACCGTGTCCATCGGAGCCTTGCGGAAGGGCATCGAGGAATGGCAGTCTCCTGATTTCCACGAGTTGGCCGCCCAACCCTTCCTGTGGCTGCTGCTGCTCACCCTGGCAGCGGTAGGCTTCTCCAAGCGGCGCCTGGCGTTCACCGACTTCCTGCTGGTGACGGGTTTTGCCTACATGGGCTTCCTGGCGGGGCGCAACCTGGCGCTTTTCGCCCTGGCCGCGCCGCCCGTGCTGGCGCGCCATGCCGACCTACTGGTGGCCGAATTCATGGAGAGAACTGGCATCCAGTTGCCGCGGCGCACAGCTCAGGAAACGCCCACCTGGCAGCGCGCCTTGAACTGGGCAATTCTCGTCCTGCTGGTGGCGGTGGCCGCCCTCCGGGCCGGGCATGTGTACCCGGCCGAGGCCAATCGGGCAATACTAGACGAACAGTTCCCCGCCGGGGCGCTGGCTGCCCTGAAAGACGAGCGGCCTCCCGGCCGCCTGCTCAATTC
>Ga0068714_10004403_pt1 | contig 15818 bp, 12 predicted proteins | sample MTBNYHSulfiMetaG_FD_62988 | JGI IMG/M metagenome (GOLD analysis project Ga0068714, IMG submission 62988) | Enrichment culture microbial communities from rom New York Harbor, USA that are MTBE-degrading - MTBE-NYH (New York Harbor Sulfidogenic)... | ecosystem: Environmental > Aquatic > Marine >...
ACCCTGGTTCTCGTACCGACTGTGTACTTACTCTTCGAACGCCGATTCAGGAGGGAAAGCGACATCTAACCTAACAAAAGGTGGAGACTTTATATCGATTTTCAATTGAAATCAAGCATGCTTCACTAAATTGTCTTTTTCTTGATTACAAGGAAGGAATGTGAGAAATTAAAAGGCAGGTCCCTAACTTTTTTTAATCCGGTAGTTCTTGGGGATGGATAGCGTTTTTTTGGGGTGGGGGGTTTACCTAATCCACCCCCCGAAGGTGTTTAGAAAGGAGGAAACGTACGAGATGAAGACGTTTAACCGTCACCCTCCCAATAAGCATATTGTGTGCCAAATATAGAAACCTATAAGTGATTGAATTGCATGGATTTTTATTATTATGATGTTATGGTCAAATTGACAATTCTGTAACCGTTTAGGACAAATTTGTCCTACCTCTGCTATCAACACAATTCAAAAGAGACATAGCCACAACAGTCACCATTTATAATTCGACGAGTCTAATTCGAAATGTGTTACAATAGTTAAAGGGAGATTAAAGAGAATATCATCAGATATTTAAAGAGGAGGATAAGCCTATGGATATGAAGGAATTAGAAAAGTTGATTAAGGGGAGGCGTTCAATTCGAAAGTGGAAAGGGGAAATGATTTCAGACGAGTTATTAAAGAAAGCAGTCGATTTGGCTACCTGGGCTCCAAATGGAGGGAATTACCAGGGGTGGCATTTTATTATTGTAAAAAATAAAGATGTGATTGGGAAAATGGCTGACGCCGTTCAGTCCATCGCGGATAAAATTGCTTCCTGGCCAGAAGCGATGTCATGGCAAGGAGATATCAAGAGGTATCAACAAAACGCTTCATTTTTTAGAAATGCAACGGCCTGTATCGGAGTTTTTACCAGTGAATATCAAAGTGTTATGGATAAAGTGTTGATCGCAAGAGAATCTTTTGATAATGAAGCTAAACGGATACTTGGATTCCGAAGATCGGCACCTACGTCGATCCAGAGTGCAGCATCTGCCGTCGCAACAATGTTACTGGTTTTTCACCATTTGGGTTTAGGGGCGGTTTGGCTTGTAGCACCTTTGATGGCAAAAAAAGAGATCGAAAATATTTTAAATGTGCAAGACGATAAGAATCTCATATGTCTGGTTGCTGTGGGATATCCTGACGAGTCTCCTCAGAAAGATAGAAAACTTGTAGATCAAGTATTAAAATTTATTTATTAGGACCCTACATGAAAACTCCATTTTGTAGTCTCTTTGCTGAAATTCAACAGACATAAATAGTTATAGAGAAAAAGAACTTGCAAAAATTTTATTGGTAAGGCTCTCTGTTTTATAAATGTAGATACCTTCAAATCGGAGCGAGAGTTAAGGAAGCCCCCAAAAGGAATAAAAAGCCCCTTGGAGCCTTCATATTGGCACCTTCTGGAAACTCCATATTCGAGAATGGATGAGATTCTCTGTGTTCATTGGTAATGATCAGGTTTGGTTGAACTCTTCTACTACTTCTGATAACCCCCCACTACTTCATCGCAGACTTTCATGCAAACGCTACAAGTAAGTCCTGCCTGTCGGTAAGTTCTGCAAGCGAATTTGTTTATAGAATAAGCTTCACCCTTTCCAGGTATCTCCAAAGCTTTAGCCGGGCACTCCCGGATACAGACATCGCAATCAATACAATAATCTCTTTGTTCCAAAGGGGATGACTCCAAAGCCGTCTCAGTGAGCAGACAAGCTAACCTAACCCGAGGGCCATATTGCGGCGTAATGAGTAAGCTATGTCGACCGATAGTTCCTAATCCAGCAAAATTTGCTGCATGCTTGTACGAAAAAAGGGCATCTAGGGATCTCTGGTCAACGGGGCATCCCGCAGCCGGTAAGGGCAAAGATCGAAATCCTTCCTTCCGAAAGAGATCAGATAAATCATAAACGGCCTTGGTCAATCGGCCGTTTAGGTAATCGCTATGGGGCCCAAGAAGCTCTCCACGTTCAGCCTCTCCTGCTCTCTTGAAAGGTTCCAACAAGGCCACTACCTCTTTGTAAATTTCCTTGCCTACAACAATTACCGACTTTACGTGTGGCAAGAGAGAAGTAGCTCTGTCTTTTAATTCTTTTGAAGTGGATGTTTCTACAGAAACCGCACCAATGAGTTCAACATCCAGTTTGCTTTTCATCTCCTGAATAAAATGCTGACCGAATTTTTTCATACCATTGATCTCCTTTCAATTATTTTTTTCTGAATTGCCCTAATTGTGATGAATCGTTACCTGGGAAAGCCAACTATTTTTTCTTTTCATGGCAATTACAATTTGAAATCTATATTTTTTTGTAGAATAGGTCAACTGATAAGTATAGAAGGAAGAGTGGAGAAAGCGGATGACCGTTTGAAATGCGCATTAAAAAGGCAGGGCCCAATGACCCTGCCTTTTCCAAATTATTGAATAGGGAATCAAATCTTTTTCTTCTTCTGAGCTTGAGGCACATTAACCCCTGAAGAGAATAGGTCCCGTTCTCATTTAGGAAGGGATAAAACGGAAGGATGTTTCCGACGTTAGGCAGCTCCAGCAACTTTCCCTAAAATAGAGAACAGTAATATAAGAATTAATGATTGAATGATCCAGCCGATCACACAAACCCCTATCGCCCGTAACGTGCTCTTATAATCGAGAGCCTGTCGCACTGCGATCACCATTGCCACTAACATCCAGACTGAAGCCCCGAGGAAAATCACCCCTGCCAATCCGGGGATGATGCCTAATACTCGAATCAAACCGGGAGAACTTGAGAAGCCAATAGTACGTAGTAACTCACCGAGATCTGCTCTGGTTTGTTGCTCTGGAAGAACTTTCGTGCCAATAAGATAGGTGAAATAGGCCCAGATATACCATCCGATCAGGGCAAAAATCGCCCCCATGAATATACCGAGAATTCCTCCTTTCGTTATGCTTCCTATTCCAGCGGCTATACTGGAAAGAACAACAACCCCCATCGCTTGCCCCATCGCTCCTTTATCGGCCTCAACCTCTTCATATAGATGAAGATCTAATTTAGAAGCTCTAACAATACGATCCATCAGCTTAGACATTATCTCCTCCTATGATTATTTTTCATGCCTCTTGCTCTATTTATCCAGAAATATATCTCAGAAGAAAATTTATACTTTCTAAACCGGCCTGTCAAACGTTTATTTCAGGACCAAACGCAATTCTAAGGACTTCACGAATCTTCAATCCATGATAGCCATAGGAGGTAACGATTACTGATTTAAGCGTGCATCATAAAAGTGTTATCCTTTTTTTCTAACGAAAAAATAGAAATAATTGAGGCTGATGATGGCCATAAGAGCTAAACAGAGGAACATTATTGGGTAGCTTGTCCAGCGGATGACGACGCCCATAATCACTGACCCCATGCTCAACCCCAAATCCGTGGCTGCTTGGAAGGTTCCCATAACTGGACCTGGAGAACCCCCACGATCAAGAGCATAGGCCATTAAAGCGGGAATCAGAAAAGCAGGTCCAATCCCGTAGATCACTGCAACAAGAATAAACATTGGTAAGGTTTTGGAAAAAGCGAGGATGACCATTGAAACGATATAAGGAGTAATACAAAGCATGATTATCCTTTCTCTGCCATAAAGATCCAATATCTTGCCACCAAAAACACGACTCAAAATAAGCATCATGGCAACAGCGCTAAAGAAGAGGCCAGGATTGGTTACCCCCTGACTTATTGCATAAAGGGAGAAAAAGGTGGTTAAGGCTCCCCAGATAAAGAAGGGGGAAAAACCAATGATGGACGGTTGAAGAGTTTTCCGACTGAGAAAGAAACCATCTTCAATAGATGAATCCTGCAATGGGACGACTTGTCCCCTTCCCAATCGATGAGTAATGAATAGTGAGCATAACGATAGACCTAAGCAGACCAAGAAAAGGAAGTTGAAACTAAAGTGGTTGATCAGGAACATTCCGAGGGGAGGAGCTAATGCGCTAGAGATGGTGAAGGCGAGGATGAAATAACTAAGACTTTGTCCCAGGTGGGCCTCTGAGCTGATATTGGCGATCAATGTAAATGAGGCAGTAGTGAAGCATGCGAATCCGATTCCTTGTAAGATCCTCACGGCCAAAAAAGGCCAAAAAGGGGGAGCGAAAATATAGGCAACGGAAGCGGAGGCAAAAAAGAGGGCGCCGACCATCATAAAGTATTTTTCGGGGATTTTTAAAAGGGCTCTTCCGACAAAAGGCCTGAGGATCAATGAAGAAACAGCGAAGCTTCCAATAAGAATACCAATCTCTACTTCTTCAGATCCCAATCTTGAAAGATAGATTGGGAGAGTAGGGATAAGGCTAAAAATAACGAAGGTGAAAGTGAATTGTGCAAAAAAACAAAGAATGAAATCACGGGTTAATATCTTTCGTATCGTTTGTGTTGTCATATCTTATTTTTGGGTATATTCATTTTACAGTATTCTCCTTTATAAAGAATTTTTCAACTCATTCTTTTTACCGTCAAATTCTTAAAATCATATTTCTTCGTCTTCTTGATTTCCATAAAACGGATCATCTAAAGGGAAATTTAGAAATCACGACCTCAGAAAGGAGTCCACAAGGAAAAGGGTTGAAGACTCCACCTGCAAGCCCTCACCCGGTTCCAGCTTAAAAGGAAAGGCTAGAGCTATTTCTTTCCTGCCTCCAAGAGAAATATTGACCAAAATTAAGGATATGTTCCAAGCAGCAACTTCATCGATTTTGAAATGGTCACCCGGAGATCCTAAATAGTTTCGAAGAATTTGAATTAGACGTTATCGTCGGTTAAACTTCATGAATGCACCAGGTGGACGTTCATCGTGATAATCAGGAAGATATTTCAGGAGGCGAGGTCGTATCGGTACCGGATGTTAAGGAGTTTCCCGCTGCCGAACCGCGTCCCGATATTGCAGGTTGGGTTTTTAGGGTATTGATTATCATTGGACTCGCGTTGGTTTTCTACATGACGTTTACGGGTCGTCTTTTTCAACCCCTCTTTCAGGCTGCCAAGGCGGCTCATTGGTCCAAGTTAGTTGTGCGCCCGAGCCTGTGGTGGGGCATGATGGGCATGGTACTTCTCGTCATCCGCACCATAGTCTGGGTTCGATATCGGCCCTTTCCTTCGGTAGATATGGCCGATGCCCCATCACTCACAGTTATTATTCCGGCTTACAATGAAGGGCCGATGGTAAGAAAATCGATTGATTCAGTGGCGGCGGCCTCCTATCCACATGATCGTTTGGAAATTTTTGTTGTGGATGACGGCAGCAAGGATGACACGTGGTCCCATATCCAGGCCGCAGCCCAAAATTACCCCGATATCGTGACGCCTCTTAAGTTTTCGGTGAACCGGGGAAAGCGTGCAGCGCTCGAGGCGGGATTTCGACGAGCACGCGGTGACATCGTCGTAACGATTGACTCTGACAGTGTGATCAACCGGGATACCTTGCTTGGTATGGTGGGACCCTTTCGTGATCCCAAGGTAGGCGCGGTCGCGGGAAAGGTAATCGCCTATAACAGGAACCAGGGGATCATCCCAAGGATGCTTCATGTGAGATATGTCTTGTCATTCGATTTTCTCCGTGCCGTCCAGTCATCCTATGGAACCGTCTACTGTTGTCCAGGTGCTCTCGCGGGATACCGCCGATCAGTGGTGTGCGAGGTGTTAGACCAGTGGATGGGACAGACATTTCTTGGCAGGCAGTGTACCTACGGTGAGGACCGTGCATTGACAAACTATATTCTCGACCGGGGATATAATACTGTTTACCAGCGCTCTGCTATCGTGCGAACCATTGTTCCGTGGACATACAGGAAACTATGCAAGATGTATCTCCGTTGGGATAGGAGTTACGTCCGCGAGGAAATCCGTTTAACAAAGATCATATGGAAGAGACCCCCCTGTGCTCTCGCGATCGCACTATTAGATAAATTCGTAACGAATCTTCGATACCCCATTGGGTATGTGAGCTTAGGTCTGCTCGTGATCCTATCCTTTCATGATCCGATGACGATCGTGCGGTTTCTCTTTGCTTTGGGAATGATGTCATTCCTGAATATGTTTTACTATCTGCTGCGAGAAAGGTCCTGGGACTTTCTCTATGGGATTTTCTATGCCTATTTTTCTTTCTTTACCCTACTCTGGATATTTCCTTACGCCGTCCTCACAGTGCGGTCAAGGTCGTGGATGACCCGATAAGAAACGGAAAGAGCTGGGCTTGAATCCATCTGTCGTGGTCGCAAGGGCTCACCCCAAACCGTTGTCTTTGGCACTTACATCTGTAAAAGATGTCTTTGGGCGAAGACTATTCGGGCGTCACCTGCCCCAGTTTATAAGGAATGTCATTGTTGAGTTTCTCGAAAAGGCTACGATAACAATGAACCATAACTCCGCCAATTGCTAGGTCTCGTTCCGCTGCCTCCAGCAATTCGGGAACAACTTTCCAAAATTCTTCATTAGGTACACCCCAGAAACTAACGTGCGGATCTTGCTTCAGTTTAACCGTCTCAAGGGACGGGAAAATAACCTTCTTTATCCGCTGTGCATACCTCCGTTCGTCTTCCACGCAGTCTAATACCTTCCGAGAAGAACGCCGATATGACATAATAGTGATGAAGTCCGTCAGATCCTGTACATGCTCATTGAACCGTTTTCTTTTCCCCTCGAACTCCAGAGCAAACCTGTCTTTGTCCCACCAAAATGGCGTATCTGCTGCGAGCCAGAGATGTGGTGCTTCTTTGTCCAAAACGGATCGTGCCTTGCTCAGGAGAATAAGGTAGTCATGCATCATCGGGTAAAGGGGCGTTCCTCCAGCCTTCCATTCTTTTGTGCAATAGAGCTCAACATCGTATTTTATTCCTTTGAATAAAGTGTCCTGGGGCAGTGTTTCGCTAAAAGCGACGATGCCCCGCAATTCTCGAAGCGTCCGCTCATGGTTCTCGGAGAAGAACATCTTCGGATTATCACGGAGGGCGGCGGTTGTGATGTTGTGTTGTCCAGCCAACGCGATGAGGGCCTTGAATGCCTCCGCATCTTTTAAGACCGGTAATACCGGCTTGTTGCTATCGTGTGTCATTTTAATGTGGACATCGAGATGAGTGATGCGTTGCTTCACACAAAATTGGACGAGTTGCAGCCTCGCCTCCTCTGTCAGGAAGGATGAGTTTGACCATACCCACATCCCAAGACCCTTTCTCTGTCCAGCATTCAAAGACAGTGGCATGACAAGTGTTGCTATGAGCAACCATATCATAAAGATAGGCATAGGGGCTTCTAACACGGATCTGAATGGAATCCCGACAGGAGGCCGGTACTCGCCACACGATTGAACTTCTTCTTCACACCTATTACTGCAACGAATAAGAGTCACCTTTGAAAATCTTCCTCTGACAGAAACTCGAGTGCGTCCGTTTGAAAGAAACTTTTACCGCTGCGCGGCAAACCCTCTCCATTCGGCCTGATCAAGATGGATGAGAAACCTGGCTTCACTCATCAGTTTAACTGCTATTATACCTGACTGTCCTCGGTGTGCAAGATAAACCCATAAATTCGATTTGGCTGATCAATGAAAGAATCATCGATTATGGGTTAATGTGTCGCTTGATCGAGGACAATAAAGAAAAAACATCATAAAGAAGTCAATAAGCACCCCGATATGGGAATTTCTAAAAGTTCGGATAGCTATTCTAATCAAGAGCTACTGAACTTATCCGATCATCTTTTTAAATTCTTCTTCGGTGAGGGTTTTAATTCCTAATTCTTTGGCCTTGTCGAATTTGGAGCCAGGATCTTCACCCACCACGACGAAGTCCACCTTCTTGGAGACGATAGAGGTAGTCATCCCACCGAGAGACGCTACAATATTTCGTGCTTCATCTCTGCCGAAGACCTTCAGGGCTCCCGTAAAGACGAAAGTCTTTCCTGCCAATTTTCCCTTCTCTTTCACTTTGGGTTCGATTACCTTTAACCCGGCCTTCTTGAGGAATTCGATGGATTCCTTATTCTTCTTGTCTCCGAAGAATTGATGAACACTGGCTGCGACTTCAGGACCGATGCCTTCTACCTCCATGAGTTCCTCTTCCGAAAGATGGAAGAAATCGTCTAACCGTGAAAAACGGCGAGCCAAGTCCTCGGCAGTACTTTCACCTGCGTGACGGATACCCAGGGCATAGAGAAATTTTGATAAGGGTTTTGTTTTGCTCTTTTCAATGGCGTCAATGATGTTTTGAGCGGATTTGTCTGCCATACGCTCTAATTCGATTAGTTTTTCTTTATTGATATAATAAATATCTGCCACGTCTTTAACCAACCTTTTATCGACCAATTGATCAATCAGCTTCACACCAAGGCCTTCAATATCCATCGCCCGTTTGGAGGCAAAATGTTTGATCCGGCCTTTCAATTGAGCAGGGCAATCCAGGCCGATGCATCGATGGATCGCCTCCTCTTTGATGACCTCTGCCCCGCACACCGGACATTTGGAAGGGATCCTGAACTTTTTCTCCGATCCTTTCCTTTTTGAAGTAACCACCTGAACCACTTCAGGGATGACATCTCCTGCCCTCTGGATGACCACCGTATCGCCAATTCTCACATCTTTTTTATCAATCTCATCTTGATTGTGAAGTGTTGCCCGGCTGACTTCAACCCCTCCCACTTTCACTGGCTCCATCGCCGCCACAGGGGTGAGGGCTCCGGTCCTTCCAACCTGGATGAGGATATCCAATATCTTTGTGGTCTCCTGCTTGGGCTGAAATTTAAAAGCCAATGCCCAACGTGGGCTTCGAGAGATTTCACCCAGTCTTGTCTGAAGATCGAGGCGGTCGACCTTCATCACAATTCCATCAATCTCATAGGGGAGAGTTTCCCTCTTCTCATTCATCCTATGATAGTATTCCAAAACTTCTTCTATATTTTGACATTTCTGAATATTGGGGTTTGTCCGGAAACCCCATTTGGGAAAGGTTTGGAGGATTTCCCAGTGAGTCTTAAAAGTTGTCCCTCTTACCTCACCGAGGCCATAGCAGTAAATTTCCAGAGGTCGCTCTGCAGTGATCTTTGAATCGAGCTGCCGGACCGACCCGGCCGCTGCATTTCTTGGATTTGCAAAGACAGGTTCCCCGCCTTCTTCTCGTTTGCGATTAAGGTCCTTAAATTTTTTAAGTTGCATGATCACTTCGCCCCGAACTTCTAAACGCTCCGGGGCTGGAATTTCTTTTTGAATGAGTTGAAGAGGGATGGTTCTAATGGTGCGGAGATTCTGAGTGATGTTTTCACCGTTGACCCCGTCCCCACGGGTTGAGCCTACGACAAACTGCCCTCGCTGATAAACGAGTTCAACCGCCAATCCATCAAGTTTAGGTTCTGCGATATAGGTAATATCTGCAGAGGATCCTAAAAACTTCTTTACCCGTTTATCAAAATCCCTCGCCTCTGTTTCGTCAAAGGCATTGGTAAGGCTGAGCATGGCAATGGTGTGTCTGACGATTTCGAAAGTTTCTAAAGGAGAGGCGCCAACCCTTTGTGTCGGTGAATTTGGAGAGCGAAGCTCTGGATATTCCTCCTCAAGCTTCTCAAGTTCTCTCATCAGGCGGTCGTATTGAGCATCGGAGATTTCTGGCTGATCCAGAACATAGTAAAGATAATTGTGATATTCAATCTCCTCACGGAGTTTTTCTACCTTCTTTTTTATTATCTCTGATGACATCACACCCATTTTAGATAGGATGGTTAGTCTTGTCAAATCAGATAAATCGCAAAGGGCATAGAGCATAGCGCATATAGAGTAACAAATTAGAATAAAACATGAGTAAAGGCGGCTTCAGTGACCTAAAAAGTCCCTGTTTTATGGAATCCTGCTCAAAGCTCATTTTTGTGGTTTGTCCCTACCTGCCAATAGGGAGGGATGGCAAACCTATCATCTAAAGTTCAATGGAAAACAAGATATCTAAATATGGGATAAATGCCCCCCCATCTGAATAGATGTTGGGGTCTTGTGAACAAAAATGTAAAATTGAATTAAGTATAAAATTTTACTTGACAAATTTAATTTTTCGGGGTATTTCTACATCCCAAGTGGTAAAAAGTGGGATAAGGTGGTATGGCTACCTAAAATGGAGGGGATGAAACAATGTTCAGGGGTAGGTATGAGCATGCGGTAGACTCTAAAGGTCGCATCAGCATTCCTTCAAAATTTCGAGAGATCCTCAACAAAAAATACGATGACCGATTGGTTATCACCAACTTTGACGGCTGCCTTGTCGCTTTCCCTAATGAGGAGTGGAACCTTTTAGTCGAGCAAAAGATTGGCTCCTTTTCCATCATGAGAAAAGAGATGAGTTCTTTCTTGAGGTATTTTTATTCAAGCGCCATCGACTGCATCATCGACAAACATGGGAGACTCCTCATCCCTCAGACCTTAAGGGATTATGCGAATCTTCAAAAGGATGTCGTATTAGTGGGTGAAGGACGATTTATAGAAATATTTGCCAAAGAGCGTTGGCAGGAAGTTGTACAGCAGGTTGAAGGAGGATTTGACCAAGTCAGGGAAACCCTGGCCAACCTTGGAATTTAGCGTAGCGCGGAGCAGAGAGCATGGATTTTTTAATTTTTAGAATTTATTTTATGTCATTTCGCTATGCGCCATGCGCTTTGCCCTTTGCGTTCTTATGAATCGATGGGACTTCAACACATTCCTGTGATGGTGGAAGAGGTGATGACTTTTTTAAAATGTGGTTCTGGCTGCACTTATGTTGACGCCACCCTGGGAGGAGGCGGTCATGCTTCAGAGATTTTGAAGCGGACCGCACCGGATGGAGTCGTCATCGGGATGGAATGGGATGGGGATGCCCTCGCTGAAGCAAAAAATGCATTATTGCCCTTTGGTGAAAGGATCAAGATTTTCCGAGAAAATTTTATTCATCTCCCGGATTTAATGAAGACTGAATCCGTTGATGGAATTCTCCTCGATTTGGGACTTTCTTCCCTCCAGGTAGAAAAAGAGGGAAGGGGATTCAGCTTTAAAGGAGAGGGTCCTTTGGATATGAGGATGGATCAGCGGATGCATCAAACGGCCGCCGATCTGGTTAACCGCCTTTCATTGGGGGAGTTGGAATATACTTTGTTCCACTATGGGGAAGAGGGTTGGGCCAAGAAAATTGCAAAAGCTATCGTTTACGAAAGAGAGAAAGAACCCATCGAGACAACCCAGGCACTGAGGAAGATCATCCATCGTGCCATTCCCAGACGATTTCATTCCCGGCGAATTGACCCTGCCACTAAAACCTTTCAAGCCCTTCGAATCAGGGTAAATGGCGAATTGGAGAATTTAGGGAAAATACTCGAAACCGGATGGACGCTTTTAAAAAAGGGTGGGAGGATGTGTATCATCTCTTTTCACTCCCTCGAAGATCGGATGGTGAAGGGGGCCTTTCGAAAACTGGAAAAAGAAGGAACGATGCGCATCCTGACGAAAAAACCGGTGACGCCTTCTGAGGAAGAGCGGGAGAGAAATCCGCGATCCCGCAGTGCCAAGCTCAGATGTGCGGAGAGGGTGTAAGGAATCGCAGAGGAATTTTGAATGACAAAGACCGTGAACAGAAGTGAAGATCGAATTCTCTGGACCGGGGAGGGTTCCAAAGTCAAACCCAAGGGAATAAAATTGAGTCTCATCGTCCTTTTTACCCTCCTCATGCTTTTATTCATTGGGGGCTCCTTGTTCTATGTTTGGTCAAGAATTAAAGTCATCCAGTTCGGGTACGAAATTTCGAATGCCATGAAAAAGGAAAGGGCCCTCACCGAGACCAATAAAAAATTGAGGTTGGAGATCGCCACACTCAAATCCTATGCGCGGATTGAAAAATTAGCTGTGGAGGAACTGAGAATGGCGAAACCCAACCCCGAACAGGTGATCGTGATTCGATGAAACGGAAATCAATTAACTGGTTCAAAGTCCGAATCATCTTTCTTTCGTTCCTTCTCTCTGTTTGTTTTGTATTGATCGCGGGGAGGATGTTTCAACTTCAGGTGCTAAAAAAGGAGCAACTCTATAGGCTGGCTGCTCTACAGCATCATATTCAGATTCCTCTGGTTCCCAAACGCGGAACCGTTTGCGATAGCAAAAACAATGAACTGGCGGTAAGCATTGAAGTTAATTCAGTCTATGCCGATGTTCGAAGGATCGAGGATGTCCGAAGGACGGTCAATAAACTTGCTTCGGTTCTTCAGGTCGATCGGGAAGAATTGAAACAGAGATTCAAGAACCGCCGGCCCTTTGAATGGATTCAAAGAAAAATTTCTCCAAAAGAAGTCGAACAGGTCAAGTCCCTTCAACTTTCCGGCATCCATTTTTTAAAGGAAAACCAACGATTCTACCCCAATTCTCAGCTGGCAGCCCATCTGGTTGGTTTTGTAGGGCTCGATTCAAAGGGTCTGGAGGGGATTGAATATCAATACGATGCCTTGCTCAATGGAGTGAACCATATCATGACCACCTCCAGAGATGCTTTAGGTCGGGAAATTGCCATGGGTAAGGTTCCCTTTAAAAAGGAAGACCATTACCGGAATATTGTCCTGACCATCGACAAATCTATTCAACATATCACCGAGACAGAATTGGGTCGCGGCGTTGAGAAGTGGGGAGCAAAGGGAGGGGTGGCTATTGCCATGGATCCCCTGACCGGGAAGGTCCTGGCCATGGCATCGTACCCCACGTTTGATCCAAATCAATTTATAAGGTACCGCTCTAAAAATTGGAGAAATCGGGCGGTTTCCGATATCTTTGAGCCTGGTTCTCTTTTTAAAGCATTTCTCGCAGCGGCCGCCTTAGAGGAACAGGTCATTCGACCATCCGATTCTTTCTTTTGCGAAAATGGTTCCTATACGGTTTATGACCGAACGATCCATGATATCTCCAAACACGGGTGGCTCACCTTTCAGCAGATCATCAAATTCTCGAGTAACATCGGGGCTTCAAAGGTGGGTGAGAAGATGGGAAAAGCACGTTACTACCGATATATTTCTGCGTTCGGTTTTGGAGAGAAGACTCGGATTGGTCTTCCGGGGGAAGGGAAAGGAATCGTCCGCCATCCGAGATATTGGCCTCCGGTCGCCTTGGATACCATCTCTTTCGGTCAGGGAGTCTCTGTGACAGGAATTCAACTGGTGACGGCTCTGTCCGCCATTGCCAATGGTGGGTCACTGATGAAGCCTTATGTCGTAGAGAAAATTGTGAATGAGAAAGGTGAGGTTGTCCAATCGTCTCAACCTGAGATCGTCAGAAAGGTAATCTCAGAGGAGACGGCCAAAAAGGTGACGGCGTTGCTCAAGGGGACCACCGAGAAAGGAGGGACAGGGGAAGGGGCGGTGCCCGAAGGATATATGATCGCTGGAAAGACCGGAACAGCGCAGAAAGTGGATTCCTTAATGGGAGGGTACTCTGAAGATCACTATATGAGTGGATTTATGGGATTTGCTCCTGTTGAGGGGCCGAAGCTTGTCCTTTTAGTCGTGGTTGATGAACCGCAAGGGAATAACTACGGAGGAGTGGTTGCTGCTCCGATATTTAAAGCCATTATGGAGAAGGTCCTTCCTTACCTCCGTGTGGTTCCAAAAGGAACGACGATCGTAAAAAACCAAATCGATTTGACTCCCTCCAAAGCAGTATGGGTCAACCCATCCCCGATTGATGGAGTGAGGGTGGGCAGAGGAGCAGGGATGATGGTGATGCCAGACCTTACCGGTTTATCCATGAGGAATGCCATGAGCCGGATGGAGGGGAAGGGACTGATTATCAAGGTTTCAGGGAATGGAAAGGTCGTGGAACAAAACCCCAGACCGGGGACGGTCATTGAAAAAGGAGACCTCTGTTATTTAAAGTTTCAGTCCCCATCATAGTGAGAGAGCCGCATAGGGCATAGCGCATAGCGTTTAGAAAATGGAATTGAAAAGATTGATAGAAGGCGTTGAAGTTAAAAAGATCGTTGGAGACACACCAAAAGAGATCGAGGGGGTGGCTTACCATTCGAACCAGGTCCAAAAGGGATTTCTTTTTGCAGCCATTCGAGGGGTGGAAGTAGATGGGCACCGCTTTATTGGAGAGGCGATTGAACGTGGTGCGGAGGCGGTGGTTTCAGAGGAAGAGCAGGAAGTCTCCCACCGGACCATGATTTTAGTTCCTGACAGCCGCCAGGCGCTGGCGAAGATTTCCTCAAACTTTTATGGTGACCCGTCATCACGGATCAGGCTCATCGGTATCACCGGAACCAATGGGAAAACGACGACGACCTATCTTTTGGAATCCATCTTTAAAAAAGCGGGATACACGGTAGGGGTGATCGGGACCATCAATTATCGGTTCGCTCAAAAGACAACCCTTGCTCCCAACACAACGCCGGAATCCTTAGACCTGCAAAAAATTCTGTGGGAGATGCAAAGAGAGGGAACCTCTCATGTCATTATGGAAGTTTCCTCCCATGGGCTTGACCTCGAACGCGTGTTTGGATGCCAATTTGACGGTGTGGTCTTCACAAATTTTACCTCTGACCATCTCGATTATCATAAGACACTGGAACAATACTTTGAAAGCAAGAAGAAACTCTTCTCGGATTATTTGATGAAGAGCCGTAAAGAGAGACGGTTTGCCGTAACGAACCACGACGACCCCAAAGGAAAAGAAATTGTGAGAGGGATTGACCTTCCCATCATCCGTTATGGGATGAACCCTTCTTGCGATATCACGGCGGATCAGGTGGTCTCTACCTTTGATGGTCTTTCCAGCCGGATCAGAACTCCAAGGGGTGATTTTTCTGCCCATTCAAAACTGATCGGAAACTTCAACCTCTATAACATCCTTGCTGCGGTAGCGGTAGGGGTAGGCATGGATGTTCCCCTAGAGACCATCAGGGAAGGGCTGGAGAGATTAGAAGGGGTCTCAGGGAGATTTGAAAAAGTGGAGAACAGGAGAGGCATTCACGTCATCGTTGACTATGCTCATACTCACGATGCCCTGGAGCGGGCTCTGGTGGGGTTGAAGGGTATCTTAGAGAGCGGTCCCCAGAACGATGGGAAGATGATCACGCTCTTTGGATGCGGCGGTGATCGAGATCGAATCAAGCGACCCATGATGGGGGAAGTGGCGGGGAGGTACAGCGATCTGGCCATCCTCACCTCAGACAATCCCAGGACGGAAGATCCTTTAGCCATCCTGAACGAGGTGGAGAAGGGTTTGAAATCCCTCCCCATAAAAGTGTGGGACCAGAATGAAATAAAGTTTTGGAGAACCCAAAAGGGTTATCTCAAAGTTCCAGATCGAAGAGAGGCCATTCGGATGGCGATCCGATTGGCCCAACCTTCGGATGCGGTTCTCATTGCCGGGAAAGGTCATGAGGATTATCAGATCATTGGAAAAAAGAAGTTTCCTTTCGATGATCGGATCGAGGCAAAAAAAGCCCTGGAGGAAAAGTGATCCTTACCATTGAAGAGGTCCTGAAGGCCACCGGAGGGAAGCTCCTCCAAGGAGAGAGAAATACTTTCTTCCGCGGGATTTCCACGGATTCAAGAACGTTGGCCGAGGGAGAACTTTTTATCGCCCTGAAAGGGGATCGCTTCGATGGCCATCATTATGCCGTAGAGGTTCTTCAAAAAAAAGCGGGTGGTGTGGTGATCGAAGACGATCGGGTTGAAGATATTCGATGGAATGGTTACCGACCCAGGGCAGTCATTGCCGTAAAAAACACCCTCTCTGCTTTAGGAGATATTGCCCATGACTGGAGACGTAAATAT
>Ga0068714_10004406_pt1 | contig 15816 bp, 13 predicted proteins | sample MTBNYHSulfiMetaG_FD_62988 | JGI IMG/M metagenome (GOLD analysis project Ga0068714, IMG submission 62988) | Enrichment culture microbial communities from rom New York Harbor, USA that are MTBE-degrading - MTBE-NYH (New York Harbor Sulfidogenic)... | ecosystem: Environmental > Aquatic > Marine >...
GCGGCCATGGCCACCGGCCGGACCTGGATGGTCGTCCCCCCCACCCTCAAGCTCAACTACTCCGGCCGCCCGGGTGAATGGGTCGGGGGCAAGGACCTGATCCTGATGACCATCGCCCGGATCGGGGTCGACGGCGCCACCTACAAGGCCCTTGAGTTCAGCGGCCCGGCCATCGGCGATCTGGACATGGACGGCCGGTTCACCATGGCCAACATGGCCATCGAGGCCGGGGCCAAGGCCGGGCTCTTTGCCGTGGATCAGAAAACCCTGGACTATGTCCGGCCCAGGGCCGGGAGAGAGTTCAAGGTCTTTACGGCGGACCCGGACGCGGCCTACGAGGAGGTCATCGACTTCGACCTTTCCGGGCTGGAGCCCCAGGTGGCCCTGCCCCACTCCCCGGCCAACGTGGAGCCGGTGAGCCGGGTGGGGACCATCGAGATCGATCAGGCCGTGGTGGGCTCGTGCACCAACGGCCGGATCAGCGACCTGAGGGTGGCGGCCAAGGTCCTCAAGGGCCGCCGGGTGGCCCCCTTTGTCCGTTGCGTCATCGTTCCGGCCACCCAGGAGATTTACCTCCAGGCCCTCAAGGAGGGGCTCATCGAGATCTTCATCGACTCCCAGGCGGTGGTCACCACCCCCACCTGCGGCCCCTGTCCGGGCGGCCACATGGGGGTCATCGCCGCCGGGGAGAGGTGCGTCTCCTCCACCAACCGCAACTTCATCGGCCGGATGGGCTCGCCCCGGGGCGAGGTCTACCTCTCCAGCCCGGCCGTGGCCGCGGCCAGCGCCGTGGCCGGCCGGATCGTTCATCCGGCGGAGGTGTGTGGCCAATGATCAGGGGCAAGATCCATTGTTTCGGCGACAACATCGACACCGACGCCATCATCCCGGTCCACTCGGTCAGCCTGACCGACCCCCAAGAGCTGGGGCGGCACTGCATGGAGAACATCGACCCCGGCTTCGCGGCCCGGGTCCAACCAGGAGACATCATCGTGGCCGGGAGGAACTTCGGCTGCGGCTCCTCCCGGGAGATCGCCCCCTGGTCGATCAAGGGGGCTGGTATCGCCCTGGTCATCGCCCAGAGCTTCGCCCGGATCTTCTTCCGCAACGCCATCAACATCGCCCTGCCGGTCCTCCAGAGCTCCGAAGCGGCCGCCCGGTGCCAGGAGGGCGAGGTGCTGGAGGCGGACCTGACCAAGGGAGAGATCCGGAACCTGACCAAGGGAGAAACCTACCAGGCCGCCCCTTACCCGGAGTTCATCCAGGAGCTGATCTCCGCCGGGGGCCTGTTGGAGTACATCAAGCGCGGCCAAGCCCCGAGGTAAGTTCAGGCCGAACAGCCGGAGACGCCGGCCGGAACCGAAGGGACCGGGCAGATGATCGTTTCCCTTTTCGTCAGTTTTCTCCTGATCATCATGATCGGTCTGGGGATAGAGATCTTCCTGGCCCTGGGCGTGGCCGGGGCCCTGGGGATCGTCCTCTCCAAGGGGTTCTCCATGCTGGCCCTGGCCACGACCTCCTTCTACGGCCAGCTGGACGTCTTCGAGATGATCGCCCTGCCGCTGTTCATCCTCATGGGCCACGTCCTGGCCAAGACCCCCATCGGCCGGGACCTCTTCCAGGCGGGCTCCAACTGGCTCTACTGGCTGCCCGGCGGGCTGGCCATCGCCTCGGTGGGGGCCTGCACCATCTTCGGGGCGGTCAGCGGGGCCAGCGTGGCCGGGGTGGCCGCCATCGGCTCCCTGGCGGTCCCGGAGATGACCAAGCGGGGCTACTCGGTCAAGATAGCCGCCGGCTCGGTGGTCACCGCCGGGGCTCTGGCCATGCTCATTCCGCCCAGCATCCCCTTCATCATCTACAGCGCCATCACCGGCGAGAGCGTGGCCAAGCTCTTCATCGGCGGTATCGTCCCCGGCCTGGTCATGGCCTTTTTCTTGAGCGTCTTCATCGCCATCCGGGTTCTGATCCGGCCCGAGATGGCCCCCAAGGTGGAGGACGTACAGGCAAGCTGGGGGCAGCGGTTCTCCTCCTTGGGCAAGATCTGGCACGCCCTGGTCCTGATCCTCCTGGTCCTGGGCTCCATCTACACCGGGATCGCCACCCCCACCGAGGCCTCGGCCGTGGGGGTGGCCGGGGCCTTTCTCATCGCCGGCGGGGTCTACCGCATCCTCAACCTGAAGAGCACCTTCGGCATCCTCAAGGACAGCCTCAAGATCAGCTGCGCCATCCTGATGATCATGGGCAGCGCCAAGATCTTCGGCGACTACCTCAACATGGTCCGGGTGCCCCAGTACCTGAGCGAGTACCTCCTGGGGCTCAACCTCCCCAACATGGTCATCCTCCTGATCATCCAGGCCCTGCTCATCGTCCTGGGGATGTTCGTCGACGCGGCCTCCCTGATCGTGGTCACCACCCCGATCCTGCTGCCGCTGATCCTGGGCATGGGCATGGACCCCCTTTGGTTCGGGATCGTTCTGGTCATCAACCTGGAGCTGGCCGTGGTCACCCCGCCGGTGGGTCTCAACCTTTACACCTTGCGGGGGGTCTGCCCCTTCCTGAGCATCGAGGAGATCATCAGGAGCTCGATCCCCTTCCTTCTGGTCCAGCTTTTGGCCTTGATCCTTTTCACCCTCATCCCCGGGTTGAGCCTGTGGCTGCCCTCGTTTATCCGATAACGGCCGGGCTCTTCCCGGCCCTTTTTTTTCGGGGGACTTTTTAGGAGGAGGTAAACGATGAAAGGCATCAACAGGCGTGGTTTTTTGAAAGCGGCCGGTCTGGCCGGCGGGGTGGCGGCCATCTCCGGGCCCAGCGGCATCCTGGGAGGCCTGGCTTTCGGGGCGGAGACCTTCACCGGGGTGACCTACCTGACCCCCGGCTACAAGGATATCATGCCGGCCATCGTGGGCTTTATCGACCAGCTCAAGAAAAACGCCGGGGACAAGTTCAAGGTCGACTTCTACGACTCCCAGACCCTGGTCAAGGCCAACGAGCAGAACTCGGCCCTCCGGGCCGGGACGATCCAGTTCATGTTCCACACCTCCTCCTACATTACCCGGTCCTTCAAGATCCTGGGCATCACCGGCCTGCCGGGGATCGTGGAGGAGCTCTACGAGCATCCGGAGCGGATGATGATGGAGTCACCCCTCTGGAAGGCCATGAACGACATCCTGGCCAAGGACGACATCTTCCAGCTCAGCACCGGCGGCGGGGTTCTGGAGCCGGAGTACATCTGGTCCGGGGCCAAGACGATCAAGAGCCTGGACGATCTCAAGGGCAAGAAGATCAGGATCGTCAGCTACGAGGCCACCGAGGCTCTCAAGAAGTTCGGCGTGGCCGGGGTCAACATCCCCTCCTCGGAGCTCTACCTGGCCGTCCAGCGGGGCACGGTGGACGGAGCGGTGGCCAACGTCTCGACCATCATCAGCCGCAAGGTCAACGAGCAGATCAAGTGCGTCTACAAGCTGCCCGTGACCGGCTTTTCCATCTCCATCTTCCTCCTGAAGAGCAAGTGGGACCAGATGCCGGCCGAGGAGAAGGACGCCTTCTGGAAGGCGGCCCAGTACTTTGACCAGGACTGCGCCCCCAGGATCAACACCAAGTTCTACCCCGAGGTCTACTGGCCGGTCATCGAAAAGGCCAAGGCCGAGATAATCCAGCCGACCAAGGAGGAGCTGGCCAGGTTCGCCGCCGAAAGCGGCTCGGTGGTCGAGTGGTGGAAGGGAGAGGTGGGGGCCGAGATCGGCCAGAAGATAGTCGACCTGGCCCTGGGCAAGGCGTGAACGGACAGCCTTCATCGATTCTCAAGGCCATCGGCCGGCTGGCCAAGGGACTGGGGTTCCTGGGCCAGTTGGCCGTGGCCTGCATGGTCCTGACCATCTGCTACGACGTGATCATGCGCTACATCCTCAAGGCCCCCACCACGTGGTCGTTGGAGGTCAACACCTTCCTGGTCATCTTCATCACCCTCATCCCGGCCGCGGACGTGCTTAGGGAAGACAGCCATCTCCGGATCGGCTTCTTCATCTCCAGGTTCAACCCCGGCTTCCGGGGCGCGGTCCGGCGCCTCGGGTCCCTCCTGGGAGCCTTCTTTTGCGCCATGATGACCTATAACGGGCTCAACATGGCCTTTCATGCCTTCAAGTACGATCAGCGGATGTCCACTCCCTTGGGCACGCCGATGTTCGTGCCCTACCTCTTCATCCCCCTCGGCTTTATCGCCCTGGGCTTAAGCTTCCTGGCCCGGGCGGCCGCCTCCCGGCCGGAGCGGGAGAAAGAGCCCGAGGCCGCCTCCGGGCTGAAGGAGCTGAGGGGCTAGCCCGGATATTCCGTAAAGGCCGTCCCAGGGAAATGAAACAGGGAAGTAGTTGAAATGGTTGGGTTGGCTTCGGGAAGATATTTCATGGCAACAGCTTGTATCCTGGGCCGAGGGGGAAAAATACCTCGGCCTTTATCCTGCGGACGAGCCGGGTTGGACCCATCCGCGCGCTTAGGCACCCTTCGCCCCGGGCTGACCACGGCTTCGGGTTACACCCCTGGCGTCTGCAGCCAACTCCACTTCTGAGATATCCGGGAAAGCAAACCATGGACCGCGAGTGGCCGATTCCCTCCTACGTCAAGGTGGCCGAGACCATCAGGGGCCGGATCAGGCAGGGTCTCTACGGCGTGGGGGAGCTCATCCCCAACACCCAGGACCTTGAGCTGGAGTTCCAGGTCAGCAACATCACCATCCGCAAGGCCCTCCAGCTGCTGGTTGCCGACGGCCTCATCGTCCGCCGCCGGGGGGTGGGGACCCGGGTGGCCGAGCCCAAGGATCCCAAGACCACCATCGAGATCACCAGCGACCTGAGGGCCTGGTTCGCCTCCCATATCGGTCCCGAGGGGGAGGTGGAGGCCCAGGTCCTGGAACTGGGGCTTTATTCCTGCCCCGTTGAGATCAGGGAGACCCTGGGGTTGGCGGAGGGGCGGCCGGTCTGGCGGATGAAAAGGCTGCGCCGGCTGAAGGGCCAACCTCTTTCCTATTTGATCAACTACGCCCGTCCCGAGGATTGCACCGGGATCACCAAGGCCAAGGCCGGCCGGGCGAGCTTCATCGACGTCTTCATGAAGATCTCCGGAATCAAGCTGGCCAAGATCGAGCAGGAGGTGGATCTGGCCGTGGCCGACCTGGATCTGTCCAAGCTGCTCAGGGTGGCCTTTGGGACGCCGGTTTTTTTCGTCAAGTACACCTACTTCGACACCTCCGGTCAGCCCGTGGAGGTGACCCACATGTACGGCCGGGGCGACCGGTTCGCCTACAAGGCGAGCATCAGGGTCTGACCCCGGGCCCACAAGCCAGAAAGGAATGAAGATGAACCCGCCCGCCACGGTCAAAATCAGGGAGGTCGGCCCCCGGGACGGCTTCCAGTCCTGGCCCGAGTTGGTGCCCACGGACAAAAAGCTGGAGGTCATAAGGTCGCTCATGGCCGCCGGGGTCAAGGAGATCGAGACGACCTCCTTTGTCAGCCCCAAGGCCGTGCCCCAGATGGCCGACGCGGCTAAAGTTATGGCCGCCGTTCCCCGGGAGGGGGTCAAGCACGCCGCCCTGGTCCCCAACCTCAAGGGGGCCCAGCTGGCCCTGGAAGCCGGGGTGGATCAGCTCATGGTGGTCATCTCCGCCTCCGAGGCCCACAACATGGCCAACTTCAGACGGACCATCGCCGACTCCCTGGCCGACCTGGAGCCCATCTTCAGCCTGGCCGCCGAGAAGGGGGTGGAGGTCTTCGGGGCCACGGCCGTGGCCTTCGGCTGCCCCTACCAGGGCGAGGTCCCCGAGGCGGACGTGCTTAAGCTGGTGGCGGCCTACGTCGACTACGGGGCCCACACCCTGGGTCTGGCCGACACCACCGGCATGGCCACCCCGCCCAGGGTGGAGAGCCTGGTCTCCCAGGTCAAGGAGCGCTACCCGGACAAGGACCTGATGCTCCACCTCCACAACAACCGGGGAACGGCCATGACCAACCTCTACGTGGGAATGATGGCCGGGGCGACCATCTTCGACACGGCCCTGGGCGGAATCGGCGGCTGCCCCAACGTACCCCAGGCCTCCGGTAACCTGGCCACCGAGGACGTGGTCTACATGCTCGAGGAGATGGGGGTGGAGACCGGGATCGACCTGGCCGCACTGATCAAGGCCGCCCGGGACATGGAGAAGATCCTGGGCCGGATGCTGCCCGGGCAGGTGATGAAAAGCGGCCCCCGGGACCCGAAGCTGGCCTCGGAGATCTGCGGAATACACTAAGCTTCTGACGGAGTCGGGCGCCCTCCCGGTCGGGAGGGCGCGGACCGGCCTGGCCGGCGCTCTGTTAAAACCAAAAACCAAGAGTAACCCATGGGAGGAAAAATATGGACGTCTGCGAGAACCCCTTGCCCCTAAGCGGCATCAGGGCCCTGGAGTGGGGCCACGCGGTCATGGGACCGTCCTGCGGCATGGTCTTGGCCGACATGGGCGCCGAGGTGATCAAGATCGAGAAGGCCCCCTCCGGCGACGACACCCGCTATCTGCCCGGTTTCGGGGTCGGCCTGTTCCCCTACTTCAACCGGAACAAAAGGAGCCTGGCCCTCAACCTCAAGGACGAGCGGGGCAAGGAGATCCTCCGCCAGCTCATCGGCAAGGCCGATGTCTTCTTCGAGAACTTCGGCCCCGGGGCGGCCGACCGGCTCGGCTTCGGCTACCAGGCCTGCGCCGCCCTCAACCCCCGCTTGATCTACTGCAACCTCAAGGGGTTCATGCCCGGACCCTACGAGAATCGCCCCAGCCTGGACAACTTGGTCCAGATGATGGCCGGCCTGGCCTACATGACCGGCCCCAAGGGCCGGCCGCTGCGGGCCGGGGCCTCGGTGATCGACATCCTGGGCGGGGTCTTCGGGGCCCTGGGGATCATCACCGCCCTCTACGAGAGGGAGAGGACCGGGCAGGGCAAGCACATCCTGTCGACCCTCTTCGAGTCCACCGCCTTCCTGGTGGGCCAGCACATGGCCCATGTGGCCGTCACCGGCGAGAAATCAATCCCCATGCCCGAGGGCACGGCCCCCTGGTCGGTTTACGATCTCTTCGAGACCGCCGAGGGGGACCAGATCTTCATCGGCATGACCAGCGACTTCCATTGGCAGCGCTTCTGCGACACCTTCGGCCTGGAAAAACTTAAGGCCGATGAGCGGCTCAAGACCAACAACGACCGGGTCAGCCAGCGAGAGTGGATGATCCCGGAGCTGCAAAAGCTCTTCAAGAGTATGCCCAAGCAGCGGATCGTCGAGCTGGCCGACGAGGCCAAGATCCCCTTCGCCCCCATCATCCGGCCGGACCAGCTCTTTGAGGACGCCCAGCTCAACCAGGGCCACGGGCTGGTGGAGACCACCTTCCCCGACGGGACCAGGACCAAGATGCCCAAGCTGCCCATGCGCCTGGGCGGCTGCGACTTCGGGCTTCGCAACGACCCGCCCCAGGTGGGCGAGTACGGCCGGGAGGCCCTGGGTTCCCTGGGTTACAGCCCGGATCAGGTGGAGGAGCTGGTCCAGGCCGGGATCGTGGCCGTGGGCAACGGGAAGTAGGAACGGGCTCCGGGCCCGAGTGAGATAGAAGCAGTCCGTGGCGTCAGGGTCCCACCCTGACGCCACGCCAGCATCCAGGGGCGGATCAGCCCAGCCTGACCCGCTTTCTCCCACTGACTCAAAGGTCTCTGACTCAACCTCCGAGCCGTCCCGGCCATCGCCGCCTCCCCCTCCTCCCCCAAAACCTCCCCTAACCTTAAAGTTTCAGTGGTCTGCGGACGTTAAGACAGTCTGAAGGCTGCCTCGCGGAGGAAAATATTGCCCATCCGAAAAACCCCATCTCCCCTTAATTTAACTGATTCCAAGCAGTTGGGGATAAGGCACACGCCTTGCAAGCTAATTGGGCGGAAAAAAGGGCCGTTTAGGGAACGGGAACCCTTTACGCCGTTGAGGTAAGGCCAAGTGTCCAGCATCGGGAGCGTCTCCGGGAGTATCACTTTCTCCGGTCTGGGCTCGGAGACCGACACCAAGGCCATCGTCGACAAGCTGGTGGAGTTTGAGCGTTACAACATCTACCGGATGGAGTCCTGGAAGGGTGAGTGGCAGGCCAAGATCACGGCCATCGAAGGCCTCAACAACCGGGTCTACTCCCTGTATGAGACCTGCAAGAGCTTCAACGAGGACTTCGAGTTCTACGCCCGGCAGACCAGCTCCTCCGATACCTCCATCTTAAGCGTGACCAATACCCCTTACGCCAAGCCCGGAGCCCATACCATGGAGGTGGCCAGTGCCACCCAGCACCGCTTCGCCTCCCGGGGGGTAGCCTCGGCCGGGACCGTCTTCGGCGGCTCGGCCGGGGAGGAGCTGGTGATAATGGTCGGCTCCACGGCCATCACCCTCTCCTATGGAAACGACTCCGCGGCCGGCCAGTGGCACGTCAACGACACCCTGAGCCAGCTGGCCTCGGCCATCAGGGCCAAGGACGCCCTGGGCTCGAACCTTCTCCTGGTCTCGATCATCGACGACGGCTCCTGGGGAAACCCGGCCCGGATGGTTCTCACCAGCCGTAACGCGGGGACCGACTACCGGATCAGCGTGGCCGACGACCCCACCAACCTGGGCCTGGACGGAACCTGGACCGTGGACAGCGAGATCGAGACCTACTCCGGCTGGATCACCTCGGCGGCGATCAATGTGGCCGACCTGGACGGCTACCAGGGCCACACCAACAAGCGCTTCACCTTCAACATCGTGGCCGGCGGGCCGGTCTCCGGGGCGGACATCACCATCGCCTGGACCGACACCGAAGGCAACGGCGGAGCCTTTCACGTCTCGGCGGTGGGCAGCTACGCCGTCTTTCAAGGGGTGAAGCTGGATATCGGCTCCGGAACCCTGGTCACGGGTGATAAGTTCTTTTTGGACGTCTACAGCAACGACCTCCAGGCGGCCCAGGACAACGGCCTGGCCCAGGCCCACCAGCTCACCCACACCGGGTTCGTGGACAAGAACACGACCACCATCAACACTTCCAACGGGTTCTTCTCCTACACCTACGCCGGGAACAATTACACTGTCGGCCTGGCCGCGGGCAAAACCCTGACCGACCTGGTCTGGGCCATCAACAACGACTCCAACAACCCCGGGGTCACGGCCAGTATCTTCGATGACGGTCTGGGTCTGGCCACCTCGGTCCATCTCCGCCTGACCGGAGACAAGCCCGGGGCGGCCAACCAGATCACCGACATCAACTTCACCGACCTGGATAAGCTCTCCAACACCTTCTCCACGACCCAGAAGGCCCAGAACGCCATGGTCAAGGTGGATGGGTACCCGGCCGGGGGGACCGAGTACATCCAGCGATCCACCAACCAGATCTCGGATCTGATCCAGGGGGTAACCCTTAAGCTGAAGTCTCCGGGAGAGGTCACCATCTCCACGGAGAACGATATCTCCACCATCGCTGAAAAGATCGAGACATTCGTTAATGCGGTCAATTTTGTTTTGGAATACATCAACGAGCAGACCAAGTATGACGAGGAGACCGAAGAGGTCGGGATAATGCTGGGCAACTATGCCTTCAACCTGGTTGAGTCCCGGCTCAAGTCTTTGATCACCTCACCCCTTAACGACCTGGATGAAGAGACCGACGCCTACGTCATGCTGGCCCAGATAGGCATCGAGACCGACCCGGATAATGGAGGTCTTTTCAGCCTGGACATGACCAAGCTGGACACGGCCCTTTCCATCGACCTGGATGCGGTGGCCAACCTCTTTATCCGCAACACGGAACGCTATATCGAGGAGCAGGACGGGGTCGCGGCCCACTACGCCTCGGGTGTGGCCGAGCTGATGGCCAAGGCGACCTACGACCTGACCGACGGCATCAGCGGGCCCATGAACGTCCTCATCAGCAACTATGAGGGGATCATCGACGGCATTGACGACAAGATAGCCAGAGAGGAGCGACGGGTGGCCCTGGTCCAATCCCGACTGGAGGACAGGTTCGCCAGGCTGGAGGCCACCATGGCCCTCCTGGAAGGGCAGCAGCAGTCCCTGGAGGACCAGATCGCCTCCCTCCCCTCGCTTAATAAGAATAAATAATCGACCCAACAAGGAGTAGGAAATGACGGGTTACGGACATGGCCAGTACAAGAAAACCCAGGTCTCGACGGTCGACAGCGGCCGGCTGATTATCCTTCTCTACGAGGGGGCCATGGCTTTTCTGAAAAAGGCCGAGGACTGCTGGGACAAGAAGGACTACTCCGGGCTGGCCCTGAACATCAACCGCTGCATGGACATCATCGACGAGCTGGAGGCCTCCTTGAACATGACCGAGGGCGGGGAGATAGCCACAAACCTCAAGCAGCTCTACCAGTTCATGTCCATGCACCTCATCAAGGCCAGGACCGACAACAACCCCTCCCTGGTCAAGGATGTGCTCAAGATGCTCAACCAGCTCAACGAGGCCTGGAAGCAGGCGGTCACCAGCCAGGAGGGCCGGGATGTGCTCTCCCGGCGCCAGGCTCCGCTCAAGCCCAGCACCAAATCGCTGATTGCTTAACCAGGGGCGGAACAAGGCCCTAGACCATGACCGGGTCCGGAGATCGAGGAGTTGGCCTCCTTTTCGCCGCCATCACCAAGCCAAAGACAACCGATCAGGGATTCAGGACGGTTTCCGGGCCGGCCCGAAACCGGGCGCTTTGGACCAGGCTTGCCTTCCAAAGGGCCGGCCGCTCATGGTCTTCAAGAACATGTCCCTGTCCCGGCTGACCCCCGGGGCGCAGCCTATATCGATTTTTTAAATCAAGGCCCCTAGAGGGCCTTCAAGTTGCATTTCAAAAGGCCGCTCGGCCCTCTCCATTCACCATTTTCAGGCGATCGGCTGACCGCCTTCCCTGGCTCGACGCCTGTCCCGGCGATCTCTCCAGATCGATGAAGTCCTGAGACGTCCCGTTAGGCCGGAAAGTGAACCACCTCCCCCAAGGAGCGAGGTATCGGCCTGGGCGGCGGCTTTCAGGTGCGTGGCGGGCCGAGTGAAATGAACCCTCTCAAGGGGTTTCAACCGATCCATTCCCAGGGATTTCCCTGATGCCAAGATCACCGTTGAGGTCAATCGGCAGATTGAGATTTTGGTTGGCTTTGGGGGTTAACTTAGTTAATATGCCATTCTAAACATAATCATCCCCTCATCCGACCGCTCTTTGCTTAGCTAAGATTCTCTGGAGGTAAGAGGCCCTCTCTTACTAATTCGGATATCAAATAATTTTTGTTTACTTCGATAATATGGCTTTTTTAGTCTGTGGCTTTTTCGGATGGCAACTTCCCGCGCAACCTGGGAGGCCCTAGAAAGGAGCTGTGATGAACTACGGTCAGGCGTCAGAAGCACTCATTTGGAACATCAGGCTTGATTTCGATCCGGTAGGGATAAGGTTTGTTTTCGATGATTCGGAAATAAACCAGTTGGCCGTCACCCATCGTGCCAAAACCAAGCTGACCTACTGCCAGTACCTGGCCGCCGTCCGCCAGACGAGGTACTCCTTGTTTTTGCCCAAGGACCGTTGCCTGTGCGAAAACGCGGAACCGGTATTCGGCTTTCGGGAGTTGGAGCGGGGACCAGACACCAAAAGGCACATGAAATACCTCTGCGACGAAGAGATATCCTGGCAGGCCCCCCAGCAAAAGGCCAAGCTGGAGTTGGGTAAATGCGTCGGCATCTATGCCGCGCCCCTGGCCGAGTTTGACAAGGTTAATTGCGAGCCGAGCGTAGTCTTCATGATGTGCGTCCCTTATCAGGCCTATCACATCCTCAACGATTACATGGGGGCCATGAAACGACCCAACCTTAATTTCTTCCACACCCCCAACTCGGCCGTCTGCTCGGGCAGCGTTTGGGCCTATAACAACAAAACAGCCAATATGACCACCATGTGCGCCGGGTCCAAGACTTCAGGCAAGAGCGAGATGGCCTACGTCAACCTCTTCATCCCCGGAAACCAGATTCTCCCCACGGTGGAGCAGCAAGTCCGGCGTTGCGAGGACATGGGCGGTCCCTCTGTCTTGGGCAAGGGGGGACAGCCCTGGCCGGGCTTGGATGTCTGCAAGGGATGTCCTCTGTTCAAATTCGAGCCGGTCTGATTTTCTTAAGCCTGGCCCGGCCTGAGTTAGGAGGCTTGGGCTAACCTCTCAGGTCCGGGCTCAGGTTGGCCGAGGCGGATTTGAAGCCTTTGTAGCCCTTCATCAACCGCTGCCCGTTGCGGGCTGCCTTGAGCCTAACCATTGTCCGGAGCTTTTCGGCGGAGAGGAGCTGGAACAGCTCCGCTCCCGCCTCCAGGGCCGACTGGGCCTGGGACCGGGCCTGGGCCGTCAGGCGGCCGGCCTTACCCCGTTCGTCGGCGGAAAGGTTCCGGAACCTGACCAGGCCGCCGCGGCCGGTGATCAGGCTGGACAGATCCTGGGCGGAGAGAAGGGCCTTGGCCCTGATCTCCAGCCCCTTCTCCAGGTCGGCCTGGTTCAGGGATCCGTCCCCGGCTTTGATCCTCTCCACCAGCTCCCGGGCCACCCGGGTCGCTTCCTCATAGCAGCTTTTCAACCGTTTCAGTTGCTTGATCATAATGGGGGCTCTAGTGAGCCGTCTCCCTGATCCTGGTCAGGATGACCAGCCAATCCTTCAGGACCGGCACCAGCTGGTACTCGATGGTATCGGCCAACAGGATCCAGTCGTACTCGTCCTGGCGGTCGCTCATGGCCGTGAGGACATCGGTCAGAGCCTGAAGCCTCTCCTGGGCCGACAAACCCTCCACCTCGACCCTGGCCATGGGGATGGCCAGGACGTCCAGGGCCTGTCCCAGGAAGGAGAAGAAATCCTGCATGGCCTGAAGGAAGATGACAAACTTCTCGTTGGCCTCGGCCTCTTCGTTGAGCCTGAACTCGTCGGCCATCCTGGTCGCGGCCTCGATGAGAACCCGGAGGTGGTCCGGACCGCTGTCCAGAAGGACCTCGGCCAGGGCCGCGGCCGGCACGGTGACAAGGTCCAGGCGGCTGATGGCGCGACGTTCCAGGAAGGCGGCATCCTGAGGCTGAGTTTCGCTGTAGGTCCGGCCATCAACCCTGACCTCGCTCAGAACGCGGTCGGGAGGAATGTGGAAGGACATGATATCCACCAGTATGTCCTCCAGGTTGCCGCCGTTGATGGCCATCTCTTCCAGGGGTCTGGTATCAAGATAGATTTCCATGCTCACCTTCCCTGTTTGAGGGCCGGCCTGGGCCGGCCCGGTACATCCTTTCAGGCAAGCAAACCGCGTACCAGAACCCCTTAAACCCGGACGGCCGGTCCTTTGGGGGTCCATCGCCTGGCGGCAACGCTTGGCTTCGGCCTTTCTGTTCTCAACCTGCGTTTCTGGTCCACCAGGGGTCCCAAGGCCCGGCAGCCGAGCATCTCGCCTCTGGATCAGCCGCCCGCTGCGATCACCCAGGAAAGAACCTGGTTAATCCTCCTTTGGCCGGCCTCTCCAGACCCGGTCCGGCAAACGCCCTACTTGCCAGGGGATCCTAACAAGACGTTTATCAAGGAAGGATGGGTAACAGCCTGGTTCAGGGGGGTTGGTCTTTGGCGGTCGTCGTTCCCCGCTTGGCCTCCCAGGGCCTGCCTCACGAGGCCGGGTTTGTCCCGAGCCGGAATTAATTTCCTAGTCGATCCTGCAGCTTCAACCCGACCAGGTCACCGGGCCATCTGGCGAGGAGGCGGGCCGCCACCCGCCCGGCCTCCTGGTTTCGGCCGGCCTGGATCAGCATCCGGGCCAGCTCCCGGTAAGGCAGGGGGTTGTCCGGCTCCGGCTCCGCCTCCACCGCCTCGGCCAGGCAGGCCACGGCCTCCTCAAGCCGACCCAGGGCCTCCAGGCCGCGGGCCAGGAGAATGCTCCGGTTCAGGACCAGCCTCTCCAGCCTCAGATCGAGGCTGAGAAAGTCCAGACCCAGGGATCGGGAGCGGTTCAGCTCTTGAACGGCCCTGGGCCAATCCAGCCGTCCCGCGGCCAAGCGGCCCAGATGGAACCGGACCAGCCCTTGGCCGCTGGGCCCCAGTTTGACGCTCAGGCCCTGGATCAACCTGGCCTCGGCCAGGTCCGGCCGGCCGGCCCGCTCGGCGGCCTGGGCGAAAAGGACCCAGGCGTGACTGAGGAGCTCCGGGTTCTCCCGGCTCCCCTGCCCTGAGCCCACGGCCCTGGCCAGGAAGGCCTCGGCCTCATCGACCCGCCTGAGCCCCAGGAGGGTCCTTCCGGCCTGATAGAGCAGGAAAAACTCCTCGGGGCCGGAGGCCAGGGACTCCTTGAGCAGGGCCAGGTTTCTCTCCCCCTTGGCCCTGGCCAGGTTTGGGTCGGCGTAGCCCCAGTGGCTGATCCTGACGTCGAGATGGCGGTAGGCCAGGTCCCGGGGATGGTTGAGCTGCTCGTGGATCCGGCCGCGGAAGAAGATGTCCGCCCTCCGGGGGAAGAGTCTCTTCTGAAGGAGCCGCTCCCCCCCGGGCTCCAAGACCTCGGTGCACCAGCCGATGAAAGGCTCCCGGGCCTCCTCCACCGCCTCCCTCAGGCGGTCCACCCCCCGGGGTTGGATCTGGTTGTCCCCGTCCAGCCAGAACAAATATCCGGCCGTGGCCTCCTGAATGGACCTGTTCCTGGCCGCGGCGAAATCATCGCTCCAGGTCCAGTCCACCACCCTGGCCCCCAAGGAGCGGGCGATCCGGGGGGTCTGGTCCCGGGAGCCGGTGTCTACCACCACCGTCTCGTCAAACAGCCCGGTCACCGGGGCCAGGCTGCGCTCCAGGTTTTGTTCCTCGTCCCGGAGAATCATGATCAGGCCCAGGCGGGGAAGGGTCAAGAGCAACCTCTACTTAAGCTTAAGAACAGACTTTAATAATCCAATATATTGTTCAAATTTTCTTGCCGCCAGATGAACCCCCCAGGCCCCTTGGCTGGGCCAGGGAGAGTGGACCAGGTTCGGGTCCGGTCCGGGACCGTGGTAAAAACCCAGGGTCGGGCAACCGCAGGCCGCGGCAAAGTGGAGCAGCCCGCCGTCGGTTCCGATATGGAGTGAGGCCCGGTTGAAGACCTCCACCTTCTCGGCCAGGCCGGCCGACCTGAGGTCCCTGATCAGGTTGGAGTCAGGTGGCGGAGACCAGTCCTGGAGGTCCACCGCCACCGCCTCCAGGCCGCTCTGAAGGACAAGATCCCAGATGAGCCGTCGCCTGGAGGAGGGAAGCTGCTTGGGGTCATCCGGGCGGGGCCGGCATAACCCCACGGTGATGTATTTTTCCGGCCGGGACCGCTCACCGAAAAGGGGCACCGCTTCCGCGGCCCGGGCTTCGCTCAGCTCCAGGAGATGGGCCAGGAAGCGGCCCTGATTGATCCCCTCCTCGGCGTTCAACCCGCTCCCGGAAAGAAGCTTGGCCGTCAGCCAGGGCTCACCGGTGGGGATGACCAGGTCGTACTCCTGTCCGTCAGGGCCTTGGCCGGGCGGGCAAAAGCGCCAGGAAAAGTCCCTCCCCCGGCTGATTATCCCCTTGAGCAGCTCTTGGTTTATCTGAAAGGTCTGGCGGGGGGTTCGGGGGGCGGTGATAAACCGGTCCACGGCCCGGCTCCCGCGGAGGAGACTGCCCAGCTTGGCCTCCATCTCGGGGCTCAGCCAGCAGGTCAGGGCAAGCTCACCCCGGGTCCGGCCAAAGGCCTTGAAGAGGATGAACCCCCGGCAGTTGTCGCCGATGTTGAGCCCCAGGTCAAAGAGGAGGGCCTTTCTCCT
>Ga0068714_10004407_pt1 | contig 15815 bp, 14 predicted proteins | sample MTBNYHSulfiMetaG_FD_62988 | JGI IMG/M metagenome (GOLD analysis project Ga0068714, IMG submission 62988) | Enrichment culture microbial communities from rom New York Harbor, USA that are MTBE-degrading - MTBE-NYH (New York Harbor Sulfidogenic)... | ecosystem: Environmental > Aquatic > Marine >...
TGCTAGTCTTGTTCTTCGTTCTTACTACCTTATCTACCCGTACATCGGCGATTTTTTGACCCTCCCGGTCCAATCCGGAGACAATCTGATTTTTCTTGGGAAGTGGAAGTAATTCATAGGGAAGTTTAATTAATGCCTCTGTGGGGGAATAGGTTATATCCACCACAAAAATGGCTAAACCCGGACAGGACGCAATACATAAACCACATCCGGTACATCTGTTATGATTTACCTCAGGCAGGTCATTGATATCCTCAAAAGGCATGATGGCCCCGGAGGGACAACTGGCAGCACAGGGGTCACAGGGAATATGCTGAAAGCATTCTACAATAACAACCGGTCCCCTGGCCAATAATTTTTTAGATGGAAATACTTTTTCCATTTCTTTTTTGGTTGGAATGCCGTTAGTGGCAATAGACATGGGCTTCTCCTTTTTTGCAGTTTGCTTTTTGTATTCCTCTGGTGATAGCTTCACTTATGGTATTGTTCCGTAACTGTGCCAGTTCTTTTTTAAATTGGTTATCAAGTTGAGCATATTCTTTATGGTAAAGACCTAAACTGGCAGCTGCATTAAGACCGGCAACCTGTCCTTCCACCATAGCACTGCTGGCTTCCTCGATACCCGCGACATCTCCGGCAATATAGATCTGATCAAGTGTGGTTTTCATGTTCTCATCCCGCAGAGCTACATAACCGCACAGCTCGGGTATATAAGCCATCTCACAATTTGCCTGCCACAAGAGTTCACTTAAAGGGGAAAGCCCTACAGCCAGACAGACAGTATCTACAGTAAGCTCCCTTTCTGTTTTTGGAATAAAATGAAAGTTTTTATCAATATTACAGATGGTTACACTTTTCACTTCCTCTTTTCCCTTCACCTCTTTTAAGGTACAGGAAGTGTAAATGGGGACACCCAGTCTTCTAATTTTGCTGGCATGTACCCAGTATCCGCCGATACTGGGCATGGCTTCTACAATGGCTTTGACTTGAATACCAGCCTGCAGCAATTGGTAGGATACAATCAAACCGATGTTACCAGCACCAACCATGAGCATTGCTTTACCTGGGATAACCCCATAAACATTCATCAGGGTCTGCACGGCTCCGGCACCGTAGACACCAGGTAAATCATTATTGATAAAGGGTAGCATGTTCTCAGAGGCACCGGTAGCCACAATGACCCGGCGAGGTTTCACCTTCAGTAGCCTGTTGCCGTCTAAACCTTCTAAAATGGTTAAAACACCATCCTCATAATAGCCGGTAACGGTAGACTGGGTCAAGACTTTAATATTGGGAGATTGCTCGATATCGCGGATAAAATTTCGGGCGATGTCAATGCCCCGGATACCGGCAAATTGACTTATAGAACCAAAGAACTTATGGGTCTGTTTTATGAGCTGCCCTCCCAATTGAAGGCCATCATCGACAACTAAAACCATGGCATCACAGGAGGCAGCAATAAGAGCAGCAGCCAGGCCGGCCGGTCCTCCCCCTACAATCACAATGTCATACTGCTTCACTTTTTCACCTTCTTTTTACTGTATTTCTACAACCATTCCCTCTTCCAATCTGGTGACACAGGTACGGACATTAGGGATACCATTAACTTTCATTAAGCAGGAAGAACATTTCCCGATGGCACAGAAAAAACCACGGGGGCGCTTTAATTTTTTACTATGACTTAACACTTTGATACCGGCTGCAACTAAAGCAGCGGCAATAGGTTCATCACAATAGCCTTCCATCTTTCTTCCCTGGAAGGTGAAGGCAACCTTTTTTCCGTGCTGAAATTGTAGAATAGGATGTTTTTGTATTCTCATGAGATTTTCTTACTTATTTTTAATATTTTTTCTCTTTATAAAAATGGTTCCGGGTTGATTAAAAAAGGCAGAGAATGAAATAAATCCACTTCTCTGCCTTTTATCTTTTATAACCAAATATATTTAAATAGTTCATTTCTTTCCATTTCTTTGTGCAGCTCTTATCATATGCTCTGTTAATTTTTGCACTTGTAATGTTGTTTCCTTCCAGCTATTTAAATTAACCTCATTGACTACTATTTCACGAATTCATTAAGAAATATGACCAATTTGCTTTAGATAACGAAAACATTATAACAAACCAGAATTATTATAGCATTTTTAAGAAAAAAAAAACAAATTTTTTATTATTTTTAATTTTCAAGGCCTTCCTGAATATTGTCACGAAATCAATAAAAAAATAGAATAGTAAAGAATCACTAAATTATCTTACCTGACATTTTTGAACATAAGGTTCAATCTTTTTTTTCAAAGCTTTCATTTTTTCTTCACTGTAGGGATTTATGTCCTTTAAACAGGGGTCTAACATCTTTTCAGATTGAATAAATTTCTGCAGGATATATCTCTGTGCCCCCTTTATCACTTCTGCAATTTCTTTTATCATTTCATCATCATGAAATCCGGGGACAATTGTTGTGCGAAATTCATAATCAATCCCGGCATTCATAATCAAGTGGATACTTCTCTTTATTTTTGCAATGATATGTTCATTTTGAATTCCGATTGTCTTTCCATATTCATTCGGTCGCAGGCTATTTTTGATATCCATGGCAACATAATCAATCAGATGCTGCTCCAGGAGAACTGCTAATTTCTCAGGATGGCTGCCATTGGTATCCAACTTTATTTTTAGGTGAAAGTCTCTTATTCTGGCAAGAAATTCGGGTAAATCATCATAGAGAGTTGGCTCTCCTCCACTAAGACAAATCCCATCTATAAAAGGTTTTCGTTCAACGAGAAATACAAAAATTTTTTCCTCCGAAATAGTTGGCAACCCTTCTGAATTGATAACTAAATCCGTATTATAACAAAAAGGGCAACGAAAATTACATCCACCTGCATAGAGGGTTGTTACAATCATCCCTTCCCAATCAATCAATGATGTCTTTATTATTTTCTTAATCTTAATCTTTTTTTTAGAAAGAAATTTTTTCATTGAACTGGTCAATTTCAGGAATCACACCTCTCCAGGTTTCTATTTCATGATTCTCATGATCCACAATCATGATGGTAGGAGTACTCATAACGTTCAGCATACATGCTTCTGATAAACCTTCTACTGTATCAATGTCACAATACTGTACTTCAATTTTGTTTTCAATCATCTTGCCAATTTCCTTCGCTTGCGGACAATGGGGACAGTCTTTTTTCCAGAAAATTTTAACCTTCATTTTATGGCAACCTCTTTTTTGATATGGAGTATCTCATTTGTTTATACAACCTGATATTTCCCTGATTTTCTATCCTTTAGTTCTCCGATTTTATTCTTGTTCCAATTATTAATCTTACTGTAATAACCTACAATCCTGGTAATACCATAGACATCACCACTATGACAGTGAGAGCAGAAATCGAGCAAACCACGGCTAACCTTCTTGCACTGATTACATACGGTAAACTCCGGCGAAATTGTAAGTTGTGCAGAAAGAGTATTTTCCCAAACCTTCTTTATTAAATTAAAAATACTTTTCGCCGGCGGCTTTTTCTCACCAACAAAAGCATGAATAATAGCCCCGCTTTTGATAAGCGGATGATATTTACTCTGCTTAATTATTCGTGAAATAAGATCAATATCTGCAGAAGCAGCAAAATGAACACTGTTGGTATAGTAGCACTCATCCTCTGAAATACTCCCCTTAATTACTTTTTGACTTTCCGGATATTCTCTTAAATCAATCTTAGCCAGTCTACCGGCTGCGCTTTCTGCGGGAGACTCTTCTAACGATAATTTTATTCTATGCTTCTCTCCATACTCATTACATTTGATATGTAAGAAAGAAATGGTTTTTAATCCCCAGGCATATGTTTCTTCATTCTCATGCAGTTGGTAGTTTGTTAGAAATTGCATTGCCTCATTTAATCCGATTATTCCCACAAGATAAGTTCCTTTTTCCAAATCGACATAAGGCTCTCCATCCGGACTGATTTTACCAATCTGCCATAAAGGCCCATTCGGTGAAACCATCATCTGTTTAAGAAATTTTTTCTTCTCCTGATGTGCTTTAACGACTACTTTAAGGGCAGATTCGATCTGACGGAAAAATTGATTGAATAGTCCCTGCAGATTTTTGGTATCACTTTGGATATTGTTCTCCCTCAGCGTTCTATAGGCACATTGAGGGAGGTTAATGGTTACATTCTGTATTCCGGAAAACCTCAATTTCTCCGGCTTTTTTATCATCTCCTGGTCGGTAATTTCACTCTTTAGTCTGCAGCAGGCAGAAAGAGTTATTCCATCCCGATCAAACATAAAGTACGGTGAACCATTTTCCGAAGCGATTTGGCAGGCGTATTGAAGTAATTCAGTCTCCTCTGGATTCCGAAACGATTCTTCATTAATATGGAGATCCATTTTTGGGAAAGCAAATACTTTTCCGTTAGAATCTCCTTCTTTCCATACTTCCATTAAGGCCTTGAGGAATTGCCGGGCTTCCTGCTCATAATTCTGATAGGTTTTCCCGGTATACTTACCGCCCGGTCCAATTGCAGATACTTCTTTTAAATGTTCCGGAATTCCCAAATGAACATTGAAATCTAAAAATAAACTTTGTCCTCCCCGGGAAAAGGCATTCTGGGAGCCACTGAAAATGAGGTATTGAGCCTCCTGTTTCATCTCATCATAGGACATGCCAACCAGATAGGGGGCATAAAAGATATTTAGATAGGCAATACCTAAAGCTCCTGCATAATAAGCCTGCATAGATGATAGGAAAGTATTCAGGTGTCCGGTTAAAGTACGGGCATACCTGGCAGGTGATGATGAGGTATCCAGATTATCTAAATTGAGTCCATATTTTTTGATATATTCCAGTGAATGCCCTGAACAGTATATCCGGGGATAACCCAGATCATGAATATGAATTACTCCCTTTAGGTGAGCAGCCGCTACTTCTTGACTGAAAACTTCCTGCAGCATGTATTGCTTAATGGTATTTTCGGCAATAGTCAGGTTGATTGCTTCAGGATTGTTGGTAGCGATATTGCTATTTTCTTTTGTTTTGGATAGAAATAATCGTTTCAGATCATAGGAAGGCATGCCAATAATTTTTTGTTTATTCCATTTTTTTTCATAACCACGGGTAAATAATTCATTGTCTACCAGCTCTCTGATGAGAGCAGTTGAAATATTACTAAAATTTAAATTAAATATCTTTTCTTCTACATTTTTAGCAATTTTTCTGGCTATGCCCGGTGTGATTTCAGCTTCCTTACAAAGAGCATCGACAATCTTATTTCTATCCCAGGGTGTAACCGTTTCTTTCGTAGAGGTTGATACCAGAAGAGACATCTCGGTGGTATTTTTATATTCTTTCTCTCCATTTCTCACATATAGCTTTTTTCTAATCTCATTTCTTTTATGGCGGTATAAAATATAAGCCTTGGCAACTTTGCTTAAGCCTTCCTCGATAAGTAACTCCTCAACAATGTCCTGAATTTCTTCTACCAGGGGCGTTTTTTTTTCAAAATTAACCTCCAGCCGATAAATCACATGATCTGTAATCTTGCGGGCTAGAGGCTCGTTTCTTTCCCCTACTGCTTCCATGGCAGCTAAAATAGCATTATAGATCTTTTCTTCATCAAAATGAACCAGATAACCTTCTCTTTTTTTGATCTTCTCTACCAATTTGTGTTCTCCTTCACTTTTCGATTCTACTTGTTAACTTTTTTAATCCTGTTAATTTCCTTTAAGAAGCTTCCCACATCTTTAAATTGGCGATACACCGAGGCAAATCTTACATATGCCACCTCATCCACAGATTTAAGCCGGTTCATCACCAATCTGCCAATGACCTGACTTTTTATTTCATTGGTAGAGCCTTGTTTTAATTTTTCCTCGATCTCCTCGGCAATCTGATTAATTTTAGTCAGGCTAACCGGTCTTTTTTCACAAGCCCTTATGATTCCTGTAATAATCTTTTCCCGATTAAATACCTCCCGGCTTTCATCTTTTTTTATCACCACTAATGGGACCAACTCAATCCGTTCATGGGTGGTAAAACGTTTACTACATTTTTTACAAGTTCTTCTCCGGCGTATTACCATTCCATTTTCCATTGATCTTGATTCAATAACACCGGTCTCCGGATTATTACAGAATGGGCACTTCATTGTATATCTCCATATTTAGAGCTATTACTTATATTAATACCCCATATATATATTGTCAAGGTAAATGATGGTAGAATTTTCAAGGAGGATTCTTCCCTTTAAGTTCTTAATTTATCTTTAAATATTCTTAATTTAAAGTGTTTGAATTACTGAGATTCCTGTAGCAGAAATAAAAAAATGGCAATCAAACTTTTGATAAGCTGATTGCCCTTTTTTTATTTCTGCTAAAATATATCTTTAAAATTTAAGAAAAAAATTAAATGTGTTTTAGTTGAACTTGTTCCTCTAACATTATTATATTATCTATTTCTGCGTAAGAAAGTCGGAATTTCTAAATCATTATAATCAACATCATTCTTTGCTGGTTCTTTGTCTATCTCTTGTTCCACCTCAATTTTGTCCTCTTTTTCTTTTCCTGTCTCAACTATTCTTTCCCTAATTTGATTTCTTTCTTCCTCTTTTGATGACAATTCATCAAAACCGGTTGCAATAACGGTAATACGAATATCTTCACCCAGGGATTCATTGATCACTGCTCCGAAGATAATATTAGCATCCGCATTGGCAGCTTCCTGAATAATTTCGGCAGCCTGGTTGACCTCAAAAAGAGTCATATTTTTACCGCCGGAAATGTTAAATAGTATTCCCCTTGCATCTGTAATTTTAGTCCCCAAAAGAGAGCTATTCACCGCATTATGGGCGGCTTCAGTAGCACGATCTTCACCATTTGCCCTGCCGATTCCCATAATCGCTGTCCCGGCATTTTCCATAATCATCTTAACATCAGCAAAATCAACATTAATCAAACCGGGCTCAACCACAATTTCTGAAATTCCCTGAATTCCATGAAGTAACAATTCATCTGCCACCTTGAAGGCTTCCAATACCGGTGTATTTTCAGAAATTATCTGTAATAATCGATCATTAGGAATTACAATCAAAGTATCTACATATTCCTTGAGAAGCTTGATACCCTCTTCTGCCTGCTTCTTTCTCTTAATTCCTTCAAAAGTAAAAGGTTTGGTAACAATACCAACCGTTAAGGCACCTAATTCTTTGGATATCTGAGCAATAACCGGACTACCGCCTGTACCGGTACCCCCGCCCATTCCGGAAGTGATAAAAACCATATCTGATCCTTCCAAAGCTTTACTGATTTTATCCTTATCCTCTTCGGCTGCCCTTTTACCGATATCAGGATTGGAGCCACTACCCAAGCCCATGGTAATTCTGCTGCCGATCTGAATTTTCTGTTCTGCATTTGAAAGAGCTAATACCTGGGCATCTGTATTGGTAGAAATATATTTTACTCCGTTTATCTTTTCTTCAATCATCCGGTTGACTGCATTCCCACCACCTCCGCCAACTCCGATAACCTTTATATCAACAAATGAACCGGGTCTCTCTGATATATTATTCAAAATTAACCCTCCTTCCAATATTTAGTGATAAATTTTTAAAAGTCATTACAAAATTTTAAGTTTAAAAAAAATCTCTTAACCAATTAGTCAATCTGGCAAAAAATGCGCTACTTTTTTTTCTGTTTGATCTATTTGAACCTGCCATCGATTCCTGTTCAATGGCAAAGTCAAGCAATCCCATCACGGTTGAAAATCTCGGTTCATTAATCAGGTCACCTAATTCTCCCTGATAAGCAGGCTTGCCTATTCTTGCATTTGTATCAAATATCTTTCCGGCTAGAGTAGCAATACCAGGCAAAAGAGCACATCCGCCTGTTAACACCACACCCTGAGTAATCATGTGAAAATAATTTGATCTTTCTAATTCTTCCCTGATTAAACTGAAAATTTCCTGTACCCTTGGTTCTATAATATCAACAAGATATTTTTTGGATATCTTTTCTTTCTCCTCACCACTTACTTTGGCAATTTCAATGACATCTTCGGGAGAAATGTAATTTCCAATTACATTGCCATATTTTAACTTTAATCTTTCTGATTCCTCAATAGAAGTTTTCAAGCCAATGGCTAAGTCATTGGTAATTTGTATCCCTCCTAATGGTAAAATGGAAGAGAAAGCAATATTATCATTTAAAAAAATAGAAATATCAGAAGAGCCAGCTCCCATATCGATTAAAAGAACACCTAATTCTTTTTCGGTTTTGCTTAATATAGCATTTCCGCATGCTAAATTTCCAAAAATTAACTCATCCACTTCTAACTCAGCCATCTCCATACATTTTAATAAATTCTGTACTGCAGTAACCGAACCCGTAACAATATGAACTTTTCCTTCCAACCTTGAACCGGACATACCCAGCGGGTCCATAATACCTTTCTGTCCATCTAAAATAAATTCCCTGGGCAAAACATGAATCAACTCTCTTTCCGGTGCAATAACCCCGGCTTTAGCAGCTTCAATAACTTTTTCAATATCCTCTTCCCCGATTTCAGGATGTTCTTTGGATACAGCTATAACTCCCTGACTATTAAAAGAAGAAACATGACTCCCGTTTACTGAAACAACAGCAGAATCCATATGGACACCAGCCATTCTTTCGGCATTACCCACTGACTCTCTAACTGCTTCGGCAGCTTGATCTAAATCAATAATAACCCCTCTCTTCACACCTTTGGACGGAACAGATCCTACTCCCACGATTTCAATACGATTATCTGTTGTTACCTCTGCAATGAGTGTGTTGCTATTGCTCGTTCCGATATCCAAACCTGCTACCAGTATCTCACCTCTCATAGACGCCCTCCCGCATGCTAAACCATGCAATAAAATTTAAGATAGCCGGGGGATTAAAATTCCCTGAAACCCCTCGTTTTATTTTTTTTTCGATTCTATTCAATACTTTTTTTGGTTTTCCCTACTCTTTACAATCTTGTTAAAATCTATTTTTGATAGAAAAAATTGTGTATTTACTGTCTTTGCCATTCGATTTTCCTAGAAATACCAACATTGTAAAATACTATTCTTTAAGTATAATTGACAACCTTTCTTTATATTTCATATTGATCTCCTGAAGCGGTATCTCTTCGGAGATAACCTTATTCAGTGCTCTTTCCAGCAAATACCAATCATTAATCAATTGGTCACCGTTTTCGATCCGGACCTTGATTTCATTCATTTTATGAAATAAAATATACTCCTCCATTGAAATAACCTGTATTTTATAAAATTGATCAGGAAAAATATTTTCTAAGGCATATATAATTCTTTGGATATTCCGATATTCCTGGCTTCCAATTACCTCACCCGGTTTTTTAGTGCTAATATCTAACCCTGTTATAATATATAAATCAAAATTATTATCGAACTGCTCTGATAAGGAAAGAATCATCCCCTCTTCGCTAATCAGATAAAATCGATTATCATAAGAGAGAAGGATACCGGGCTGACGCTCCACAAGATCAATATTTAACTTATCAGGTAATATTTTTTTAATGGAAGCATCTGCAATCCATGGATTGCTTAAAAGACTTACACCCGCATTTTCGGCATTAAAATGAAATAAATTGGTATGAAACTTTATTCCTCCCTGACTTATAACTGTTTCATCACTGAGATAATCATTCCCATTAATGTTGACTTCTTTTATGCCAAACCAGGTAGAAGTAAAAATAAAGTAGAAAAAATTCCAACCAAGGAAACCTATGATAATATAGTAAAGCAATATTTTGAACAGATTATATTTTCTGATACTTTTCCGGTTTTCTTCTGATAGAACTTCTTCATAATCTCCAATATCCTGATAACTGATAAAGCCAATTCCTCTTGTCTAATCAAAATTATCGCTCTTTACTTAAAACCAATACTCTCTATTTCTCTTTTCAATGTAATACCGAAGGTTCTCTCAACTCTTTTTTCAACTTCTTCCATTAATAGTAAAATGTCCTTAGAGGTTGCCTTTCCCCGGTTAATGATAAAATTAGCATGTTTATCGGAAACCTGAGCATCTCCGATAGTTAATCCTTTAGCTCCGGATTTTTCTATCAGATAACCGGCCGGTTTTGTTTCAGTATTTCTAAATATGCATCCGGCAGTTAGGTGTTCAGTTGGCTGACTCATTTTCCTGCACTTATAAAACTTTTTTATCCTGGAAATAATTCTGTCTCTATTTTCTTTGTTCAGATTTAAGTCCGCAGCTATAATAACATACTTTTCTATACCTAAATCGATGCCTCGATAAAAAAATGTATATTGGTCCTTGCCCATCTCTTTAATGTTGCCATTATAATCATAGATAGCAATTTTCCCAACGATATCGGCCATGGATTCAGCTCCGAAACTGGCATTGTTAATGATGGCACCACCCAGAGTTCCCGGTATATGGGTGGCAAATTCGAGCCCGCTCAGCTCTTTTTCAGCTGTTTTTCTTACTAAAGCAGGCAGAAGAATTCCAGCACCTGCTCTTATCATTTTACCAGAATATTCAATTTTGTCGAGAGTTCCTGAAATTTTCACAACCAGGCCCCGAATTCCTTCATCAGAAACCCAGATGTTGGAACCATTGCCAATAATATAAATAGGTAACTCATGCTTTAAAGAAAACTCTATCACTTTTATCAATTTTTCTTGATCAGTCGGGATACAAAAAAAATCGGCAATACCACCGATTTTCCAAGAAGTATGAAATTTCATCAACTCATCAATTCTAATTTCATTTCCTAATCCATGCTTCTCAATTTCTTTCCAAATAAGTTTCTTATTAAACATTAATTTCCTAAACCTGCTTTTGCTTCAATATTTTTTGATTCTTTTGCCAGCTCCTTCCCGACCTTCCAAACATCTCCTGCTCCCATGGTGATTACGATATCACCATGATATATTGTATCGATTAAAAATGGAATGGTTTCTTTTTTTCCAGGAAAATAATAAACATTTTCTTTTTTATATTTTTTAACTTCCTGATAGACTAATTCAGATGAGATACCGGGAATAGGCTGTTCATTGGCAGGATAAATATCATTAATAATAACAATATCGGAATTCTGAAAGGCAGTTCCAAATTGCTCCAGCAGCAGTTTGGTCCGACTGTAGCGATGTGGCTGAAACACGGTAAAGATCCTGTGTTCCGGCCATCCCTTCCGAATTGCCTCCAGGGTAGCCTTTATTTCGGAAGGATGATGTCCGTAATCATCAATAATCATGAGCGAATCATGAAACTTGGCAATAATCTCCTGCCTGCGTTTCACACCTTTAAAATGAAAGAGTATCTCTTTAATATCTTCGAATTTGATTCCAAGCTCCATAGCAGTAGAGATAGCTGCCAGGGCATTGGATATATTGTGACATCCAGGAATATTCAGTTTCAATGTTCCTAATTTCTGATATTTATAATAAATATCAGATGTGGAAGAATTTCTAATCAAGCTGGGATTCACTGCCCGCATTTGAGCATAGTGATGAAATCCGTAGGATATAACGCGTTTTTTAAAAAGCTGATTTTTAATAATCTGTCTTGCATTGGGGCAATCATAACCGTAGATAATACACCCGTCATCAGGTACCTTATTCATAAATTGGGTAAAACTTTCTATGGTTTTCCCAAGATGTGTAAAATAATCTAAATGATCATTTTCAATGTTGGTCACAACCGCCATATTAGGGTTGAGCAATAAAAAGGAGCCATCACTTTCATCTGCTTCGACAACAACATAATCTCCTTTCCCCAACTTGGCATTTCCGCCAATATCATTGACCTCTCCCCCGATTGCAACGGTAGGGTCCAGTTTCATTTTTTCCAAAATCAGACTTATCATAGATGTAGTTGTGGTTTTTCCGTGGGTCCCGGAAACAGCAATGCGATAGTTCTGCTGCATAATACGGGAAAGCATTTCAGCCCTGGGAATAATTTCAATTTTACTTTTCCTGGCAGCAATAACTTCCTTATTTTCTTCATTGATTGCTGAGGAAATAACCACTAAATTTGCCCCCGAGATATGACTACCATGATGACCTCTGTAAATCATGGCCCCTTTGTTAACCAATCTTTTGGTAATAATGGTACTCTGTAGATCGGATCCACTGATTTTGTATCCTAAATCTAATAAAATTGAAGCAATTCCGCTCATTCCTGTTCCGCCAATCCCAATAAAATGAACACGTTTTCCTTCTATATTCATAAAAACACCTTTCTGGTTTAGTCATAAGGCAACTATTATTTCTCTTAATAGTTTACCTCATTTTATCCATTATTCAAATAGATTCTTAATAAGATTATTTTTCTTTTTTTATTTTGTAATAAATTGAACTGACTATTTCTTCAGCAGCATTTCGATTGCCCATTCTTCTGCTATTTTGGGCAAGTATATTCAGCTGCTCTTCATTACCTAATAGTTGTGACAATTCATAAGCTAACTTTTTCTCAGATAAATCATGCTGGAGTATCACAACTGCAGCATTCTTTTTTTCCAGATACCGGGCATTATGAAATTGATGGTCCCTGGTAGCATAAGGGTATGGAATCATTATTGCCGGCAGTCCCTTTGCGGTAATTTCTGCTACCGTAGTCGCACCTGCCCTGCAAACAACCAAATCAGCAAGATCATAAGCATCTTCCATTTGATATAAATAGGATAGAACATGAATGATTTCTCTATGTTTACAATGGTCCATTTTTTCTTTCATTGGAATGTAATCATCTTTCCCGCTAATCAATAGAATCTGCCATCGATTCCAAACCGATTCATCAATCAAGTTTAAGCAATCTAAAAAGGTTTGATTGATAATACTGGCTCCCTTGCTTCCTCCAAAGATCAGAATTGTTTTCTTGCCGCTATCCAGACTGGTTTTTTTAATCAGCTCCTTTTTATCACCCTGCCAGATATTGTCCCTGACCGGATTACCCAGGTAAACCGTTTTATTCTTCTTCCAGAAGTAATTCTTTGACTCCGGAAAGCTGATAAATACCGCCCGGCTGGTCAAAGATAACAATTGATTGGTTATCCCCGGTATGGCATTTTGCTCATGGATGAAGGTGGGAATACCCATTAATGATGAGATTAGAGCAACTGAACCACTAACATAACCACCGGTCCCTATTACCAAATCAGGATTGACTTTCTTGATTAATTTAAACGAGGTAATGAGAGAGCCAAAAAACAATAATATAGCGTAAAGGCTTTCTATGCCTATCTTTCTTCTAATCCCCTTTACCTTTAATGCAAAAAACTGAAATCCCTCCCTGGGAATAATCTCTGATTCCATGCCTTGATTGGTCCCTACAAATATTATTTCATTGTGATCATCCCTTTTTTGCAGTTCCCTGGCCAAACTTATTCCCGGATATATGTGTCCCCCTGTCCCTCCCCCGGTGATAATAATTTTCATCACTTTATAAAACTCCGCTTGTATAAATGGTATTTTTAGAAATATTCAAAAGAATACCACAGCAAAACATATTAGCTATGAGTGATGATCCACCATAACTTATTAACGGTAAATTAATCCCGGTCGTAGGAATCAATTTTGTTACCACACTGATATTAATCACCGCTTGCAAGACAATCATCGAAGTAATACCTGCAGCCAGCAATAAACCGAAATTATCCTTTGATTTTAAGGTAATCAAAAATCCCCTCCAAAGAAATATGATAAATAAAATGATAACGGAAAGAGCTCCGATAAAACCCAATTCCTCACCAATAATGGAAAAAATAAAATCAGTATGCTGGTCCGGAAGGTAAAAGAATTTTTGTCTGCTTTCAGCAATCCCTACACCGCTTAAACCACCACTGCCAAGAGCAAGCAATGATTGAATAATATGAAATCCGCTTTTTAATGGGTCTTCCCAGGGATTAAGAAAGGAAAGTAACCTTATACGCCTGTAACCTTCTCCTAAGGCCAGAATAATTCCTGGTGGCATTAAAAGAATAAGTAAAGCGAATAATTGCGTAATTCTGCTTCCTCCCAGAAATAACATAATAAAAGAGCAGCCCATGATAATAATTGCAGTGCTAAAATCAGGTTGCTCCAAGACCAAAAAGAAAAAGATAAGTGTAACAATAAAAATCGGCAGAATACCCTTGATAAAGGTGTTAATATCCTTTGTTTTCTTTCTTGTTAAACAATCGGCAATATATAATATAATAGCGAATTTTGCTAACTCTGAAGGTTGAAAAGTCATAGGACCTATGCTGATCCATCTTTTAGCGCCCCTCACCTGTCTGGCAAATCCCGGGAAATAGAGCATTATTAATAAGAGTATTGATAAGATTAAAATAGGAATGGCAAATTTTCGCCAGAGATGATAATCAACTTTCATGGCAACAAAAAAGACAAGCACAGCAATCATTGCATAAATAGCTTGCCTGGTAAAAAAGTAAAAACTGTTACCATACCATTCATAAGCCATTATATAACTGGAACTGAATACCATGATTATTCCAAAAGTCAGCAAAAGGAATATGGTAGCCAGTAAGATATAATCAGGCTGTTTTGTCTGAAATGAATTCATTTTATGACCATTCCTTCATCGGCCAATTTATTCATTTGTTGAATATTGAAACCATTATATATAGATTAATAAAAAAGATAAGAGAGTAATCCTATCAGAGCAAAAACCACTCCTATACCCCAGAATAATAGAACAATATGAATCTCTTTCCACTTCAATAATTCAAAATGATGATGTAAGGGGCTCATTTTAAAAACAGGTTGATGATAAAGTTGTATGGATAGGACCTGTATAATCACTGACATGGTCTCAATAACAAAAACAGCACCTATCAGCAATAAAAATAGCTCTGCTCCAGTTATAACAGCAATGCCGGCTAAGGCACCACCCAGCCCCAGGGAGCCCACATCACCCAAAAAAATCTTTGCCGGATGAAAATTATATACCAAAAACCCGGCACAGGCAAACATGATTATTAAAGAAAATATCCCCAAATTTTTTTGTCCCTGGGTAAAAGCAATGACAGCAAAAGCAATAAGGGCAATAATCATCAGACCTGTAGCCAAACCATCTAAACCATCAGTAAGATTAACCGCATTTGTCGAAGAAATGAAAACAAGAATAATACAAGGTATATAAATCATCTGGTGAATCAAAAAAGAACTTTGCATAAAGGGCACTATAATTGCCTGATTGATTGACTTGTACTGATACAACCATAATAAAAATAAGACACAAATAACAAACTGCATAACAATCTTTGTCCTTGCCTTTAAGCCCAATGATCTTTCTTTATGATATTTAATCAAATCATCTAAAAAACCAACCAGTCCAAAGCTGCATAATAAGACAAAAACAGCGTACACATTACTATCTCTGGGTTGGTAAAAAAGCAAAGAAAGGGCAACAACCAGGAAAATCACCAAACCACCCATGGTTGGGGTACCTGTCTTGTGCTGATGTAAATCGGGGCCTTCCTGCCTTATTCTTTGCCCTATTTTATATTTTTTTTGAATTTTTATAAAAAGAGGAATCATAACTATCGGACTAATGAAAGCAATCAATAATGAACCTATGATCCTAAACATGACTGCCTTTCCCCTTTGTTTTTTCATTTCTTTTCCAATATTGGACAATGTCTTCCATTTGCATGCCTCGTGAACCTTTGATTAATACTATGCTATTCTCCGGGACCTTCTCCATCAGCTGAATCGCTAATTTCTCTTTATCCTCTCTATCAAAGCAATAGATTTTATCTTTAGACATTCCCTCCTCCTGAGCCCCCTGAGCAATCCATC